>Ga0326511_10002014_pt1 | contig 16713 bp, 10 predicted proteins | sample 0_2496_0518_D_FD_203701 | JGI IMG/M metagenome (GOLD analysis project Ga0326511, IMG submission 203701) | Bovine rumen microbial communities from UC Davis, California, United States - 0_2496_0518 | ecosystem: Host-associated > Mammals > Digestive system > Stomach > Rumen | place: USA...
TATATCAGAGGTTGAACAGAATAATGATGATGATTATAATTTATTGGACAGTAGAGTAAATGAAGATGATGAAGAAGAGGATGTTGATAATGAGGATGTAAAAGAGCCATCTGTAGCTGAGTTAAGAAAATTGGAAGAGGAGTTAAAACAAGAGCAAGAAAAGAAGAAGCATGTTTTTGTAAAACGAGATAAGAAAGAGGAGACTAAAAGTGATACTTTTGTACGACCTGTGAAGAATAGGTCAAGTGCAGAGAAAGCTCAAAAAGCAGAATTGGGTATCACTAAATCAAGTGAGAATTTATCATATGATATAGAGGAATTGAATAATAAGTTAAAAGGTAGTGATTTAGGTATAAATGGCAGGTTAGGAAAACTACCAACTGAATTACTTATTTTAGCTTATAAAGAGCATTCAACATTAGACATTAAAGAATGGTGTGATAAATTCAAGATTTCCAGATCTGGTTCGATGCAGAAATTTGATGCTTTATCGAGGGAATTAATAAATGTAAGAGGTGTTAAACTTGAAAAACTTCAAAAATAAGTCTAAGAAATATATTTTGTTATGTTTGTTAGCAATAAGTATAATGGGAACTTTATCAGCTTGTGGGGATAAAGGGAAGCAGACTGGTGAAACAGATAATTCTGTAGTAACGTCAGTAGATGATTCAGAAGCAGGAAATGAAAATGTTGTTACAACCACTCCTGAAATTTTACCATTGACATTCAATAATGTTGTTAAACAGGGTGGTAGTATTATCATGGATATTATGTATGATAATACTGAAACAATTTCATTAACGCCATCAAATGTTGAATTTCCAGAAGGTTTCAAGGCGGACTTATACATAGCGTCTGATGGAAATGCAGAAGGTGTCAGGTCATTAGTATTTTCTAATATTGATGCTGAGATTGGTGAATATACAATTAAAATAAAAGAGGGTAGTGGTTCGATAGCAGGAACTCCAGCCCCTGAGTTTGATTTTGTAATTAAAGTTTGTGATAGTGACTTATCTAATTATATACAGATGACTTGTTCAACTTCGAGTACTTTAATACATGATGGTGAAGGACTTTCGATAGTTTGTCATTATAGCAATATAACAGATAAGAAGTTTATCACATTAAATATGTCCGATGATGTTGTAAGACTTACAAATTGTACAGGCAAGCTTGAATATACAACAGCTAACAATGGTATGTCATCTTGTATAATATTTTCAAATGTTCATGCTGATGATATGAGTAAGCCTTGTTACATAGAGATACTTGATGGTAATGCTTTTGATGTAGATGGGACTCCTATCAATGGTGTAAAGATAGAGTTTTCTGTCACCGATAAAGATACTCCAATAAACTTTCTTGAATAATAGAAAAGAGGTAAAAATTATGATTGAGATGTCAACAAACACCAATGTAGAGAATGAGAATGAAGTAAAAGAAGCAAACAGTGCTCCAGAAGTGCCAGAAGTTCTTCATGAAATAATTATAAAGGATTTCAAAGTATCGAATCTGATAACAAACAAAGAATGGATAGATAGGGTACGTAATGAGTATCAGACTTTATGTGGTACTTCTGGACAGCTTACAATGAGTTTGGTAGAAGGTATCAGAAAGACCGGAATTCTTTGTTCGCAGTTACATTTTATATGTGATGACAGGTCCCCAATGAAGATACATAATTATGTATCAAATCATGACATTGTATTTTATGGGCATTCTGTAGTATGTTTTGGTGGGTACATAATGGACTTATTGAATAGTGATGAGATATTCTATTCTTGTGACTATATAGATAAGCTCAGGGAATTGAATCCTGGTAAAGAGATAATATTCGATACATCGAATGGAAGAAGTGTATGGTTTCATCAGGTAAATGGTCCTTATGCGCCTCTTGTAGCAGAAATATATGATAGAGGCAAGCAGCGTAAAGAACAGGCGGATAAAGTAACACCAGAGGAGAATTAAATGAGTAGAGTTCATACACAAGATAAATATATGAATACAAATAAGTATTCATCAGATGTAACAAATCCAACAAAAGTAATCAGAAGTAAAGCAGAGGAAGTTCATCCAGAGAAAGCCAAATCTTTAACAAGTTGGTTGTTTTTAAAGTACAATATGTCTTATAAGGCGTACCGAAAAAAGTCAAAAGAGAGAAGAGATGCTTTGAGAGATGAATACATGCAGGAAACGGGTAATACATTTAAGTCAAGGTGTTCATCAGAGGAGAATTACGATCCTTGGGACATGTGTATAGAACCGAGTGCAATTCCTATGGATGCAGATGGTGAAATTTTAGGTTGGGATTAAATTTATATTTATTGTAGGTACGAGCTTCACAACATATGTGAAGCTCGTTTTTTTTTTGAATTGACTTTGCATTTATTTTATAATGATATAATAAATTTAATCAAACGGAGGTAATACGATGGCAATGAAAACTTATGAGATGTATGGTGATTTAGAGTGGCAGACAGAAGGAAGTACAAAATTTATCTTATCAGTAGGTTTAGCTTTATATGACAAAGATACAAATGAATTGAAAGATACATTCTTTTCATATGTTGCTCCGCAGTATACAGGATTTAAGGTAACTGATTATATTAAAAATTTGACTGGTATAACAGATGAGACAATAAGGTCTGCACCTACATTTAATCAAATGATGCAGCATTTTGATAAATTTTTGTATAAATCTGTTACAATTCCTGATTGTTCTGTAATGGGAATATATACAAAAGGAAGTGGGGATACCCATGCATTACATAGCAATTTTAGATTTTATAGCCGTGATTATAAATCAAGACTGTGCTGTAACCCAGTATTCGTGGATGTTGAAAGTCTTTATCCTTTCAATGATACGACTTTGTCTACTAATATGCATTTGAAGCCTTTTAGGTTGGAGACAGAGGCAAAAGCATTGGGTATTGATGTTTCGAAGTACACATTACATGATTCTTTAAGCGATTGTAAGTTACTTCATGATGTACATACAAAGATAAGAGAATTGTCAGAGGAAGATTTCAAGAAGTTTTACGAATTATGTTTAATTCAGAGAACTCGTTTAAATTTCAATGAATTGAATGAGGAACAGAAAGCATATTATTTGAAGAATATGGAGAATGATGAGTCTGTCATGACTTTGGATAACTATAAACAGTTTAGGATAGTAAAGTAAAATGTTGTTTTGCTTTGTTCAAATCATAATTTTTAGTATATTTGCGTTTTAAGGGGGCTGTAAGGCTCGTGGTGGCGTTTTAGTAGTTTTTCTTAGTAGGTTTAGGGGTAGTGGTTAAAGTGGCACAGCGAGGCGCACAGTGGGCTTTTTGTTTGGTTAGTATATTTTAGTATATTATAGGTTTTAAATGGAAAATAAATGTAATTTAGAAAAAACATTTATTTTCCTTATTTTTACAAAATTTTTATTTCAGTTATGTTATAATAAAGGCAATAAAGTATAATTTAATGTGAGGGTAGACTAATTTAAATATGGAAATATTTTGTATTTAAGTAGAGAGATTACTATAATTGATATACAAAATTTTATGCAAGGTAGGAAGTGATTTTAGTGTATAAAGTCATAGGAGAAGTACTTCAATTAGTAGGTAGTTTTACTGTCACTATAGGGTATAAATTATTGGATTTAGATGCGTTTTGTAAAAATATGTCCAATGTAAACAGTAAAGCGGTGGTAGATGATAATAGGTTTATAATTCCTGTAATTAAAAAAGAGGACTTTGCGAATTATCAGTATGAAAATGCAGCTTTAAGTGGAAATACATTAGTGATGTTAGATTCAAAGAACAGGTTACCCAAGTTTGATTTAATAAGTGGTGAGATGGTAACTTTATCTAAAGTCAATGTAGAAAATGTAGTAATAGCTGCATTTACATATGGTTCTGAGCAGGGGTATTTTGTTTACAATGCAAAAGAGCGCAAGGTGTATTATGCGAATAAAGCACATTTATTAAATTCTGTACAGGAAGGCAAATCAGAAGGTTCAAAATTTTACAATGCTTACAAAAAGGGTACTGATATTTTAGAATCTCGTGGTGCATTTTTTGATTTTGCGAATATAGTAACAAAGTGGGAATCTATTAAAGCAGAGGAATCTGCAAAGACAGAGGAATCTGTTAAAGTAGAGGAGCCTATTAAAGCAGAGGAATCTGTTAAAGCAGAGGAATCTATTAAAGCAGAGGAGCCTATTAAAGCAGAGGAGCCTATTAAAGCAGAGGAATCTGTTAAAGCAGAGGAATCTATTAAAGCAGAGGAATCTATTAAAGCAGAGGAGCCTATTAAAGCAGAGGAATCTATTAAAGCAGAGGAGCCTGTTAAAGCAGAGGAACCTGCAAAGACAGAGGAGCCTGCAAAGACAGAGGAGCCTGTTAAAGCAGAGGAGCCTGCAAAGACAGAGGAGCCTGCAAAGACAGAGGAACCTGCAAAGACAGAGGAGCCTGCAAAGACAGAGGAGTCTGTTAAAGCAGAGGAACCTGCAAAGACAGAGGAGCCTGCAAAGACAGAGGAGCCTATTAAAGCAGAGGAGTCTATTGAAAATTCAAATTTATTTGATGACTCCGATGAAGATTGGGATGATGAAGAAGAAATTGACTTATTTGAGGATACAGATGATTCGTATGATTCAGATGATAAAGCAACTCAGCGATTTGATAATGAGCTTGTACTTGATTCAGATGTAACAGAGCAGAAAGTTGATACAGTTAAAAATAATGAAACTGAAATTACAGTAAGTAATGAAGTAACTGATGAAATAAAAAGTGATAAGGGTATAGATGCAGAAAGTGATACGCATAAAGAATCGAGTATTGCTGTATCAAAATCTGAAGAGTCAGAAAATCAAAAGGAAGAAGTAAAGCATGGTAGATATATTCCTGTTACAGCTGCTGATAAAGGTGCATTAAAAGGTACTTCAGTAGTATTAAAGACCAATGGTGATAAGATTTTAACTAACAATATTTTTGTAGATAAAGTAGCACAAGAAGCACCTTTTGCAGTAGGTTTACCTATTGATGTAAAGTTAATATACAGGAATAATTTTGAAAGTAAGGATATAATACTATCGGATAAAGTAATAGTTAAGAATGGAGACAATTTATTATACAAATATTTACTTGAAACTGATAGTGTTTTGTGTCCTGTATTGAAAAATGCTAGTAAGTATATGTTTTCAAATTATTTAGGTTCTTGTGGAATGATTACATCGTTATACACAGATGCTTCAAATGCGGTATCGATTTCATTTGATAAAATAAAGGGTATGGTAAATTATACAGCGAAGAATTTTAGTTCTGTTTTAATAAATTGTTATGGTCTTAAATATTGTGTGACAAGTGTATCAGATGAAAAAGTTGATTATACAATTACATCTTTTTATTCGAGGCATAATAACTCTCAATATAATCAATACAATCCAGAGGTAACATTAAATTCTGTTTTAAAATCAAAGATAAGTTTTGAGGATAATTCATCAAATGGTGGAAATATTATAAATATCAATTTAAAAGATTTTGAAGATGTTTTAGTAAACAAAACGGTTATTACTTCTAAAAAAGAAATAGAATTTAAGTCTGATGAAAATATAACAGTATTTACGGGTCATCATAATACAATTGTTTCATTGAAAGATAATGAATATTATGCTATAGCTGTTTATTATGATTATTTATATGATATACAGAAAGAAGAACCCTGTGTAGTAGGGTACACACTAATAAACAATAAGAATGAGGTTTTGTATAAAGATAAGAGTGAAGTTTTAAAAGTATTAGTGGGTAAAAAATTTAGCATTCGCAATTTGAAATTAGCAAATAAATCACGCAGTGATATTGTAATATTAACTCCTTTTGAGATAAATAGATTTTTAATGGATAAATCTTCTACTTATGGTTTGCATGATGATCAAGGTAACATAAAGATAGTACCGAACTTTGCATTAAGTAGGACATTTATAAGAATGTTAGATTCTATTGATTTAACATATATATACAATTATATAAATCGTACTCTTTATGCATGGAACAGATTACCTTCGGTAGTTGTGAATTGGTTACCTATTGAATATGATAGAGATCAATATTTTGCTGTTGCGTATAATTTAGCATCGCAAAGCAGTACGGTGAGTGAAAATCCTGTTAGTGTAGTGTCGAGTCTTGATAGTAATGGAACAGTAATACAGGATGATCGTGGAAATGGTTTTGTAGAGAAGCCAGTAGCAATACTATTAAGTAGGGTATTGTTATTAGATAAGCCAAAGATGTTATACCTAGCTATGATATCAGCAATGAATAGTATATTGATTAATGATATCGGGCGTACAAACAATAATAAGAAGAAAGAGGATAAAGTTGTTGAAGAATTGAATAAGAAGAAAGAAACTTTTAAACAATTAGGTTTAATTGAAGAAGATTTCAATCAAGCAAATTCGTTATTTAGTACTTTATATCCTTTTAATGTGGATAATTACTATTTTGATAAATTTTATTATTGTGCTCATTGTGGTCATTTAACACGAGTGCGTTCAAAGTCTTTTGTATCGATTTGTGGTAAGTGTAGAAAGGCATTTTGATTATATTCGATGAGAGGTGAGTAAGTTGAGTAGTGTTTTCAGCACAAAAGATATAATGAATATTCAGCGGGAACTTGTTTTTGATGAAGATGAAAAGAAATTAGAGAGTAGTAATATATTAGTTGAAAATATAGATTGGGCATATGTATTGCATGCAACTCCGTTATGGGTAGCGAGAAATGAAAATGGGGCATCGGGAAGACAATTCAAATCATTTGCAGGTGTACATAATTACAATCCTGATATTGGTGTTGGTGTTACAGCAATGCGTTTAGATGATGATTTAAATGCTGATATTTCGGAGCAATTGAATTTAGTCAATATATCTGTAAAGAATAAAGTAGATAAGAGAAATGAAAAAATACAACAGGGTAATGAAAAGATACAAAATCTTGCACTTATATTTAAATTTTGTACATCTGATGTGATTCGTAATGCTATATATAATTTTATAAAAGAAAACAGTAAGATTATTTTTTCAGACTATTTAAAATACTTTTATTTTTTATATAAAAACAATACAAGAAAGTCAGATAAACCGTTTTTATATCAAAGGGCACAGATATTAAAGGATTTGTATGAGAAGTTGAAAGTTGAGGATATTGAAAATATAAGTGAAGATTTATATTATCCTGAGTCTGAAGATTTAAGTAATTATTCTGTTGATAAGTATAAAATGAATGTGATTGAGTTATTTATGACATTTTATACTTACACTAGTTTTTATGGTTTGTTATTAGATAGATATTCGGCAATATTTACAAACACTGATGCAGCATTATTTAAAACTATTACAAGTGATTTAAGAAATCAAGTTGTAGTATATATAAATCAAGGTTTAAATGTAGATGATGCTATAAATCAAGTTTTAACGAGTGATTTTGAGATAGAAAGGTTACAGGGTAACAAAATAAAGTTTTATGATTATATAACGGATGAATTCATGAAAATAATGGGTTCTCTTGATGGTATGATAAAGGGAACTGGTTTAGACTTAATTGTAAGGTCTAAATTTCAATTACATTCAGAATTGTACGGTAAAACAGATACTGACTACAGGGTACTTACAAAGGCTTTGATGGAAAAATGGGGTATGAAGGTAGAGGATTTTGATATATCTGATGTTGAGTTAGTACCTTTAGAGGAGGAAAAAGTTGAGTATTGTAAAGATATGCATGAAGTTTTGAATTATTATTATAAGGATTTGAATTTAATAATAAAAGTTTTACTTTGTAATTATATACGTAAATGTGAGTTTTTCATTGATAGAACAATTACAAATTTTGGAATTGTTTTATATAATTATTTGATAAGTATTGATTTTAATGTAGATATTGATATAATGTCTAATGATTTTTATCGTTATTTGAATACATTTTTTATTACTTTGTTGAAGTATGTTAATGAAGTTAATATCACTGATGTTGATACTATGGATTTAGATTGTATTACAAATGGTGATATGTTTAAAGTCAAGCAGTTTGAAGAACGTAATTTAAATTATTATTTTATATATGATGGGAGTGGTCTTTTATTATGAATAAGGTTATAAAGCAGAAAGACCATGTTGTAGGTGTAGTATTAGATTCAAATAATGAACAAATAGGAGTTTATTGTTATTTGGGTAAATTTGATGAAATTCGTTGTTATTCTATGTCTACTTTTGTATCAATGTTAATGAATGATGCTGTGTTACAGAATGATAAAGACTGTGATAGTAGATTTTTTAATGTGCCTATTTATCAAGCAAACAAAGAGGGTAGATTTAACGATTATTCAATTAAAACAGTAATCAGTAAGTTATTAATCAGTACAACAGAAGAACACAGAGATTTTAGTATTGAAAAGGGTTTATTTTCAAGTAAATTATTCTTTTCATACAGAGATATAATGGGTTTAGATTTAGGAGAAGAGGCTGCAAAATATAATCCAGATGGTTTTAGTGTAAACACGTACACGAAAGATGGTAACTTACATTCAGCTTCTAAGTTACTTACAATAATAGGTGGAGTATTTGAGGATGACCATACTATACAATCATATAAGATAGTTACTGAGAATCTTGAAATTAAGACTGTCACTAAAGCAGATTTATTGAATTATCTAAATAATGGGTATTTTATAGTAAACGATAGAAATTTTCGCAGTAAACAGCAAACAGAAGATTCATGGTTTGATTATATAGGGGCAGCTCCTGAAGTTAAGAGTAAGGAGTTATCGGAAGAATATCATAAAGTTACGGTTGCCGATTTGTTTAATGCTGATTTGAAGCCGTTAAACAATATTTTAATTGAGTTTGTGTGGTTTGATAGAAACATAGTGTATTATGATGTTTTCAATCATATGATGTTATTGACTGAAAGTAAAAATCCTTTAGCATTGAAAAATGGGAGTAATACAGTAATAAAGCGTTTTGACAATACTTATTTAAATGAAAGTATTACAGAAAATTTAACTATATCGTCGTCATTATATCAGACAATGAAGAATTTAAAGGATATAAAGGATATTGGTAAGGCATCAATGTATGTTTGTTATAGGTATCAAGGTGAACCTGTAGCAATGATAAGCACAGATTTTAATGATGGCAGGAAAGAAGCTACATTTTCTGATGTTAGAACAAGATTTGGTTTTGACATATACATGTTTAATAAATGTGATATTTCGAAGCAGCGCAGTGAAGAATTGGTAGATAAGTTAAATAGTAAAGGTTGTTATATAACTTCTATTTCCAGGGCAAATGAACAAATGCGCTTTAAAGTAAAAGATATGTTAAATAAAGCTGAAAATACGAATGATTACCCATTTGTAGTAGTTGACTTATAATTGAGGTGAGATTATGGCTATAACTGAATTAAATGATTTTAAGAAAATAAATACATTAGTAGGTAATGACTACAGTGCATCAGCCTTCAAGAAGAGTTTAACTACAGATGATGTATATACGGTTAATATGTATTACAGATGGATGACAATGAATGTCAGTAAGCGTGATGGTATTGATAAGTTAGTAGCAAAGACTAAATATGTAAAAGGTTGTAAAAACTGGGAATTTACGGGTATTATAGATTATGGTAGGAAAGCTGTTAAATGTGAGGCTGATGGTTGTGGTGCAATTATCAGATATGCTTTTTCTGCACATGCTACTAATAATCATGGTGAAGGTGTAGATATAGTGCTTGGAAGAGATTGTATGTGTAATCTTTTTGGTGTTAATGCTGCAACATTAAAGAATTTAAATGAAACAATAGCGGGTATTAACATAGAAGTATCAAAAGCATTAGCATATGGACGTTATCATGATGCATGGAAGTCAAGTATTGCTTTTAAGATATTAAAAGTAGTAAAAAACAATAAGATAATAAATCAAATGTTTGTTGATGAGTTAGGTAAAACTGCTGTAGAGTTATATTTAAACTTTATGAAATGTGGTTTTATGTTACCAAAGACTTTAAATGATTTAGTAGAATTGGCGTATAAGACAGTAATAGAGAAACAAGTATGGGGTACTAATAGTCATAAATTATTTGATGGTGATAAATATAATCAAGTTTTTGATATATTAAGTGCGGAATGTCATTCTTTCAATGCACATAATTATGATAAGAGTAAGTATTTTAATTCTATAGATATAACAACAGATTCAGATATTTCGTATTTAATAAATCAAGAGGCAAGAAATGTAATAGCATCAGTACTTATAAATGGTTATGTATATGCTGAAAACTATGAGTTAGATTTTATAGTTAATATGGCAGAATTATTTAGAAGTATTGAAAAAGTGTCTATTGATGATGAACACACTACACCAAGTATAGTATTAAAACATATAAGTGCTGATAAAGATTATGAAGAGCATCCAGTTAGTATATTGCGTAAGGCATTAAAGTATAATGATTTAAATTTGGTAGTAGTTTTCTTTGATGTAACGGACATGAAGTCTATAATCAATTTGTATCAAGTTTATATGTCTGATTTATTAAAGGGTACAGATGATACAGAAGATTTTGATATGTATGAAGAAGATTCTATGTTTTCTGATGATGAAGACTATGAAAATGAAGATTATGAAGAAGATTATGAAGAAGATTATGACGAAGACTTTGATGAAGAAGAGGAATCAATGTTTTCAGATGAAGATTATGAATAATTGAGGTGAGTTTATGGAAAATCAGATACAGTTTATATATGAGGAAAATCCACCTCAGTTTTATTATAATTTCGATAATACAAAATTGATTGAAACAAAAACTAAGCGAGAAGCAGGAATAGTAGGGTATTTTGATGATAATGGTAAAAACAAGTTGAATGCTTTAGGTAGTATATATTATTTTGTGCCGAATCAAACATTAGAGATGAATAACATTTATGTTGTTGCTTATGATGATTATTTATATTTAGTAAGTACAGAAGAGATATGTAAAACCTATACTTTCAAGATTCTAATGGCATATTTTGCACAAGAAGAATTAACTATGTGTATGTATGCAGCAAATGATTTGAAAGTTCTTTTTTGTGTATTTCCAGATGATGATGCATTAGTGGAATATAACTATGCAAATAACATGGAGTTACAAGAAAAAGTTAAGACGTATGTACACATTGATTTAGTCAAGAATATACTTTATGATGTATATCCTAACGAGGAAAAGTATAAAGCAGAACTAACAGAGGGGTATGCAGAAGATTATGTGAAAACAAAGTTATTAAAAGTAGATGAATTAATAGATAGTTCTGTAATAGATAGTATAATCAATTCTTCACAGCAAGTGTCTAATTCTACTATGATAAAAGTTCCGGATTTTACAACAGTGACAGTAGATTCAAGTGATGATGCGGATGAAGATATTGATGATGAAGATGATGAAAATTCAGTATGGTCTGATGAAGAAGACAATGATGATGAATATGATGAAGATATAGATGATGAGGTTGAAGAAGATGAATCCTTTGATGATTACGAAGATGATACTGAAGAAGATGAATCTTCAAGAAATGTGAAGTTTTTATTAGAAGGTAGAAATATAGATTCATTAATCAATATGTATTCTGAAGCATTTCCAATAATAAAAGATTTGGGTACATTATACAAAAATCCTAAATTTTCTGTTGTGCAAAGAAGTATAGTTTTAATATTTGCCGTACAGTTAATATGTTCTAACAAGTTATTTAAATTAAATAGCATTGAAGTACAGAAGTATTTTGAGAAGTACACAAATAGAGTTAGAAGTGCATTTGAGGGTATTTTAGATTTAGAGAATGATGAGAAAGCAGAGCTGGATAGCTATTATACTGCTGTAATGAATGGTTCTGATATATCAAGTCAACCAAGCGAGCAACTATTATTATTTATAAATATATTAACTACAAGGGCAGTTAATTTTAGTTGTACTTTAATATATTATGTGAAGGTGTTATTTAATGTTACTTTACCTTTCAATTCTTCATTATTGTATGGTATGATTAATGGTGATAATAATGTAATGGGTATGTCTTATGTTGTATACAGTTTGATTGTATCTAAATTATCTGCGATGGGTAATAATGAAGAATGGAATATAGATAAGATTTTGAAGTATTTAGATGTAAAACATTTAGAAGATGCACATCCTCAGGAGAATTATGTATATCCTTATGGCTATAACAATTCAGCAGGTATAATAGATACTATGTTAATTGCTAATGCTGCTTTAAGAAGTATTGATGATGTTGATGAACATAGATATATTTCTGATGTTTACAATATGGTTGGTGGTTTGAATGAAGTAGCAGAGACTTGTGATTCACGTCTTTATAGTAGATGTTATAGAAACAATGGTGCTGATATAAGCAAAGTATTAAAGAAAGAAAAGGAAGGTTCATATAAGAAGAGTTTGAACATAGTAGGTCATTATTTAAGAGGTTTAATTGGGGTTGATCCAAATCTTAATCTTATGTATTTAGATACTAATTTATATAGCAGAGCAAGACATCGTTGGTTAATTTATTTACAAGATTTTGCAACTCCAAGTGTGACAAAGCAAGATTGGTTTTCGTATCAAAGTGAATGGTCGAAAATAGCTCCTGAATATCCTTATGTATTTACTAAAACAACATTTGATAATTCTTTGTTTAGACAGATGGTGTGGCTGTATCAGAATTATAATTTGCATCCTTTTTTAAGTGTGATAAATTATACTGATAATGCAGTAGAAATACCTTTGGCTTATAGAAATAAAGCAAATAATGTTAAAGAAGCGGGTATAGCAGATGGTGAAGAGGCATTTATAGCTGATTTACAGACCGTAGCAGATTTTATCTTTACTTTCATAGTAGGTTGGAAATATATTCCAATGTTAAAAGATTTATATGAAGGACAGGAACGTAATTCAGTTTATATGTTTGGTTGTACACCATGGGAATCAATGTTGACATATATCAATCAGGCGTGTGTAAAAAATTCTAAATTTGATTATGTAATGCTTGATAATATCACTACTCAGTTTGTTTTAGTATATACTAAACTCTTGAATTTCTATAAGTTATTATGGAATAAGACGATAGTTGTGGGTTCAACTTTAGAAGATGTATTAAAATTATTTGATAGTTTACTTAGGTGCATTAATATAATAAGAATAAGAAATAAGACAGAAAATATAGATTTAGATTATAAGTATTTATCGAGTACAAGTATCAGTGGGGATAATAGTGTGAAATTACTGGCTACAAGTGAGTACATAGAGTACAGTAAGATTTTGTTAGATTTATTAGACCAGTTAGTCACTATGGCAACACCCGTTATGATGAAGAAATATTTGGATGACATTATAAGACAAGACTTTTTAGAGTTGACAGAGGAGATAGCATTTCTAAACAACAAGTTTAGTAAGAAGTATAGTTTTGATATAGATGATGAAATTACTTTATATAAAGAGTTATATAAGAAGTATAATTTTAATTATTCAAGTTATTTACTTGCTTTGAATGATTTATTTAATAGTACGGATATGAATAAAGCTATCACATTGGACTCAGGTCAAATTTGTGGTTCATTAACCTTAAATGTTTTATTAACGATGCTTAAATTTGATACATATATGGATTATGTGCCTTATGGTTATCTCAATCATTTACAGTCTGCATATTCCGAGTATGCACAAGCGGTAAATGATAAAAAGGGTTATTTTTTAGGAAAAATATCATCTTATTGGGGTGGCTATCGTAAGATGGATTCAGATGCTTTAGTAGATAGTTTTGAGCATGTGTTGGTAAAGACTTCATTTTATGGTGATGTTAGATTAAACTTTAGAAATCATGTAACAAATGTTTTTTATTTAAGACTTAATGCTATAATATATTCAAGTCTGAATAATTTGCAGGATAAAACGCGGATAGGAACAGTTGTTGACAAAGTATCGAATTACATAGATTGGGTGGATTTTATATTATCTGATTTAGTAAACAGATTTATTGAAATGCCTATTTTGAAATATCAGAACAAGTTAAGTTTGTATGGTAATAATAGAGTAGGGGGTAATTCGAGAGAATATATGACAAATATATTTGATGTTGGTATGATGTTTATAATGTCTGGTTTATGGTTATCGAAAGATGATACAATTATATATAATATGTATTTAAATTTATCGAAGTTGTATTTTGATATTTATTCAGCTTTTGCATCAGTTGCAGGAATATGGGCGAATGAATCTGATGGTTATGTACTTTTTGGTGTGAAGCGTAATGATTTAGATAAAGCAGTTTCAGATGTAATGAAGATAGCAGTAAAGACTAATAGGGATGTTACAAAGAACAGTTTTTATTGGTCGAATATAGGGTATGATAGTAATGAAAAAGTGAATTCTTCCGTGGTTAGAGATTTAACAGCAAGAAATATATTATCAGATAAAGATTATAAAAAGTATGTTGAGTCAGATGATTATATTTTAATTGAGTTAAAACAGTTAGCAGAATTATTCATTGCATCAGGAGCAAATATAGTCACTTTGCTCACTCCTGACATTTTATATGCTAAAAAAGTAAACGATGTATTTTGTATATTTAGTCGAGATTATAATTTAAATAATTATCAAGACATAATGGATAATGATTTAATTGTAAGAGGATTAGCATATGATGAAGCGGGTTGCTTAATTATGATGAAACGATGTGAATCTGTTTTAAATTTCGTATTACAGACTTTAAATAATAATCACATTGAGACAAACAATAACAAGGTTATGAAAAATTTATTGCAACAGTATTTTGAAAATTGAATATGAATTATTTAGTGGGCAAGAATGTTATGTAAATAGCATTTTTGTCCGCTAATATTTGAATTAACAATAGACTTATTGTAAAATAATTAAGTATTTATTTTTCGGGTTATTTTTGTTATTTTTTGATAAATCAGGTGATGATTTTGCGTGTTGAACAGCGTATATATAAGAATGCTTATTATCAGGGTACTATGTCTGATGATAATGCTGCTTGTATCTTAGCTATTTTAGAAGAGTCAGTGATGCCTTCTTTAAAGGATTGCATTTATAATATGACTGACGCTCAATTACAGGAATTAAAGACATTGTATGAAAGTTATGAGGCGGAGAATGGGACAGTTAGAGGTATGAAGGATACTTTTGACTATAGTAAAATTGTTCGTGGTGAACTTAGAGATGAACAAACAATAGGTACTGCATTTATGTTTTATTCAGGTTCTTGTCTTTTGGGAGATGAGGTAGGCTTGGGTAAGACAGTAGAGACTGCGGCTTTATGTAATCTTGTAAAAGCGATGAATGAGAAACAGGGTAAGCGTTTTAGTTTTTGTTTTTTAACTGAGAAGGCTTCTGTTGAGCAGATACGTGATAAGATGATGAAGTTTACTGGTCAGTTTGTAGCTGTGTTACCGAGTGGAGAGCAGTCTGTAGTAGATGCTTATGTAAATGCAAATCTTGAGTGTCAGAATTATTCTATAGTGGGTACTCATGCGTTACTCAATAATAATGATTTTATTTTGTATTGTGCAAGGCATCCTTTCGATGTGTTTATTATAGATGAAAGTGCTTTACTTAAAAATAATTCTAATCATACGTATAAAAATGCAAAAGCAATTTTAAGTAAACATAATAGAAGAATTTTACTTAATGCTACACCATTGGAAAATAATGTAAGAGAGTTTTACAATCAGCTTATATTACTTGATGATGGTTTTATGCCTACTGTAGGTAATTTTGAAGCAAATTATTGTAGAAAAGAAAAACAAGGGCATAATTTTGTAGTAGTAGGTACAAAGAATGAGGGTTTATTTAGACAGGCTATAAAGTTAAGATATCTTGCAAGAACGAGGAAAGATTTAGGTGCAAAGTATGAAGATAATACTTGTACAACATACATAGTTGAACCATGCAGGGTACAGCGTGAATTATTGAAACGTTCGAGTTTATATCAGATGATATTTGATTATCCTCCTGATGTAGATATAAATATTAAATCTGATTTAGAAAATATACCAAAAGCCAAAATAACTTTATCTATTTTAGAGAAGATTAAGCAGCGTGATAAAAGTGAAAAGACTTTTATTTACTGTAACTATGTACATTGTCAAGAGCGTTTGAAAGAGATTCTTGAGGAGCATGGTTATAAGAGTGTAATATTGAATGGTAAAACACGGGCGAAAGAAAAGGCAAAGATTATAGAGGAGTTTAATAACGGCATATATGATGTAATGATTACGAATGTAAAACGTGGTTTGGACTTAAACATTTGTAATAATTGTATAATGTACACTATAGATCCCAATCCTCAAAAGATGGTTCAGGCAGAGGGACGTATGACAAGAGATTTTGATGTTTGTTATAAACATTTATATTTAATTGCAATAAAGGGTAGGGAGGAGAATAATTTAAATACAGCTTTGAAGAATCGTGTAGATATGGCTGATAATCTAACCAATACGGGTAATTCTATGGTAATGGATGCTATAAGAAAATCATCTGGTACACGTGTGTATATAAAGGCTGATTAATTTAGTCGAGGTGATGATTATGGCGAGGAAGGTTGTATTCAGTAATGATGAAGACATTTTGGAACTTTATAAAACTTGTAATTTATTTATACGAGAATATGTAAGAGAGCTTTATAAATATATA
>Ga0326511_10002016_pt1 | contig 16709 bp, 17 predicted proteins | sample 0_2496_0518_D_FD_203701 | JGI IMG/M metagenome (GOLD analysis project Ga0326511, IMG submission 203701) | Bovine rumen microbial communities from UC Davis, California, United States - 0_2496_0518 | ecosystem: Host-associated > Mammals > Digestive system > Stomach > Rumen | place: USA...
GATTTGACAATAAAAGTTCTGTTTCTCATTACTGCCTAACTTATAGAATGGTTGTTGATTGTTTATACTTTAAGGAAAGTTACAGCTGGAATGGCGAAAAGGTTGATAAAAGAAAAGCACAAACCATTGTAGATGATTTATCCGCCATTGCTTTTAATTTAGGCTTTGAAGCTCAGTCAAAAGACATTCCAACAGAGTTCGGCGAAAAATATTATGTAATGGGTAAGAATGGAAAGCCTTTAATTGAGTTTAAGCTATATAAGAACGGCAATACACACCTTAAATTGGATATTGAATTTTGCAAAGCGATGAATGTTGAAGTTGCTCGCTTGCTTGGCTGGATTCAAAACAAATCAGAAATTGTTAATGAATTTCCTGACGATATGAAAGATGCCGCTAAATATTACGGTGCTAATTTTAGATTTAGTCTTGAAAAACCAAACATTAAACTTTTAGGAGTTGGATAAATGACACCAAAGATGACACAAAAAAACTATGAAGCAATAAAAATATATAATCAAAAAGAAAAAATATTTGAATTAAAGGGGCAAATCCAAACACTAAAACGACAATTAAAGATTGCTGTTGAAGCGTTGGAAAATTATAAAGGAACAAGTTATAATGTTGCACAACGAGCATTACTTGAGATTGAGGAGTTAGAAAAGTGATTAAAGTAGATACTTTTTTTGATGGTCGGTATATATGCGAAGAAAATGGCTTGTTCTTTATTGTAAAAGATGGATTGGTAATATCGCCGCCTTTTATTTCATTAAAGGATGCTCAACAAAATGCTTGGAAATATGAATAAGTGGTCGTTTAGTGATTAACTTTTTGAATAAAACTAAAATAACACTTGCAAAAATAAAAAAAATAATTACACTTAATTTCGAGAGGTGATAATTGCAAGGCGAATTATTTGACGATATACCTGAGTTAAGGTTTTGGACAAGTATAATTGCGAGTTCTCATAAAATCGCAAAGCAAAGATTACCACGCCCTGTTAGCGGACAGACAGTTGAAGAATACAACGAGGAATTAAAGACAGAATCAACTCTTGAAATAGCTTATATGCTGAGAACCATTGCCGAGCATTTAGAAACAAAGGCACTAAAAAGACAAAATCTAAATATCCAATTAAACTTTGAGGCAAGAAATGAAATTAACACCTAAACAAAAAGCATTTGTAAGAGAATATAAGAAAAACGGTGGTAATGGAACACAAGCCGCAATCAATGCAGGTTACTCCGAAGAATCCGCCAGAGCGATAAGTTCGGAAAACTTAACAAAACCATACATACAGGAAGCTTTGAAGCAAGAAGAAAAGAAACTTCAAGAAAAGTACGAATATACCATTGATGATATGGTAAGAGAACTAGACGATGTTAAAATGAAAGCAGATGCCGAACAAAACAGACAAGCTCAGATAAAAGCTATTGAGTTAAAGGGTAAAGCTTTTGGATTATTTGTTGATAAGCAAGAAACAACAGTAAAAGGTATAGAGCAAGCATTAGTCGTATGGAAGTAGAGATATTACATCAATTTAAGCCTATTCTTGAAAGAGAAAACAGGTTTTATATTTTTTTAGGTGGTCGCTCAAGTGGTAAATCTTGGGGAATAGCTGACACGCTTTTATTATTAGGTCGCAGATGCAAAGAGCGTATCTTATGCACTCGTGAAATTCAAAAGTCTATTGAAACATCATCTTATCAGTTATTAGTGGATAGAATAAATCACCACGGATATGCTGACTATGAAATAACAAAAACTTCCATAAAGAATAAAATAACAGGCTCAGAGTTTATTTTTGCCGGACTTTCAGACATAACAGGAACAGCTGATAGTCTTAAATCAATAGAAAATATAAGTTGTTGCTGGTGTTTTCCAGCGGGAACAAAGGTAGGAGACAAAAATATTGAAAATATAAAAGTAGGTCAATTTGTAGATTCCTATAACCACAAAACAAACAAAATAGAAAAGAAAAAAGTTTTACGGGTAATGAAAAGAAAAATGCCGAAAAACTTAATAAAAGTATTGACACACGATGGGTCGCAGTATACAATAGCAACCGAAGAACATCCTTTTTATGTAAAAGGGAAAGGGTATATAAAAGCAAAAGATTTAAGAATAGGAGATATTGTATATGAGAAAGTTAGATTTACCGAAAACTTGTCAGTGCCTTGGCGGATGTGGAAAAGAATTGCCTTTGGAAAAACCTTGTCAAAGAACAAAATATGTGAAATTTGGCGGGTATTATTGTCCGGATTGCGTAAGGAAGAGAAATTCAGAGAGAATGAAAAAACAAAACCCTATGTCAAATTCAGAATCAAGGGAAAAGATGACAAAGAAACTTCGTTTAATGGGACACAGACCAACGATATTAGGGGGAAATGGAAGAGGTTATACACAAGCTCAGAAAATACTTGCAAAAGAGCTTGGGAGAGGTTGGTGGCTAGAATTACCGATACCAACTGGACATTGCAGGGACGAGAGCGACCTACCGACAAATTACAAAGTGGATATAGCAAACATTTATTATGGTATTGCAATAGAATTAGACGGGAATTGTCATCACGGGGAGAAAGCACGAATGGAAGACGAAAAGAAAACAAAATTCTTAGAGAGCAAAGGGTGGAAAGTGTTGAGATACTGGAATCATCAAGTCTTAAACGATTTGGACTCAGTGATGGCGGAAATTATGTCTACAATATTGAAGTGCAAGGAAACAACAATTACTTTGCCAATGGATTATTAGTTCATAATTGCGAGGAAGCTCAAACCGTTAGTGATAAGTCTTTTGAAAAATTAACACCGTCTATTCGTGGTAAAAACTCACTTGGCGAGGGGAGCATAATTATTATAAGCTACAACCCTGAAACAGTAAATGACCCTGTTCATTTAAGATTTATTGAAAATGAACAACCAAGAAGTTATATTTGCCACATAAACTATTTAGATAATCCATATTGCCCGAATGAAATTATAGAAGAAGCAGAGGCAATGAAAATAAACAAGCCTGATGATTATAAGAGAATTTGGCTTGGTGTGCCTGATGATTTTTCTAATAGAGCGGTTGTTAAGTATTTCAGCAACGAGAATATTTGTAATATCAATTATTTGCCTGATGAAGATTTAATCTTAACTATGGACTTTAACGTTGACCCGATGATGTGGTGCGTATGTCATAAAGATGACAAGAATTTATACCAATTCGATGAAATAGTTATTGATAACTGTACAACACAAGATGCTATTAACGAATTTATAAACCGTTATCCTGACCATAAAGGGAATATTATTCTTTGCGGTGATGCTTCAGGAAATTATAGAAAGACACAATCAAATCAATCGGATTATGTTATTTGCAAAAACGCTTTAATGAAGTACGGTTATGAAAAGATATTACAAAACACAAGACCGTTTAATCCACCTATTAACCAAAGAGTGAAGGCATTTAACAAACTTGTTTATGATGACAATGGAGAACGTCATTACTTTGTTTCTGATAATTGTAAGTGGACACTTTACAATTTAAGGAACTTGCTGTATAAAGAGGGTACAAGCATAATTGACCTGCCTACACCAGCAAGGATTCAGGCGGATAATAACCTTAAATACATCGGACATATATTTGATGCAATTAGTTATCCTGCCGAGTATTATTGGAGCATTAAGTTAGATAACAATGAAAAGCCAAAAGTTATTGACCCCTCGCAAGAATGGACAATGGCTGAGGTATTAAAACGTAGCACGGAGAAAAAGAAATGGTAAAATATTACTTTCAATCAATGAATGGCACTTTGAGTTTTGTTCACGCTGGAACTAAAGAAGAGCTTGAAGAAAAGGTAAAAAAAGAATTTGGCGGAGATAAAGCAGAAGTTGAATCTAAAATCAAAGCACAAATTGCAGATGCTGAAAAGAAACTTGATGAATTACAAAGAACTGATTGCACAACCGAAAAAGACCAGTTAGAAAACGATGTAAAGATTGCCACTCTTAAAAAAGGCATTTACGATGCCAAAGAGGAATTGAAAAGAGTAGGCGATTTAATGAAGTCTGATTTGGTATTCTTTGAGTTGACACCTGTTGAATTTGACATTGATTAAAATTTACTCTAAGATTAAGTAAAGTCAACAGAGGGTTTACAAAATGGATTTTGCATACTGGAAACAACAAATTGAAACAGCAAAGAGCAATCTTAAGAATTACTTCAAAGAAGCTGAGGATTGTGAAAAAGCATATCATAATATTGATATGAATTATAATATCTTTTATTCAAATGTTGAGATATTAAACGCTAATTTATGCATTGCAAATCCAAAACCTGATATTCAAAGAAGATTTTTGAAGAAACTGGAAAAGAACAAGCTCCGCTCAAATACCTATGCTGATGTGGCTAAGGTGTTAAACGGAGCAGTTGAATTTGTTTCTGATACATCTAATTTAGATGAGCATTTATCGGATGCTGTGAAAAAGGCTGTAATTGATGGTCGTGGTATTGGCTGGATTGATTATGAACCTACAATTTCAGTTGATGAAGAGGGTGTTGAGTATATCTCTGACAGAAAGATAAGAATTGAAAGCCTGAATCCTTGGGAATTTCTTTATTCATCTGCTGAGAAAGAAGAGGATATTTGGTGGGTAGCTCGTAGGCATTTACTGTCAAGAGAGGATATAAAACGCAGATTTGGCTATAATCCAAGCGATGCTGAATTACAATTCAAGCAAGAAGATGAAACACAATTAAAACGTGGTGAAGTTTGGGAGATTTGGGATAAGAACTCTAAAAAGAGAGCTTTCTTATTGATTTCAAACATTAAGCAGAAGTTTTTGGAAGTTGTTGATGACCCTTATAAATTAGAGGGATTTTTCCCGTGTGATACTTTGGATTTTGTTACAGATGGAACGAAACCGATTCCTGAGTATATGATTTACAAAAAACAAGCTGAATTATTGGAAGTTGTATGTAAAAAAGCGGCACAGATTGAAGATGAAGTCAAATATGTAACTTTAATCGGAAGTCAAGACAAAGGTATTGCACAACGTATTACAGCGGCTCAAAATGGTGATGTTTTAAGTATTCCAACAGACAATATGGTCGGTGCGGCTGAGGGTTTAATTGCCACGACACCTGTTGATAAAGCTATTTTATTACTTGAGCATTTACAAATCGAGAAAGAGAAGTTAAAACAAAACATTTATGATATTACCGGCATAAGTGATATTATGAGAGGTGCAACGGAAGCACAAGAGACAGCCACCGCTCAAAAGATTAAAGGTTTATTTGGTAGCTTAAGATTCCAAACACGTCAGAAGAAAGTTCAAAACTTCAGAAAGAATTTATATAAGATTATAGCTGAGATTATTGCAGAGCACTATGATGAAGAAACATTATCAGAAATGACTTGTACATATTTGCCGACTGCTGAAACAAAGCAAACGTTAATCTTAAAGCAACAACAAGGTATTGAATTAACCACTGATGAGATAAGTATACTTGAAGAGCCGACTTGGGGTGATTTAATGTATATTATGAGAAATGACAAGTTAAGAAACTATACGGTAGATATTGAAACAGTAGCGACCGCCTTTGATGACCTAGAACAACAAAATGCGGCAATAAAAGACTTAACAAATCTTTACTTATCAATGGTACAATATGCCGATAGTTTATCCCCTGCTACATTAAAGGGATTTATTCCTTTGATTAAGATGAATTTGAGTTCTGTTAAGGTTAGTTCGGCAGTTGGTAATCAATTAGAAGAAGCTATTGAACAGGCATATAAAGAGGCTGAGGAAGAGGCACAACAGCCACAACAGCCGAATCCTGAGTTGTTAAAGATTCAATCTGATATTGACTATAAACAAGGCGAATTAAAGATAAAAGAGCAAGAAGTAGCAATCAGACAACAGGAAGCTGATAGAAAAGATGCTGAATTGCAAGCTCAAATTTATCTGAAAGAGCAAGAGATTTCAACAGGGGTTGACATTAACACAAATATAAGTGGTGATGTTGCCTCGATTGAATAGGTGATGGCAAACGACCTAATAGTAAACTGAGCCAAGCGAAAAGGAAAAAAAATGGAAGATATAGAGCAAGTCGTAAATGACACTCAAGAAGAGCCAACAGTTGAGACTCAAGAACCTGAACCAGTAGTAGAAGAAATTTCTATTCCTGAAAATTGGGAACCTGATGTTAAAGACTTTATAAATAGTATTCAAGATGCTAAAGGCAAAAGAGCGATTTTTGATAAACTGAAAAACTATGAGACAGGTTATCAAAAGAAGTTCCAAGATTTAGCGACACAACGCCATCAATTAGATGATGAGCGTAGTTTTACAAATAATTACAGGGAATTTGAGAGGAATCTCAATCCGGAATTAAGAGCGAGCATTTTATCTCATTATGGTAATGTTCCCGCATATATGAGAGCATTACACGAAGCCGATATTATGGCTACAAAAGACCCTGTTAAGTTTTTGTTAAACTATTGTAATAATAATGGGATTACAAGAGAAAAACTTGATTCTTATTTGAATGGTACGCAAAATCAAGAACTTAAGGCACAAAAAAGCCAAGAGGCATTGAGAGCTGAAATACTAAAAGAAGTTGAAGAAAGACAAAAACAGCAGAAACTTGAAGCTGATTTACTTTCTTTCAAAGATGCTAAAAATGAGAATGGTGAGTTAATGCATCCGTTATTGACGTCAGACGGATTTATTGACCAAATGGATAAATTATATTCTGTTTATCCGAATAAGAGCTTACAAGAATTGTATGATATGGTAGTATGGAGCAATCCTGAATATCGTGAACAAGCAGTAAGTGCAGAAGCTCAAAAATTAGCAAAAGCGAAAGAAGTAGAAAAAGCAAAGTCTGCCATTGGAGTAAGACCTTCAACACCAAGTAACAAATCAACACAAGTAAAAGACTGGCGAAGTGTCTTAAATGACGAAGTCGGTGAATATTAAGGAGAAAACAAATGGCTGGAGCTGAAAGCTTATTAAACGTTGTTACGACTACCTTAAACGCTTGGTCAGAAGATGTTTATGATAACGTAACAAACAACAACGCATTACTTTATTTCTTCAAGAAGTTCGGTAAACTCGGACTTGTTGGCGAGGGTAATGTTAAAATGGGTTCTATTGAAACCCGTTCTGGTGGTAAACAAATCGAAGAAGATATTTCTATCAAAGAAAATTCAAATGTCGGATTCGTTGCTTACAATGAAACAGTTGGCACTGATGCCGTAGATGTATTGAACCAAGCTATTTTTGATTGGAAATATTGCTATGGTAACGCTGTTCTGTATGGTGCTGAAATTGATATGGCGGCTGATTCTAAATACCGTAAGCACAAATTGGTCGAAAACATTGTTTTGAACGCTGAAGAAACAATGGTAAATAAAATTGGTGAAGCATTGTTTAACACTTCTGATGCTGATTCTATTGATGGTTTACCGAAATTGATTACTGATGATGGTACTGGTACTGTTGGCGGTATTTCAACAACCACTTATCCGTTGTGGGCTAATAAATACAAGAACGTTGCCGCTAATCCGACAGCTTCTGTATTGTTACAGTCTATGGCTGAATTGTATCGTGATTGTACTCGTGGTAAATCTTCACCAGATATTATCGTTACAACACCTGCTTTGTACTCATTGTTTGAGAGTGCTTTAACACCGCAACAACGTTTCACAAACTCTAAATTGGCTGATGCTGGTTTTGAAGCTTTGAAATTCCACGGTGCAGAAGTTATCTTTGATGAAAGTTGTCCTGCAAATCGTATGTATATGTTGAATACTCGTGCGATTGTATTTAACTTCCACAAAGACCAAATGTTCAAAGTTGGTAAAATGGAAAAATTATTCGGACAAGAAAAATATGCTTGGCCGATTACAGCAATGTGTAACTTCTCAGTTCGTTCTCGTCGTGACTTGGGCGTACTGGTTGTAGCTGCGTAATAACTAGAGTAAAGGCGAGGTTTAACCGCCTCGCCTATTTTCCTATCGGAGATTAGATATGACAAATAAATTTACAGACACACCGAAAAAGAAAATTGAAAAAGTTGAAAAACGTGAAATTCGTGGTATTATAATTAAAAAAGGAAATAAAGAGTTCATCAAATGCCCTAAATGTGGGTGGATTCACTCAAAAGAAGAAAAAAGTTGTAGATTTTGCGGAGCAGAACTATGAATATATTAGATATAGCCAAACAATGTTGTTACAGAACAGGCGACCCTGCTATTGCTAACCTGTTCGCAGATGAAGATAACTCAAGAGAATGGCTTGGCTATATCTCTCAAGCTGTGCCGTTAATTATTCGTGAACATAATTGGAGCGCATTAACAAAAGACACTTCATTTATCACAGAAAACGGATTGCAAGAATATCCTTTGCCTGAGGATTTTAGCAGAATTGCAACATATAGACTTTATAACATAACTGATAAATGTTATATACCGTTTGCAAATAACGATTCTGAGCTTGATAAATTTATGATGGGCGATTTATCTCAAACAACTATCAGATTCAGAATTATGGGCGGTAATATTAAATTTACCTATCCTATATCTCCTGACCAACATATTTATTATACATATCTATCGGATTATGCTGTTAAAGGGCAGGAAGGAAATAAACAAGTATTTACACAAAATGATGATACTTTTTTACTTAATGATGAGTTGTTAATCTTAAAAGCTATTGCATTGAGAGCGGTAAATTTAGGCTTGCCTGAAGTTGATAGACGTGAATCTGAATATCAGAAGTTCTTAACTTTAGAAATGAATAATGACGGGGCTAACGTTCAATACAATATGTTTGAAAAAGGCTTTGCAAATAAAACAACACCTGAGGATTGGAGCATTTATGATAGGTAATTTGACATCTAGCTATGGCGGTTTGAATGTTGCAGATGCTTTGGACAATATGCAACCTCAATATGCTTTTCAAATGGATAATATAATTCCTGATGTTGATGGGGATAGAGTTCGGAAAGGGTTTGTAAATATTAACACAAATCCAACATCTGAATTGATACCTGTATTGAGGGGTAATACTCAAAAGATAATAGCCACACACTTAGCTGAATTAACTGTTTATGATGAAGATTGGACGGTTGAATCGACTAAAGGCGGTTTTAGCAATGATTATTGGACTTATGCAGACTTCACAGACGGTGCAGGTGTTGTGCATACTATTCTAGCAAATGGTAGTGATATTCCTCAAAATTATACAACGAGTTTGGTAGATGTAGGTTATACATTAACAGGCTTTCCTAACTTAGATTGTCCTCTTGCCTTTAAGAATCGTTTATATTTTATTTCAGGCGATTGGCAGATTGCATATTCAGGAGTTCAGAGTATATCAGGACAATTAACAGCTTTTGATATGGGTTCTTATTTCAAAAAAGGTGGAAAACTGCTTTCAATAGCAAACTGGACACAAGATGCCGGTAATGGTGCAGATGACCTGTTAGTTCTAATCTCGACAGAGGGAGAGGTTTTAATTTATTCAGGTACATCTCCTGAGTCTGACGATTGGAGAATGATAGGTACTTTCTCAATAACAAAGCCAGTCGGTAAAAGATGCTGGGCTCAATTAGGCGGTGACTTAATTATCATCACGCAAAGAGGATATTTTCCGCTTTCAAGTGTATTAAGTGATTTGAGAGCAAACAGAGCAATGCTGAGCCAAAAAATAGATGGCATTACAAGAGGACGAGATTTTTCTAAGCGGTGGGAAATACATTACAGACCATCAACAAACTGGTTGATTGTGAATGTTCCTAGTGATACAGGTATTTATAACTATGAACAGCACGTATGCAATTTAAACACAAATGCTTGGTGTAGATTTGTTGGAATGGATGCTAATGGTTGGGCTGTTGCCGGAGATAATTTATATTTCTGTAATGGTAAAGGTATTTGGCAAGCTGATACAGGCACAACAGATAATACTGCCAATATAACTTTCTGTATTCAAAAAGCCTATAATAACTTTGGGACACCATTAAAAAAACAATTAATGAGAGTTGTTCCGCATTATTATTCTGCTTCAAATGAAACTATTTACAAAAAGGTAATTAGCGACTTTGGACAAGGCAGAAACAGAATCTTTGTACATCGTGAGGATTCAGGCATAAATACATATTGGGACACTGCTATTTGGGACGAGAGCTTTTGGAGTGATGAGATTAATGTTCACACAACAAGAGGCTCAGTAACATCTAAAGTGGGAAATTATATAAGCGTTGGATATTATGGTCGTGTAAGAAACGAGTTTATATTATATTCAACAGGACTAATTATTAAAGACTGTAATGGGCATATTTGACAAACAATAAAAAACTGATACAATAAAAGTATACAAATTGCCAGTAGTGGAACTCTTTGTATGCGATATAAGGAGAAAACTAATGGGATTTTTGAAAAGTGTAGGTTCTGTATTTCCAACAAGCGGGCTCGGTTTGCTTGGTGGTAGTGGTTCACCGAAATACAACGCTTTAGCTTCAATGTTAAGTCAAGAACAAGGTGTTGAATCTGATTTAGGAAGCGTTGAAGTCGTACCAACTGGCTTATTTTCATCAAAAAAAGTATATAAATCAAGCGAAATTGATAAATTGCGTAATGCCTTAGCAAAAGAGGGTTTACAAAACGTTACTTTAGACCCTCAAAGAGAAGAACAGGCATATTATAATCGTGCTACTCGGTTATTAAACGAAAACTATGACCGTCAATTAAGAAATGCTGACGAGGCTTTAATCAATCGTGGTATTCAGACTGGAACAAAACAGTATAATGAAGTTATGGGCGATATTCAGAATAAACAGCTTGGTGCTTTGAGTGATTTGGCAAATCAAGCTATATTTGCAGGTCAAGGATATACAAGCGGACAGATTGGCAATGTAAATGCTTTAACAAGTAATAGAGATATTTATCACTTGCAGGGAATGGGCGGAAGTAATGGAGCTTATGACCGTTCTTATGAAGCTCAACAATACAATTATAATACTCAACAAAATGCTTTGAATAATTTATTGTCAGCTGGTGCTTCAATCGGGGCGGCGGCATTATTGGCATCTGATAAAAGATTAAAAGAAAATCTTAAACCTGTTGGTAAGCTGGACAATGGGTTAAAGGTTTATGTTGGTAATTATAAAGAAGAAACGGGATTAGACACAACCCCTCAATTATTCTTGCTTGCTCAGGAAGTAGAAAAGAAGAATCCTGAGGCAGTTGGAGAGAAAAACGGATATTTAGCTGTTAATTATAGAAAAGCAACGGAGAATAAATAATGGTAATGGCATATAACACAAATGCAGGTGCAGGTTTAGCAAGTGGTGTTGACAAACTTGCTAATGCTTTTTTACAAAAAAGACGTAATGAGGGTTTAGCAAGTGGTTTATCTCAAATCCAAGGGGGAGATTGGGAAGGCGGTGTAAATACCATTGCTGAAACAGACCCAAACACAGCTTTAGGGTTGGTACAATATAAGCAAAGACAAGATGATGCTCTTGCTTTAGAAAGAATGAAAGAAGCCTCACGCAATCAATTAACGCCTTATCAACAAGAAATGCTGGCTTTGAAAAGACAGCAATTAGCACAAGAAGGCGGTGGCACTGGTTCAATTAAAAACATTGAGTATTTAGTAAGCCAAGGCTACACACCAGAGCAAGCGGCTAATATGGTGTTTAGCGGCCAAAACCCTGCTGTTGCTGGTTTAGGAGAAAAAGGATATAATAAATATACTGAAACCACAGGAAAAAATCTTGCTGAAGATGAAGAGCAGTTAAGAAACCTAGAAGCAAATTTGCCAGCATTACAAGAAATGGTAACAGAACTTCACGATTTAGCAAATAAAGCAACATATACAGCAACGGGAAGAGCTATCAATAAAGCACAGACAGAATTATTTGGAAGGTCAACTCAAGGCGATGTTGCGGCAAAAGGATATGAAACAAGAGTAAATCAAAATTTACTTCCTTTGTTAAGACAAACGTTCGGTTCTGCATTTACAGAAAAAGATAGAGAACAACTACAAAAAACTCTTGGTGACCCAACGGCACACCCTGACATAAAACACGATGCTTTACAGTCTTTCATTAGAAATAAACAAAGAGAAATAGAAAGTAAAAGACGTAAAATACAAAGTTATTCTTCACAGCCACAAGAAGAAGTTATTGATTATACAAATTTATAGGAGAAATAAATGCCTACTGTAAGAGTGCCAGACGGAAGATTAGTTAAATTTCCTGATGATATGCCAAGAGAGCAGATAAAGGGAATTATTGCTGAGAAATTTCCTGAATCTGTTAATGTAAACACTCCTCAAATAAGACCAATGACATCAGAACAAAGAGAACAAGCAAGATTGGACGCTGAAAAAATGCGTGAAGGTCTGAATTATCAATCTGTTCCTATGGGTGCTATCACTGGAACTCTTGAAGGATTAGCAAGCGGTGTTGGAAGAGTAGTAAGTGGTGCTTCTTTAGGTGCTACTGATTGGTTAGATAGAAAAACAGGTGGGTATCTTGCTAACCTAGATAAAGAAATTGCACAAAATGCAGAATCTGCAGGACTTGGGGGTGTAAATGATGTTGCTCGTTTTCTTGCTGAAACTGGCGGCGTTGCGAAAGGTGCTGGAAATTTAATAATGAAAGGAGCTAAAACAATACCTTCGATGATAGGAAAAGGAGCTATTGAGGGTGGTATTTATGGAGCAACTTCAAGTGATAAACTAGAGGAATTGCCACAAAATATATATGGTGGTTCTGTTACTGGTGCAGGAGCTGCCGGTATTTTAGGTTTAGCGGGAAGGGGTTTGCAAAGACTTATTCCGGCATTAAACGCCGAAGGAAAAACCAAAAATTTACAAGATGCTTTTATGGATAAAGAAAGCACAAAAGCATTAAAAAGAGGTGCAATGGCAAGTGAAGAAATAAGTGATAGGCTTGCAAGTGAAATGCCTGCTGTTAAAGATAACATAAATCTTAAAATGAATAATATTGTCGATGATGTAATTGGAGAAAGACCTAATATTGAAGAAATGGTTGGGCTTGCAAAGCAAGAATATGGTAATTATGCAAGTCAAAATTCTTCTAATCCTGTTAATATTCAAAAAATATTTAAAGATTATGGAAAATATACTCAAGTTCAAAAAGATGCAATAGAAGATGCAATAAATAGTGCAAATCGTGAAACAAATTCAGCATTAGGAACTGTTGAACATACACATCAAATGAGAATGGCTATTGACGATATGATTGACGCCGCTTCCAAAGGAAGTAAGAGAAGACAATTACCAGCTTTAGGAAAACTGAGAACTGCAATTGATAATGTTCTTAAAACAGATGAAGGCTATAAGACAATAGATAATAAATACTCAGAAGTTATGGGAATAAAAAATGCTTATGATTTAGGAAAAAGTGCAAGCAAAAATGCACAAGCTCCTAAATTTAAAAATGAGATGGAAAGAAGAGCGTGGTTATCTGGTGTAAATGAAAAAATGCAAGATAGTTTAATAAATTCTGAAAACAATTATGCAAAATCAGTTTCTAATAATTTAAGTATTCTTAAAAAAGGGTTAAAAAATGAAGAAATTGGACTTTTGAAAAAAGCAAGTAATTCAATAAATAAAGAATATTCAAGAGCAAATAGTTTGGATAGGGTAGTAAATAAGGAAACCTACGGAGAAAACCTGCCATTTTGGAGAGAGGTTATTGAAAGTGTTGGCTCTGCTGTTGGTTCTACAATTGGAGGAGCTGAAAAGGCTTTATATGGAATGTCTGATAGAGCTACTGCAAATCGTATACTTCAAGGAATATCTGATAGTAAAATTGCAAAAAATATAAACCGCAATATAAACAGAACAGTGCCATCAATTTCTGCTGTGTTTGCAAAAAGAATGGCTGATTATAAAGGAGAATAACTAATGTTTGACGGAAACGGAAATTGGACAAGTGATTTTTCGGCACAAGCTGACAGAGATAATGGAATTAAAATTCTAGCTAGTCGTTTTGATAATATCTTTATTGCTGATATTAAAGAATCTTTTGAAAACTGCCTGACAAAAGACGGACAAATTATGCCAATCGGAAACTTTAATATGGGCGGCCAGAGAATAACAAATATGGCTGATGGTGTTAATAGTAATGATGCTATTAATAAATCTCAATTAGATGGACTTTCAAACAAATTTCAGGTTGTTGCAAGTTTGCCCTCAACACCTGATGCTGATACATTTTACTTTATACCTGCATAAGGGGGTGATTAAAATGGCTTGCAAAAAGGGCGGAAAAAGAAAATGAAATATTTAGACATAGATAGAATATGGTCTTATTTAATAATGGCTCTGGCGAGCTTTTTTGAGCCCGTCGGAGTCGTTTTGCTTTGGATGCTAATATTTGTATTAGTAGATATGCTTTCAGGAATGTATGCCTCATTAAAAGAGGGTATACACTTAGAATCTCACAAAATGCAAAAAACCATTATCAAAGTAATAATGTACTCGACAAGTGTTATTCTTTTACACGGATTAGATGCTGAAATAATAACATTTATGGATTGTGGATTAGCAAAGTTCGGGGCAACTATTATTTGCGGAATTGAGCTTTATTCAGTATTAGAGAACTTTTATCGTGCCACTGGTAATAAAGTCTTTAAGATACTAACAACATTTACCTTAAATAAAATCAAAGATAATACAGGAATTGACCTAGATAAATAACATCACAATAGGTTTAAGCTCTCTTGAGTGAAGACAGTAACCCTTATCAAGGATTCTGTCTTTTTTTTATCACAATTAGGATGAAGTCCCCAGTTGCTTAGACTTTGCGTTGTTCTTAGTTTCTTTTGAAAACAGCTCTCGGTCGCCCTGTAAAGCATTCAGAACAGAGTACGGCGGTCGGTATTACCCACTTACACTATATATCCACGCAAACGAATACATAGCTTGCATTTAAGCTCGAAATTCTTTTCAGTACACCAAAACTTTTATAGGAAGTGCTACTACTTTTTCACACATTTTACGATTATACTTGACAATCCTGAAGAATTAACCTAATATAATAATGTTTGGTATTACACACATATTAACCTATGTAATAAAAGAAGTCAAGAGGTTTACTACTTTGCCTCTTGATTTTTTTTGTATTTGACAGATAGCTTTATTTTTCATAAAGTATATATGAAAGAGGGGTAAAATGCTCGGACAACAAGAAATTATACAAAGACTTTGTTATAACGAAGGATTTAAGCAAAAACCTTATAGATGTTCAGCCAACAAATTAACAATCGGTGTTGGTCGCAATTTAGATGATTGTCCATTGACTAAAGAAGAGTTAGAGTTTATCGGACACGATTGCCGAGAAAAATCAATCACAAAAGAACAGGTTTTTTATTTACTCAGACACGATATAGACAGAGCTATTGAAACACTTAACAGAAATCTCCCTTGGTGGAAGAATTTAAGTGATGACAGGCAATATGTTTTAATTGATTTAGTTTTTAATTTAGGAATTAACTCACTTTTGCAATTTAAGAAGTTTTTGAAATATTTATCCACAGGCTTTTATAAACAGGCAGCTCACGAACTTATGGATTCTAAATATGCAAGACAAGTACCAAAAAGAGCAGAAAGAAACAAAAGAGCGATAGAAACAGGTAAATATGCCTTATAATTTGCAAAATTTTAAGATTGTGTTATTATCTAACAAGAGGTGAAATATGCAGATAGAAATAAATGGTAAACGCAATATAACTTTAGATTTTAACGCACCGAAGAAATTTAGATTGGTTAAAGACGGAGCTGAAATCCCTTATATAAGAACAGGTAAAAACTCATTTAGATTATCAAAGCCTGTTGAGGGTTTTGTTGAGCTTGAAGAGATTGTAGAACAACCAAGATATATGCAACCTGTACAATTACAGCCACAACAAATGACGGTGATAAATCCGCAAGATGTGGATAGATTAAATGAGGCAGTTCGTCAAATGGCTTTGGTAAATCCTCAAGATGTGATGATTATAAATCAAACTGCTGAGCAATTAGAGAAAAATCAAAACTTTATCGCACAAACTCAAAAAGAAATTACAGACAATCAGGTTTATATTGACCAACAGCAACAAAGATTAAATGAAACAGCTTTAGGTATTCAGGCTTTAGAAACGAATAATTCTCAAAGATTAGACGGTGCTGAAAATGCTATTCTTAACCTTGCAGGAGAAATAAGCAATACTCAAAATGTGGCTGTTGATGGTATGAATACAGCCTTAAATAAAATAGAAGAGCAAGGCATTTTATTACAATCTGAAATTGATACAAAAGCCGATAAAGATGAATTAGAAACGCTTAGAAAAGACTTTGAAGAAAAATCAGACAGAATAAGCTCTGCTATGGCTAATTATTCAGGTGGGACAGCTTATGACACATTACCTCAAAATGGAGAAGCTGGGCAGATTTTAGCCAAGAGAACAGACAGACAAGGCGATTATGTTTGGATTGACCAAACACCTGTAATTGTAAAGTCTGAAACAATACCGACAGCAAGTGAGAAGTATAAAGGCGAAGTTTATCAATATGTTGGTGAAACTGGCGACTATACTCACGGTTATATTTACGAATGCCAAGAGATTGATAATAACTTTGTTTGGGTAAGATTAGATGTTCAACCGAACCACTCGACAGAGATTGAAAGCCTAACAACA
>Ga0326511_10002017_pt1 | contig 16703 bp, 18 predicted proteins | sample 0_2496_0518_D_FD_203701 | JGI IMG/M metagenome (GOLD analysis project Ga0326511, IMG submission 203701) | Bovine rumen microbial communities from UC Davis, California, United States - 0_2496_0518 | ecosystem: Host-associated > Mammals > Digestive system > Stomach > Rumen | place: USA...
GGTCAAAGTCACTCAAATATCAATTTTTCGCTGGCCTTATCCGACTAATTTTGTCGGGATTAATATAGGAGATGATACAAATGAAAAAATTTCCAACGCTAAAACGTATAGAAAACGATTTAAAAAAGCTCATCGAAAGCTATGAGTTTGATGATATGAAATTCGTGGAAGCGATGAACTGCATTCATAATCTCGCATTTAGTGCGCTACAAATAATGAAATTAGAAGCAGTAATACAAGAAAAAAATGAAAATTCACCAGATGGTGTTGGTGGATTAATTATTAGACGTAAAGATAAAATCGGCACAGATTCTTCAAGAATGAGCCCAGAACTTGTAGCATTATCGCAATTAAAAGCAGATTATTTAAAATATAGTAATCAAATTTGGAAGATTATTAAGGATTCTCGTGCGGCTGCTAATAAAAAGGATAAAGATAAAGTAAAAGTAAACCCATTGGATGGATTTTTAACGCAATATAAAGACGAATGAAATCGCTAAAAAAGATAAGTAATATATAAAGAGAGGTGAAATAAAAATGAAAAAAGAAATTCGTACTTATACAATTTATAAGATTGAAACTGATGTGAAAGAAATTACTGGATATGCAGATGGAATTTGGATTCCTTGTTACATTGGAAGTACTTGTCAAACATTAAATAAGAGAATGAATAAACATATGACAAATAAAAAATGTACATTGTTACCATATGCGAAAAAGTATGGAAGAAAACATTTTAGAATTATTGCTATGTTTACTGTGAATACAACACTTAAAATTGCTCATAAATATGAAGAGGTTCAAACATTAAAAGCTTGTAAAATATTTACTTTGTTAAATAGAAGTATTGGTGATAGAAAAGATGAAAAAACAAAATGTATATTAAGAAATAAATATGATAATGATAAGTGTAAAGCACGAAAAATTTATTGTAAAGAATTAGGTAAAGTTTACAAAAGCATAAGAGAAGCAGCAGAAGATTTAAATATCGGTTATTCAAATCTTCGATGTCATTTACAAGGGATTTCCAAATATTGTTCTGGATATAGATTTTGTTATTTGGAAGATAAAGATACGTTTGATTTTTCTATAAAGAAGAAAACAAAAAGAATAAGATGTGTTGAAACCCAACAAATATTTAATAGTATACAAGAATGTGCGAATTATTTTCATACAACTCATTCTACAATTTCTATAGCTGTAAATAAACAAAGGCCATATAAAAAGTTTCATTTAGAATATGTAAAGGAGGATGAATAATGAATGATATTCAACTCCATAATTATATATTAGATTATTATAACGAAATAGAAAAAGGGAATATATTAGTATGTGTTAAAACAAGAAAAATTGTGCAATATATCGTTGATATAGTAAATAGTAAATATCCGGATTTTTATTATGATGAAAGAAAAGGACAGAAAGTAATAGATTTTATTCAGATGTTTTGTCAAAATTCTAAAGGTGCTTTCGCTGGAAAAAAGACTGAATTATTATTATGGGAGAAATTTTTTTTGCAAGCATTATTTGGTATTTGTTGTAAAAATACTGGATATAGAAAATTCACAGAAACATTTCTAGTTGTGGCGAGGAAAAACGGAAAAAGTTTTTTAAGTGCGGCGATTATTTGCTATATGCTTTTTGCCGATGGAGAACCAGGTCAAGAAATTTATTGCATGGCATCAAAGAAAGACCAAGCAAAAATCGTGTTTGAAGAAGCAAAAAGAATGATTAAAGCATCTCCATTTTTAAGTAGCCAAGCTAAATGTATTCGTGATAAAGTTACTTTTAATGACTCTGTTATTCAGCCATTGGGAGCAGATAGTGATAGATTAGATGGATTAAATTCTGGATGCTGCGTGGCTGATGAGGCACACAGTTATAAAGATTGTTCATTATACAATGTATTACGTGATTCTATGGCTTTTAGAACACAGCCGTTGATGATTATGATTACTACAGCTGGATTTGTAAGAGAATCTTTATTCGATAAAAAATATGCAGAAGCAGAAAATATCTTATTGCAAATAGAGAAAAATCGTTCTGATAATAATTATGGAAATGATAATATCGTTATGTTTCCTCTTATCTATGAATTAGATAAGTGGAAAGAGGAATTAAAAGATGAAAATACTTGGATAAAAGCAAATCCTTCACTGGGACCAATTAAATCTGTGAAATTTTTAAAAGATTGCATTGCTGAAGCGAAACGAACAAACGGTATAAATAATTTGCTTACGAAACATTTTGATATAATTAGAAATAATGAACAAGCATATTTTGTGTACGAAGATGTAAAAAATAAAAATACATTTGATATGCACGAAATCTTTGATGATAAATATGTAATACTTGGGATGGATTTATCAAAAACAACGGATTTGAGTGTATTAACGATGATAACAAAAATAGATAATACTATTTATGTACATCAAAAATCTTGGATGCCTACAGAAATGTTCGAGAAGAGATTATCCACTGAAAAAATTCCATATCAGGAATGGCATGAGAATAAATATATGGATTTATGTCCAGGGAATAGTGTGAATTATCATCAAATAATTGATTATATCCATGAATTAATAGATACATATAATATTACTGTATATAAACTCGGATACGATAGTTGGTCTGCTAAGTATGTAATAGAAGAATTGGAAGACTATTTTGGCCGTGGTGTATGTGAACCGGTTATCCAAGGATATAAAACATTATCTCAGCCTATGGGGGAATTAAAAGCGACGTTCCAGGATAAAAATGTAAATTATAATAATAATCCAATGCTTTTATGGGGATGCTTAAATGTTGTTTGCGTTGAAGATAGAAATGGAAATTTATTACCGGATAAACGAGATAAACGACAAAAAATAGATAATTTTGCTTCACTATTAGATGCTTATGTATCATATACACGATGTAAACAAGAATTTGACGCGCTGAATAATTTGTAAATGTTCATCTTTATTTTATTTTAAAGTTAGAAAGTATTTTTTGCAAAAAATATTTATTAAAGAGGTGAACAAATTGAATATTTTCACTAAAGCTGGCTTACAGCTAAGAGATGCATTTAATTCTATTTTTGGCAGTAAACAAAATACGAATTATTATAATTATGCAGATTACCAATCACTTATTGGATATTCTAATCCTCTCGCTCGCTATTCAGGCGATGTATTAGATAATGCTTTGATAAAGAGAACAATTGATTGTATTGCTACTCATGCTTCTCAGCTGAAAGTTCAACATATTATTCAAGATAAAGGTAAAACCGAAATTGTAAATGATAACATTGAATATCTTTGCAATTTCAAACCCAATGAATTGATGAATGCAAATGATTTCTGGTATAGAGTTGTTTCTTGTTTGTTTATAAATAACAATGCTTTCATATACCCAAAATTCGATGCCCGCGGTGAATTGATCGCTTTATATCCAATCGATTTCTATTCTTTGACCTGGAAAGAAGATACGAAAGGAAATGTTTGCTGTGAATTTGTATTTAGCAAGCAAAAAATTGTATTGCCGTATTCTATGCTTATTCATCTTCGTAGACAATATATACAAAATTCGATGTCCGGTGATAATCAAGATGAGCAATTGCTTCAAATGCTGAATAATTCCAAATTATTATCAGATGCAAGAAAGAATATATTAAAAGCAAATGGTACACCAAATTTTGTTCTGCAAGCAAATGTATCTGTAAAGAAAGATGATTTAGACAAAGCAGTGAAAGATTTTGTGAATTCTTACGGCTATGCTAATCGTGTTGCTTCTGTTGATAATCGTTTTCAGATTACACCTGTATCTTCACAAACTACTAATGTTTCTCAAGATGAAATTGATTCAGCAGAAAAAGAAATATTACAATATTTTGGTGTATCGAAAGCATTGATTTCTGGAGATTATACACCGGAACAAATGATGGCATTCCAAGAATCTGTTATTGCACCTATTGCCAATCAAATTGGACAAGCATTAACAACTGGATTATTATCAAAAATAAAGATTAATCTTGGACATCAGATAAGAGTAAATAATAATGTATTACAATATGCGAGTGTTTCTTCTAAGATAGACTTGGTGTCTAAACTAGTAACAAATGGCGTTATTTCTATTAATGATGCCCGAGCATTATTGGGACTGGATAATAGACAAGAAGAAGAAGCAGACTGGTTACGTACATCATTAAATACTGTTAATCTCGAAGATGCAGGAGATTATCAATTGGGTAAAGCTGGTGTTGAAGTGAATAAAGATAATACAGATAATAGATTAAAATCTGCTAAAGAAGATAATAAAGAAAAAGAAGGTGAAAAAGATGAGTGAATATAAATATGAATATCGTTCTGTTGAAAGTGTAAATATACAAGAAGATAAAAATGAATTAATTATTGCAGGTAAAGCAATTTCATTTAATTCTCCAACTGTATTATTCGAAGAACGGGGAATTCAATATAAAGAAATTATTTCTAATCGTGCATTAGATAATACAGATTTATCGGACGTATTATTAAAATTAAGACATAACCAGCAAGGTGCTACATTAGCAAGAGTAAGAAATAAATCATTGGAATTAGAAGTAAGAGAAGATGGTTTATATTTTGTTGCACATCTCGCAAATACCCAAGAAGGTAGAGATGCATACGAAAATGTTCGCAGTGGGTTAATTGATGCAATGTCCTTCGGATTTATCACTGGCGAGGAACATTATGATAAAGATACTACAACAAGACATATTGATAGTATTAAATATTTGAGAGAATTATCTCTAGTAGATACGCCCGCTTATAAAGATACTTATGTACAAGCAAGAGATTATATTTCTGCACAAGAAGAAATAATTAAACGAAAAGAAGAAGCTGAAAAAAAGGCTGAATATGAGCAGAGAAAGAAAGAACTAATTTTGAGAACATATTTCTGACGAAGATTATTTTATTATAAAAATAGATGAATGTTTCTGGACCGGATGGAAAAGGAACTAACCGGATGGTGAAAAACATCAAGGAGATTAACATGGAAAATTTAAATTTAAAATTAAAAGATATTAACGATAAAAAATTAGAGATTCGTTCTAAACTGGAAACAGAAGAAAATTTAGATTTAGATGCTGTAAAAGCAGAACTGGATTCTCTTGAAAAAGAAGAGAAAGAAATTAGGTCTAAATTATCTGCCAGCTTAGAGACGAAAGAATTAAAAGATATTAAAGAAGAAAAACTTGAGGTGAAAAATAAGATGGAAAACAAATTAGAATCTTTAGAATATCGCCAGGCATTTATGAACTTTGCAAAAACTGGTGAAATGGCAGAAGAATTTCGTTCTGTAGCTCTTGCTTCTGCAAATAGTGCTGTAATTCCTCAGCCGATTCTCAACACGATTGTTGAAAAATTAGAGAATTTTGGTAATGTATTACCGCTCGTAAATAAGACTTCTTATCCTGCTGGATTTGCTATTCCTACTTCTCAGCTGACAGCTCTTGCTACTTGGACTACTGAAGCTAGTGTAGCAACGACTGGTATTCCTGTTGGGGATAAAGTAACAGGCTCTATTACGTTCTCTGCATATCCGTTAGTAAAAGCACTGGGTATTAGCTTTGTTGCTCAGATTCAGACTTTATCCGCTTTTGAAGCTAAACTTGCAGAAAATGTTGCTACTTCCATGGCAAAAGCACTGGAACAGGCTGTAGTTGCTGGTGATGGTTCTGGTAAACCGACTGGTATCTTTACTGAAGCTGCTACTGCAACGACTGATGTTACTCTTAATGCTACGCTTAAATATAAAGACCTTGTAAATATCAAGAAAGCTATTCCAGCAGCATATCGCGATGGCGCTGTAATTCTCACGAATGAATCTACGTTCTTCGAACTTTATAGCATTGAAGACCAGCACGGCCAGCCGATCGCACGCGTAAATAGTGATATTACTGGTTCTCCTGTATATACGATTCTTGGTACTCCAGTTATTGTAACTGATTTTGCACCGGAATATAGTGCTGCGGCTACTGGTGATATTGTTGCTGTTGTACTCCAGCCGAGAAACTATACTCTCAATATGGCTTATCAACCGGATATGCGTGTATATACTGAAGATGCAACGAGAAATAAAGTATATCAGAGCATGTTACTCGCAGACGGCAAGATGGTTGATAAAAACGGTCTCGTAGCTATTAAAAAAGGCTAATTTATTCACCTCCCTAATTTAGAAAGGAGGGGATTAAATGCTTGAGTTAGATTATGTAAAAAAATTTCTTCATATTGACGGCGATTATGAAGATATAATTATTCAAGGTCTTATTGACGCTGCGAAACAATACATCATTGACGTTGTTGGATATTTTGACGGGAATTTATTTGTGATGAATCATTGTGCATTACAATTAATTGCGTACTGGTATAATCAACGTGGTGAATCTGGTTCAAATACTGATGTACCTTATATCGTTACGACAATGTTACAACATCTTTGTTTTGCATATACAAAAGATGAAGAAGAATCTTCACCTGAATCTCCAGCTGAAGAACCTTCACAAGAACCTTCAACCGAGCCCTCAACAGATGGTGAAACTACAGGCGGAGAAACTACCGATGGTGAAACTTCAGGTGAAAATACTGAGGAGGAAACACCGACACCAACGGATGGTGAAACGCCATGAGTGAATTAAAAATATCCGATTTGCGGACTAGAATAAAAATTCTAAAATTCACAGAAGTTTCACCAGATACAGGCCTCGGTCCTGAAATTGATTGGAGCGTTGCTTTAGAAATATATGCGCAACCTCTAAAACAACGAGTTACTCCAACCCATACTTTAGATGATGGTGACGCGATTGTAATCACACAAGGATTTAATATAAGACCAAATGATGTAAATAAAGGTGATAGGTTAATATATCAGAACGAAACTTATGATATATTAGATGTCGATAAAGGAAATCCCTCTTATTATATTATTACATCCAAACGTTTAGTTTCTTAATTGGAGGTGCATATCATGAAAATATCTATTAATACAGATAAAGCAGTGAAAAATGCACTGAATAATTTTGATAAATACGATAAAGATACACAAGATAGAATTGAAAAAGTGGTTGAAAGTACTACTAATGATGTAAAAACAAAAGCTAAAGCTAAAGCACCATTTAGAACTGGTAACCTGAAAAATTCTATTTCTTCCACTATGAAAAGCAAAACTACTGGAATTGTAAAAGCAACATCTCCAGCGGCACATTTAGTGGAATTAGGTACAGTCTTGCGTATTACTGCTCCAAAGAAGAAACAAGCATTAAGGATTGGAGATTCCTTTGTAAAGAAAGTAATTTCTACTGGACAAGTAAAACCGAAACCTTTTTTGAAACCCGCAGCGGAAGAAGTAAAAGATAAATTCGTTAATGATTTATCAAATGCTATAAATCCAAAGAAATAAGGGAGGAATGAATAGTGGTATTAATAAAAAGCGTTCCTCTTGTTGATTATCAAAAATCCATATTTAAATTATTAAAAGAGAATCAGACAATACCAGTTTATGGTAAAACTCCGTTAAAGGCAGAATTACCCTGTATTACATTTGGAAGTATCTTAGCGAAACCGACAGATACAAAAACAAGTGTAATGTGGGAAGTTACCATAGAAATAAATGTTTGGGGAGATAAAAACGGAAAAGCTGAAGTAAATAATATTATTAATGATATTACTACTGTACTTTCAGCAAATGAAATACTTGTAGATAAATATGAAACTATTAATACAGAAATAGATTCTGTGCAAGTATATGAAACTACTGATAACGGATATTTTGGTACTTTATCTCTTTCGACTCTTTTACAACAAGTGAATCTTGTATAATTATACAAGTTTATATAGATACGATATAAAAGTTAAAAAAAATATGAGGTGAAAATAAAATGGCTTTAACTCCTTCACAGATTGCCAATTTGCCAACTTCTCCGAACACGGAGATTGCAACGGCTGGCAAAAAAGTATTACTTTATGTAGCCCAGGCAGCTGATGACTTTATCGTTGTTGGTGGTCAGAGAAACGTTCCACTCTCTATGAGTGCTGAATCTCTTGATGGTTCTCATAAAGCTTCTGGTGACTGGACCACCGCTATTCCAGGCATGAAATCTTGGTCTATCTCCTATGATGGCTTAGAAATTTATTCTGATGTTGGCGTACAAATTCTTGAACATGCTTTCTTAAATGATAAAGAAGTTAATGTAAAGATTGTATATGCTGATAAATCTTATCGTACTGGTTGGTGTTACGTAACATCCTTTGAAGACGATAATTCACATAGTGACGTAAACACTCTCTCTATTACTTTAACTGGTAATGGCGAAATTACTGAACGTCAAGAAGCAAATACTCCTTGATAAATTGTAAATAATATTTCCATAAATAAAACCGTTTCATAAAAATAGATAGTTATAAGCTATCTATTTTTTATTTCGTTAAATAGATTATGTAATATATAAATAGAGGTGAAATAGAAATGAAAAAGATTTATTTAGGCGGAAAGCATAAAGATAAATATGTTTTGGTAGATGATGATTTATTTGAAGAATTATCAAAATATAAATGGCAATATAATAAAGGTTATGTAGAAGGAAAACAAACAGTCAATAAAAAAAGAAAACAAATACTTATGCATAGATTAATTTGGACTTTAAAATATAACGAAATTCCTATTGGTTATAAAATTGACCATATTGACCGGAATCCTTTGAACAATCAAATTGATAATTTAAGATTGGCAACTAATCAAGAAAATTGTTGTAATCAAGGTAAAAGAAAAAATAACACATCAGGCTATAAAGGAATAAGTAAAATTATTGAAAGGGATAAAAGAAATAAAAATATATATATTTATAAAAAATGGTTAGCAAAAATTACGTATAAAGGAAAATCTTATGTTAAAAAATTCCCATATACAGATGAAGGTTTTGAACAAGCAAAAGCATGGCGAATAATGAAAGAAAAAGAATTATTTGGTGAATTTGCTCCTTGATGAAATCGCATAAATATACGAAGAGAGCTAGCTTTAATTTACTAGCTTTTTTCTATTTTAAATGTAGAAATAAAAAATTTTTGAAAGGAAAGTGAATTTTTAATGAAAGAAATGATTACTTTCACCGTTGGTGAAAAAGAATATGAAATGGGATACGACATTAAATCATTAATGAAATTTGAGCAATTATCTGGGAGAACATTATATAGTTTATTTTCTGGTGGGAGTCAACAATCTATTCTTAATAGTTTTTCTTTGGAAATTACTGTAGCGGGATTATCTAGTGGATTAAATTTATCATTGGATGATACATATGATTTTATTGATAATGCTATAGAAAATGGATTGTTAATCGACGATTTAAATGGATATATTATGCAAGCAATGCTTAAAGCGAACGGTTTTTTAAAGAGAAAAGAGAAAGAGGAAGTGAAAGCAGAAAAGCCGAAAACATCCAAGAAGAAAAAATAAATTCATTTTCAGAATGGGTCGATATTGTAGAACCTCAATGTATTCAAATTGGAATTCCAATAAGAGAATTTGAACATTTACAGCCGCATGAAATACGTACTATTTTTAATGCGTATAAGAAAAGAGAACAATTGGAAGATTATAAGAAATCTTATTTTCTCTCATGGCTCGTAAATTTGCAAATTGCAAAAGGAAAGAAAATATCTCCAGACGATATTTTTAATCCACTTCATCCAGAGATAAAAGAAGAAAGAGCAAACAGAGCTAGAGAAAATGCAATATCAGACCATGATGATATTTTAAATACATTTAGGGATGAATTATTAAATGATAAAAATTTAAATGAGAATATAAGGAACGAATTGCTAAAGAAAAGATGACTTTTAAAAAAGTTGAAGACTTTTAAAAAAGTTGTCTTTTTTTATTTTTAAAGTAGAATACTATCTATCGAAAAATTCCTATATGGAGGAAATTACTCATGAGTTTGAAAGAAATAAATGTAAAAATTTCAGCTGATAGTTCCAACTTTAAAAAAGGAGTATCAGAAGCTGAAAAAGCGTTACAGGACGCATTCAAAAAAGATTATTTATCTGATTTAAATAAACAATTGATGTCTACTAGTGAGACCATTTCCGGTTTGATTGGAAAAGCCCAAGCATTTACAGCAGTATTAGCAGGTGGGTTTGGTTTCGTTGCATTAGTAAAAGGAACTACTGAATCCGCAGCAGCTACTAAAAAATTGGCAGATTCTTATGGAATGACTATTAAAGAGGCTGCTCATTTTAAAACTGTCATAGGTATGACCGGCGGTGAAGTAGAAGGTACAATCAAGCAATTAGCAAAGTTACAAGATAATGTAGATTCTATGTCTAAAGCCACCGAAGGTACTAGACAGATGCTTGATTTGCTTGGTGTATCATTTAGAGATGCAGATGGGAATTTATTGCCATACGAAGAAAGATTAGCGAATTTAGCTGCTGGATATAAGAAAGCCAAAGAAGCCGGCGAAGGTGAAATGTTCATCATGCAAACACTTGGTGCCAAAGGTATGGCTCTTATTTCGGTTCTTGAAAAACTTGAAGAGAAAAGAAACATATTAGCACAAAGAAAAAGTGTTGGATTAGATATTGAACGGTCTGCTGAATTAAATAAAAAAATAGAACTATTAGAATTACAAGCTGCTCAAATAAAAACAGCCTTCGGAGAAGTATTTATCCCACTGGCTGAAGTAATTGTTCCAAAAGTAGTTAATGAATTACAATATTTAGCTGAAGTATATAAAGAAAATAAAGAAAGAATATTTGAAGTAACAGAAGCAATAACAAAAATGATTGCAGCTTATGCAGCATTTAAAACAGCAATAGCAGTGCAAGGTGCATTAAACGGCGCAATATCTTCAGCTAGCCAAATGTTTGGATTCTCAAAATCTGCTGCACAATTAGCAGAAGAAGAAGCAATAAAACAAAAACAATTAGCTTCAGATGAAAAATTTATTGCTCAACGTGAAGCAATGTATCAGTCTTCTGCTACAAAACGAATGAAAGCAGAATTTGACAGATTACAAAAAGAACTCCAGCAAGGAAAAATTACTGAAGCAGAATTTAATAAATTATATGCAGAAAGAACTATAAAAATTCAACAGGAGTGCAATAAGCAGAAAGAGATATTTAGACAAACAATGCAAGAACAAATTCGTCTTGCACGTGAAGGACAAGCTCAAGTATCTCAATCTGAACAACAAAAAGCAAATGCAGCAAAGGCAGCATCTACTCAAATTCAAGCAGCAAATACTCAAGCAGCAGCATCGGCACAAAAAATAGTAACTGCTAATCAGGCTGCCGGAAATTCTGCAAGAATAATGGCTAGTACTATGACTACCCAAATTGGGAAGGTAGGTACTTTTATATCTGGAAATTTTTTACCGATAATTGCTTTGATTGGTACTACATGGTTGATGTCTGGAAACAATGCAACGACAGCAACAGATGAGATGGCAACTGGAAGTCAGAGCGCAATTTCTTCCGTTGGAGCGTTAACTGCAGCTGTAATTGCTCTTGGAAATGGATGGTTATTTGCCGCAGCAGCATTCGCAGCTTATGCACTTGGAAAAACATTAGCTGATGGCATGGAAGAGCGAAAGAAAGAAACATATGAGATTGATGGAGCACAATATCACTGGGATAAAAAGAATGGTAAACTTACAAAAGTAGTAGAAACCCAGGAATCAAAAGATGCTGATTCCGTAAATAACATGACCCAATATTATGGGGATTACTTCAACGGAAGAAAAAAAGAGGTTGAAATTAAAGAAGGTACTTATGACTGGAAATTATTCCAAAATCATTGGTGGGAAAAGCATAAAAATGATAAAGATTATCAAGAACAATTAGCAGCAGAAGCAGCTGAAGCTGCAGCAAAAGAAGCAGAAGAAGCAACAAAAAAAGCACATGAAGATTTACGAAATAATATGAAAAATATTGCTGCTTCAGCTGGAGGTGGCGGCTCTGCTGGAAAAGTAGCAAAAGCTGCTAAAGAAGCTAATAAAATAATTACAGAAACGATTACTAGAACTGTTGCAGATAGTATACTTGATGTTTCTAAAATGTATGACCCATATTTAGGCTCTCAATGGACTCCTTGGCAGTATGGTTTCACTGATAGAACAAAATATACTGATAATTTAAGAGAACAATGTGATTCCTTCACTGCGGATTTTTATGCTACATATTTTAAAAAACTTGGTATAAATAATCCATTTTCCGGTGTTGTAAATGATGCAGATTTTAAAGCATTGGGCGCTTATGATTCTAATCCTTATGCCATCCCAGAAATTGGCGACTTAATAGATGGGTTAACTCATGTCGGTATTTATATTGGTAATAACCTTGTTCGCCATCGTAGTTCGTCTGGCGGATTAGTCGATACACCATTGGAAGAATGGAAACAAACACATCATTTTCAAGGTATCGGTAGAATAAGACAAATTCCAGGTGTTAAAGATATACAAGAAACAATCACTGGTACTCGCGAACAAATTGATGCAATCAAAAAAGGATTAAAATCTTATGAAGATATTGTAAAAGCACAAGATGAATTATTAAAATTAACTCGCGAAATTAAAGCTGAATATATATCTCTCGACGCTACAGAATATTCAAAAAAAGAAATAGAAATATACAATAGTTTAGCAGAAAAACAAGATAAAATTAATGAATTAAAAAATAAAGGCGCAGATATTTCTGAAGCACAAATTGCATTAGATACATTAAAAAATAGAAAATTATCTGAACTTAATAGAGAATATGAAAAAAATATTAAAAATGCACAAACTTCTTTAGATATATCAAAAGGTGAATTAAATAATAATTATTTTGATATTGCTTATGCAAAATATTATAAAACCATTGCTGAAGCTGAAGAAAAACGAATCGAAACAGTAAAACAGCTAGGTAAAACACAAGATGATGTTACTGCTAATGCTATTGCTAATACTCAAAAAGAAATAGAAGTTAAAAAAGCATTGGCAGAGTTCGAAAAAAATCTTCTTTCTGCTACGTCTCAACGATTAGATAAATTAGCAGAAGAAGGAAAATTATTAACAATTATGGCTGAAGAAGCATCTTCTGCATTTGATTTAGTAAATGAATCTGCACATCGCGGTAATGTTAGATTATCACAAATGTATGTCGAAATGCTCAAATCCGTTCATCTTTCAGCTACAGAAATGATGACTAATACTGTTGCCGATTTAACTGATAGTGCTTCCAGTGGATTAGCTGCATTTATCCAGGGAACAAAATCCGCTGGAGATGCATTTAGGGAAATGGGACAATCTATCTTAAAAACGATGAGTGAAATTATTGCAAAAGCTATTGTAATGAAAGCGCTTGGCGGTATATTTAATTCTTTATTTAGCGGATTTGGTGGAAGTTCTTATAATGCTGGATTAGTTTCTAACGCTGGATTCGGAGTAGATATGTCTGGATTTGACATGGGAACTACATTTACTATGCCAACTAATAATTGGGGCTTCACACCATTTAAACCAAAACTATTTGCCGAAGGTGGAATTGTAACCGCTCCAACTATGGCAATGATTGGTGAAGCTGGAAATAATGAAGCAGTAATTCCTCTCACAGATAAAAATCTTGCAGCTCTCGGTGGTGGAAAAGCTCCATCCGTAAGAGTAAATATTATGAATAATACCGGAGACGAAGCAAAAGCAACTGAAAATGATATCTCCTGGGATGAACAAATGCAAGAATATGTCGTGAATGTTGTATTAGATAGAACTGAAAGAAATGTTGGAGGATTTAGAACTTCCATGAAAGGTTTACTCAATTCATAAAAATATCTAATTCATAAGATAATAAAAGGTAGTTTTTTCAGCTACCTTTTTATTTTACTGAAATTTTATTTTTTAAGTAGATGAATAAACGAAATAATACGAGGTGAATAAAATGGCTAAAGCATTAAGATTTAGTTCTGCTTTCGACGTAGACCCGAATATAAAACGGGCTGGAAATGCAGGTGATTCTTACAAGATAGAATATGTTGATAATACAATAAAGACTGAAGACCAGGCAGGATATACACATACAAGACCACGTACAACAAGAATGTTGAGAAAATTTACTTACGCTTGGAACGCTGTTTCCGAAGATGATGCAGAATCGTTAAGAAATTTCTATGAAAAAGTAGGCACATATAAAAGTTTCTTATTTGATGATTATATTACAGAAAAAACATTTGAAGTAAGATTTGATAGTCCTCTTCAGATGCAAGAAGATTATCCATACGGTTTCCATTTTACCATTACATTCGCGGAGGTATAATTATGCTTGATTTATCAACAGCAGCAAAATTAGCTAGTAATCAATTAACTTCTTCTGTTCCATGGTTGACATTTCTTTCAATAAAAAGTGAGACGACAGAACCCATTTATATTGTTCGAAATAATGAAGATATTATATACAATAATATTTTATATACAAGGTTTCCAGTTAACATAGATACATTAATGGATGATGATGGGAAAACATTACATTCTGTTAATCTTAAAGTTTCCAATGCAGGAAAAGTCATACAAGACGCTATCCAGTCATATAATGGATTATGTGATGCAGAAGTGCAAATTGATGTCGTATATATGGAAACACTTACTAGAAATAAAAATGCCGTTCCATATATAAATATTGAACCGGAAGACACATTTTCTTTTATTGTTACACAAACTACATATGATGAGCAATGGGTCACATTTAAACTTGGAAGTAAAACTACATTAGCACATGGATTCCCAATGCATAAATATTATTTAGAATATTGTCCCTTTGTTTTTAAAGATATACGTTGCGGATATACAGGTGGGGAAGAACAATGTAAAAATACTTTATCTACTTGTAGGATTTTGGAAAGGTTCGGTGGTAGTTTTGGAATCAACGGTTAATATTTCAAAATATGTGGGTATACCATTTAAGGATATGGGAGATTCCTTGGATGGAATAGATTGCTGGCATTTAATTAAATTATTTTATAAGAATGAATTTGATATAGAATTAGATGATTATTATATCAGTGCTCTTGATACAGATAAAATTAATGAGCAATTTATAAAAGAAAAAAATGATTCATCATTAAAGATGAATCAGTGGATAGAAATAGATAATCCAGAACCTTATTGTTTAGTATTAATTAATTTATTAAATAATCCAAACATTTTCTGCGACCATGTTGGAATTTGTGTTGATTCTGAACATTTTTTACATGCTTATCGTAAAACAGGTTCATGCCTTGGGAAATTCAGAAGATGGAAATCTCATATAAAAGGTTTTTATAAATTAAATAATTCATGGTACTAAAGGAGGTGTACTAATTGTTATTACATTATATAAAAGTAAAAAATCCATTTCATTTGGAAACAGCTACAAAAGAAGAAGTATATCATACTGGTAGAGAAACATTAAATAAATTTGTTAAACAAGATGATTTTCACCTTTATTTCTTAAATGGTAATGAAGTAAAAAAAGAGGATTTTAAGAAAACATATATATCCGATGATGATTATTTGGTGGAAATGCCTAATATCGGTGGTGGAGATTTCTTTAAATCATTCTTATCATTCGTTGCAATAGCAGCTCTTGCATGGTTTGCAGGTTCAATTGTTGCAACAGGTAAATTATTTGGATTAGCACATGCAACTTTAGGTACGTATTTAGCTGCCGGTGCAGTAATGATGATTGGAAGTAGAATTATCAATGCTATCTTTCCACAAGACGTGCCATCATTTGAGTTTGGACAATCACAACAACAAAATCGCGCATACACATGGAATCTTCCAACCTTATCTTCAGCATCGGGAAATGTTATAGGTGAAACTTTTGGTGAATGTATTCCAGCTGGACAATTATTGTTATCACATATTACTACAGAAAATAATGTACAATATTTAAATGTATTAGTTTCCGGTGGTTATGGACCTGTAGACGAAATTTCGGACATTCGTTTAGATAATACTCCAATTGATAATTTCTCAGAAGTCCAATCAGAAGTCCGTTATGGTACAAATAATCAAGAACCTATTTCTTTCTTTAAAGAAACTCCGCAAGATGTTGAAGTGAATTTACAGCTGAAAGAAGCTAGTCCAATTGTACGTTCAACACCTACGAACAGATGTAAAGATTTATCTGTTTTAATAGATTGTCCTTCCGGATTATATCATGTGAACGATGAGGGAAATAACGAAAATCTTACTGTTACGTTTAAAATTGAATATAAAAAATCAGGTGCAGCAGCTACAACATTTGTAGAAGTAGGAACATATTCTTTGACTGGAAATACATCAGATGAAATTACAAAAGAATATCGTTGGCAAGCTCCAGTTGAAGATAAATATGATATAAGAGTTACTTTAATTAGTGCGCCGCATACAAACAGAGATGTTTCTACTGTAGTATTTAAATATATTACTGCTTATTTAAATCAAGCTTTTTCACATCCCAATCAAGTATTATTAGGCTTTAAAATTCGTGCTACAAATCAATTGTCTGGTAATTTACCTAATATTACTTGGAAACAAAAGAGAAATAATGTATTAGTATATAATCCAAAAACAAAAACATATGAGGAGAAAAGAGCAGATAATCCTATCTGGGCAGCGTATGATATATTACATCATTGCCGTAAATTATATAATATTAATACAGATAAATATGAATATGTCGTTTTTGGCT
>Ga0326511_10002019_pt1 | contig 16681 bp, 19 predicted proteins | sample 0_2496_0518_D_FD_203701 | JGI IMG/M metagenome (GOLD analysis project Ga0326511, IMG submission 203701) | Bovine rumen microbial communities from UC Davis, California, United States - 0_2496_0518 | ecosystem: Host-associated > Mammals > Digestive system > Stomach > Rumen | place: USA...
TACAGTACTCAACCTACGGACATAGTACTTGACGAACTCCGAATTTCCACCACGTCCTACAAGCCGTCCGAGTGGCTCCAGTACGAGCAGCTTCAGGCGAAGGACCACACGACCTACACCACCTACGGACCGGAGGCGTAACGATGGCACTTACACCCGAACTTGAAGCGGAAGGCTGGAGCCGGATCACTTATGACGAATGGGGCGAACTTTCCCTGGACGACTTCGGCATCCTCCCGCTGGGAACGTCGCCCGCGTTCGTCCCCTTTCACGTCGAATGGGTCGGGCTGGATGTAACTGGCGGACCGGTTGACAACGGCTGGACGGTAACAAATTGGACGGTACACGTTTTGTAATGGAGAAAAGCAATGAATGAAATTCCGGTTAATCCAACGGCGGGCGTCCGGCTTCGGGCTTTGTTCACCGACTGCACCGGGACGGCCATTTCTCCCGGCGATGTTTCGGCCGCGTTTTACACGGTCTGGGCGATGAACACATGGAGCAACACAAAGGCGGCGGTTCCCGGACACAATAACGTGACGATCCCGCTTTCCTCGTTCCTTTCCAGCGTGACGGAGGACCCGGAAACGGAAAAGGATTACAATTTCAGCTACGAGATTTCCGCAATTACCACACCTCCTTTCCCGGCCAACAATACGCATTACGTCATTCAGGTTGTGGCAAAGGACACGAACGGAGAGCCGCACGCGGAATATATTCCCTGTTACTCGACTATGGGTTAAGGAGAAACACGATGCCAGATAACGAGAACACCAACGAAACGACGCAGGAGACGCACGTTGAGACGCAGCAGGCGCAGCTTTCTCCCGCCGAACTCATGGAGATGATGGCCTCCCCGCAAGAGATTGAAACTCGTGAAGGCCGCGTTAAAAACCGAACCGTTGACGAGGCGATCAAGGCGGACCAATACCTCTCTCAAAAGAAGGCCAGCGGAGCCCCTTGGGGGATCATGTTCGCAAGAACGGTTTACGACGGCCAATATGGTTGAACTGTAACAAACACAGCGTGAACTTGGACACGGACTCAAGATGCGCCGGAGCCCGTAAAATACGGGGCATGATCATTTTGCTGACGTCAGCAAATTGATATTTTGTCCCAGTACTGTGACAAGCGCGGTTTTACTTGGACAAACAAAATGGCACAAACTAAACAGGCAATTATCGACGCTCTCACGACGCGCATCCAGGCGATGGAAACGCGCATTGCGTTTATGCGCACGCAGGGAGAGCGCATGATTCAGGCGCGTTACGAGGCGGCGCAGACGTACCCAACGAACGTCAACCACTGGAAGAAGGCGGACAACCTTTCTCCCGACGCGGCGAACCGCTGGGAAGTGCGCCGGAGACTGATGGCGCGGAGCCGTTTTGAAGTCATTGAGAATAACCCCTACCTGAACGGCATCGTCCAGACGATCTGCAACGACTTTGCCGGGTCGGGGATTCGGCTGAGGATCAAAGACAAATCCATCCCGGCCAAACGCCGCCAGCAGATCGAGGCCCGGTTTTCCGAGTGGCAGAATGAAATTGCCCTGCGTGAAAAACTCTGGGAAATGCGCATGGATAAAATCGTTTCGGGGGAAACGTTTGCCATCGCAATCCTCAATCCGCGCCTTGAGAACGAGGTCAAGCTGGACTACAAAGTTATTGAGCCGGATTGCGTGACAGACCCGGCAGCGGGGCGTGACCGGCTTTCGGTCTCCTACCTGATGCACGTGGACGGTATCAAGATGGACCGGCTTGGATTCCCGGAGGCTTACTACGTTTACAACTACCACCCAGGCGAAACCTATAACGTGATGCTTGGCGGCATTGACGAGGGGCAATGGATCCCGGAAAAGCACGTTTGCCACTGGTTCAAGAAAATGCGCCGGTGGAGCCGTGGGATCCCCGAACTTACACCGAGTATTCCACTTTGCGCAGTAGCCCGTCGTTACACGTTCGCGCTCGTGAAGTGTATGGAATTGCAGGCCAGCCTCGCGGCGGTGCTTACTTCCGAGGCCCCGGCAGGTTGGGTAACTCCGCAGGGAACGGACGAGAACGGAAACCCTGCATCCGGCCCGATGTTCGAGACCATGCCCATTGAAAGCGGGATGTTCAATATTCTGCCCTATGGCATGAAAATGCAGACTTTCGACCGCGTTCCGGTCGGTCAGCAATACGACGAGTTTATCGGGGCACTGCTTCGGGAAATTGCCCGCCCCCTGCTTGTGCCGTTCAATATGCAGATCGGCAGCAGCAAAGATTCCAACATGGCCTCCGGCGTTCTGGACGCGGGGATTTACACCAATGCGCAGAAAACGGAGCGGAACCAGTGCGCCGAGGTCGTTTTGAGGAAAATGGCGCGGGCGTGGTATGAGCTTGGATGCCTGATACCCGGCTACTTTGGGCGTCACACGATTTCCATTCACGAGCGCAAACTCCCGGACTGCTCCTTCCAGTGGGACAAAGTGACCATCGAACACACCGACCCGACGAAGGTAATGAACTCGCTGGAAACCGCGAAACGCGCCGGGCTGATGAGTGACCGCGACATTCAGGAACTGGCGTTCAACAAGGACATCGACGAGTACCGCGACGACATCGAGGAGGACTTGCGCTTCCAGTTGAAGATGGCAGAGCTGCAACGGCAGATCGACGAGAGCAACGCCGCGAAACAGGAACCGGCGCAGACTGACGCGCAGGATTCTGCAGACGAACCGCAAGACCCGGAGGACGACCCGGACAATGAGTAGTTACACCATTCACCTTGCGGACTGCTTCGACGTTTTCCGGGAGATTCCTGATTCATCGGTGGATTTGATTTTGACAGACCCGCCGTATGGTCATAACAACAACAACGGTGACCTGATCGACCGGTGGGAAGAAGCCGTGGGAAAAGAAAAGAAGGACAAACCGCGCCCGATCCTCAACGATGGGCCGGAGGCGAACGAGCTGGTCCGGAAACTGTTTCAGGAAGCGGCCCGCGTTTTGAAGCCCGGTTGTTGTTGTTGTTGTTGTTGTTGTGGTGGTGGTCCCGATCCGCAATTCGCACGTTGGTCTTTATGGATCGACGAAGTTCTGGACTTTAAACAGATGGTCGTTTGGGACAAAGGCCCGATGGGGATGGGATGGCACTACCGGCGCAGCTACGAAACGATCCTCGTGGCCCAGAAGCGAGGCGCGGCGTGCCACTGGTTCGACGATTCCCACAAAATCGAAAACATAATCCGCCCCGGAGATTACGGGATCAAAAAAATCATCCCGTCAAAGACCCAGCACCCGACCGTGAAACCGGTAGCGTTGATGGCGCATTTTATCCGGCTTCACACGATGCCCGGAGATGTGGTACTCGACCCCTTCATGGGTTCTGGAACTACAGGCGTCGCGTGCGCGAACATGGACCGGGAATTTATCGGCGTGGAACTCGACCCGCAGTTTTACGAAATGGCCGAGAAGCGACTGAAAAACGCGGAAGCAAACAACCAAAAGCACCTTGAATTTGCAATGAGTTGAGGAGCAGAAAATGAAACAAATTGAAACCGCTGAACTTTTGCGCTGCGCAACGCCCGCGAAAATCGAGAGCAAAGAGGGCGTTTGCTTCATGGTGGCGAATACCGGCCAGCCAATGAACGTGGGATTTTATGATCATCCGGTCGTGCTGGACCTCGCCGGGGCGACGTTCGAGAAAGACCCGTCTCCGGTGCTTTTCTATCACGACGACTGGCTGCCGATTGGCGTCACGACGGAGCAGAAAGTTCTCGCCGCAGGGCAGACCGGAACGATGGGGGCGAGAACCCTCACCGAAGGCGGCGTCTATGCGATGTGGAAGTTTACCAATTCCGGGAAAGTCGCGGCGGAGGTCAAAGAGAATATTGAAAACGGGTTCCCATACGAAGTTTCGGTCGGCGCGATGCCTCTTGAAATGATTGAACTGGGACGCGGGGAATCCTACCAAGTCAATGGCTACAACCTTCAAGGTCCCGCTTACGTGGCGACACGCAGCACGATCAAAGAAGTTTCTATATGCGTTTTCGGCGCGTGTCCGGGAACGGCTAATTTGAAGGCGGCCCGCCTGGCAGGGCACTACCAAAAGGAGGAGAACACTATGGAAGAAAAAAGCGTGAACACTGCGCCCATTGCCGCTTCCACGTCGCCCGAAGTTCTTGAAAAGGAACCGGTGAAGCCGGAACCGATTCAGGCTGCGGCCGTCGTTGAAAAGGCGGAGGCGCCGATTCAGGCGAAGCAGGAGGACACGGCGGAAACCATGCGTCGGCTGTCGATCGACACCATCGCAAAATCCGCTTGCGTCCCGAACGGAGCGAAGGTCTGCATTGACGAGGCGGAATTTAAGACCGTCAAAGCCGCACAGAACTACGCCCTGAAAAATGGCATCTCGGCCGACGCTTTCCAGAAAGCGTGCATTGAGGCCAGTATCAATCGTTCGGTCGGTCCGGTCGTGCATACGTCCGGCTTCGGCGGCAAACGTTCCGATGTCGTTCAGGCTTCGGCTCTGATGAATCTTGGAATTTCCGGCGACTGGCTCGAAAAGAAGGGCGGATTCGCTCCGGCTTGCGTCGAGGCGGCTGACCGCGAACGGGCCAACGTCTCCATGCTTTCCATCATGGGCGACGCGATCAAAGCCACTGGCGGAACGGTCGATTACCGGAACCCGCGCCGTATCGTGGAGGATTACAAGGCGATCCACGCCTCCAATGTTTCCACGTCCGACTACGGCGACATTAACGTTTTCAGCCCGATCATCGATAAGCAGATGCGCTACCGCTACGAACTGCTTGACTCGATCTGGCAGCGCCTGTATCGCCGCCGTGTTGCGACGGACTTCAAAGACGTGGCGACCGTCGATTTTGAGGTCAAAGGCCGGGCCAAAGACCTTGTGGAAAACGAGGACTTCCCGCAGGTCCTTCTGACTTCCAGCGGCGCGAAATTCGCCACCGGGAAGCAGGGGATCATCGCAGGAATCAGCTTTGAATCCCAGGTCAACGACGACATGGGCGCCTTGCAGGTCGTGGCGGGTGAACTCGTGAATATGATCTACGAGGAACACACCGAGAAATTCTGGAACACGTTCTGGTCGGTCGTTTCCAGCAACTACACGGCTGGCAAGAAGAACAAGACCACGAAGGCCCTCTCGGTCGCTGGCCTGTCCGCCGCAAAGAAACTCTTCGGAGGCTTGAAGAACAAGAACGGGCAGTTTATCCACGTCGTGCCGCAGTTCCTTCTCGTTCCGCTGGCTCTGGAAGATGTGGCTAACAACATCTTCAAGTGGCCGTGGGCGGGTGACGCGACGACCGCTGGAAACGTCCACGTCGGGAAATACGAAGTGGTCACCGATCCGTTCCTCGGTTCGGAAGGCGGCATCACCGGCGCCACCGATACGGGCTGGTTCATGGTGGGCGATACGACCCGTTATCCGCTGGGCGAGTACGTTGTCCTGGCCGGTTTTGAAACGCCGGGCGTCAAAGAGACGTGGTACGACCACAAGGACGCGCTCAACATCCGCGCCCTCGGCACCATCGGCTTCCACGCCTACACGGACAAACTCTGCGCGGTTTACAGCGACGGCACCGTTTCGTGATTCAAGTTTTCGGCCTAAAGGCTCTCGGCCTTGGCGTTGTTTGCGCGAGGCCGGGAGACTGGCTGAAATTCACAAAATACTCAAACATGAAAGGTTTGAACTATGGCAAAATTTGAAGGCATGGTCGAGGGTTTCCGCGTCACTCCGGTGGCGGACACCCCGACGAACTCGATCATTCAGGTCGGGGCGCTCACGGGCGTGACCCGTCAAAACCTGAAAGCTGGCGAGACGGGAATCGCGTTCCTGTCCGGTCCGGCTTCCATTTATTCGTTCCCGCTGGCCTCGGCTGCCGTGGCGACTGCCGCCATTGGCGATCTGGTGACGATCAGTTCGGGCGTTGTTTCGGTCGCTGGTGAAGGCGATACCGGCTACGGCTGCCTCTGGGCTCCGGTTGCCGTTGGCGATACCGAAGTCACGGTCCTCCTGTTTGCTCCGGGTGCGGCTCCGGTCGTTCCGACTACGTGATAAACCGGAGGGCGTCATGAATTTTCACGATCAGTTGACCCAATGCGGCAAAATGCTGAACAAACACGCCGGGATTACTGCAGTTTACCGGAGGGGAGAAGCGTCTTTCCCAATCACGGTAAACAAGTCGATGCTGGCAGTGGAGGATTTGCAGGTCTCGCCGCATACTCCGGTTACGTTGTTCTTCACGAACTTCTACATGGAGCGGGCCGATCTGGTCGTGGATGGCGTAGATTACTTTCCTCCAAAATTTGGCGACAAGCTCGTTACCAGTCAAGGCACTTTCCGCATCGTCGGGCGACAGGGGCAGTACGAAATGACCGCCCTTATGTCGAGCGACAGCGCAAGCACTTATGACTGGGTGACCAGTGAACAAACCCGGATCATCGTGACCGGACTAAAGGAGGCATGATGTCGCTTGAACCCCTGATCAATCGACTGAATGAAAACACGAACGACCAGACACCGGCTCCACCGAAAAGCCGTTTGGTGATCCTGCGCGACCGCATTGTGGAAATCCTTTCGTTGGGGAAAGCCGGGGGCCAGTTTTGCGAAGATGATTTTGTCATTTCCGCAAGCTGGTTTCCCGCGCAAGACTACAGCGAACTGGTGGCAAACGGCGGCGCGGTGTTTGTGTTGGCCCGCCCTTCTTCTCTGGAATCGATGGCGCGTGAAGTGGGTAGCGTTGTACGCGAAGATTATCAGTTGCAGATTGCTGTGATTTTCGCGGCCAGGAACGCGGTCGAATCGGATAACTCCCGGATCGAATTGCACGTCAAACTCTGCGAGGAGATTCAGGACAAACTCACGACGGCTGCGGACGATCTTGGCTACCGCTGGATTAGTGCCAGCGGGTCACGAGGGGAAAATTCCGTCCCATACCACTACATGGAAATGGCGGAGGGAACGTTCTGCGCGTTCATGGAAGTAAAGTATTTCAAAGTTTTCAAATACGCATAATCAAAAGGAGAAAAGATTATGGCTGGTCCTGTCACTGGTTATAATTGCAAACTCTACATCGCGGCGACCGTTGCGGCCTCCCCCACGTGGACCGAGGTCAAGGGCGTCTCGGATGTGAGTATCGGGAACCTTTCGCGTGAAGAGATCGAACTGGTCTTTCGCGGAAGCTCCCACAAAGTGAAACTCGGCGGAGCGATGGAAGCTCCGGAGGTCACGTTCAAATTCTATCACGGCGTCGATGGCACGATGGAGGCCAACCTCCAGAGCTATCTGGCGAATCAGACCGTGGTTATGATCGGCGTGGCGGACGGCTCGTCTGCGACGGCTGGCACTCAAATCTTCTCGATGCCTTGCCTCATTACCCAGATGGACTGCTCCCAGAACCTTGCGGAAGTGGAATCCTTCGACTGCAAAGCCGTGTTTACTTACGCCGAGGTTTCGTCTGCACAGGTCTTTCCGACTTGGGCGACCGTCTCAAGTGGGACGCCCTGATAAATTCAGTAGTCAAAGAAAATTTGACAACTGGCGAGTTAAAAATCCAACAACGAAAGGAACGTACACATGAGCATTGAGTCCATCTCAAAGAAAATCTCCCGGCCGCAAACGTCCGGCATGGTGGAATATCGGCGCACGTTTGCCACGGTGACACTGGGCGAACTCCGTGAGGTTTACGAATCCAACCCGACGCACCCATACAGCGCGGAAGTCAAAAAGACGCTCGACGCATGGGAAGGAACCGATGATGGCCGGGAGTTTGTCATTGATAAAGCGATCATTGTGGGCATTATCGAGAACCGGGACGTGGAGGAAATCTGCGAGTACAAAACGGGCCGGGAGTACCGGACGCTGGCCGCGACAAACAAGCGCGACGCGCAGAAGAAGGAGGCGAAGAATGGCGAAAAATAAATTCTCCTTCACCGACGCGAACGGCCACGAATGGGACCTGACGCTGACGCTGGCGACGCATGCACGACTGCGCAAATATGAGTTTGACCCGGACATTACGACCGTTCCGGTCTCGATTATTTCCCCGTCCGAGGACTTCATCGCGGCAATTATCACGAACGCGGCGGTGTTGTTTGACGTTATCCCTGCGATCCTCAAGCCGCAAATCGACGAGGCTTTCAAGGATGTTCCAGAGGAAGATCGGGAACTGAAATTCCTCTCCGGTATCACGGGCGAAGTGATCCAGAAAGCGCGGGAAGCCTTCATTGAGGCACTCGGTTTTTTTTGCCCGGAAGCCATACCCAGTTTACAGCGATATTCAAAGCTGCGGGAGAAGCAAACAGCACTGGCGGCGGAGAAGATGGCAAAGATGGAGCCGAAAATGTACGCCAAAATGGAGGCGATGATGGAGGCCCAACAGAAAGAGATCGAGAAACAGTTGCAGAACTTGACGATCGAGAGCTTTTCCGAATCATTGCCGGCTGCGGGTTCGGCTGGAAAGAAGCGCAAGACCTGACGCTCCGTGAACTGTACATCATTTACCAGCAGAAAACGATGGACCGGTGGGACCATACCGCGCTCCTGGCGTCGCTGACGCAAAACCTGATTTCCGTAGTTTGCGGGGCGTTCGGAGGAAAGGTAAAACCGGAAGGCCCGGAGGCGTTTCACCCGTTCGCGCAGAAGGGGACACGGCAGGGGCAGAGGATCACAAAGGAGAATTTCTCCGTTCTCCGTTCCATCGGGGACGCGGTTGTAAACGGACGCATTAAGTGAGGTGGCGATGCTGAAAGCAAAGATTAATTATTTCGACGCGTTCGATAAAATCCGGAGGAACTACGAGAACGGACTGCCGAAGCAGATGGCCGTGGCCGCGAACCGTGTAAGAAGCCGCATGATGAACTCCCTAGCCAAGAGGAACTACTCAAAGAAAGGGAAGAAACCGGCTCCGGCCCCGGCTGGATCGCCGCCTCATGCAATCGGTATTCCCGGCGAGGGCGTCACAAAAACTGGACGGCCAAAACGGAACTACAGGATTCGTCAAATCCAGTACGCGAAAATGGGGCCTCTGACTTACGCGGTCGGCGTTGCTCCGTTTGCCGGTGGCGGGTCGCACATTATGGAGGTCCCAAAGCTGCACGAAACGGGCGGCGGGATTACAAGAACGCGGAACGCCTACCACGGGAACAAACACGGCCAGCGCAAAAAGATTTCCCAGAAAGCAAAGGACGCCTACCGGAGAAAAATGCGCCAGGCGTTCGCGGAAAATGATGAAATGACGCTGCGCCGGTTGAAAATCTGGAAGGACACGAAAACATACCACTACCCGCGCCGTCCGTACCTTGAACCGGCCGCAAAGAAAGCGGCGCAGGAACTTCCGCAGCTTTTCACTTTTGCCGCATACGTCCGCTAGGAGTTTAAATCATGGCTTTTGGGTCTGTCGCCACATCGAAAGTTAAAGTTATCCTCGAAGCGCAGGACAACGTGACCGCAAAACTCAATCAGCTTAAAGCGAATTTCGCGAAGGCGGACAAAGAGTTGCAGACGCGGATCGAGAAGGAGCGTTATGCGCTTGCCGAAAAGATGGTGGCGTGGGACCAGAAACACGCATCGCCTACAGGGTGGTATGGATTCAGGAGCAACACGGGGCAGTACTGGAAATCTTTTGAACACTTCACGCCTGAAAGAACCAAAGCTCTCGGAATGTACAACCCGTACATTTCCGGAACCAGTGTATTCCTTGCGCTCCAAACTCAAAGCAGCAAACTCTACCAGAACGCCCAGCGATTCGCGGATGGTCTGATTTCCATTAATCAGAAACTTTCTAAAGCCTCGGCCAAACTGTTTGAAGTTGGCGGGAAACTCACGATGTCGGGCGGGATTATGACCGGGGCCGGCATTGCCGGTCTCAGCTCTCTGTACAAACCGCTTTCTGACTTCGGCGATTTCCAGAGGAATATGCTGGAGGCCCAGGTCAAGAGTGGAGCGTCGGCGGCACAATACAACAGCATGGTAGGGGCGGCCAGACAGTACGCGGCCAATTCGTCGTGGGACCCCCAGCAGGTCTCAAGTGTGATGGCTAAAATGTCCTCTATGGGGTTCAAACCACAGCAGATTACCAATGCTTTCGCTCAAATTATGGACTACTCCCGCGCAGTCGGGCAGGATGATCCGATGTGGGCGGCGCAGGGCATCGGCGCGATGATGAACTCCTTCGGGATCAATGCGGCGAACAGCGGGATGGTCTCTAAAGTCATTGACAAGATGACGGCGGCGATCGTAAACTCCCCCTTGCGTGACGATACCTTGCGCGAAGCGATGAAGCAGGTCGCGCCTCTCGTGAAAGACAAGATGGGAACGATCGACGATATGCTCGCCTGGAACATGGTCATGGCGCAGAAGGGTATCGACGGGAGTATTGCCGGTACTGCTCAGAAAAACTTCCTGATGAGGACTGGAAACTCAAAGATCGTGGACTACCTCGGAAAGTTCGGGATCGCCGTTTTTGACGATGCCGGGAATCGCCGGTCTGCGCGTCAAATCCTCGCGGATATTGCGCAAATCAAGAAGGTAATGACCGACAAGGAGTGGGACGATTTCGCGTTCAAAGTGTTCGGCGCTCGCTCCCAGTCGGGCATCGGCGCGATGTTCGACGACAACGCGCTCGAACAGGCGTACTCCTCGCTTGCAGATTCAGAGGGTCTTTCCTTGCAGATTCGCGAACAGATGGAGTCCGGCGTGTTCGGGTCCCTGAAAAGAATCTGGTCGGCGTTGCAGGATATGTTTCTTGAAATCGGGAAGTCGCTTGAGGTCACGCTTAAAGAAATGGAGCCTAAAATTATTGAATGGTTCCACTGGATCAAAGAGCAAATTGAAAATATGCCTAGCCTGGTTGAGAGAGCAGAGAAATTTTTTGAGTGGATGGTGAGAATTGGGATCCCGGTCACGGCGATTGGCCTTGCAATTACAGGTATTGGTGCAGTGCTTTCAGGTATTCAGACAATCGCTTCTGCGCTGATTTTTTCCGTTCAAAACGTGCTATGGCCAGTCATATCTGGAATAGCACAGGCTCTTACGTGGATATTTGGGTCTGTTGCTGCAGTGGCCGGAGTGGCTGGCGGTGTTATTGTTGCGGCGTTTGCGGCCATCCTTGCTACTACCGTGGCAATTTCTGCCGCGACTATGCGCTGGGACAAGATTCTCACCGGGATGTTCAACGGAGGCGGGATTCTCAAGGGAATCAAAATGATGGGGTGGTCCCTCTGGGAAACGTTCAAGTGGGTCATGGCGAAGGTGGCGCGCTTGCTTGCGGATATAATCGTCGTTCCGGTTACTGCGATACTCAAGGCCGTTTCGTATGTGCCTGGTCTGAAAGTGGTCGGCAAGGCGGCAGACGCGCTCTGGAACGGGTCGGGCTGGGTATTTGACGAACTCGACAAAGAAAACGAGCGCACCCGGAAGGAGTACTTCAAGGACCTTGACAAATACGTCCGGGATTCGGAGGCTGGAAACCGTAGCGAGGCCAACGACATCGCGAAGCGCGGCGCTTCGGTCGCGATGCCGGCCCCAATGAACGACGATCTTTTTATGATCCAGCGGCAACAGCGTGAGGAACAGGCAAAGCTGGACTGGGAGCGTTACGTCCAATCAAAAGACCGATATGCCGTCATGCCGTCCGACCTGGAACAGGCAGAGAAGATAATCCAGAGGGCAAAAGACGCGGAAATGAAACTCGCGGAGGAGCGCGTCAAAGCCGCGTTTGCTGCCGACAAATCCGCCAAAGCCGAGGAGCGCAAAGCAGAGAAGGAGCGCAAAAAGGCCGCTGCCAAAGCGCAAGCCGAGGAACGGCGCAAGGCTGAGGAGGATCGCAAATGGAAGGAGTATCAGGCGAATAAGCTTCAACGGCAGGCCGAACTCACAAAGAACCTGAAACCCATTTTTCAGGGCAGCATGGAAGCGGCAAAGTGGCTTCACGGGCTGGGAGACTATAGCAAGGACGGCAAGACGGACCGTGAACTTGCGCAGGAACAGGTTGACCATCTCGCAAGCATTGACGAAACGCTCAAAAACGGGGAAGTTGTTTTTCAGGGGGTTTGATTATGGCAACGTGCATAGGAACGCAGGAAGGCTCGTTTTCGGTTGACGAAAAAGCGCGTCGTGACGGAATGTGGCGGTGGCGCACGCGGTCGTTTTCCATTGAGTACATCGTAATTTCCGATAATCTCAATGAAAGCTGGCTCGTCGTGGAGACGATGGCGGACCTTCCGCACATTGGCGACCAGAAAGACGGATGCCGGTGCAAGTCCTACAAGCTGAAAGAGACCAACACGGTATGGATCAATGGAACCCCGCGCTTCAAGTGGGTGATCGAATACCAGTACGATTCAGAATGTGGTGCAGAGAACTCCCGAAACAACAAGACCGGGCAGGATGAGACTAACCCCGACCCGATCCAGTGGCCTGTCGAGATCGGCTGGACGTCGCAGAAAATCAAAACAACGGTATGCAAAGACTTCGGGAACCCTCCGCGAGACATAGCAAATTCTGCCGGACAGCTACATCCGCAGGAAATCGATCTTGTGGTTCCTTGCCTGACGCTCTCGCGCTACGAGCCTTACGTCTGGGGGCCTCACTGGATCACAAAGTTTGCGCAGAAAACAAACTCCGACGAGTTTATGGGTTACGCTGCCGGGAAATGCCTGATCGACGACATCCAGGCAGAGCGTGAGGAGATCAACGGGGGCTATTATTTCAAGGTTACGTACAAGATTTTATTCTATCCAAACAGTGATTTTGACTGGCCATGGGAGTGGAACATTGCCGACCGTGGCACGATGATGAAGGACACAAAGAACTACACATACGACCCGGAGCATCCAGACGACAATCTCCCGATCCTGCCTGTTGTTGAGGTTTTGGGTACGGCACAAGAAGTTGATCTGGACGGGTACGGACATCAGCTTCAAGAAGGCGCAGATAAGGTTTTCCTGACGTTCTTCCAGCATGGCGAGGTCAAATTTGCGGACCTTCACTTCAACCTTGCAGAATCAGACATCCCGGAAGAGCCGACCCAGCAGCCCGACGAGGAGGCGGAGGAATAAATGGCAAAAACGGTTTACGGATTTAAGGATAAAGGCGCGGCTACACGTGCAGCGCAGTACTTCGGGCAGAACCCGCAGGACCAAAAACAGCAGGCGCTTTATTCCGAGGCAGTCCCGGCCAGAATCAGGCTCGTGGAAATTCAGGAGGACATGGACGGTCACGGAACGGAACTTGACGACGTGCAATTCCCGACTTCCGAGGTGGAGATCGTGCGCACAACGACGAACCCACAGTCCTTGCTCTCCGAAACGTCCGAAACCTTCCACGCGATCCAGGCCGCGCCTCTGGAACCTACAAATTACCCCGCAGAGGCGCACGTTGTGGCCATCACCGACACGTTCAACCAGACTTTCCTGGTCACGCCTACCCCGTCCGAGGTTTTCGGCACAATGTTAGGCCAGATTTCTGACAGTACCGGTCGATATGAAATCACGCTGGATCAGGGTTTCACCGTGAACGGGAAGAATTGGGTAGGTGCATACCCTTCCCCAATGCTTGAAGAAATCCCGAAATCTGGCGCGCCCGTCACGTGCCGTTACATCAAGTCGCTGGCGAAGTGGTTTTTTTTTAAACCAACAGGGGGCGGCGGGAAAGTCCTCAACGTTTACGGCCCCGCTCTGGCAGTCGATGCTGGACTTGGACCTGATCATGTAGTTTCTCCGTTCACGCAGCCGGTCTTTTATTCGGAGTTCGCAGCTGGGGAATCGGTCGCGTCCGGTCTTTCCATAACGGCGATTTCTCAAATGCAGAACGCCACGGGGTCCGAAACGTCAAACGTCTGGGTGCAGTTTCCCACAACGTTCACAACAGACGACGAAACGGTTTCGTGGTGGAGGGCTGGTTATTATCAGACCGGGGGTGCCGGTTCCTATTCCATCGCGCCCGTCGCGTATTACGGGAAAGTGATCTCGGACGGGTCGAATTATTATTTCCCGCGCTACCGGACGATCAACGGCCAGCGGTACTGGGAAGGAACCGGCATCGGGCTTAATCACCTGTACATCTACTACACATCGAAAGACGGTGCGGCTGGCTGGGCTATCGGAAACACGCTCGGAAAGTGGCTCACGGCTGGGGACCCGGAACCGTTTAACTCAAGTGATGTTTCCGGTCTCATGACGCAGGAGGGTTTGGCCTACGCAAAGCCGGCATGGACTTCCTCGGCTCAGTTCGGCATCTACACGGCAAACGCGGACGCGGCTGCGCTATACCCTTCCTCCCCTTCCGTTCAGTTCGGCTGCGGACGCTGGATCGCTTCGGACGGGCGCTCCTCGGATTATGATTCTTATTTCGTCCACGCTTGCGACGGGATGGCGAATCAGTGGGCTGGGTCGTATCAGTGCCAGGCCTTTCAAACAAATTTCAGACAGATAGGATTCTACACGGGAAGCGGGGAGAGTTATTATTACATGGGCGACCGGACGGCAGACGTCGGGTTTTATAAATCTTCCTCGGCCCCCTCTACTTCCTCGGCGGTGACGTTTGACTATGTGCCTGGGGCGCATCCGCTCAAGGGCGTGCTGCGTCTCGTCTCCTCGGTGGAAGGCACCGAAACGTGGGAAATGACGCTCTCCACAAAGGCTCAGGCGCGTTACACTCGCACGACGGGGGCCACGTCGTTGACGTTTTCCTCTATCGTTTCCGGTGATTACTACTTCCGAAACATTTCAAAGTCGGGAAATTACTGGGTCGCGCTGGGCCTGAACGAAACGGTTGGGGACCTGATTTTCGATGGGGAAACGCTTGACGCGGAAGCGGGGAACGATTTCATTTTTGAACACTCGGTCTCGCTGACGTTTGACCAGTACATTCAGGGCAGCGAAAAACAAAAAGTCTGGCTCTGTTCTCCGGGGGTGATTTCATGAGTAGAAACGGGTCAAGTCTGGCGGATTGGCAGGACATTTACAACGGCGTGAATGAGAGGCGCAAGGCGGTGATGCGCTTGGTATTGCCTGCCGATCTTGTTCCCGTTCCGCAGTCAGAGAATCACATCACGCGAACTGGCGCGGCGGGGCTTGTTAATAAAATCCCGGCCGGGTCGTTTTGCGATCCCTCGGCGCCTTTAACCTTTCAAACGTGGGACGACCAATACGACGTTGGAAGCCAGCCGAACGGGGTCAACTCACTCAACTCCGGCAGCGTTTTGATTCCTGAAATCTGCCGTTACGTTCCGCAATTCGGCTCTGTTCCGGTCGTTGGGTCGTATTTGTCTGGCTCCGGGTGGTTTCTGGACTGGATAGACGGCGCGCTCGGCTACATGACAAAGGCGGCGGTTCCGTATTCGTACTTCACAATTACGCGCCATCACGCCTACTATCAGTGGGACCCACAGACCGGGTACGTTTCAGATATGGTTCCCGGATTCCCTGATCCGGGCGTCACTGTCTCCTCGTATGTCGACTTGTGGAATTTCGCGGTACAAAATATTCATGTTTTCCCGGTTGATAACTGGGACTCGCTGACGGGGCTGGTGTACACGACGGAAATGTCGGTGCAGATTAGATTCTGTACATTACAGATTCAGCTTCCATGCGTGATTCCTGCCGACCTGACGTTCTACTATGTGGCAATGGGTGACAATTTAGGCTTTGCCCCTACAGAATACGCACAGTCGGGAGGTCCTCGCGTGCGCGGGTATGCAACAGTGGCGCATCAGAACGTAACGGCACCGGTCACGTTCGGCTTTTCCTCGTCAATCATTCCTCAGATAAGCCCCCTTCCAGGATATACCGTACAGGAAGAGCTAGGCAATTTTTACGCCGTCTGGGATTTTTCAAACTATTTCCAGTACTAGGGCTTGACAAAATCTTGGATTTGTTCTATAATGCAGAAAGCGGTGGTGGTATTGAAATAGCATCATCACGTTTCCGCCTTTACTGTTTTAAGTTGGTAGCTGGAAAAACAGTAAGGGCTTTTTTATGCAAACAAAAAGCCTCCCCGGAACCCGAACCGGAGAGGCCCTAACCCGTTTAAGAAAGGAATTGACTAACTTAAACGAACATATTATACACGCAATGCGCGGATGTGTCAAGACGGGTTGGAGAAATAAGTGAAATTTTAGTGAAATTTTAGTGAAAAATATTTCACTTGTTTTTGAGTTAATTCTCCTCCCTCCCTTGTTTCAGGGAGGGGAAACGGGTTGCCATCTACTCGTCATACTTGGGAAGGAATTGCTTCAAGAGGTAAACCCTTTCCGCGATTATCTGCGGCATGGGGAGACCTTCCCTGGCGTACCGTTGCGGCCAGTCTTTAAACTTCTCGTACTCACGACGCAAAATGGTCATCGTCCTTTTCCCCATCTCCCACGGCCCGTTGTCATACGCCTTGTCGAAAGGACGCCAGTATCGAGGCGAGGATCCAATGATCCTGCGCGGCTTCATCTCGTACACCCAGAACCGGACGAACGGTTCATCGGGGAAGTTGTCCGGGACGATCAGACGGGCCAAAACCCACGGCCCCTTTCGAGACTTTGGCGCCATCCAGATGAAATTCAAACGAGGCGTCCGAAGAAGCAGCTCCGCCGCCCACACTGAAAGATTTTCTATCGTCATTCTATCCTCCTCCCTCCCTTGTTTCAGGGAGGGGAAACGGGTTGCAGATTTCAGTCATTCAGTTT
>Ga0326511_10002020_pt1 | contig 16680 bp, 26 predicted proteins | sample 0_2496_0518_D_FD_203701 | JGI IMG/M metagenome (GOLD analysis project Ga0326511, IMG submission 203701) | Bovine rumen microbial communities from UC Davis, California, United States - 0_2496_0518 | ecosystem: Host-associated > Mammals > Digestive system > Stomach > Rumen | place: USA...
CAAGTTTCTTTGAATATTCGGCGACATCGCCGCAAAACTGACACTTGACCTCTTTTTTCTCTGTTTCTTTTTTGCCCATGATTTATCTCCTGTTGCTTTGAACGTTACTTCACGTTCTGTCTTAATTCTTCAAGGTAATACGCAAATTTGGTTGCTATTACCCTTGCGTGATCTCTAAAATCTCGCACTTGTTTGTATTGTGATTCTGGCAAGTCATCGACGCAGATATCATCCAGAAATTCCTTCACGTTGCGGGCAACAGTCATAACGCTTGCCGCATAAATCGCACGGTTAAACAATTCTTCAGTCATTTCACGTTCTCCCTATATTCGGCATCCCATTCGTGTGACTTCGCAACGATTTCTGAGATGCGCTGTTTAAATTCCTGCCATTTCTGATTTCCAGAAATCTTGTAATACTCGTTGATATCGTCGCCGACTAACGGACGCGGGCAACACTTCCGAGTTATATCCCAGTGCCTAACCACGTGACTAATAGGCACATCATACCGACGCATCAGGTATGCAACCAACCATGCAGCTCTATCAAGTGTTCGTTCATCGATATACCAATCACGATCTTTGACCGACATCGATTTCTTGTTCAACTTATTGTCCATCAAGTCGATGCCGATTGAATTGCAGTTTCGCGCTCCGCAATAGGTCTGAATGCCGGACGTTGCCACATGATATGCAGCGAGCGAGCAGGGAATGATACTGACCGTTTCGGTCGTTCCAACCGAATAATGCGCCGATTTCGCTTCGTTTGTCCGGTTGTAATAATCGTAACACCACCATGCATTGCATCCCGGTGCAACGGGATAATGACAAACGATCCACTCTATTTTGTGCCCTTTTCGGCTGCCGTAATGAAATGGCATGGTTCTAACTCCTTGTATAGCTTGTTTATAAGCTCAAATCCGGAATAACCATCTTTAGGTTTCCCGTTCACATCTGTCTCTACCTTAAAGACACGAAACTGCCTGTCACCTTTCATTTGCTCTGCATAACAAATAGCGTCTGCCTTCTTTGTAAAGGTTTCGCCTGACGCAGACCAATCAATAATGTTTTTACCACAAATGTTTTTTGGTTTAAAAAACACTATTTCGTAATGAAATGACATAATCAGCTCCCTTTCGATATTCCTTAAAACTCAAACTTCTTTTGCGAATCTTCAAGCGGTATGTGCGACAGTATCTCGTCATGCGTTTTCTTGAGCATTTCGAGTTCTTGGTCACGAACGACGGCTTTTACTTCTTCTCCATCCTTACACAGGTTCAACGACTCAACGAAATCCGTGGAAGCATCGAACCCATGACGCTTCGCAAGGTCTTTCACTCGCTTTGTCATTCCCTCGGCCAGTAAAGAGTTAATCACTCCATCAACGTTCAGCCGCTCAATTTCCTCGGCATTCGTAACGACGTCTAACATCATTGCGTACTTTATCAAAGCGTCGAGAAGCAATTGGTTTGCAGTCGAAATCTTAAAGGTGCAATCACCGAAAATAGTATTATCTGTTTCGTCACAAGACATTGTTTGGCTCCTGTTATTAGTAATTATTCACCGCGAACTTTTTTGGCGAGCGATGATGCAGACTTAAAGCGCACGACTTTCCTTTCCGGAATAACGATAGGCTCGTTTGTTGCCGGATTGAAACCGTTCCGCTTCGCTGTTTCTTTTACAAAAAGGCGACCGAAGTCACGGATACGAATCTCACCGCCACGTGAAAGCTCTTTCGCCATTTCAGAGAACACGGCGTCGATAACCTCTGCTGCAACCTTTGTGGTTACGCCCGCATTCTCTTTTACCTTAAACATGAGTTCTTTCTTTGTCATACTTTTCTCCTATTTAGTTTGTCGGTTGCGAACCGCTCGCAACTGGTGCTATATAGCCACAGTTACGAATCACTTGTCAAATTCTTTTTGTGTCAAAAGCAAAGGATCTGTCTTGAACAAACAAATGACCAATTCAGACAAATTCCTTGCCTCGCGTGTCGGGCCGTATTTTCGCAGGTTTGAACCGCCCATATTGTACGCCATGATAACCTTCTTTTCGTCCCCATTAAAGTCAATCAACAGCTTTTTGATATAAGAAGCGGCTGCGATTGTAGACTGAACGGGATCTTTTCGGTCTGAGCATCCATACTTTTTTGCGATCAATGAAGTAAGCTGCCACGGGCCAACGGCTCCATGTTTTGAAACCGCATCGAGCTTTCCGCCACTTTCCGAAAGCATCAAGTATAACCACTTAGGGTGAAGCCGTTGTTCCCACAAAGCGTCTTCCACATCGGATACCCATTCGGAAGCATGTTCAAGACGTGATTCGTAACGGTCTTTGTCAGCCTGAGCCAAAACCCAAGCAGGACAAATATTTTCCGCATAAGCGAATGAAGGGAACAAAAGAAAAATGAGCAATATGATTCGTTTCATATCCAATCCTTGATTACGTTTATAATCGCCGCCGCAAAAAGCAGAACAGCGACGACGAGTATAAACGAAACGAATGCCTTTTCAAACACGCGCTAATCTCCAAACGTTAGGTAGTCTGAGTCGAAATCAATCGGTTCAAAGCACCAATGCTGAAACGACTCCTTTTTATTCATAAGCGCCTTGTTCGCTGCCTGAATCAAATCATCGTCTGTTTTGTTCTCACAATCATCCTCCGACCAACAAAACACTTCCGGACGATAAGCATTGCCCCCATCACGTCGAATCGTAGAAACGATGTAGATGCCTTTAACCGGCTGCTCAATTTTGCCGTCCGGAACTTCAACAAATGCGGGGTGACATGCGATCAATTTTGCCATACACAACCACGCCGGGGAACCAAAACAATTCGAGATCGATCCGGAAATCTCCGCCATGTGAAGCAAATCCTCTCCCGTGTAAATAAATTCGCCCCCATATTTCCTGTAGTAGTACAGGTATTTATTTGGTGCGACTTCCAGAAGTACGTAACATGCCATAACTAAAACCCTCCCCTCAAAGACTGAATAATGTCAACATAAGCCCGGACAATCTTCATTGTTTCGATGAAAAATGACTCGTTCGATTTTGCGACAAAGGAAATATTTCTTATTTGCTCACCCGCCGCGTCTCTGAGTTCACTGATTGCCTTTTGTGCTTTTCCTCGGATGGCAATATTATATGCCATTTCCGTTTGTTCATAACTCGTATTCATTTACTTTCCCTTTTTATCTGATGAAGCCCAAAGTCTTCAAACAAAGTCTTAACAGCAAGTTCAGGCGTGACGCCGAAATATTCCGTCTGGTGATAATAATCTGCTGCACAATCATTGCAGCAAAATGTATTTCCGAACTTGTCTTCGCGCTCAAACCGAACATCCCCGTTCATGTTTCCCTCACAAAAACAACATTTGCACATAAGCATACTCCTTGCGTTTGTCACTCACAGATCCAGTCGAGCTTCTTGAGGTATGTCAACAACTCCGACTCCCACACAGCCCAATCATAATCGCCTTCTTTTTGATCCTCGCTGCAATCAAAACCAGTTTTCTCAATGCAGGGGCTATCAGGATCAACCGAATGGCCCTCCACAAGCCGAAGCTCCGTCCGACTGCCTGTATGAGAATGAATGCCGACCTCGTTTCCTATCGAATAACCATATTCGGCCTCAATATGATTGCCGTCGTCGAGAAGAAACCAAGTGCAACAATCACGCTCAACTGTTCCAATAATCTTTGCCATGCTAAACCCCTTGTCTTTTTCGTTCGAGGGTTATTGTCTGCCCATCGAACGCGGCCTCATAATCGCCGAACTTAATCAAATAACTCAAAGAGAAATCGGTCTGAGAACACGCGACTGCGATCTCGGATATACCCTGAACCAAACTCCCCTTTTCTGAAGATCCCAGGCAAACCATGACAGGGGCATCTCCGCAGGTTTCGAGCAAAACCTTTAACCTGAGAATAAGATCTCCCAACATGACTTGTTCCGGGCACTCAAATTCCATTACGTTACTAGCCATAATAACAAAGCTCAGTTGCACGACAAAACAGAGCTTTCATTCTGTCGTCAAGTTTGTTTACATCAGACGGCAAACCAAGTTCGAGAAGGGCGTCGTCGGGCTCTCCAGTGTAACCGTATTCGTGATTGTCGAGTTCATATCTCAAGGCATCGACAGCGAACTCGTCGTCTGTTTTGATCATTTCAGACAGTTTTCTAGACCACGAAAGCATGGTTTCGACGATCATTTTGGCATCTGTGGCCAGACAAAAACCGCCTCCTGGTATTCGTCTTAATTTGTCCTTTTCTTCAAGCGGCAACCCGAACTTCTCCAACATGTCGTGAAACTGATCGTCATTAAAGGCGAACTCTATTGGCAGAGCGTCGATGGCCTCACGTTCTGCAAGTTTGAAATCGCTATAACTCTTGTACTCGCTCATTTTTTCTCTCCACGATGAAATCGTCTGAATCGATTGTGTTGAGGATTTGAAGCACCTCTCGCAAACGGCTCACAGTTTTATTGTCAATAGCATAGGGCAGAAGCGCTCTGACATCTGCCCGAATCGAACGCAACCTTTTGAATTGAGCAGGAATAGGCATTGTTGTCTCCTGCTTGTTTTTCAAGTCAGCGAAATTCATTTCGTCTCCGGATAAAGGTTTTCAAAGACAGTCAAACAAAGGTCGAATATGTCCTTTATCGCACCCAACGCTTCATTTCTCGTATCGAATGAAGCGAAATGCGTTTCACCATTTCTTGAATAGTCGAACATGTACTTGCCGGAATCTTTGTCACGATAAACGTAACTGAGTGTCCTTAGCAGCTCGGTTGTTCGCTCCTTTTCGTCGTTCGCAAGGTTTACCAACTTTTGGTGCATGTTTGCAGCGGCAATCTGTTGCACAGGGTATCGAACTTCTCTCATACTAAACTCCAACCGGCCACGCGTTGTGGCCGGGTAAGACTATTTCCGTTTCGGCGTCAAAAAGGTCAATGTCTCACAAACGATAACCTGTACCGATTTACCGTCAGGCCGTTCTTTTGAACCGATACGTCCTTCGATACAGCACAAATCACCTTTGTCTAAATACTGTTCGCAAAGCTCCCCCTGCCTGTTTTTTGAAACGATGCGATGCCACATGACCTTCTCTTTCCCGTCAATGCCAATGGTGTTATTGCAAAGCATAAACTCTACGATGCCATTGTCATTTCTTTGTGGCTTTTGGCCAACCCTGCCGATAAGAACGGTTTTGTTGTAACTTGATGCCATAACTTTACTCCAAAGGTGAAACGTTCCCGAACCTCTCAGACCGCCTGATTTGTTCGTAAACAAGGCCGCACGGCCTTGTTTGCGTCAAACCTAACACACCAAACACCCATTGTCAAACACTTTTTATTTGCAATATATAATAATGTTGCGTTTATGCACTCTATGGGAGTCTATAAAAAAAAGCCCGCACAGTATGCACGGGCTTGACAGGAGATTCTGTCGTCATGGGGTAAAATGGAGCTTATGTCATGTGCGAACAAAAATCAACACAATACTTCCATACGCGCCGGTTCAGAAACCGTTCAGAAACCCTTTAGAATGCGTTCAGAAACCTTTCTGAACGTTTCTGAAACTTTCATAAGCTTTTAGAATGCTTTCTGAACGTTTCAGAATGCTTTCTGAACCCTTTAGAATGCTTTCATAACCGTTCAGAAACGTTTAGAAAGCCTTCAGAAACTTTCAGAACGCTTTAGAATGCTTTCTGAAAAAATTTTCGCCAATGAAATCAGTGGGTTAAAATTCGCAAAGTGCGCTAATAAATAAAAACAAATAAAATAAAAACAAAAAAAATAAAAAAAACAAAAACGCGCGCGCGCGCGAAGTGCGCATGATGCGACCGGCCCTTTTGGGAAGGCCGGTCGCTGCAACAATCACTTTATGCCAGCCAATTTGTCAGCCCAGGATTCTGGATAATAAGAGTGGTACCACTCATCAGATTTGTTGAATATCTTTTTGAACGCAATCAGAATCATCGAGGGGATACCGACAACAATCAGATACAAAGGCCCAAGATAAAGCGACTGCACGCTGTGTCCAGATTCGTGCAGCATGATGTTTGGATTAACCCTGTACGGGGTTATGATAAATGGCCCGGTAGAGAAACAGAATTTAAACCGGTCTGTCAGATTCATTCTGAGTTCAAACACGCCGATCTTGTTTGTTTCAAACGAGGAATAGTCGCGATCCTTGCAAAAACAAACACCGAACAGCGCAATCAAAGCTCCAATTACAGCCTGTGGAAGCTGCCAAATAATTGCCAGAACCGACAAAACGCTCGGTTCTGTGTAATTGATCTTCATCACCGACCTCCTTTTTGACTATGATCCCAGACTTCCGACGGAACCAACACGATGTCGTCTCCGATCTTTTTGACCTCAAAGAAGTCATAAACATCGAACGTGTCTCTCGGACGCTTTGCGAGTTTCACCTGTGCGTTTCGTGTCGCCGACTGGTAAATGCCTTTGCCCTCAATCATTCCCTCAAGACGTTTTATGAAATCTCCTAATGTCATGCGCTACCTCCGGATAAAAGAAAAGCCAGACGATTCTCACGAATGGTCTGGCCCTGTTTTCGTTTCATTTCACATGGAGTATCAATGCTTATGAGCATCTAGTCGCCGCCAGTTATGGGGGGAGCGGCAACAAACCCTATATAAATCACCGCTCAGAAAATGGCAAACAAAAAAAAGCCCAGACTTTGGGGAATCTGAGCTGCTAATCAAACATAGCCATAGTGCTAAAATGGCTAAGAAAACGCAAATGCGGCTTGTATCTTAAATTGAGTTTAAGGTCAATAAAAAAAAGCCCACACAGACAGGAGCCACACTGCATGGGCTTTTCGGATTCGCACAAAGCACGAAACCAATAGACTTGTACCATTTTGACATTCAGTGTCAAACCGAAACAAGCCCATAGTCGCCACAGGTTGCTCTTATTTTGACTTTTTGACGTGTGCCAATACAAACACGCACCCAAAATTCCGGACGCTGTAGAACGAAACAGAACGCGTCTGTGATGGCAAAACAAAACCCCGGCCTAAAAGGGTGAAAAAGGTCGGGGTTCCGTTTCATTGCCGAAGTTGGAGGTTTCGACAAAAGAAATAAGCGGTGCCGGTAAATTATGTCTCTCACGAGACGCGAGCTTTTTTGGTTTTGTGTTCTTAAATTTATTGGCACCGCTCATATTTACCGTCTGGACTCGAACCAGATCTTCCAGTTTTACTGGACGTCCTATACCTTTTAGACCACGGTAAATAATGCCGACGGTCGGAGTTATCTAGAATTTCAGGTGTGCTAGCAACTCACCTTCAAAACTGACCGACTTCTTCATCCGAAAATGACGTTTTGCCATGGGAACCTTCATTCGTGACTCGTCACTATTGAAAGTCCTTAAACTACGCCGGCACTTATTCTCGAACAAGTGTACGCTTGTCAAGGTTGAAGACGCTAACACCCGCCTTCCGGTGCGGAGAAACTTTCACCATCTCCGAGTGGCTGCGCGAAATCACCCGTCCGCGTCGGGTTGCCATTGCCGTACAACAAAATGGCAAATAGTCGGTCACGGGATCGAACCGTGTCACTTGGCGAAAGATTCGGGGTCTTTGAATGTCAAATGATGTCCAATTTTACCGACTGAGAAAACCCGGCAGGTTGTGTGCGCTCTGTCGGGGCTTGTTTGATCGTCTCGGCCCAAACAACAAAACCGTTGGCTCCAGCCGTTTACCTCTCGAAGGGTTTTGAAATCTAATAGCTAACTAAAAGACACCCTTGCGCAAAATAAACGCGGTATGCAATCGTTTCGCGGAAAACGAATAACCGCCAATTCCCATCACACAATGAGAATCGGAATACGCACTACATAGCATGGTTTACAGACTCGGTCAACCTTAATTTTCTTCCACCAGGTCGAAATATTCACGCAGTGCGTCAACCTTTGCAGCACATGATTCCCATGCGGAAATCGCCTGACTCGTAAACACGGCTAAATCCTCATTGGTTTCGAGCCTGCTCGCCACCGGTTTTTCACATGGAGTCAGCAGAGTCGATGGCGGTTTTACTACAACCGTCTGCGTCACAATATCCGGCGAACAGGTCTTGCAACTCGGAAGGAAGCTCACACTGCAACCAATCATCAGGAAGATCGTGAATTTTTTCAACTCGTTCGACATGAGATTCATACGCCTTTTCAATGGCACTTATGGCCTGTTTCAAAACACCGTCATACTTTGCCATATTTTCACGCAGATTGCGATTTTCGGCCTCGGACATACCCAAAGCCGCCCGAATTGATTCGGCCTCGCTACGGGCTTCTGAGACTTGTTTTTGGGCATTCTTCGCTGAGCATTGCACAAACGCCAAACTCAAAACAAAACAAACCACACCGTAAGATATGATTATGGCCAAATGCTTTATCGACATGATTCCCCCCGAAAGGTCACAATCATTGACGGGAATGGTGCTGAATTTTTTGCACCCTCAAATTTGATTCTACCAGGGAGGAATGCAACGCTCACATTATCCTGCATCCAGATGTATTCGTGAAACCACTTCGTGTCAGTTCTGGCCGGAATTAACATGACTGCAAGCCCTCGATGTTCGCTGCACTTCTTCACCCATTTCGCAATCTCACGCCCATAAGGCGGGTTGCAAAAAACAGTTTCGGTGCCCCAGTCTTTCGACAGACCGTCGTCAACCTCGGTGTAGTATTTCTCGCACTTGTGGTTAAAGTCGTCAGCACACGGATCGAGCGTGAAATGGAACTCATCGTTGAGGGTGTCAAACAGCTTCTGCGGTGTGCCCCAGTTCATTTTCTTTGACGAGAATAAGGCTTCGTTTATCATTTTCTTCACCACCTAAACGGATAACAACTGGCTAATGACTTCACCATTGCCAAGACGGATCGCGTCCGAATTCTCGACACATGCACAAAGAAACCGCTTAGACACTTTATCCCTGCGATTTAAGTACGCATTCACCATCGACTTGAACTTGTTCGCAAACGACAGAATGTCTGGGTTCGGCTCCACGCCCATCAACGCAAATCCGCATAGCTGAGTTTGAAGCACGCTGAATATTTCGACGATCTTGCTTCCAAAGATCTCATCACCCGCGCAATTCACTTTACACCCCCATCCTGCTTATAATCGGCTTGTTTCGCATGATTTTCAAATCGTGGTAAATCTCTTTCGCCTGCTCGTAGATTTCCGGTGGCGTCAGGTCGATGCTCGCGTTGATTTCCTTAACAAAGGTGTACCGCTGAAAGTCCTCAATAAATGCGTCAAGTTCCATTTTGAGTGCAGTCAGATAGTCAATCGGAATGTCTTTTTCGCAATCGCGGCCACGTTTTTCGATTCTCTGTTTCGCAACATGAGGCGGACAATTCAGATAAACGACTAATGACGGATACATCACCTCGCGGCTCATGTTCGCAAACAAAGACGAATAGACCTCGACCTCAGTTTCGCACAATGTGCCGTCTTTCCGTAGCATTTCGACAAAGCACGAATCACCAAAAAGGGAACTGTCCTGAACCGACGAAATACCCATGAATGCGGCATCCTGCGCCAACTTTTGCTGCTCAAATCGACGATTGAGCATGTAAACCTGCATCGAGAACGCGTATCGTTGCGGATCCTTGTAATACAACGGCAGAAGTGGGTTGCTTTCAACAGGCTCATAAAGGCCCAAACAATCACCCTCCTCGTGGTCAATTACTTCCTGTAACGCTCTTGCCAATGTGGATTTACCGGCACCGATGCAGCCCAACACGCAAATGTGATATCCGCACCGCTCAATCCCTTTTGACAAACACGACTCCTGTACACCCATCACGATCTCTCCTTTTTCGCTGCCGAAAGTTATTTGCAAATCTTGTCTACATACTCTTTGTCGAGTAAGTCGAACCCACTTTCCTGTAACGTGGTGATGCTTTCGTCAAGGGCCTTCGGAGACGACACCTTGATCGACACATCCCCCTTTCTGGCTTCGATTTGGGCACCTTTCAGCCACCCATTCGCGAACGCCTTCTCTGCGGTACGTAATAACACATAACCGCCAGAGATGACAAGACAGCCGACCATCATGATCTTCCTCGCCTCGTCCGAAAGTACATCAAAGTCAATAACGACACCGATGAGCAGAGCGAGAACAACAACGACGACGCACCAACGATACGAGATGTACTTTGGAAACCACTTGTCCATGATTGGCACCCCCACGCCAAAGACGAGAATGAACGCAATGATGATAACGGTAGCCCAGAATGGTGAAATCATTAGATGAACCTCCCAAGCAAACTAGTCTGAGATCTTGCACAGGAAAACAGGCCCCTGATTGCCGGTGCCGGTTGTTTTCCAACCAGTTATCAAAACATAAGTGCCTTTCGGTGCCGACGGCACGCCTCCGTTGCCGTCATCATCTGTATCCCATTGGTTTGTCGTTGCATTCCATGCGGCGAGCGGTATCGGAGACGATTGGGTTATTGTGACGACAGACCCGGCTCTTTTTGACGTATTCCAACCTGACGCGTTACTCGGGTTTACACAAATGATCCCTCCGACCGGGCAAAAGACTTTGTTCGACACTATCGACGGAGCAAGACCCGGCAAAGAAACCTCACCTGTGACATAAAGCCCATTACCGCCAGATATCGTAAGGTTTCCGTCGATTTCGAGGTCTTCGGATATTTTGCCAGACAACGCGACATCACCATCAACAGAAAAGTTTCCGGGGACAGTTACCACGCCTGTGCCAGAGTTTACGCTAAACACCAGGCTTCCGTCGGTCGCGTTGTAGGCATATATTCCGGTCGTGTCTGCAAAGAATCGCACGCGATTGCTGTCTGAGATCCGGATGTACCCACCGGTCATGTCAATAGCCCCATCATAGAATGACGCCGTTTGGGTTCCACCGCTATTCGTCGAAACAACCTTTGCCTGATTGCCAGATAAATTGATCGACTTCTGAGGATAAATGCTCTCGTTAAATGTCACCGGCATGTCAAACGTGGCTGCATAGGTTAATTTGACGGCATCCCACTCCATTGTCAATCCTGTCTGAGACGAATCGTTCGGCGTTCTGATTTTCATGCTTATTCGCGTCGAAGTTTCGCTCGTAGTTGAACCGCCGAGATATAAAGATGCGCCGGAGTAACCACCTCTGGTTGCAGCAAGATCAACCGATGCGGAATCGGAACTGCTTGAGAAAACGTGGAGGTAGCTCTTATTATCGTTTCCGATATCAAGTAAACCGATATAGCCACCAATGACAGACCCAGATTGCACCTGTTTTGTCCACGACATGTTACCACATGTGAACTGATTCGATGTGGTGTTCTGAGAAACAGACAGGTTGTTTGTGACATTCAGATTGTAAAATGTTGAGTAAACACCGGGGGAGTTTGAAATAATACTTCCGACTGTCGAGATTATGCCAGTAAACGGATCAATCTTTGTTTTTTGCGTGCTAACAGAATCAACGATCTTAAACCCATTCGGGCCTAATGTCATTTTCCAGTTATTCGGAGAAATGAAAATGACATCACCCTCGAACGTTTTGTCTCCATAAATTGTTTGATCCTCACCGGTTGTCGGCAGACCTTCTTTGTGTGTGGTGACGGTTCGTTCTTTGAGCAGGTTAAACTCGGACAGCGAACAATAGGTGGCTTGCGTCGCAAATCCAACAGCGCCAGAATTTATCGTGTAGACGATATCAAGAGCACATTCCCATTCGTCGATTACATCACCGGCCACCGGCAAATGAAATGGCGTCTGAGAACTCGCAACGAAAATGACGAATTTGTCATTGGGTGCGGATGCGCTATGACCATACAGGAACAACGTGTTCACATCACCGCCGGCGTTTACGCCAGTCCGGAAATAGACACGCGAGTTGACGTGTTCTGCCGTAGAACCGAGCTGAGTTACATCTGTTGTGTTGCTCACAGGTGAAGCAGGACGGGTTGAAATGTTGACGGCCTGTGCCTGTGTCATGTAACCGGTTGTCGCGTCGCAGCCGTCTATGATTAGCTGATTAGCGGCAGTGGCAGCCGCAAGAAGTTCAGCACCTTTAATTGTGACTGTTTGTGTGTCAAATGCCATTATGTTTACTCCTGTTTAAGGTATTTTAATCTTGCATATTGCTGATGCCATAACTTCGGCAAGAATCGGCGTTCCGAAGAAGAACAATAAGACTAGGAACGCCGCATCAATTTCACCCATCTGGCTCATTGCAAAGTCAACTCAGGCCATGAAGAATCGTCGTTGATGTTCGGGTTCGACGGGTCCCATCCGACGTATGCAGCGGGGCAAGCCACTGCTGCCGACTCAGTGGCGCCAGACAAATGAGCACCTGGAGAAGGATTCCTTGTATAAGGAGTTGAAGATTTATACGTACAACGAACCACTTCAATGAGATTTCCGCCCATCACAACGCTCCCAACAGTTGGGTGCGTTGTTTGCGTTTTGCCGTAATTTACAGACAACAGCTCCCCATTTACTACACCCTTCGTCAACATCCCTGCCGAACTGATGGTTTTGTTGCATTTTCCAAGCGTTGTTAGTACTGGAGAACCGAATGGTATTAACGTGTTTCCAGTTTCATAAAAGGCTTGAGCCGGAATCGTAATCCCTAATTGTGAAGACTGTGTGCTAGTTACGCCTTTTGATTTGTAGAAGATTGGCTCCCCGGAATCTGTTAGGCATTCAGAACGAAGTTGATCCATGTAAATTCTATCGGATTCATTTGACAATGTGATCTCATCGCTTTGAAATAGATCAAAGATATATTTTAATTCTCCATATGGATCATTGGGGGTGGAATGCCCGCTGAACGCCGAGCCAGATTCAATGCTCGTTATATATTTTTGATAGACATTGACAATGTCTTTCCCTTTGGTTGCAAAGCCAATATAAATCGAAGAATTAGACAGACCGTTACCATTAGGCGTAGACGCATTTGAGTATGCATTTGCAGCCACATCCGGAGCAGCAGCCGTTGCTATAGAAGAACACGCAAGCGACTTTGCGGGCATGGCCGCGAACGGGCCCAAGTCGGCAAAATCAGAATCCACGGCAAGACAACTACACACACCACCGCGCTTTACTTTCGCATTTGAGCTGTAGAAGCCATATATTGCACTTTCATCAAGAGTTGGTGCAGACCCTGACGTCGCTTTCGTGTAATACTCACCCAGCGTAGCAATCATGTAATACAGTTCTTCATCGCCGTACTTAAAGAAGCTCAAATAGTCGTGGTAATCACCGTTCGCATTTGCAACACGATATATGACATTGCCGTAATCCTCAAAGCTCAATGCACCATTCGTTTTGCTGAAATGCCATTGAGCGCCGGACAATGCACAACTCTCCATAAATGCTTTGATACGTGCCTGATGTACAAGTAAACACCAGTTCGCATAGGTGTTTGTCGCCAGATTGGCACGAATGACCTTGTATCCCTTGAATTTGTAACCACCAAATGCCATGATTTTTCTCCTTATATTAAGTCTTTACGAAAATTTCACACAATGAATGCGGACGACCTGCAAATTATACCAATACGCCGGTGTCGTGTCGTCTGTCGTATCGCCAAGCCATGTTAATGTTCCGTTTTGGACCTGCCACAATGATGTCGGCATTCTGAAATAGTACGGGATTCTATTATCATTTTCATCAGTTCTACTAATCCATGCGGGGCGTGTGCTAAGATGATCAAATAATGAATTTATGATTTGGAATGACGCCTGCGCGGTTCCTCGCAAAAACACGCCGTTTGTGTTCATTTCGGTTGCTGCCGAGCTTGCGGGCCTGTTTGTCCCAGTGAACGACGACCTGACGGAAATATAAAATCCCGTGTATGTGCTATTTTGTAATGTGAAAACTTGAAGACAGGGAGTAACCTTTACACCGAACAACGATAAGTCTGTATCATCGCAATACAAACCCTCGCCATTGAATAAAAAGCTAATGTGAGTTTGATCTGTCTTTGTGACGCTATCAGCTTTAATAAACAACGCCTCGCAATACACATTCTGAACAATGTAACCGTCCGGTATTGTAACCGGCGTTCCAACGCTTGCGTATATATCTATCTCTGTTTTAAAAATCAAATGTGCAACAGTATCCGCCGTTAAGCTGTAACTACTGCCAAACGCACCGATATCCCAAGCTGACGGCTTCCATGTTTTACCGCCAGATTCATACTCACCATCAATGGTCGGAAGCGTGATACTCGTCCCATACGTGCCAACCTCGTTAATCGGAAGTTCAATCTGCACGTCCGGTAACTGCGTATTCGCATACGATAGCACAAATAGTTTCGCAACCTGCACAGACCATGCAGATTTGCCGCGTGTTGTCGAATCACCCGGAATACTAAGCACTAAACGGTCAGTCACAGGGAGATAACGAACAATGTCACTGTCGCTATCTGCCTCAAACATGTTCCCGTCTTGCTGCATAAACGAAAGCGGAACAGCGCTGTCATACAACTCATTTCTCGCGACGCTTCCATCCTCATCGAATAGCGGATTGCCGACCACGGTAAACGTCTTGTCGCTTGTTTCGCCTCTGCCCTCGGCTGTGAACCAGAACGCCTGAACTGGACCGCTCATGGGAACGCCGATAACGACGTTGGGCGTTGGCAATACGACAGACGGCAGCTCATAAGTCTCATAGCCGTCTTCACTATTCAGAACCACAGACGGCAGCTCATGCGTCGTCAATTCCTGATTACAGCCAGATACAACCTTTCCCGTTGTGTTATCAACAACAACAAACGACGGCGAACGCCAACCCAACGCTTCTACTTCACTTTCCGGTATCCATGCGGTCGTATCGATAATCGCTCGAATCAGATAATAATTTCCATCGTCGCACGTGATAACCAATGCATCCGAAGCGACGCCATCTTTCACAAGTAAACTCGGTGTTGCATCTGCAGGATACGTTTCACTATTCCAAACCAAACCATCCAGATCAAACCAACCCGTCGGATCAGCATCAGTCCAGAATGTGCCGTTTATCATGTCGTTCACGTCGCCGTCATAGTATCCGTTGCCCGCATCTTCACCCCAAGTCGCATCGGCGCAGCTCTTGAAAACAGTCGGTCTTGTCTCGTGTTCGGCATAGCCTAATTCATTGTGCAGGTAATCCCATGACTGCCAAACGCCATTCAGCTTATAGAATCTCATACCTCACAACTCCATCATATCGAGCGAATACTCGGTCCCGCCCAACCAGATTGAACCAGTCCCAACGACGACGCTTGCCGTTGCTTTTGCCATGTATTGTCCCGGCGATATCGAGGATACAAATATCTCGCCATACGCATTCTCGACGTGCTGCTGCGAATACATCAAATGCGCAGGACACATTCTGATAAACCACTGCATGAATCGACGTATAGCTTCATACGTCGTGTCTAGCATCACGAGATGAATCTGGAATGGGTCGGTCGGATCAATCTGAACGTCATAATGGCCCGCACCGAACAGCGTTTCCATGACGTGTCTCACGTATGGCTCTGACGTCGGGAACCTGTTGTTCAGAAATATCAGAATCATCTGGCGACGGTCTTCAATTGTTTCGCCACCATAGAGTTCGATTCCGAGCAGCGATTCCCAGTATTCAATTGTTTCAACGTCACACGTCTGGATGAAAAAGTTCTCACGAACAAGCATCATGTTCGCAAGCGATTCTTTCAATTCGGTGTCGAGCGTTCGGGCGTAGGCATACAAATCCTTAATGGCCCTATACACAGGCGGCAAAAGTTCATCTGCGATATCGAACCAGTACATGATTTGCTCCCTTTATTCGGTGATGTTGATCACCGTTGTTTCGTCATCGATCCACTCCATCGAAACCCCGGTCGTATTCCACGAGGCCGATCCGACAGACACGACACCGCCTTTCTTTATCACAACATCGGTAACGTCGGCAACTCCCTCAATGAGGGCGGCAGCGTAAATAAACGCCTCTCTGATAATAACCTTCGCCGTGTCTATGCCCTGGGCGATCTGAGTGGTCCACCCGGTCTTTTGTTCGGAAATATACTTCTTTATATTGGCCTCGATTTGAGGAATAACTGACGATAACGAATACCCCTGAACTAACAAGACTGTCACGTCAATTTCGAGCGTTGGCTTCGTTGTCACGGAGGCGATATGAACAGAAGCACCAATAGGAGCCCAACCATAACCATCCCCAACAGCGACGCCATTATACATTGGGCAAATCGCAGTCTGAACGGCATCAATCAATTCCTGAGACGCCTCGGTTAAATCTTCACTCAATATATAAATCTTTACATGACCACCGGAACGAACACCATTCGCATCCGTTGTCGGGAATACTTGCAATGCGCCAACACGCTCATTAGAACCGCCGATATCATAGGTGAGTTCGAGGATCTTTTCTCTGTATGCAGCGATGTTTCCCGCGAATGCGATTTCGACAAGGCTTTCCTCGTATCGCTCACGAAGAGATGAATCGGATTCGATAGCCCTTCCCGGAACAACCTCGCTGCCAAAACGAGCGACTTGGAGTCCGGCGATGAAACTCAAAGGCCTCAAATCACCAGACGGTGTAGGAATTTCGCCTGCGGTCTGGCATGTTATTGTGTACGTATAAAGACCTTCACTGTCCGGCCCACTTAAAACATCACTGGAAATCGCCC
>Ga0326511_10002021_pt1 | contig 16678 bp, 42 predicted proteins | sample 0_2496_0518_D_FD_203701 | JGI IMG/M metagenome (GOLD analysis project Ga0326511, IMG submission 203701) | Bovine rumen microbial communities from UC Davis, California, United States - 0_2496_0518 | ecosystem: Host-associated > Mammals > Digestive system > Stomach > Rumen | place: USA...
ATACGCTCTTTTGTAGCCATTGCACCTAGTGCATTCTTCAATTGGGCATTTCTTTCCTTCATCTTCATAGTTTCTGACTATTATATATTTATAAAGAAATTATTGAAACTGATTTTCGGGTCCAGTTTATGACCAATTTATTATATTAATAATATAATTATAAAATAGAAAAGATTAAAAAATATTCAATTATTTTTCAATTTTTTTCAAATTATTTTTATTTCCCAATCATCAAATGAATAATTATCATCTATATCATATATTTTATTATCTCTCTTTGCAAAATGACATGCATACCAAAGATCATTGAAGATCTTATCCTTTTGGTCACTAATAACTTTATTAAGAGTCATTAAATTTACCTTTCCAAAATCTGTGGAATCACCAAAAAGTTTAATTGTCTTTATTTCAAAATTTAATACAAACATTCCACCACCAAGGCATTCTGGTTCTCTCCAATAACCCATATAATTTCTTGGTTTTGATGGAAGTAGATCCTTATGAAATTCTACATAACCAAAATGGACTTTTGTTTCACCATTTTCTTTATAGACTATATACTTAAAATATCTCATAATAATTAATCTTTATTCTCTTCTAATTCAATTTCACAAATCAAATTAGCTAAACAATTCTTAACAGTCATAAAAGAATTATTATAACTTGCTCTCTTATTCTTATCCATTGCTTCTGAAATAACTTTATAAGCAATAAGTAATTCTTTCTTATTCATCTTTAAGTCTTTTTGAAATTATTTTATATGAATTAATACGAATAGGACATGTTGTACGGCAATATTCTTTATATCCTAAATGTATATAATTAGATCCTTTATAAGAAGATGTATATGGAATATGAGTATAATCATTTTCACCTACATATGAATATATAAATGTTGTATCATATGTTATTACTGAATCTGGATATACTATAGTATAATTAACTTGGCATTTACCATGTTTTTCTATACAAGATGCACACAATACCACACAAAATAATAAAATAAATAACTTTTTCATTTTCTTTTGTTTTTACATTTAATCAATTTCATTCCGTATTCTTTAGGAGAAGTAGTTTTAAACCATTCCGGATGTTCTCTCATTATTTCAAGTTTCTTTTGCTTTTCTTCTTGTTTTTGAATATCTTTGTTAAAAGATTCAACCATTTCTTTAATATCTGTTTCCATCTTTGCTTCTTGAGCTCGCCAATATTGATACATTAACATAAAAGCCCTATACTTTATGTCTTTTGTAAATCTTTCTTTGTCCATATTGTTTAGGTGTAAGTGATTTATTATATCTTGGTTCTTCATAATGAACTTGTGGAATATCCATTTTATCATGTTTCATAAGCATTGCAAGTTCATTTACTTCCTTAACAGATAGATTAACTAACTCTTCTGCAATTTCTTGTATTCTCATAATAAGTTTAATTTAATATTTTCATTAAATTTCATTGATTCTGTCTCAAAATATTTATCATCTACATCTATCTTGTATATATCATTACAAAACTTTCTATAAGCTCTTTTAAGCATCATTACTACATGAGGATTATATGTATTATTAGGATTATCAGGATTTAGTCTGATGTCATATTTTTCTCCATAGGTATCGACAATATATCTGACAACCCCTTGACTTCTTGAAGCCCCAACTGCACAGTGTATATAAATTGTTTCGTCACGCTTAATTCTCCAATCGAGCCAGTCGACAAGATTATATGCTTCTTCATAGTCAAGTGCATGTACAATATCCACGAATTCTCTATTTGTACCAGATATATTGAGATGACTGAAATATGCATTTGATTGTTTAACTCTTCCATTATTATATAAATCTAAAGCATCATCATAACATTTACTTTCATGATTCTCAAACCAAAATGGACTAACATCATCAATGTCAAGATTAAAAACTCTTGGAGTATGTTTTTCACTAATATCACTACAATCATATTTAAACCAATGTTCAGCAAGATCTCCTTCATTTGGAGAACAAATAGATATACATGAAACACCTTTAGGTGGCTCATTTATCCAACCATTTTTCTCCATAATTCTATCAAAATCATAGTGAGAATAACAAAGTATGTTTTTAATTGGCTTATTCATCTATCTTATCAATATTATATATATTTAATTCTTTAGCTAACTTATGTTTATATAAACTGGCTTTCTTCCACCATTCTATATTAATTATTGTTAAGAATGGGATTCCAAAATCTAAAATTTCATATATAAACCTTTTCATAATTTTATTATTAAATACATTTATAATATAGATAATACTTTAAAAAATTCAATTTATAAATATTATTTTTAATAAAACATTTTATTAAATGAAAGATATTAAAATGAAAGATTTATATAATTATATATTAGAAGCTAAAGAAAAAGTTGAAGTTGGTGGCTTGACTTTTAAAGAAGGAGATAGAGCTATTTATCTTAAGAAATTTAAGGATGAAAATGGTGATGAATATGAAGAAGAAATAGAAGGAACTATTTCCGAAATATTACCATCTAAGAAAATCAATTTTGAATTTAGTGAAGGTAAGTTTGTAGTAATTCAAGCATCTGATTTAGTAGGTCTTTGTAAAAAATCTAAAACATATCAATTCAAAACTTCATCTAGAATAGAAAATAAATATTATGATGAATTAGATGATATTAATTATGAAATTGATCAAAAGATGAATGAGATTAATGATTTGAATAATGATATGGAAGAAGATGTTTTATATCAAGCACAAGAATTGTTCCATAAAGATCATCCTAATGATAAATTTGATCAATCTAATCCAGAATGTGACAAATATATGGATAAAGCTGGTTCTGAATGGGCTGATACTTCTGGACTTAATTATTTAGAAAAAGAATTAAAAGAATTAGAAAAGAAAAGAGATAGGATCCAAAAGAAACTTGATGATTATTTAGCTAAAGATGGTAAAATAGTTTCTAAAGATGGTAGAATACAATATATTAAAGGTTATGAACCAATAGAATAAAATATGGGTAGCTGTGGAGCTACCCGTTATTGTCTGGAAATATTCTTGATAATTGATCCACTAATTTAAGCATAGTTGGTATTCGATATTGACCATGCATATTCTTAATCATAAAAGCTACTCCTGTATGTTCTCCTGAAGCTGACTGTACATATAATGGTTTTGATGATTCACCTCTAAATACTGCATGTGAAATTAAATGACTATCACAAAAATCAGATTTAGCAACCCCATATATTATTTTGTCTTCTTTAATTGATTTAAGATATTCTTTTAAATATCCCCCTAATCCTTTCCATTCATCACACCCATGTTTAAGAGTAACAAAACTATCTGTTATGATAATTTTTACATTATTCCAAATATCGGTATGTTCATCTTTAAGTTTTTCAAGTATTTTTATAATTCCTGGAAGTTCTCTTTTATAAAATTCACCTGGAATATAATCAGATGTTACTTTAGTATATATTGTATCTGTATATATTGGTTCTGATGAATTAATATTTTCAAATACAACTAATGATGTATTACAAACATCATCTTTATAATATGAATCTAATGCCAATAATAATGTTTTACTCATGATATTTTAATCTGGTTTCTTAATTCATTATAATCATCAACATGCATATATGCTCCACAATCATAATCATCTTCTCGTGGATCATCATCATTTATATCATCAAAGTAATAACAATCTTTAGTAGGATCAAAATCTAAACAATCAGGAAATTTGTTTTGACCACCATTAGTGCATACTTGACATCTATATAATAATTTCTTAGATAGTTCTTCTCTCTTATATTCCATGTATTATTTCAAATTCTTTAATTATATTTTCATTAAATTCTGTTATAATTAAAAACTTATATTTTTTATTTTTCCAATCATTCTCAGAAACATATTGTTTTTTATGTACTAATAAATCATGAGTTTCTGATTTTAAAAAATCTAAATCTTTATTTAATGGGTGTGTATACCATATTTTGATATATTCTTTCGTCAAATCTTTTACATCAATAACTTTACATCTACGAATTTCTACATATCTAATTTTATGCCATTTAAGTAAGTAAATATAATCATTTAATTTTATATCATTCCAAGTTTTCATATATTAATTTTGATTTTGTAATGTATTTGCTAATACTCTTGCTTGTAGATCCACCATTCTTTCAATAGTTTCATTTACTTTATTCTGGATATCTTGCACAGATTCCTTTACTTTGATTTTACTCCCATCCCATAATTGAAGTTCTGTATAAGGTTCTTTTGTAGTCTTATTATAATATCCTCCCCAAGGTGCTGGATTATCAAAATCCATATATTTACTTTCTTTAATTTTACCATTCATTATTTTAATATCAGATGGTCTTATTGAAATAGTTTCTCCTTGCCAACCATAATCAAAATCTGTTAAAATAATAAATGGTTCTAACTGACGTGCTTCTCTATTCATTTCAGAAACTTTTTCTTTTTCGGATTTCAAAAGTTCCTGATTATGTTTTTTCATTTCTTCTGTCTGCTTATTAATAGCTCTGATACGTTGTTCATTACGTTCATTATCAGCTTTATTATATTTTTGAGCCAGAATAATTGCTTCGGTTGTTGTTAATCCAAAAAGTCCCATTATTTACTGTTGTTTTTAAATAAACTCCCAATCCATGAAAGAAGAATACAAATGCCCCATGCTTGCCAAAAAGTCAAATGTGGAGCAGAAGTCCAGAATAATGGGGCAAGCCAGTTCCAAAGTGCCATAAAAACAAAACCACTTAAAGCACCAAGTATAATACTTACTATTACTATTGTAATACATCCACTAATTAGTTTTTCCATATTATTTAATTTTTATTTATTAATTTTCTAATTTCCATTTCATTCCAAAGTTTCATTAAAGCATCTTCATATGATTCACTTGAATATGTACAAAAATAATAATTTACATAATTTCTTGGTTTATATCCAACACAATATTTATATTCTTCTGAATGATTATTAAATTTAAATTCCAAAGTACACCATACTTTTTTATTCTTATTTCTATTATGAGGAAATTCCATACCTTTTTTAATATCAATATTATGTTTTAACTTAAAATATTTAATATAAGCTTCCTCTGGATTATCATAAGTATAACCAATTTTTTTCCATTTATTCCACCAATGTTTCTTCCCCATAATATTCCAATGATTAGTACCTCCCATATTCAAGAAAGAAAATGGAGTAAAGAATAACCAAGATGAATCAGTATAATCAATTTTATATTTCATATATTAACACGTATTTCATTACCACATATAGGACACTTTATATAACCTCTTACTTCATATGTATTAAAATCATAATACATTCCCTTTATCTCATTTCTTTTAATAATATCTTCATTATAATATTCAAGCTTGACATTACATTTTTTACAAACAGTATTCCAAGGAATTATCTTTACCATAATTACAAATTATATTTATCCAAAATCGGTAGCAAATGTTCAGAAATTTTATCTGCATAAGGCTTCCATTTATCCCTATTAATTTCATATTCGAGAGTTTCTCTGGCATCTAGTTGTGCTTCCTGTTTGGACAGACCACAACATTCCCAATCAATCATTAATGCTTCCCAGTCAATAGCATCCCAACCATGTTCTAATCCATATTCAAGGTGATGTCTATTATGAGTACGATGCCATTTTTGTACTCTTTTATAATCACCTTTCCACAATATTTTAAGCCAAGGTTTCTCAATATCATGTAATAGATATTTAGGTTTCCAAATACCGAGATTAAGAGCTATCAACTGAAATCCACACCAATGAGCAAACCAATATTTGAATGAACTTCTATCTTTTTTTGTAAACATGTCAAAAGACTTATAGTCTTTTATAATATCGGTAATAAATTGATAGAATTTATAATCTAATGTTTCTTCATCTACAACAATATAGGTTTTAATTATATCATCAAGATTTCTTAATAAATCTAATGATTTTTTAGATTCCTGACAAATATCATTATATTTAGTTTTACCAAATTTATCTATTAAATAATCACAATCTTCAGTAGAAGGATGAAGTAGATCAATTACTTTAACAGATCCAACTCTATCATGTACAGAATTTCTTTTTCGTAATGTTATCATATTATTAACTTAAAAATGGTTTAGTAAAAGTTATATGTTTTGTAACAATTACCCAATCTAATGTTTTTATTACAAAATAACAATAAATTAATGACAAAACAAAAAGTATTATATTATGCCAAAAAATATGTTTATTATAATATGCTCCTATAAATGGAATAATACAAAATGTATATATAATAAGTGTAATTAAATTAATCATATCTTCTTATAAAGTTTATTTTCAATAATATGTTTTGCCAAACGGTACTTATTACGATTATCCAAATCATCCATAACATCAACAAGAGAATTCCAAAGATCTTCAATAGACATATTATCAATCTTTTGGTATTTGAGATTCCCAATATGCTCATTTTTATATAATTCACGCATCCTTTCAAGAATTTCTTCCATATTGTCATCAGGAATTAAAATTTCCCACTTATCAGAAAGAATTTCACTAGCGGCGAATGATTCGGTCTCAATATTATTAATACCTGACTGGAATGTTCGTGAACCTAACCGAAGACCAATTATATCATAACGTCTTCCATTGACTGTTCTATTTTTAAACATATTAAATGCCGTAACACAACCTAATTCACTACGAACAACCTTCCAATTCTTAATAACTTTTCTACTCATATTTAATTAGTCTTCAAAACAATTGGTTTCATAATTTCTATCAATATAACGAAGATGTTCCTCAAGAGTATCAGAATCAAGTGACATACATAAAGCATCCAAAACCTGATCAGAACTCATACTCAGTTTCATAGTCTCCACAATGTCATAAAGTTTAGATTTATCCATATTATTTTACAATTTTGAAGTTAATAATCTCTATAATTACATTTCCTTTGTTATCTCTTGTAATATTATATTTATCAATTGCAAGTTTCTTATTCTTGATTCGTTTTGCTTGGTCATTAATAACTGGAAGGAAATATTCAATTCCATTATAATAGTTATATCTTACCTTTTCAAATTTGTAAAGAACATCTCCATCACGGTAAAGACCATTTTCATTAGGATTATGCGTGGCATTCAGATAAAGAATAGTTCCATTTTCTTTATCATCAAGAAGTGAACGATATTTCTTATCAAGCATCTCATTCTTCTTGATTTGATTAGTATCAACTAAACATGTAGTAGTAATCTTCTTTTTACCAATCTTAACAGAAGTTGTTTCAATTTCAATTCCCCATTTATTGAGAATTGAAGCTACATATTCCTTATGTTCTCCATCAATTTGTCCATAGTACCAAGAGATATAATTAATATCATCAGTATTATCAATTCTCTGAAGCTTATATTTACCAAATCTAAACAACTTATTATTAAGCCATTCATATCGGAAAGTATTGAATGAACCACCACGAAACTCACCAAGAGTGTCATTGAACTCAGCATCTGGGTATTTCTCAAAAGCTTTTGCCTTATCTTTAGAAATATTCTTAACAAAGTTGTATCGTGTGCAGTAGCGAATGTAATCATCAGTTTGCTTCCAGATAGACTCCTTGGTTTCGTACAATTTGAAGAACTTGTTTCTAAACAGAATAACCAGATTTTTCATATATCACCAATTTATTTACATTAATAATATAGACAATTTTATAAAAAATTCAAAATATATATATTATTTTTAATTATATAAATATAGAGTGCAAAAGTACTAAATATATTTAATATTTAAAATGACAGATACATGCGGAAATTGCAAATTCTTTAATGAACATAAGCAAATGGTAAATGGTTCTTATTTATGCAATTTTCATTTATATACAACAAAACCAAATAATAAAGGATGTTATAAAATACAATTTAGTAGAAAAGATAAATGAAACAAATAATTACTTTTATAAATGAAAAATTAAAAATTGGATCTCAATCAAAAGTTAATACTGATTCAGGATTAAGAGATTTATCAGATAAGGAATTAAAAACATTACCAGAAATATATTATAAATCCCCAGCAGAAGAATCTAGAGATTGGACTAAAGCCGAAGAATACATGAATAAAAAATCTAAACCACAACGATTAGTTAATAGTATTAAAGATAGAAATAAACTTGTTCGTAGATGGTTTATATATGTTGCGTTAGGTTGGGAAGAAGCAAGTCAAGTATTTAGAGATGAAATTATAAAACGTAGTTATTATGATGAAGATCAATTAGATGGATATATATTAAAAAGATATAATAGTTGTAAAAATTCTACTAGTGATATTGCTAAGAAAAGGGCAGAAAATTATGAAAAATACTTAGAAATAAATAATGTTAAGTATCAATAATTTTATTTCTGAAAAATTAAAAGTTAATTCAAAAACTAAAGTTAATGAATCTTTAGTAGATGAAATTATTGAAATGTGGGGAGTTAAATATTATAAAGACTTTTATAAGAATCGTATTAATGATCTTCGTGAAGTTTTAGAAATATGGATAAAGAATTTTGATGTTAAAGAAGTAAAATTTTATTGTCCTGATTGGGCTATTAATAAGATGGAAGAACATGGGATCCCAAAATATATAAGAGATGAATATATACTTTGTGATGGAAATAATGAATATGTGTATGATTATCTAAAAAATGGAGTAGATATTTATCTTGATACTCGTGATCAAAATGTATTTATAGATAAAGATGGTAACAAACATAATTTTTATGTAGTATCTGATTATAAACGTAATATTATGTCATTTAATGTAGAAGGTTGTGGAGTAAGAATATGTCATAAAGAAAACTAATATGAAAAAATTAAAAGATATTATACAAGAAAAGCTAAAAATTAATTCTAAATCTAAAGTTAATCAATATAAATATCATCCACAAAATAAAAAAGAACTTGATGAATTAATTAGTAAACTAACTAAAGAACGTGGAATAGATGCAGATTTAAATGATATAGATACTTCAAAAATAACTGATATGAAATATTTATTTATTAACCACCCAAGATTACATGTAGATATATCTGGGTGGGATGTATCTAATGTTACCGATATGGGTTGTATGTTCTTAGGATCAGATATTGATTGTGATTTAAATAATTGGGATATAAGAAATGTAGAAAATATGAAAGATATGTTTGCCCATAGTGCTTTAGAAAAAAATCTACCAAAATGGTATCATGAATAATTTAATTGATTTTATACATGAAAAGCTAAAAGTTAATTCTAAATCAAAAGTAAATACAATAGAATATAAATATCATCCAAAATCAAATAGTGAATTTTTTGAAATTATTGATCAACGTATTAAAAAAGAAAAAGACAATATTGATTTTAATGATATTGATGTTAGTAATGTAACAAGTATGGATGCTACATTTGCTTATAGGGGAGATTTAACAAGAATTGATATTAGTGCTTGGGATGTAAGTAAAGTTGAAAGTATGGCGGAAATGTTTATTGGTTGTAAGAAATTAGAATCAATTGGAGATATATCTGATTGGAATATTAGATGTTTAAAAGATATTAATTATATATTTTATGGGTGTAAAGAACTTACTAATATAGGTGATTTAAATAAATGGGATTCATCAAAATTAAAAATTAAAGAAAATGCATTTTCATTTGTAAATAAAGATATAATACCCAAATGGGCATGAAAGAATTAAAAGAAATATTAAAACAAATGGAGAAGCTTGAGCTTCTCCATTTATTATAATTGAAAATCTATATTACAAAGTTTTATTAATGAATTAAAATCTTCAACATTATTTATATCAGATAATGCTCCTTTTTTAATTATTAGACCTTTATCATTACATAACCAACAATCACAATTCCATGTTAATTTATTAGTATATGGTAAATATTGTTTAGATAAAGATATATTCCAAATTGGTTTTTGTTCATTCTTTAAAGTAAATGTTGTAACAGCAAAATCTGGATGATTAGATATAAATCCTTTATTAATTAATAATTCTTTAGTTATTTCCATTTTCTTTATTTTGTTTAATTTTTGTTAATGCTATAGCTTTCATAAATCCTTGTACATAAGCTTTAGCTATAGCTTCCCTCATTATAGGTAATATATTATCTAATATTTTCTCTGCATGTATATTTGCTTCATTATAAAGATATAAATCAAATTTTTTTATTTTATCTTCATTAGTATTCTTCATAATCTGTGTCTTCATATGTTATTTCAAATTCATCTTCTAAATAATTACAAAATTCTTGTAAATCTTCTTCACATAAATAATCAATTAATGTATCTAAAATATTTTGAGAATCAATCTCTTCTCTTAATCGTTGAAATCTATCAAAAGTATTCATTATATTTGTAAATATATATTTATTTGTTTAAATAATAAATACTTTTATATAAAATAGAAAAAATTATATATAAAATTAAAGAGGAACCAAATAGATTCCTCTATATTTGATTTGGATTCTCAAATAACTTGATTACCATATCTGCATGCATCCGTCTGGTATTATTTTATCGAATCCATATTTTATTATATTTAATATTTTGTTTTAATTATAATATTAATTGGTCGAATCTCGAATCTTCATCTTGAAGTCCTCCATCGGTTTGTGGCGACGATTGAGGGTTGTTTCGCCTTCACCCATAATTATTGTTTTGATAAATATTAAATTAATTAAATCGGACGATCTCTTGCCATAGTCGTGGACTTGTTTTAGTGTAGATTTAAAACCAAATATTGGGAAAACTTTCCACAGGTGTTACTATACCTTTAATTAGTTTTTCTTTGTTTTTATATTAATTAAATTATTATCTATATTATTTCAAATTAAAAAGGTGGGGGTTTGTTTCTTTTATTCATTTTTTATTGTTTTTAATTGCTTAACTAATTACAATAATAATATAGACTAAACTTTAAAATATTCAATAAATAATTAAAATTATTAAGTTAATAAATGTTAAAGAGGAGAACTAAATTTCATCAGTCTCCTCTTCATTAGTTCCTGTATATGTATAGATATTCCAATTAGGATCATCCAATTTATTTTGTTTAATCCTATTTCGAATATTTGTTATGATTTTACCAAGATAATTTCTTCCCCAATCATGTTCATTATATTCTGCACGATTTTCATCATAACCAACTCCCCATATTCTATCTATTGGTGAAGCTTCTACAAAAACCTTATCATTAAATTGTGAATCTAAAAGTTTTTGTTTTAAATTATTATCTTGTGTGTATTTCACTAAATTTAAAGAATAGAAAATATCATAACGAACTTTATCCCATTCTTTATCATTATAGTTTCTTACTTTTCTACCTAATAATCTTGCATCATTAGGTTTAGTTGTCTTTAATATTTGATCAGCTATTTCATAATCATGAAAGAACATAGCTTTAGCATACATAAATGCCTGTTCAGTAGATGTAAATTCTAATCCACCAGCAACTTTAGCAGGAAATGTTAAAGCCCAAATAAATTTTGTTCTTTGAAAATTGCTTAACCAATCTTTATAGAAAAAGACATATTCATCTGTTATTTTCATCGCCAATAATCAGTTTTAGTATAATTTGTTTTATTAGGTTGTACAACTAAATTATATTTATCTACTATAATTTTATAAGCTTCTTGAATATTATGTCCTTCTATTGCCATAATACTATATTTCAATCCAGATACCATTCCTGATTGAAATTGATTATTATTATTTTCATTACATTCAGTTTTCTTAGGAAATGATTTTTTTGATTTTTCTTTTAAATCATAAACTTGAGAATTCAATTTTTTAATTGTTTTTTCTTGTTCCTCAATTTTTTTATCTTGAGATTCAATCACACTTAAAGCTTCATTTAATTCTTCTTTTAAATCACGTCCTTTATTTTCTTTTACATTAAAAATAACTTTATCTACAATATCATTATTAATTGATTTAGCAATTTCATTAGTAAAATCTTCTGGAGGTAGTTGGCAATTACAATCTTGCAATGCTGTTCGATAAATTATATCAATAATTTCTTCTGTTTGCTTAAAGAAAAACTTTGAATCTTTCTGTAATTCTTTAATCCTTTGTTCAACATCTATATTCATAATTTTATATTAATTTAAATTCTTCTAATTTCATACTATTTAAAAAATCTTCAGATATTTTCTTATTCTTAAAATATGCTTCAGCAGATATATAATATTCTTTACAAGTGGCTTCAAACATTTGTATTACCATATTAATATCATAATGTGCAATTTTTGATTGATATAAACACAATTTATGATCTTTATATTTATGTTTTAATTCTAATGATACATATTTCTTTTTAGAATTTAAAACCCAATAAAGTTTAAAATTCATAGATTCATCATAAAAATAAGGTGTTAATTCTGTTGTTAATACATTATTTTTATCTCTTCTATCCACAAATACTTTAGTTGCTTTAAAGAAATTATCATTTCCTAAACATCTATTAAGTCCTTCAATTATTTCTCTATATATTTGTCCTGCATTTTTATCCATAATTTTTCATTAATCGATCTAATTCTCTTTTATTATCATTTTCTTTGATAGTTTCTCTTTTATCATATTCTTTCTTACCACGACAAAGAGCAATTTCAATTTTACATAAACCTGCTTTATTGATAAACATCTTAATAGGGATAATGGTTAATCCCTTTTCCTCAATAGCCTTCTTAAGTTTTCTAATTTCTTGTTTATTCAATAAAAGTTTACGCATTCTTCTTTCTTCGTGATTATTGAATGTACCAAGTTCAAATGGTGCAATATATGAATTCTTAAGAAATATTTCTTTATTTGATATAATACAATATGAATCAATTAAAGAAGCTTTACCTTCTCTAATTGATTTAATTTCGGTACCAGTCAATACAATACCTGCAATATATTTCTCTAAAACTTCATAATCAAATAAAGCTTTCTTATTCTTTATTTCCATATTAATTATCTATTAAACCAATTCATTATTTCTAAAGCTCTTAACTGTTGTTGTTTAATTTCACACTCTTTTGGATTTGCTTTACATCCTATTTTAAGATAATCTGCTCTTTGTGTACAATTATCACAAGGATTTATACATATATTCTTAAGTTCATCAATTCTTTCTGGATCTATAATAAGAAAACCATCTTTAACTAATCTATCACGTTCTGCATGTCGACCATCATGATAAGCTTTCATATATAAATCAGTCATCATAGACTTAAATTTCTTAGTATATCCTTGATTATCTAGTATTTCATTAAAAACTTTTTCTTCTAAATCCATAATTATGTTATTAAATGTTTTTCAAATCCAAGAAGTTTCATTGATTCTCTTATTTCTTCAATACCCGGATTAACTAATGTAATAATTTTAGCCGGAAATCTTATATCTCTCCTACAATGTAATTCACAAGTATACCAATCTTCTCCTTTATTCTTATAGTAATTTATCATTTCATATTCAAAATTACCATTATCATCAGCTTCTGTAAACTCTTTTAAATAACTCCAAAATGGTCCATCTTCATCATAAATCCATTCAAAATCATTTACTTTCCACAAATAATCAGGATCATTATTTAAAGACTGAATTGAATAATTTATATCTTTATCACCAATACCATTCTGACAAGGAAAATCACTGCCTATATAAACTACTTTAGCATTAGGATTATTTAAATCTTTACTCATTAATCTTCCATCAATCTGACCAGGAGTACCAAATAAATCATTATATATTGATTGGTCATATAAGGCTTCCCAAATATGATCAACTACACCATAAGTATCAGTGAATCCATTATGAACTCCACAAATTGCCTCAGCATTAAGGTCTGCTTTCTTAAGTTTATCAATTAATTCTTTTACTTTCATAATATTAATATAGAAAACTAACCTTCATATTTTACTGGTTCATCATCCCAAGTTAATTCTCTACCAATTAATTTCTTAATAGTACCTTTTGGTAAATAAGCCCATTGTGGATAAGCTCCAAACTTACCCATATCTTCTTTTCTTGGTATTTCTATCCAATGGTCATCTTTCATTTGGGTATCTTCATAAGAACATATTTTCTTACGCTCTTCCCAAGCAGCATTTCCAATTTTAGGATCAATTGATTTATTACTATGATAAAGACGTGGTGAGAATCTTTGAAATCCTGCTTCACAAGTAGTCATTTTTTCATTACCATTAGAGTCAACTGCTAACCATATAAAATGAATTGTTGGTGCTTCTATTGGGTGATATTCAGGATTTATAAATTCTTCTAATCCGGCTTCTTCTAATATTTTAATAGCTTCATCTATGTCTATTTGATTCATAATTATATTTTAATATATTTTGAAGTGAATCACATTTAATTTGTATACTATCCACTTTATATTCCAATTTTTGTATTTCATTCATCATCTTATCATAACGTTCACGATCAGCCATACCACTAGTTAGGAAATTAAGAAATACTAACAAAAACAAAAAATAAATAAATCCATCTTTCATAATTAATCGTTTTTAAATAATAATGTAATTTTATCTAACAATATCATCGAAATATTACCTATTTCAAAATCATAATATGATAAACATATATTGGCACAATCATTTATTATATTTTTAAGTGCTAATATTGCATCAGAAGTATACTCTGTTTGTATTGGTTTTCTAGATAATATTAACACCCATTGTTCACATTCTAAAACTTGAGTATGATATTGTTTCTTTTTATATATTGGTATCATTTTACCAATAATCTTTAAAAGATTTTTTTTATCTGCAGAAATATCTTTATATACTATCTTCTTCATTTAATACTGACATTAGTTTATATTTTACATCATCTCCCCAATTCCAATGTTCAATTTCTTTCTTTACTCTACATCTGTAATGACTCTTATTATTAAAGTTTATTGTATGTTCATAAATATTCAAATCAAGGAAATCATCATCTTTATAATGCTTATTATGTGTATTGTTAAGAAATTCGCCAGAAATAATAACCTCTTCACAATCAAGAAGACTATCACTTCCAAGAAGAACTACAACATCCTGCCATTTCTTACCACGAATCCATGCTTCTTGATATTCAAATTCGCCGTCTTTAATTTCCTGTTCTTTATGATTTGGAAACATTTCATTAATCTTTTCAACCAAATCACAATGCATATCTGCAAATGTAAAGTCAGGTTCATGGTTAGGACGATATTTACCATCATTATAATATGCTTCACTATAATGAAGTGGCAAAACATTTGGGTTTGGCCTTACAAGTAATTCATTGAAATACTTACTTTCAAGATTTGATATAATATTACGGAAATGGAGAATAATTGCATCATTAAAATCTAGAATCTCATTATAATACCATTTATCACGATTTATAATATCATTTACTTCCTTCCAAAAATAAGTAAGATCAAGTTGATATTTATTGGGAAAATTTTCATCTCCTCTCATATTATCCATACGATGCATACACCAATCAACAACATCTTCTTTTGACCATAATGTCCAACCATCGGCATTAATACAATGCAACATATCCATCCACATTGTCTTAACACCACCAGCACGGTGTTTATACCAACCTTTACAATAAAGTGCTACATTACCAAATTTCATAATAAAATATTTTAATTTGTTTTTATGCCCATTTTGGTTTTGTTACTCGAGCTATATAATTAGTTCTTAATTCTGGTGTATAACAATAGTCATCATAAAACTCTACATCAAAATAAAAACCATTAATTATATCCCAATCTTTTTGAGTATATCCGCCGGCAATAAAAGGTTTTTTATCAATCATCATAATTATAAGAATGCTCATTAATAACTGCAGCTTGATAAACCCAAAATTTAATATTATATTTTTCGCGCAACCATTTCCAATTAGAAAATGGATTTTTTGTATCACCATTTAACCAAGTTTTAGTATCTTTGAATACTACTAATTTATCATTATTTGTCCATGCCAATATTGGAGCATTAATATCACTAGGAATTGCTGATGAAATATTCCATTCAAAACGTGCTATCATTGTATATATTCTGGTTTAAGTTTTACAATATAATGTTACATTACCAAATTTCATAATTTACCTATTAAAATATTAGAGTTTTAATATCACCCAACCATTTGATAGTTTCACATAACATAAACCCAAATCCAAACCATCCAATAAATCTTAGAATTGTGCATATTATAACATACTTACTAAAATTATGTTTAAACTCATATATTCCTTCACCAATACCAATTGATAAGAATATCAAACAAAAAATTAAATTCCACATATTACTTCCATTTATTTTTGTTATTTTTCTTTGATGTCTTTACATAATTTGAAGCATACTCATACTTCTCATAATCGTTTGCAATATTTTTCATTTTTAATTATTTAATTTTAATCTGTTATATCAAAAATATTAATATATTTATTATCTTTAGTTATAATTTGTACACAAATATTTCCATCAGATTTCCACAAATCACAAGTTCGTAGGTAATCTGCTCCGTTATCATAACACCAAGATTCAATCATTGTGATTGCTTGTCCAAGACTACAATCTTCTGAAATAACTTTTGTTGTTTCCTCAAATGATGTCTTTGATCGTAATGTACTTGTAAG
>Ga0326511_10002023_pt1 | contig 16671 bp, 15 predicted proteins | sample 0_2496_0518_D_FD_203701 | JGI IMG/M metagenome (GOLD analysis project Ga0326511, IMG submission 203701) | Bovine rumen microbial communities from UC Davis, California, United States - 0_2496_0518 | ecosystem: Host-associated > Mammals > Digestive system > Stomach > Rumen | place: USA...
GTCTCATCTTGAAACTTTCCTTCACCGTGTTTCTTTGCAAGATTACGAACAACAATGCCAACTGAAGCAAACTCTTTTCTTGAAAGGTTGATTCCATCAGTAAGTTGAGCAGGATTTATATTTGGTCGAATGACATTTTTATTTATGATATTCATTAAAATCTCCTGTAAGTATATATTAACATTTTGCAATCAAACCCACTTTTTTAGCTATATGGGACAATAATAATGGAATTGAAGGACAATTTATTTATAGCAATTTGCATTTTCGTTATGATGTTAATATATTTTTATGATAGAATTAGATAACTTGCATCTTGAACATTTTATGAAAATAACTGAAGCAGACTTAGACTTGTCTTCTGCAATTACGATTTTGGAAGGTGATAACGGACAAGGTAAGTCGGCAGTTATGGAAGCTATTGCAGTTTGTCTTGCAGAAAGAAAGCGTGCGGACTCTGTAAAGGAGTTTGTTCAGAAAGGATTTGAGCACGCAAAGATTGTTCTTGAAATGAAATATAACTCTGTTCCTATTGTTTTCAATGTTGTCTTAAATGTGCGGGGCGGAACTCCACTTGAAAGAGATGTTGAATATGAAGGTAAGCATTATATCAATTCAGAAGTAACTGATCTTATTAAGGAACTCGACTTTACATTTTACTCAGATATTATTTTGTCAATGCAGGGACAAGATGACATTGCAACAATGACTCCTGTTCAGCGAGCAAACTTACTTCAGCGCTTATTTCAATTTGACTTTGCTGAAAAAGTAAAAGGCATCAATGATAAGATTGATGAAGCAAACGAAGCAATTAAGTTGGATAACTCAAAAATTGATTATCTTAATAAAGAACTTGTTGCAAAGAAAGCTCGCCGTGACTCTGTTGTGTTGAAAGAACCGCCATTTGACTCAAGTACTTATTACGCAAAGCAAGCAGAGCAGGATAAGTTGTTTGAAGAACTTTCAAACACAAAAAAGATTATGGGTGAAGTAAATGAACTTCACGATAAAAGAAATGACATTGTTGAAAAGTCAAACAACTTGGGATATAAGATTCAGGACCTTAAACAGAAAAAGGAAACAGCTCAGGCTGCAAAAAATGAACTTGAGACTTTTGACTTTGATGGTAAAAGTTCAACATTGACTTCTGAGATTGAAAACTTAAGAAAAGATATTGACAGTCAGAATGCAAGTCTTCAAATGTTTGATGAGTCAATTAAAGCTAATCAGACAAAGCAAACTGAAGTTCTTCAAAATATTGCAACTTGTCAGTACAAAGATACTGAGTTTGCAAAGAAACTTTCATTGATAGAAAAAGGTGTTTGTCCTGAGTGTGGTCAGTCAACTTGTAATATGGATCATTCTGTAATTGAATATGACAAGGACACAAATGCCAATAAAATTATCGACTTGAAAGCAGAAGAAGGTAACATTGGTTTTGCTATTGCAGATGACAAACGCAAAAAAGAAATAGTTCGTCAAAACATTTCAAGTTTGATTTCAAAGAAAGCAACTGCTGAAGCAAACTTAACATCATTAAGAAGTACTTATAATGTTTTGAAAGCAAAAGTAATGCCGCTTGATGTTTATGAACAACTTGAAAGCGACTTGACTGTTGCAGAAGCAGATCAGTCCGCTTTACAGGATGCTTATAACAATGTTATGAATGAACTTGAAAAGCGTAAAGATGCTTGGATAAAACAAGATGAAATTGAACGCAAGTATGAAGCAATCAAAGCTGACATTAAAATGTTCGATAATGCAATGGTATTCAACAATGCTGCACAGAAACAAATTGAACAATATGATGAAGACATTAAGAACAGTGAATTAAACATTGAGGAAATCAAAAATAATGCTGCTTCCCTTGCAAAAGATATTGATTGTTATAACGAAGTAAAGAAAGTTCTTGACAAAGAATTGCCAAACTTCTTAATCGTTAAAACTTGTTCAAAACTTGAAACTGAAATGAACACATTTGTGCAGGAAGTATTTCCTGAGTTCCGTATTCGTTTGTTGCAAAGCAAACGCGGCGTTGAGTTCTTTTACACAACAGATCCTAATAATGATATGGAAGATGTAAAATCTTTAATCAATTCAAAAATGGCTTCAGGATATGAACGCTCAGTTTTGGGTATTGCATTTAAGGTTGCATTGTGTCGAGCATACGGATTGACATTTGCTGCCCTTGATGAAATTGATGCAGCTGCTTCAGACGATAACAGTATGAAAACATTCTCAAGTTTAATCAACTCAAATGTTTTCGACCAAATGATATTTATTACACACAAGGAGCCAACGAAAGAAATGATTCGTTCTCTCGCTGATGATGTAACTTGTTACCACGTTGATGGTGGAGTATTCACAAATGAAACTGTCGAAAACTGAAATGTTTTTCAAGTTCAATAAGTATTCCATAATTGAAACATTATGGAGTACTGCCTCATTGATTATGGACATTTTAATGTTACATCATTGGGGCTGGGCTTTTGCTCCAGTTTGGTACTTGAATGTCTTATTTGTGTTTTTCGCTTTCTTTACTTTTTTCGGGGCGTATCGAGCTTATGTCAGTTGGAAAACTTATAAGGTACGAAAGGAAGATTATATCCGTGCAACTGATATGTTTGAACGATATGGTGTCAAAAAGTCAATTCTTTACAATATGCAAGTTGAGCCTTGTTCTCAGGAAGTTGCAAAGCAATTAGCCAAAGATTTTGATGTAAAATTAGATAAAATTAACGATTAAAATTGAACTTTTCCAAAACTTCTTTTATATTATTTTTGTAACAAACCGAATAAAAGGAGTAAACTATGGAATTTCGAATGTCTTATCGCGGTCACACTTGTGGATGGTTCAGAGAATGTGGATGCTTGTTCTTCGCTTACGATGCTCGCAAGGCTGATTATCAGCAGTATGACAGCCGCGCCCTTACAGGTCTCAAGAAAATCTTCAAAGAAAATGTTGACAAGATCGAAGGTCCTAAGGTAAAAGGACAGAAGTACCCAACAGAACAGTGGAAGTGCTAAGGAGTTCAATATGAAAAGAAGCGAAGTTCTTATTCAGAAAATTGCAAAAACATTCAACATTAGCGAAGCAACTGCTGCTGATATTTACAAAATTGTGAATACCTTTGATTGGAAAGTTTTCTGCTCTTATATGGCTGATTATGATCATCCTGAAGAAAGAACTGAAGCTCGTCACGAACTCATTGCAAAAAGAAACAACTATCCTGAAGACTTCAGAGAAACATTTGATGAAATTGAAACATTCATTCATAATTGGGAAGATTACAATATCCATAAGATGGACGAGGAGGTAGAATAATGTTTTATGTTATTACTGACAACGGTATCAACATTACAGAAGTAGGCCGCGCTCCGCTTTTCATTGGTAAGGACCACGAAAACTTCAAAAGAATCAAGGATGACATTCGTAACCTTACATACAATCAGATTCAGCAGATGATCGACATTAAGTCAAAGATTGTCGGTTATATCAATGACAATGCTGAAACATATTTCAACAATGATGACGACCTTGAAATGAAGGTTGATGTTACTGACAATCGTGCAAAGGACTTGATGCTTCTCGCTCGTGCTCAGATTATCGGTGATAAGGATGAGGACGAACTTAACGAAAAAGAAAAATATCTTATCAAACTTCTTGACGGCGGCAGTCTGAATGTTGTCGGAATTAAGTTAATATTTGAATAGGAGCAATATGAAAATCTATATCAGCGGGCCGATAACAATCGACCCAGAAAACTGGAGAGAACATTTCGCAGATGCGGAAGAAACTCTCCGACGAAAGTATCCCAATGCGGAAATTATAAATCCGCTTACTCTTGAAGATGACCCAGAATATATCGAGGCGCAGGAACATCTTGACGGTGAAGAGTTGTATAATTGGGTTATGAAGCGTGATATTAGACTTGTAACAGAATGTACTCATATTTACGCTTTGAAAGGTTGGGAAGCAAGCAGAGGCGCTCGCCTTGAAATATTTGTTGGAACATCATTAGGACTTAAGGTCCTTTTTGAATAAAGAGAGGTACAGTAAGAATGAAATCTTATGTAAAAGAATTTAAGTACCACGATACTCCTAGGAAGTTGTTCGTTATGCGCGAAACAACTATTCTGTCAAAAGATGAAGATGGTAATGAAAAAGACATCGGCGCGGTTGACGGAATCGAACTTACTTATTTGAGCGATGAAGAAGCTCAGAAAGTTGTCGAAGCCTTGAAGGATCACGAGGTAAAGAATGTGTTCACAAAAGGTGAACCTATCGAAGGTTACGACCCAGCTTGGGGTAAGGCTTGGCGTCGTTATGACAAATCAAAGTTTCAGGAGTAAAAGATGGAAAAGAAAGTTGAAAAGAAGTACAAAATGGACATCCGCGAAGCAGCTCGCTTCATTGCACAGACAGACTGCAGCCTTGACGAGTTTGCAGAAAAGAATAACGCTCTTTCAGCAGATGAAGCAAAAGAGCTCTTCAATGCAGCAAACAATTTGATTGACTGCCGCAAGTATCTTGACGATGTTCGCAGTCAGACAAAGATTTGCGTTGATACTTTCCGCTACGGTTATATTGGCAAAACTGTTTCTGATGTAAACGGAAGTGAATACACACAGACACGCCGTGGTAAGCCTTATGGTTATCTTGCTGCAATTCAGGACGGTGACAAACTTTATGTTGGTTATACACTTTTGAGCGATGCAGAAAAGTATCCTCATCCTGTTATCGGTCAGGCAATCGCATTGAGAAATGCTTACGCAAATAAAGAAGAAGGTTTGACTTTTGAAAAAGTTCTCAAACGCGAGAACCAGGGAGTTGGTCGCAATCCTTATCTCAACGGTGAAAGCGCTTCAATGTTGAAACATTTCTATGACCGTGCTCGCCGCTACTTCTTCCCTAACAAGTTCTCATTCTCCCGCGGAACTGAACCTATTCAGGATCCAAAGTTTACAGGCATTCATCTTCAGCAGTTTGCTCAGGCAGTTATCAATGCAACTGACCAGGACGAATTTGAATGGGCACTCAGCCGCCTTGCACAGATGATTAAGCAGGCAAATCCGCATCTTCTTGTGGACGAAGTTATCAAAATAAAGGCTTAACATATTGGGAGCTTCGGCTCCCTGTGTTAATTTATATATAGAGGTTAAAATGGCAAATAAATCAATAAACTGGTCTATAAGTCTTCGTCCTACAAAACTTAAAGATGTGTATGGACTTGACAAACTGAAAACATTTGCATACAAAGCTGCCAAGAAAAATGAATGGCCTGAGGCTATGCTTCTTCAGGCAAAGTACGGTACAGGTAAAACAACTGCCGCAAAGATTTTGGCTCAGATGATGGTATGTCAGCATCCTGACGCTGACGGTGAACCTTGTTGCGAATGTCCATCTTGTAAAGCAATCGTTGATGAAACTTGGTCAAGAGATGTTATCAATCTTGACGGTGCAAAAGACAAATCAGAAGACATTATGGAAAAGCTTGATGCATTCACTGCAACTGCGCCATTTAAGGATAAGACAAAAGTTGTTATTCTTGATGAGATGCAGGCTCTTTCTGCTCAGTGTAAATCAAAGCTTTTGAAATTGCTTGAAAGCAAACGCGGAAATGTTCATTACATTTTCACATCAATGGTTGATGAGTCTTCAAACAGTAAAATGGCTGAAGCTTCTATCAAAGCATTGACATCTCGTCTTATGACATTTAAGTATCCTCAGTTTGGAGAAATTGATATAATGAAGTATCTTTATTCAATTATCAAGAAGTTGAATATTGAAGCTCCTATTGAGTTTAAGACATACGGTTTGCAGTTGATTGCTCAGAACTGTGATGGTTCTTTGCGTCGTGCTACAATGATTTTGCAGCAGTGTGTCGAGACTGAAACATTTGATTTGGAAGGAATCAAGCAATCCTTTGGTCTTGCAAATGTTGAAGATTTTTATCAGACATTACTCCGTTTGTTAAACGGTGAAACTTCAAAAGAGTTGTTTGAGACATTGATAAATGTGAACGATTATGACGGTCATATCCGATTATCTGTTCTTGCATTTGCAAATGCTGAAACATACCGCTTGTTCGGTACAATCAATGAATACAACGGAAACGGTAAGAAGGCTGATGACAAACTTGAATGCGAACTCATTGATTTGTTTACTCGTGTGAATACACAGAAGGATGCAGCCAAGACAATGTCAGATTGGCAGAAGAACAAAACTATTGCTGATATTGAGCCGCTTATCAGACATCCGAATTACTTCAAAGTTCGTGATATGTTTGCTGATTTCTACAAAGACAATTCCGTTTATACTTCAAAGGCTTCTTACATTCTTGGTATGACAAGAATCATTGATGCTTGCCGCAACAATAAACCTACAAGAATGGTTGAACAGACTGCGCCGCAGCCAACACCTCAGCCTGCTGCTCCAAAATATGCTGCTGCTGACGAAGGTCCTTTGCCTCAGCCTGCAACTGTAGGAAGAAGAATCATTAGGAACTAAGAGGTAAGCTTATGCCAATGAAAAAGAAGGATGAGGTGCCTCAGGGAAAGAATGAACTGACGGCAACTATCGAAAAGATTATGCAGGACTTTGGTGGTACAAAGTATAAAGCTTATACAACTGCTGCTTTCTTGCAGGAAGTAAACGGACGACTTGATGCTTGTGCTATTATCGCAAAAGGTCCGATAAAAGTTTTGACAGCAAACTTAAAAAGAAGAATAAATAAAAAGACAACAGTTGAAGACATTCTTATGGAATTGAATGAAACGCTGTTTGCATTTTTTGAAGGCGGTAACTAATGGACTATTCAAAGAAAACATTGAACGAATTACTTTCTTACGAAGTCGCACAAATTGATGATGACGATATTCGTAACTTTGTTAAAATGACTTTGGATAATGTTGATCCTATTCATCGTATTAAGCCCGCTTCATCAACAGGAAAGTACCATCCAAAGTATGCTGCTGGTGAAGGCGGCCTTATCCGTCACATTAAAGTTGTTGTAAGAAATGTTATCGAACTTATTCGTGCGACACCTGCTGTTGAAAGTGAAAAAGATGAATTGATTGCTGCTGCCATCATTCACGATATGTGGAAATATCCTGAAGGTCGTGACCACGAGTTTACAGCTTTCGACCATCCTGCACTTGGCGGACAATGGTGTAAGGACCACGGCTTTGAAACAATCGGAAGATTAGTTGCTGCACATCAAGGTATTTGGACAACATCTCGTCAGATGCCAGGGTTTGAAAATGAACAGCCAAGAAAGTTTGATGAGTGGGTACTCCATTACGCAGATTATTTTGCATCCCGCGCATATCTTGCTTGCGACTTTGATGAAATGGGCGATGTTATACTTGACCCGTGGGCAACACGAAAAGAAGATACAGCAAAACCTGTAGGTAGGACAATAAAAGATTAAAAATTAAGGCGAGCTTTTTGCTCGCCTTTTTTATTAGAAGTGTGGCATACCAGATGGCATTCGGAATGATGGCATTGAAGGAGTTGACATTCCTTGTTTGCTTCTTTCTTTTTCTTCTGCCTCTTTTCTTGCCTTCGCTTCTTTTTCGAGATACTTCCTGAGAGCGTTGTAAATACCGATTGTGATGTGCATCGGCATTTGCATCAACTCTGCAAAACTGTTACTTGTCTCTTTAGACAAACTCAATAACAGTTCCATCAGGCTTGTTATCGCGTATGGTCTGAAGTATAGTAAATAATCGAAAGGTATAGTGTATCTTTGTCACCTTCTTTGTATAAGGGTCAATTACATTCACATCCTCAACTGGCCCGATTTTCATATCTTCATAAAGTTTGTTTACCTGCTCAAATGTTGCGTGGTCCAAACGAGGGTCATCTGCATAAGCAAGTTTTTTGTCAAGTGGCAAATCACTGATGTCAACACCATCAATAGATTTCAAATGAAGCGCTTTTACAGCACGAGTTGCAAAGCGGGCTTTCTTCTTCTGGAATTCATTGAAAGCTTCCATATCCTGCTGTGTGAATCTTGGGATTCTTTCAAGCGGTACATTTTCACCTTCTTTCCAAGCATTTTCCATCTTCTGACGGAACTTTACATTTTCAGTAATTGAAGCAAAGCGGCGTTCACCTTCCTTGATTTCAGGAATGTTCATAATGAACTTTTTCAAAAGAATTGCATCACCATATCTTGGGTATGAGTATTCAACTACAAAGTCTTTTCCTGTTTCAGGATCCTTCTGTGTTACACGAACTGTACCTGTAACATTTTCTGGGATTTCATAGTAATCAACCTGCTTAAGGTCAATATCGAAGAACTGCTTTTCTTCACCGCGTTTGATAGCAGCAATACGGCGTCTGTAAGCGTCAGTATCTTTACCGCCTTCTTCTTTTGCAATAATATCTTTATCTTCTTCAGTCAATTCCCAAGGAAGATTTTTCAAAACATTCTGATAATATCTGCGGTAAAGACGAAGGAATGTTTCAACAACTTCTTTCCGATGAAACTTCTTTACATCAACATCTTTTTCAAAGATAAGGTCCTGCAACATATCTGCTGCAGCTTCCTGCATTTTATCTTCATCCTCGATAGCCAAACCTACAAGGTCTTCTGTTTTGAAATTACGAATGTGAAATACTTTTGGCGCACCGAACTTGCCTTTTGTAGACAATTCCATTGTCATATATCCTACTGGGACTTTTGGCTGTTCAGCGATTTCAGTTGCCTGTTCATCTAATGTTTTATTAGATACTTCCATTATATCCTCCAATCAATTAGTCTTATATTACTTTATTTAAGTTGCTGATGAATTCATTAAACTCTTTCTTTGTATGTTTTGTCTTAAAAAAGTTGAGGTATTCTTTATTCTCAAAAATAAGATTTGAATACACACCACTGTCACCTTTTGTAAAACAATCAAGTGTTGCTCTTCTTAAAAATGGATTAAGAATTGCTTTTCCTTTTATAAGGTTTTCAGTAAGAGAATAATCAAGATTGAAGTCAAGATTGCTGCGTACATTTTCATACGCAGCATCAAAACCACAAATTACATCCAATATCATATTACTTAGTTGCCTGTCATATTACCGTGATAAATTACAGCAGTAAATGCAGCGTGTTGTTTTTCTGTACGGTACTCGATAGGCGGGAACTGCGCATAAGCAATCAATTTATGATTCTTATCGAAGATACCCATTTCTGTAATCTTTGCAATAGTTGAGTCATCTTGAACATTTGTTGTAAAGTCTCTCAAAGTGTTTACAGAATAAGAAGCTTGCAATGTTGCAGACAATTCTGAACGATCATTGTCAAACATATTCTTTAATTTGTTTACACTGAAGTTAAGACCATACAATGTCATATCACCATCATTTGAGTTGATAAGATTTTTGTAATGTTCATCTCCCTCTGAAAGAAGTAATTCAATATCACCGTCAGCAGCATTGAAGTTGAGGAAGTCTTCCTTAACTCTTAAAGCTCCATCTTCAGCAACAATTTGATTTAATTCATTCATTTTAACATAAGGATGTTCAACATCATCAACAAGTAATTGTGAAGAACCTGACTTCTTATAACGACAAATACTTACTTTCTGAACCCACTTCTTGTTTTCAATCTTTGGTGAAATATGAATTATCTGCCAAAGAGGATTTACCTCGTTGTTTGGAGTATAAATGTTTTCATAATACCAGTCTTGACAAGTTGGGTTGATTGGTTTAGGTGATACATATCTGTTATCAACGCCCATATAAACATTTGCTGAACAATCGCCAGTGTATGTTCCATCGACTTTGCTATCAAGACGATATTCAACGCCGTTTTCATCAAAGTTTACATAGTGACCTTGTTCATCACACATATAAATGTTTACATCATTTGAATTACGATAATCTTCATCATAATATGCGTAGTTGTTTTCTGAATTGAAAATCTTTGAACCAACTTTGATAGGTGGCACAGGAGAACCTTTAGGATTGTACCATACACGGTTTGGTGTGTATAAGCTCATCTGTTCTTTTGACAATTCATAATAATAGCTTTCATCATTCATATGTTTTGGTGCAAGTGACTGTTCAGATACAGTAAGAATCTTAAATTTGAAGTAATGTTCAACACCATCATTGTAAGCTTCATTAAATGTTACAGGAGCATTCAACTTAATCTCTGAATTGTCTTCAGCTGTTGCTGAAACTTTCATTGATGTAAGAGCAGATTCATCATATAAAATGCCTTTATCAATCATTACACCTTCACCATAAAGCAAGTTTTGGAATGTACTGTACTTAGGCTTCTTTGAAATTGAATAACCATAAGCACCTGTAACGATTGTTCCTTCAGGAGCATCAATATGACTTTTATATCCAAGATAAAGCAATGTTCCGCTTTGTGAAACAATCAAATCTGATGGAATATTGATGTTATCTGAAGCAAGCATATCACCAAAGTAGAAGTCGGCTCTTGTTTCATCTTCACCGCTCAATTTCTTGAGTCCTGTAAGTACAACTTGCTTTGTGATTTCATAATCAAGTTGAATGATTGCTGCTTTCCAAACTGTTGTACCGTTTACTGATACGCTTCTTTCAACATAGTCGTTACCTGCGACAAATGTTACAACAAGTTTGCCATTTTCGATTGAGCAAGAACACTCAGTTGTCTTGATGTCAGCAGTTGACAAATCAAAGCTATAATCAGCATCATTCAAAGTCAACTTGTATGATACAGTTTTTGTGTTTGTACTTGATCCTTCATCAGGTTTTGAAATAAGACCACGGCCTTTGTAATAAATTACTGATGTATCTTCTCCTGATATTGCATCGACCCAAGGTACACTGTTGCTTCCGTTTACTGTAAATGTTGACTCAACTTCATCTGTAAATGCAACACCATTTGCAGTATAATGAACCTTAAACTTTGCTGTAACTGTTGATGAAGGCGTACCAACACATTCACCTACAACAAGGAATCCGTTTTCATCTATACTTGCTTCATAACACTTTTCACCGTTGTAATTCAATAAGCAGTTATCAACAAGTTCAAAGTCAGTAAGACGCTGAGCATTTTTGTAGAATCTCAAATAAACTTTTGAGCCTTTTCTTACATAATCACAAGAGTGGTATTGTTTGATACCAGTCTTATGAAGTTTATAATAATTATGTGTTGTTACAGTGTCGCCTGACTTTACTGTAATTTCATTTGCTCCGTCGTTCAAGAAGCTATCATAAGAAACATCATAGCCGCCGTCTTCAACAAGTTGAATAGCATCATATGTTCTGATTCTTGAACCAACATTATCTGTCAAGAATACATAATCACCAACTGAGTTTTTCAAATAATCATTTGTGAATGCAGCAGGGTCTCTCTTCCAAGGAGTTGTCTTTGTGATTGAAGTATTGTTTCTTAAACCACCGTAACCCATTGGATGATAATAAATACCAGAAGCAAGTGCACCTGCTTTAATCATATTTCCTGTTTCAGTGCTGTACTCAATAAGTGGGTCAGGAATAACTGTCAAACCGTTGCCACCGTTGTAGAATGTATAAGGAATTGATAATGTACCACAAATGAATCTTCTTGACTTAAGTACGAATACCTGGTACTTCTTATCATAAAGATACTTCTTATGGTTTATTTCCTTGAATATGAAACGAGCTGCAGCATTTTCAAAACTGTTATCAGGACCGCCGAACTGATCTTCCATATTCTCAACAAAGTTTACAACAGCATTATACTCTGATGGATCTTCTGTGTTTTCAATGATGCCTTCTTTTTCAATAAGTGTTGTCAAAGCTGTGTTAGTGTCGAACATTGCAAGTACGCTTGCTTCATCAAACTCCTTCATATAGGCAAATGATTTTGTTCCTTTAACCAATGATGTGAATTCTGAATCATCTTCCATATATTCAGCATTTGACAAGAAGTCTTTTAATGTATGAGCAGGTTTGCCTTGTGCAACAAGTTGACTTGCTTGAAGGCCATTACCTAAAGATGAAGCAAAGTCAATCAAACTTTCGATTGGATTGCCATCACTATCTTTGTGGTTTGAGAATGCAAACTTTTCACCATCTTCAGTACACTTAATAATTCTTTCATTATAGTTATTTGTCAACTCAACAACTTCATCACCATCATATTCATAATATGTTTTTGAAGTATCTTCCTGAATTGTTGGGAAGTTTTCAAAATAAGCACGGTTTGCTGTCAAAGCGTTTGTAACTGCCTTAACACTGTCAACCTTAAGTGCACCATTTGACTTTAAGTAGTCTGAAAGAATTGATGAATCCTTTGACAAGTAGTTTTCTTGGAAAGGAATATCAGCTTTTGTATATGCAGCAAGCAAAACACGATATGTACCTGTGGTAACTTCATCTGTGATTGCTTTATTAAACTTAATTGCGTTGCCATTTTCTACTTTTGCAACTTTAAGACCATCAGGAATAACCAAAGTATTGTTACCTGTAAAGTCGAAGTTGAATGTATCTGAACCAAGCATCTGTGAAACATCAACATCAACACCAAAACCAAGGCGACCTGTTGTGTATGTAATTTTACCTGCGTCATTGTTGAAGCTTCTTACTTCACCATCACGAGGAATACCAACCTGCTCCCAAGTTGTTGCAGTTGAGTCAACTTTATTAAAGTCATCAAAGTCAATAACAATCTGATTTGTTGTGTATGACTCTGCGCCATTATCGTTTTCTTTCACAAAGCCTGCAACTTTACCATCTTCTGTTTCTGTGAAGTATGCAACCTGACGGTCAATACCATCATTAAAGAAGTTTTCTGGCAAGTACTGTCTTACAGGCAACATATTGAATGTAGCACCGCCATCGTTTGAATAAACAACAACAGGTGTCTTACCTGAACTTTCATCAGCAGCAATCCAGTTTTCAAGGTTGATCTTCCACCATTCCTGAGTTGTATCAAACTTGCCGCCGCCCATAGAGGCATACTTATCATAAATTGTTTTTGATGGGAATGCATAACCACCAAAGAACATATGTTGATTATCAGGTAAAGTAAACAATGGTGATGTCAACTTGAAGAAGTAAATTGCGTGTTCTTTATTGTTGATAGGAAGCAACTTGCCGTCTTTCAATGTAACTGTTTCATAACCGCCAATGTTCTTAAGGTCTTCAACATCCCATCCGTTGATGTGTGAAAGGCCTGGCTGCTGTGATACTCTCCAGTTGCTTACTGTTTCAATGTCTTCTGCTTTATGCAAATACTTTTTGTCAATGAAGAACATATCACCAGTGTAGCATCTGAAATAAATCTTGCTTCCGAATGAATAAATGTTTGTTACAACTTTTGCACCGAAAGCATCATATTCACGAATACCACGAACATAAGTAAATGCGTGAAGCAAATAAAGTCGATATGCTTCTTCAAAGTCGATTGCATTTGCATATTCTTTTGAGATTATAATAACATTATTATCTTTTGTACCAACAAGTTGGAATCTTGCTGTATCATCAACTTTCAAATCATTTGTAAGTGGGAGGCCTGTCTCAAATACAACTTTATCAATGGCTTCAGGAGCAACTGCAAATGAGTCATTTGTTACATCAAGTTTTGTATTGCCTGAATAGTATGTTACACCAAGTGACAAGAACTGAGCATAAGTCAAAAGACCACGACCTTCTGTTGCATTGCCTTTATAATTTTCTGAAAGTGGCTTAATTGCATTTTTGAAGCAGTTAAGTTCATCAGCTGTAAATGATTCTTCGAGTGACAAGTTTGTGAATGTGTAGTTGTCACCAATCTCTTCTTTTTGTGCAGTATCAAGCGCCCAAGAACAGAATGTTTTGATGTCATCAAGAACAAAGTTGTAACAAGATGTTGTACCGCTTACAGGCATTGAACGCAACTTCAATAAAGTTGTGTCAAGTGTTATCGGCAACTTTGCACCAAGCCAGTGTTTGCCTCTTGTCATTGTTCTTTCATATTCACCGTTTTCATCAACTGTATAAAGTTGAGTTTTGATAAAGATGTAATCCTGCTGAAGTACAATGTCCATATCACCATCAGAGAAAATCTTTTGGTACATTTTTGAACCATCTTCTTCATACTCACTTGGGTTTACAACATAAGGTCCTTCAAGAATGCTTTGAAGTATTTCTTTATTGTCAGCAGTTGTAACGATTGGACCTACATCAGCTAAGTTGCTGTTTGAACCGCCTGTAACATCAGTTTCTGTATAAGACTTAATTGCAATATCTTTAGGATTTACAAAAGATGTATCTGGTGTACCAAATACTCCGCCGTAGGTATCAACAACTTCAAGTCTTGTTGTAACTGGTGACATAATCAAGTTGTCATTTGAACGAGCAGCAAATGTCAAAGCAACTGGGTTTTCACAGATTTCAAAAGGCGCTGCATACATTGAGGCAGCTTCGCTTCCTGCCTGTGTTACAGAGTTCAATGACTTTGAAATCATAAACTTGTAATACTTATCACCATAAAAGTCTTCACCTTGAGTTTCTTCATAGCCGAATGTACCTACCCAACCTTCAGTATCATCATAAATCATATCAATAAGTTGAGCGCCTTCAACAGAAAACTCTTTGCCATCTGTCTGCATATCAATGGATTTTGCAGATTCAAAGTTTACATTCTTTGCGGTATAAACCATACCGTCAGCCATAATTGCAACAAGATCATCACCTTGTGCTGCAAGATATCTACATTTCTTTTTTACATTTGTAAGAATTGTATGTGTTTTTGTTCCGTTACCATCAAGAGCAATACCTGAAAGAATCTCATCACCCTGAGCTAAAGCATTACATACAAGTTGGAATTCACCATTATCAAAGTCTGATTTTTCAACAAGTCGAGGAGAAGCCAAATTAAGTTTTGCTTCAAATACCAACAAGTTTTTGAAGTATTTGAAAGATGGGTCACTGCCAACATCATAAGTATCATTCATTGGCTTTTTAACCTTGATATTCATATACTTTGGCTTTTCATATTGGTTATTGCCTCTGAAATCAACAGCATTGCTAGCTTCAGCTTTTACAACTGTGTTATCAACAATTACCGCAGGAACTATATCATCAAGAGAAGAAATCAACTTGTTGTCATATAGTCTTTGGAAAGCAGTTGTACGCTTACCACAAACATATAATTCACCATCATCTCTAATACCGTAAATCTCACCTTCAAGATCGCGTGTTGACTCAAAAAGAACATTGTTCAATGCTTCAAGATATGGGCTTCTTAAGTCAACCTCTTCAACAGATATGAACTTGTCAGAAGGTGACAAGTCTGTTGCGTGGAAGTTTGCACCAATAATGCTTCTGATGTAAGCTTCTTTTGTTAAATCTGATGAACCTTCTTCCTGATTATATTCTGTCTTATATGCTCCGAAAAGATATTTGAGATTTTTGAAATATTTGTGTTCAGCAAACTTAACAACGATTTTTTCTGTTTTGCTTACAGGTGTTGCTTTTACCTCAACACAATTTGCACCTGCAGAGTTTTTCAAATTGAAACGAATGAATGTGTTTGACTTTTCAATGTCGCAACTTGCAAGGCCTAATGCAGTTGTAAGTTCTTTTACTTTTAACACGACATCTGTTTTTGAATAACTTGAGCCGTAAGAAGCCTCAAGTTTTTTAATCTTACGGCTGTATTCGTTAAGTTCACTAGAAATGTCTAATGTGTAATTCATTTATATGATATCTCCTGAGCTAATAATTAGTCTTATTGTTATTCGCTCAGCATACTTTGCATTACTTCAAAATCATTATCCATTGAATTATCAAGAACGCCATCTTCAACAACAGTTGCATTTGTGTAGAACACTTTATGTTTTTTGTCATAACGAATTGCTGATTGTGAAATACAATAATCAACAGTTGCAGCATTTACACCATTTTCAACATAATCATCATAACGATATCCCGTTGAAACAAAGTGAGGGTCAATGAAAAGTTTGAAATCATATGAACCATCTGCAATATGATTTCTTGGCAACTTAATTGAATTGAAAACCTGTGATGTATACTTGATGACTGAGTTGCTGTTGTCCATTATGTATTCATCAGATATTGCCATCACCTGACGGAACTCTTCAGGATTTTCATCATACTTTTCAACACAGTCTCTTTTAATAAGAGGGTATGTAAAGTAACCGTGGAATACAAGATATTCATTATGGTTTGTGTTTGTGTTCTTTGGATAAACAGTTGTACACAAAGTATAGTTTTTGTTTATCTTTACGAAGTTGATTTTGTCATTTGCCCAAAAGAGTGCAAGTGTATCATAATCTTTAAGACCAAAAATATCAGCTCCATTGTTTTCATAGTTGCCTCTGAAGTATGTAAACATAATCAACTTGTTTTTGAAAATACTTTCATAAGCAGAAAGATCGTCAAAGAAGCCATCGTATTCTTCATCACCATACCCAAGGAAGTTTTTTGAATATTCATTCAAGACTGTTGCGTTATCTGTACTGAAGTCGAAGATAGTTTTGATTATCATAAATCTTCTTAAGAACTCAGTAAGGTCATCGCCATTGCTTGCTGCCTCAACTAATCCTGGGAAGCTTGTAATATCCAAGTTGAAAGAAGTATTAGTAAGTTTGTTTGTCATCTTGTTATAATACCAAGGTGTATAACCAAGAAGACCACCAACAATTACATTATACTCTGTAAATGCATCGTTGTTTACAGCAACCTTA
>Ga0326511_10002024_pt1 | contig 16671 bp, 23 predicted proteins | sample 0_2496_0518_D_FD_203701 | JGI IMG/M metagenome (GOLD analysis project Ga0326511, IMG submission 203701) | Bovine rumen microbial communities from UC Davis, California, United States - 0_2496_0518 | ecosystem: Host-associated > Mammals > Digestive system > Stomach > Rumen | place: USA...
CTTAAAACAAGAAGTGTCTAAACTGTCTTTAGTCAAATAAACATCTGAGGTTACCTTTAATTGTTCTTTATCCTCATCTTTAGCAGAATAAATATTCTTAATAACAAAATCATCGTAAACTTTGCCATTATAAACATTTTCCTCAACATCTCCTGTCACGATAATCTTGTTATTCTTTAATGCGTCAATGTTTACTTCTATCCATTCTGCTGCAAGATATTCAGAAATAAATGCTTCTGTTTCTCCGTCAATATTAAATCTTCTCTTTCTGTAATTAGCAACCTTATCAATGTTTTCCTGCTCCATTGCTTCATCAAAAGGAATTTCTATTGCATTATTATCTGTGTCATAGGTCTTAATCACATCATTCTTAAAACCTATAATTGAACAAAATGCTCTAGTTGTGTCTTTTTCTATTGCAAAAGAAGCCTTTTTCCATTTACCATCTTCCCCTTTAATATAAGGGTTTTTGCTTGCAATATCGTTTACGATACATTTTCCTACAAACTTAAAACTATTCATACTTTTTCCACCTTTCTATTAAATAATTTTATAATATAACTCTTTCAAATGTGAACTATGGAATTTGCAACAAATGTCGCAATAAGCAAAAAAAGATTCCCAAATAAGAGAAGATTTTGATTCTGTTAGAACAGAAAAAACCAATCTCGCATTTTTTTCTATTTTTTTTCAATCTGTTTTGGAGTTGTGAAATTAAATCCCTATCTTTTTCTTCATTGTGTTTTTCCTTCCTTTGTGTGTGTAACAACCCTTTTAATTATATCAAGTGACAGATTAGGGAAAATGAGGTTTTAGTTTTTTTCTGGATTTATTATAAATTTTCAAACAAACAATAACTTTATTTAGGAGTGATATTATATTGCAAAAAATTGACAAAAAATAAAAAACCCTAATCTGCCACCCAACACCATAATAGCACTTTAATTATTTAGTGTCAAGCAAAAATTTATCTTTTTTTCAAAAGACAGTTATCTTTATTTTTTTATCGTTATCTTCGTAAAAGAATGATGTTTCATCATCATCTGAACTAATGTCCGATTCTTTTAACATATTTATCGGCAGGACAACTTCTCCATCATTGTTTAAGTATAGAACCAATCTAGCATCTTCACACTCTGCTTCTTCTGTGTTCATTTCTATACTATATGATTCTATACTTCCATTAGATGACACGCTAAAGTTGTCTACCTCTACTGTTAAAACTATGTTTGTTAAACTATTCTTTAACATATTATTGCTAACAAACTCTTGTATTTCTTCAAGACTATTATTATTCATAATTTTACTTCCTTTCCATTATATGTTTTTTACTTAATACCGAACTTATGTTCTATTATAGCACATATGAAAAATATGTCAACAATCTATTTACTCCAAAAGAAAACTGCCTTTTAATTATACATTGTTACCGACAAAATTGCAAGGATTTTTGTATTTTACTCAAAAAAATCCTTGTATTCTTCCAAGTAAATCTTCTTTGCCTGTATTTTTGAAGGATATTTCTGCATAATCATATCTTCATAATTGAAAAGATAATCTTTAGAACTCAACCCCATCTTCTTACTTTCCCTATTGATAAAATCTATTCTACCAGATTCATATAGCGAATTAAGATTCATGTTTGGAGGTAAATCTAGGAAGTTGACTAATCTTTTCATTTTCATAATCATAACATGGTTTGATACTGGACCATCATTCCTTGCGTTGATAGATGGTTTAATAACCATATCTCCACATTCCATAAGTGGTTTAGTTTTTCTAATTGCAGATAAAGTGATGTACTCTGTTTCTTTTGCAGACTCTTTTGCATATTTATACAACTGTTCACTAAATTTAACTTTCCTTCCTGTTGACAACTTACATTCTAAAGTCTTTTTATCTATATCTTTTAATCGTAAATGTGTTTGTTCTTTCATTTTACTTCCTCTTATTCCTTCAAAAGTAGCCAGAAGTAAAAACTTATCACAAGCACTAATTTCAGCTTGTAATGAACTTTCCAATGTTTCTCTTGTTATAATTCTAGTATTCTTATCTATCGAATTTACACAATCTAATAAAGTTTTTCTTGTTATTTCTTCGTATGGATTCATACCAGTTATAACCATATTTTTATTCATACACCATAGCGTATAATTCTTTAATTGAGTATTTATCACGATTAAAGTCTGAACAGAACTCAAAGACAAACTCTTATAAAAATTTATAATTTGATTTGGAGTAAAATTACATAAATCACAATCAGCTATTTCCTCAAAGTCTTTTGCTCTTTCAAAATAATTTACTAAATTTGAAATGCTCAATGGTTGCAGTAAAGATGCTTTTTCTTCTAAATACATTAGTTTGATTTTTTCATTATAGAATTTTTGCTCGTTTCCGATTCCTAATTTTTCTTTTAATTCCTGCATAGAAACCAACTCACTTTCTTTATTATAGCTTTTACAATGCTTTTTCTATTCTTTTGTTGTTAGAATTATAAGCACCTTTAACTATCAACACATCTGTTGATAATAATTTATGTAATGTTTTTACATCTTTGTTCTTAAAAAAACAATAACAGATTTTATATATATCGTTATAATTATATTTTAATTCAATGTCTAAAATGTTTTCTATTACACAATTTTCTAAATACTTCTGAAATTTTTTATATAAATTAAATTTTATTTTATTGTTATATTCGTTTCCTTCGTTGAACTTATCAATGGTTTCTCCTAATATAGCTGAATCTAACATTCCATTTTTAATTATTAGACCACTTAATAAATCACTATTTTGATTTATTCTGCCAGCAATAAAGTTACCAACAGAATACTGATTAAATGAGTCAGAATCAGTTTTTGACATTTTAGTTTTCTTATCTTCTTGATAGATAAATTGCTTTGCTTTCTTTTCCGAGAATTGTACTATTCTCAACTCAATAGGATAATCAAAAGAATTATCTGAATCATAACATTGCCCCATTGCAACAAACCTATGATAGCCATCAATAATATCAAAACTCGTTTCCTCGTTTATTATCAATCTATTATTGTTATAATATATTTCTGCTTGTTCGGATATGTTTAATGTTATAGTGTTTGGAATAAATATCTCTTTTTCTAAAAAGTTTTTAATGCTGTTTACCGATTTTTTATTTATTGTTATCTTATAATAATCAACACCATCAACCTTATATCTTGTCAAAGTCCTTTGTGTGTTAGCATTATAGACAACTGATTTATTATTTCTCAATTTCATCAATTCTTTTACAGAAAACTTTGCAATATATTGGTCTTGTGCTATTTGAACTGCTTCCAACTCTAAAGGAAACAAGTTTTCTTTTGTTTTCTTCCCTTTTTCTTTAGAAAACAAGTCTATTTCTAAAACAGTAAAATAGTCCTGTTCTGTTTTTCTTGTAAAATTTAATCTATGTGATACTTCAATGAAACAAAATAAGAAATAATCTGAATAATTATCTAATTGATAACGCATATCTTCATTGTCTTTTGTGCCAACTAATATTTTGCTAAAATTAGATACCATACTCGCATCAATATTATATTTGCCAATTTCTTTATAAAATTCTCTCATTTTCTTTTGTTTATAAAAATTGTTTTTGATTATTCTCTCACATTCTTTAATTACATTTTGTCTACTATCTAACATAACAATCCTCCTTCCTAGAATATTATCATATCATTTAATATTTGTCAAAATATTTTTAATATAGTTGCAGTGAACTATTAAAATCCTAATTCATCAAGAGCATATTCTAATTGTTCAACAAATTCATCTTTATTCGAATCGTAATCTTCTAACAACTCTTCATTAACAGGGGTAAAGTTTCTAATATATAACCATAGCCAATTAGCAATTCCGTTCGAATCATATCCTTCTATATTGAATATTTTTTCGCTAATCGGTTGAATCATTCCATTTCTATAATGCAATAATTTATCTGCTCCCACATTTGCAACTGTTCCTTTTGGAATGATTTCTTTTTCGCCAAATATCTTTTCAACTTCCATATCTTTTGAAAATGTGAATGTTTGACCTATTTTCAATTTGATTTTTTCGTTTTTATTTTTGTCCATTATTCCTCACTCTCCTTATCTTCCTCTATGATTGTATCTGCATACCGTACGCACTTTACGCAATCATCCATATTGAGAATATTTCCGTATTCTTCATAGCCTTCTTCATAATTTCCTGCTTTGATTCCATTTATAATTTCTTTTTCGAGTGCATCCAAATCACCTAATCTTCCGTGACCTTTTGGTAGTGGTGTGCCATTTGCTATAGCCTTACACAAATCATTTGTATAAGTCTGTGGGTTATCAACTATCCACTTATATTTTTGGTCTGGTATATCAATCACTATCTGCATATTATTATTCCTCACTTTCTATTTTTACATTGTGTTCTTTCTAATCCCAAATGTTAAAAGTATCTTTCCATTTCTGGCGTTCGTGATACCCTGTTCTTGGAACTTCTTTAAATATTTCTTCCCTACTTTTATATTTTTTTATAGGTAATATTTCTGTTTTTACCCAATCTGAAAATTCTTCCAAAAATTGTTGTTTATCTTGCAATAACCAATAAGCTTCGCAATATGGCACAATTCCTGTTTTGTTATATTCTGGGAATTTGCCTTGACACAAACATTCTCTTGCCTTATAAACCTTGTCTGGTTTTTCATTTACTTGTTTGTTTAATTCATTCAAAAATACTTCTTGAATGTTTTCAACATCCCTTGCAAATTTAATAGTTTCTTTTATTTCTGGAATTATTTCATCAATATATTCTAAACGCTTTACTCTACAGATTTTATCTAACTGTTCCTGCGATAAATTTCTAGGCAAACCTACTTTTTTTATTTCGAGTGGGAAATTCACAGATAAATTCCATTTCTTAAAAAAATTTTTACAATCATCTAAATGATTCCATACCACATCTCTAATTCTTAAAAATTCTGCCTTAAAAGGTTTTCCTTCATAACTATCTTTATTATAAAAATAATCAACATAGATTGACTTAAAATATTTCTTTAACTCATCAAAATACTCTCCTTCAAGAATGTCTAAAATATCAACATTGTATCTGAAATGATATTCTGTTTTATTATTTTCATCAAGTGATTTATATACTGGCACAATAGTTTTTCCACCATTATAATAAATACTTGCATTAACTACATCCGTAAATAAATAATAATCAATTCCTCTCATTTTCGCTTTTTCTTTTTCTTTTTTTATTCTTCTTTCTTCTTTGAAAGGGTCAATATCATAGAAAACCTCTTGTGTTTCAACATCATACATTACCCATTTGCCACCCAAAAATCTCTCTTCAAGTTTTCTGTTTGACTTTGCATCAAGACATCTTCCATTGCAAGTTACATAAAACTTCTCTCCATTTTTAATAGCTTCTGTTCTTGCAAAACTATTACTAATATCATTTGATATATCATTTACTACTTCCATACCTTTAACTAATCCTGTCAATGCTAACATAAAACCTAACATATAATCACTTCCTTTCGATTAAAAATTCATTATTTCACTTGCTTTCTCTTTTTCTTTCTTGTCTGATGCAATATATCTCATTGTTGTTCGCAAACTATTATGTCCTACTGCTTTTTGCACAAACAATAAATCTTTTGTTTCTTCATACAAGATAGTACAAAATGCTGCTCTTATCTTATGAGCTGTTATACCTTCAATACCTGCTTTTTCTCCTAATCTTTTTAACTGTTTAGATAATTCTTTCACTTGTAATCTTGTTCCTTTTTTAGAACAAAACAAATATCCGTTTTTTATATTTAAATATTCTTTTTTATATGTCATAAGTTTATCTAGTGCAATTATTGAATTACTGTTTAATTTATATTTATGCGTTTTATTTCTTTTATCTATTACTTTAATAAATATAGAATCATCTGCACATTCAATATCTTCAATCTTTATCTCACACAACGCTTCTGCTCTCATGCCAGTATTTATTAAAAATAACAACATTGTTTTCAATCTTAATGTAAAATAATATTTAGGTTTTTCTTCATATAAAACTCTTAAATCTTTGTCTAATATTTTTATCATAGACTTCAAATCATCTTTAGTTAAATTTTTTCTTTCCGCTTGTATTCTTTGCAAATCTGTATATCTAGGAGGTTTTAATCCTACAAAACAATTTTCTTCAATTTCCTTATTGTTATATAAGTAATCAAAAAACCTTTTCAATATAAAAAACACTTCTCTTTGATAAGAAGATGATGTTGGAACTTCTTCTCCGTTCTTGATTTTTGTTCTTGTAGAAAGTAAATAATCATATAAAGTAGACTTATTTATTTCTGAATTGCAAAATTTAAGATAATTAACTACTTTATATAACATTTCATATATTGTAGCACTTGTTTTACCTTCGATTTTTAATTGTTTATGATATTCTTTTATGTAAGGATAATCATAGAAACTATTTTTCTTTATTATATTTTCTATATATTTTTCTCTCTCTGCTCTTCCGTTCATAACAACCATCCTTTCTTAATAAAAATATTTAGTGTGTTTATTTATTATTTTTCTTTTCATTTTCAATTTGTCTTTTAGCTTCTTCTTCTGCTTCTTTTATTATTTTTTCTGCTTCTTCTCTTGTTTTGTTTTCATATTGCATAAACATTTGTATTATTTTTTCTTTATCTTTCTTTTTCATACAAACACCTTCCTTCTATTTTAAATGTATTCTTTTTGGACTTCTGTTGTTCAAATTTAATTGCATAAGGCTTTTAGGCATATCTGTACTTTCTATTTTACAGATTTCTTCTTTAATGTCAATTTTTTCTTTTGACTTTGTTTTGTCTTTTATTTCATCTTTAACCATATATTCATTTATTGATTGTCTTATAAACCCTGCTTTTTTTTGTTTCATCTTAAATTCAATTAACTCAACTAAATTTTCTGATATTGAAACTCTCAAAATAGTTATTTTTTCATCTTGGTATTTTCTTCTTGCTTTTTTACAACACATATAAGAATTTTGTTTTGTATTTTTAGCCATATACATCTCCCCCTTCTAAGTTGTTAAGTTTTCTTATAACTGCCTTTTCTGCTAATTCAGAAACACTCATACCTTGCTCATGTGCATATTGTTTTATTTTAATTGCTTCTTCTTTTGGCATAGAAATAGATACAGTTGTTTTTTTTATAACATCATCATATTTCTTTTTATCTTTATTCATTAAATCACCCCTTTTTTATGTGAGTTTGCATCTTGTCAAAAATGTTTGTTTAACTCCATTAAATTCTTTTAACTCTTTAATCTTACCAGTAATTGTATTACATTCACCTTCGATAAATTTTGAAGTTTTCCACATAATAACATTTCCTTTTTCAGTAACAAACTTATATAAATATGTAGTCGATAAATTATAACCATCATAACTTGTTTCCCAACTTGTTACTGTTTCAAAACTTAAAACTTTACAAGTTACTTTTTCTCCAATCTGTCCAACATATTCAGACTTTTCTTTTTCATTTTCTTTTTTATTTTCTTTTTGCATTTCTCTATTATATGTAGGAATTAAAGAAACTAGAATCCCTACTTTATCCTCTGTCACATATTTTTCTCCAGCCAATAACTTCAAACTATAAAAGTAATCAGAATTATTATCCAAATTTTTCAACCACACTAATATAGCCTCTATTTCTTCTTTGTTTTCTTCTGAAAAAAAATTTATTTTATCTATTATCTTGTAATCTTCTTTATACTGCTCTTTATATCTATAATCATTTTGTATCAATTTATAAAATAACATTACCTTGCCTTTTGTCGAATCATAATTTAATTCTCCATCCTCATGTCTTGTTTTTGCATATCCTAAATGTTTTACAACTCCATTTGCAATGTACAAAAGCTCTTTTACTGGATAATATGGTACTTGTCTAAAGCTAAAAAAGTCACGACCAAACTTTTCTTCTTCTAAAAGATTTATCATTGACTCATAATACCCTACACTTTTATCATCCATACCTTGTGTAAAATCTTTAAGACAAGAATTACCTACCTGTTTAAATTCTCCTGTTTTTATATTTTTTATTATGCAAGTATTCTTTCTGTTTCGATTAGTGTTACAATGTTCACATAAACACATATCGGTTGTTCTGTATCTAACAGGAATTTCCTCCGTGAAATCTATTTTTGTTAAAAAATTCTCTTCATCTGAAAATCTTTTATTTATTGCAATCAGTTTCCATCCGTTTATTTTTACCTCTCCTGAAACTTCAACTTCAATAAATCGGAAAATTTGTTTTTCTTTGTTTGGGTTTTCTATTTCTTCGTATTTCTCTCCAATTTCTTCATAATGAAAATTACAACCATATTTTTTTGCTTTATTCATTATGGTTTTAACTTTTTTTCTTAATCTCTCAATGTTGCCTTCCCATATCAAGTATCTCATAATAATCACTCTCCTTACTTGAATAAATTAAATTGTTTAATGTGTGTTTTACGATAATAGTACAATAACATATTTACCAACGAATGTCGAGTATTGTTTTTAATTCTTTAGCGTTTCTCTATAAAATACAATATAAGAACAAGAAACCAGCCAAACAAAATATCAATGAAAAAAAATCTGTTAGCCTTTCTTTTATTATTCTTTTCTCTTTTCTTGTCAATTTTCTTTTGTTTCTCTTCATAATATGCCTCCTTTTTAATTTTAATGTGTGTTTCGGTTTTTACCACTTTTGTTTACCATTTACTTTTTTAAGAAAAATAATAAACATCTTCCCAGTTTATTTCTTCCCCATCTTCGTCAATTTCAACTTCTTGAATATAATATACTTCAACCCTAACAATTTTATTCTCAAGGAATTTTGTTACAATATTTTCATAATTTTTCAATTCTGCTTTAGCACTATCCCAATCATCAAAGCATTTTACTTCTACAGGATACGAATCTGTTTCATCACCCATAATTGAATCAATATATTCATTATCTTTCATTCCTTTTTCATATTTTGCTTCATCAATTCTTTTGTATATTTTCGTTACTTTTTTCATGTTTTATCCCCCTTTTTAATTCAACTTAAAATTATCATTGTCAAAATCAACATCTTCGTATGGATGTATTCCATCCTGCCACGCCATAATACTGTTTATGTCCTCTTCTATTTCGATTTCTTCTGGAGCATCCATATAATCTCTTTTGTTCAGATTGTAAAATTTTTCAGCCTGCTCTTTGGTGTCAAACCTAAATCTCATTTCTTTATATCTAATTATGTATCTTTTCATAACCAAACCTCCTTTTGTTTTTTATAATCGTCAATATCCCTTTACCTGCTTTTACTCCTCATCTTCTTCCCTGCTCATTGTTCCATCCTGTATTTCTCCAATAATCATAACAGCCTTATAACTTTTTCCATTATACCAAGAGTTTTTATTTTGTTCTTCTACAGATGATATTTTATAAGTAAAGTTACTACCATAATTTTGAATTTCTGCTATACAAACTTCCTGCTCTTCGTCAAATAGTTTTAATTGTTCTATCAACTCTTTTACTTTCATATCCTTTTACCTCCTTTTTTGTTTTAATAATAACACACTTTGTCTTTTATTTCTATAGTAGTTATATTAAAAATCTTTTATGCAACATTTATCTTTTCTGATACATCTTCTCTAAATATAAATCCATGCTTAAACTTAGAATAATATCCACCTATGGACTTCATAAACTTATTGATTTTAATATAATCCTCTTTTGATACTGTTTGATTGATTTTGACAACCCACAACTTACTATTATCTCTTGTGTCAACATCTTCCTTAATAGAGAATGTTACATTAAATTCATTATTATTTGCTTTATTTTCGCTTGTATTTCTCTTTTTTGAACTATTGCTATTATTTTTTTGTGCCTTATTTGTCTTTTTAGGCTCTTTATTATCCTTATTCTTATATACCTTTACAACCTTTTCGACTTCATAAGGAGTTTTTACTTCCTGTATATCACAAAATGCAAGTGAACCTTTTTCAATCCAACCAATAAATTTTTCAAAACTTTCGCTACCTTCAGAACCAATATACCAACTATTACTTCTATTAGCATATCCGTGACATTCTTTTGTAAGTTTACCATTTAATTTATAAGCAGTATAAGTATTTTTCTTTGTATACTCATTATAGCTTACATGAATACGATAAACATATCCTTTATTGATTCCATAGTTAAAACTTTTTTTCACAATAAAACATTGACCGTCTTTTATACTGCCAGTTGTTTCAACCGCTTTATTCTCTTTTTTGTATTTTGTTGTTTTTACTTTTTCATAAGTATAAAACTCTGTGTCATCTCCCATCATACTTCCACAAGTGCTATCAAGCATTGCAATAAACTCATTGAATTTATTTAATAATTCATATTTCTTTTTTGCATACTGATAATTTGATTTTGCTCTTGATTCTGCATTTTCTCTATCTGTATTTGGGAATTTCCATAATTCATCTTTAACTTGCTTTTCTATCCATTCAGATTCAGTTAAATTATTAAAATCCTGCCATTTCTGCCTTTCATATTCATTCATAATATCAGGACAACTACTATACTTTAGCATCCCTGAACCTTTTGCAATAATGATTCCATTCTTTTCAATGTGCCAATTACAACGAGGAGGGTTCGCTTGATGTGCTGGAATAGTTATAATATCATATCTATCCATATTATCTTTTCTTTCCTCACATTTTCCCTTCTTTGATAACAGTATTTCTATTTTCTCTTTTGCTGATTCTGCTTCTGATGGAGTACAACCATTTTCTATTGTCATTTTTTCTAATAAAGCAATCTTTTTTCTAACCTTTTCAGACACTTCATAATATTCAGAATCTACATTATCATTCTTGCAACTATCTTTTAATCTCTTTTCTTCCTTTGCTTCTTCTGCATATTTGCAATTAAAAACAAATACATAACCATTTTTTGTCGCTAAGCCATCCCAATAAGAAGGCGAATAATAATCTGTATAAGGGTCTGATTCTGATGGACGATAACCAAACACCTCCCACCCATTTAACTTATTCAAGCGAGATACTATTAAATCTCCTACATCTTTATATTGATAATATGTACTCATAATTCATTCCTCCAATCTTTTCAAATAATAATATATTTATCAATAACAACAATTTTTTACTTCTTCTTTAGTCATAAAGAAGTGTATTCCTTCAGCACATTCTACATTGCTTTGGCAATTAAAATTATATATGGTAAACTCATCTCCGACATAATATGACATATTATTGTAATCTGAATATGCTCTATCTGCTCCGTCTATACTAATAACTTTTGCCTTGTTGGTTCTGCATTTATCACCGTTAATCGAAAATACAATAGCTCCCCTTGGAATTAAGAGTTTTACTATAACCCCATGTTTACATTTTTTGTACCCAATAATATCTTCTGTTAAAACCTTACCCCTTCGCCATTCTATTAATTTCCCTTTCGCACCATACAAGTTCGTATCATACAAGTTAGCACCATACAAGTTCGCATCACGCAAGTTCGCATCACGCAAGTCCGCACAATATAAGTTCGCAACATACAAGTCTGCACCACGCAAGTCCGCACCATACAAGTTCGCACCATACAAGTTCGCAATATACGAGTCTGCACCACGCAAGTCCGCACCACGCAAGTTCGCACCACGCAAGTTAGCATCATACAAGTTAGCACAATGCAAGTCAGCGTTACCCAAGTCAGCGTAACTTAAATCAACATGGCTTAAATCAACATAGCTTAAATCAGTATTATACAAGTCAGCAAACATATTTTCCCATCCATCGCAATCTCTATTTAGCCAGTGTAAATGGTCTGTTAGTATTTGCTCTAATGTTTTACCTTTAATTATGACATCTTTTGGTTCTCTCATATTTAGCTTCATACTTCTACCTCGCTTTCTGTTTTAATATTATTTTCGTTTTTAAACACTCTTATTTTCAATTCCCTTTGCAAAAATCATCGTTCATATCAAGCTTAGTGGCGGAAACCCACTTACTTTAGCAGGTGGGAGGATCCACTTTCTCCTTTCCAAAAGTAAGATTTTGTGTTATAATATTCCCATAGAGAAAACCGTTGGGCAACTCTTGTTGCTGAAGGCACTCTTTGAACTTTGACAAGTTAAGATATGAGGTTTTACAGGCTAATCACCCTGTATGTAAAATCTTAAGTGTTGAAATAACCATCTTAACTGCAAGCATGGGAATTAAGTACCGTTGCAGTTGCATCGGAGCATATCTCCTTTGCAAGGGGCGTTGTCAGCCGTCCCATGATGCGACCCCACGGAAGTTACACCGACAAAATGTAGGAGTTATTGCAACGAACTACAAGGGAGTCGCAAGCCATGTACCTTTAGGTGCGTGGTAGTTGACATGCTCTATCATATATAAGATTTACAATACTCTTGTCTGGTGTATCTGTTGCCATAGTAAGCTTTCTCGATTCTCTATCATAGTAATAAACTTGGTTAGAAAGACGCTCTGAAACATCTACCACTCCCATATTAACCTCCTTTACCATCTCAGCCAGTTCAAAAGGTTCGCCAAGACTTGATGGTACTGCAATCACCTCATGAATTGATGAAGGAAGAATATAAAGGTTATCTCCTAATCCCTTTGATAGCTCATGAAGATTCTTCTCGAAAATCATATTTACCGCCCCAGATATACCTTTGTTGTTAGTAATAATCCAAATCATTTCATTCTCACCCTTCATACCATCAACAACCTGCTCAGCAACATCTTTAGTTATACCTTCATTTTCCGTAAGCATACCGAAGATTACCTGTGACATCGGCTTTACAACTGGTGGAAACATCTTCGGTGTGTTCTCTGAGGCAATCTTAAAAAGCTCCTCCTCCAAAAGATTCATACCATCTGCAAGTGAATTTGTAATAATCGTACTACCAATTCCCTTATCATCAGAACTAACCATAAGTCTATATACTACTGATGTATCATTGACCTCACGGTGAGGAACACCAGCAAGCATTTCCTTATTAGCCTCTGTGTTAATCAGAGTCATATAAATCCTATCCCTTGAAGAAGGAGCAAAAATATTAACAGGTAAATCAGGAATGTTCTTCAAAGCCTTAACATAAATTTCTGCGGCTCTCTTAATCTCTCCTTCTAAATCACCAGTTTCCTTAAAGTGTGAATACATCTCATCAACATAAATCATTGGTGCAACCTTAGCCTCTGGCATATAAATATTTAAGCCATCTTTGGTGCCATTCACCTTATTTACCTTACTGATTCTTACCTCACCACCCTTTAACTCATTTGGTAAATAATCCTTAATCTTATCCTTAAGAAACTCCTTAAACATTGTGTAATCCATCATCTTTTTATCCTCCTTTTTATTAAAATTGATTTCATCATATGTACTCATAATTCATTCCCCCAATCTTTTTAACTAATAATATATTTATCATAATTCCCTTTGCAAAAATCATCATTTTCTGTATGAAAATTGCAATCTTCTAAAAGTTGATGTATTTTCTTTTGGTGCTTTCCTGCTTTATGAAGTTTAGCAAGATTGCTTATATCATACTTAGAAAAACCATATCCTAATATATTTGATAATTCACAACCATTTGATACATTATCTAATGCCTTATCAAAGTTTCTTCTGATATTTACTGCCATAGCTGATTCATAAGCAAAATTGTTTTCTTCATTAAAAAATCTCATTTCTTCTTTTGTCTTGAAATATTTACTACTACCTGTTTTAATATTCAACTCCCCATTTCCGTTATCCACCAAAACGCAAGCCATATAACGCTCACCGTTTTTATATGGAATTGTATCAACAGGGCATTTTATAAGTGTTTTAAATTCATTTTGCTTCATAATCTTATACCTCCTTTAATTCTTCTAACTGTATATTCTCTTTGAAAATAAAAGCGTGCTTGAATTTGCTATAATAACCGCCTAACTTTCTAAACATTGCAGCTATATCAATATATTCATTTCTTGACAACGATGTCTTGATTCTTACGCAAAACAGTTTTTCCTGCGTTCTTGTGTGTTTCTCTTCTGTTTTGGTGTATTCAATTTCTAGCCCATTTAATTTGATTTTTTTGATTTTAGGTGCTTGTGTTTTCTTTTCTTTTTTAATATCCTCCTTTACTGTTTCCTTTACTATTTCAACATTTTCTGTTACTGTTTCTGTTTTAACATCTTCTGTTTCTGTTACTGTTTCAACATCTTCCTTGCCTTCTGTTACAATATCCTCTGTTTCAATATCACCTGCTTCAACATCACCTGCTTCAACATCCCCTTTTACTGTTTCCTTTACAATATCCTCATCAAATTTTATGCTATCTTTGAATCTTTCTATAATTTTAATTTGTTCATTATATGTTTCAATGTGGTTATTTCCATTAGTAATGTTGATTGGTAACAGGAGCATATAATAATAATTTATATATCTGTCATTACTTTCTACATAAATAGGACTTTTACAATTTGTCAAATTTAATTCTATTTTGTCCTCATAGTTTTCTTTTTTTACTTTTATTACATCCAACATACAAGAAGGATTAAAAGCAACAAATAAACTTTTTTCGGATTTTGTTTCTTTTACAACTTCACCTTCCAGCTTCGACACATTATTATCACATATCGAATAAATCTCATTTTCTTTTGTTATAACAATGATAAAAGGCTTTTCCGATTTTTTTACATTTTCAAGCTTCTCTTTGAAAGAAGGTATATCGAGAATGATTTTACTTTCAACCATATCTGAAATGTTGACAAACATATTTTCAAAATTTGGATATTTCAATTCTAATTTCCGTTCTAAATACTTCCAGTTGCTACCTTCTACCGTCACAAACTTATTAGAATCTTTTACCTTTACTTCTTCTTCAGGCAGATTTTTTAATGTATTAAAAGCCATTCCACTCAGCATTGTATCAATTTCATTATAATCATTTTCCATTTCAGCCTTTATTAGCTTGAATCCATTTGTTGCTTTTATAGTGTTTCCTTTAATATGAATATGTTTAAATATATCATTACTGCTTTTAACATCTAAAAATGGATATATACATTTTAATATTTGATTAAAATTTTTATATGTGCGAATTTCAGAATTGCTTTCCATTTCCTTTTCAGCTTTATCCCACATTTCAAAAATATCTTCTTCCTTTGTGCTTATATTTATTGAATAAACACTTCCCTTTTCCGCAACTGTTTTAGAATCAACATCTACAATTCCATTTTTAATAGTTTTGAGTCTTTTAATATCTTCAAAGCTAATACTAAAGTTTTTGTTTTCCTCAGCTTCAAACATTTTAACCTTCAATGCTCTCTCTGTATCTGTCACCCAAAGATTGCCTTCCAGAAAATACACTCTTTGTGTTTGTGGTAATGTTGTTTTCTTTGGGATAATATCTTTTGTTGCTTTGTAAATTTTGTTAAAATTCAAATTTATCATAATATCTCCTCCTTTATGATATATATAAAAATTTCTCTTTTTCTTTTAATTTGTCAATATAACAAAGATTCGTTCATGTTTGGGTACATATCTTTAAGTGTGCTTTTTATCATTTCCATACTATCAAAACTATGAATTTTAAAATCCCAAGCTTTTGATATCTTTAATATTGTTACTGTTTCTATTCCGTTACCTCCGTAGATACTCATAAACCTATCTATAAAATTTTCGTTTCTATTAGGGTCTATTAAGTATGGGTAAGTGTCAACGCTCCCAGTTCCATCCTCAAATAAAATAGCTAATGTTATTACTTTAATTTTAATATCCATATCAATCACCTTTTACCTTTCCCTGTTTTACCTTTAGACAGTTATAAATTTTACAAGCATTTAGCTACTTCTATTTCGCAATAATGGAAATTCCACTTATTAGTGTTATAACTTTCCATTGCCTTGTCTATTGCCTGATTATTAGTTTTCGCTTTAACTACGATAGTTTTAACCGCCTCATAGCCACTACCTATAAAATAAACTTTCTTATGAGTTTCGTTAGTTATTATTTCTTTCATATTCTCATTTCCTTTATGTTTCATTGCCTCACTTCCCTTACTTCAAACTCTACTATTATTTCTTTTGCCTCCCATTCAATTAAACAGTTAATGTCTGAAAGAATACCCATTTCTTTTATTGCTTTTAATTGTTCTTCGTTCAGAACTGACATATCACTATATTTAGCTACAATATGGATTTCTTTTGTTGTTTCGTATTCGACCGTTTCAACATTCCATTGGTCTGTATTGAATACCTTGTCGGCAATCTGCTTTGCCAAATTAAAATTTACAACTCCAGTTATTCTTTGGGAAGTTTTTTGTGTTGTCTTTTCCCCAAACATAATTGTTTTAATAAGTTCCTTTTCTTTTTTATTTTCCTTTCCCATAAACAATCCTCCTTTCTCTTCTACATGATAAATGGATAGTCTGATAAAAATTCATTCTTTTCTAATGTTTTGTTTACATCTTTTACCATATTTTCTGCATTTTCATAAGATATTCTATCCTTTTCTACAATGATAACTTCATGCACAGAAGATGGTAAAACATACACATTACCCATCTCGTATTTGTTTTTTATTCTGTTTATTATGTTTTCATTTACATAAGCACCCAATGTCTTTTCCTTATTTGAAAT
>Ga0326511_10002025_pt1 | contig 16655 bp, 33 predicted proteins | sample 0_2496_0518_D_FD_203701 | JGI IMG/M metagenome (GOLD analysis project Ga0326511, IMG submission 203701) | Bovine rumen microbial communities from UC Davis, California, United States - 0_2496_0518 | ecosystem: Host-associated > Mammals > Digestive system > Stomach > Rumen | place: USA...
ATTTATGAGCGACGCAGAATACGAGGTGCTGGTGGCTGGCGGACGACTGTTGAACGCTACCGACCATGCCAAGGAGCGCGGCCAGCTGACCGACAGCATCGGCTTCTGCTTCTTCACCGAGAACCCAGACAAGGCGATACACTGGCTCTCCGGCTGCTGCTATCCCGACCACTGCGTCACCCTCGACATCCCCGACCACATGCTCCATGAGAGCACCGCCACATACCGCGACCCTGAGCGCGACGACCTGACGCAAGGCCCCATCTTTGGCGGCCACATACCCACGATGCAGAAGCGCGAGTACTGCCTGACGAGCTACGCACTCAGCGACGGCGTGACCATCATCGCCGACACCGAGCAGTACCGCCACTATGCCGACGTGCGCCGGGCGATGCAGGCCCTCGGTCTGATTCGATAAATAAATAGTAAATCGTAAATCTCAAAGATGGCAAAGAAACAGCAACCCACAACACCCCACCGTCGCTCCCGCGAGGAGCTGGTCGTCGAAGCCTTCCGCAGCATGATCCAGAACGGCGAGGCCGAGCGCAAGGTAGTGACATGGCTCACAGCCCTCGGCGGCTACGAGACGAAGATAATCTACAAGGTGGAGCCGATGCCGAAGCCGACTCCCGAAATCGCAGCGCTCATCGATCGTGTCAACCCTAAGAAGAAATAGCATTATGTCAGCAACAATTACCCCCCCCAAGAGCCGTTTCTGCGGCAAGGCTGCGGTTAAGCGAGAGCAGCGCGGAGCTTGCTCCGGCACTGCCGAGCGGAAGCAGGATCGCCGATTCTGCGGCAACGGCCTCTCGCGCACGGCGATGCTCTACAAGATTGCCACGCTGGCGGGCCATCGTCTGACCATCCCGGAGATGAACCGCTTCAAGGAGGTCAACCCCCGACAGTTGGAGCATGTGTATGAAGAGGTAGTACGCATGGGCGACCCCGGCAATGCCCTCTTCGCCCTGCGACTGATACTGAAATAATTATTCACCAATTTTAAACAACAACGATTATGGACCAGAAAACAATCAAGCGGCTCAGTACCGTGGCAGCCTCGATGCTGCTCGTGTTAATTATTTTCTTCGCCTGCTGCACGGTGGTCGACTCAGGCGAGGTAGGCATCAAGTTCCACAAGTGGTCGGCCTCCGAGCAAGACTACGGCGGTGTCGAAGGGACGTGCAAGGGCTGGGTGTTCTACAATCCTGTCACCACCTCGGTGTTCACCTACCCCACCTTCACGCAGCGCAAGCAGTATGAGACCATCAAGGTGAACGCCAAGGATGCCTCCATCTTCGAGATGGACCCCACCATCGCCTACCACATCAACCCGGCCAAGGCGTGCGACATCTTCGTGAAGTACCGCGTCGATGTGAAGTCGCTGGAAGACGGCTACATCCGCACCTGCATCTACGAGGCCTACCGCACCTGCGCCAACCAGTACACCTCGGACTCGCTGATGTCGAACCGGGCCAACTTCGAGCGCGACGTGCGCTCACGGCTGGAGAAGTCGATGATGGCAGAGGGCTTCCTCGTCGAGGAATTCACGTCGAAGATTACCCCACCCGCCTCGCTGACGAGTATGATAGACGCTAAGAACGCGGCAATCCAGTCGGCCCTGAAGGCAGAGAACCAGGTGAAGGAAGCCGAAGCCAACGCGAAGATCGACGTGGCCAAGGCCGAGGGTGCCGCCCGTGCAATGCGCATCAAGGCCGATGCCGAGGCATACTACAACAAGACCATCGCTGCCTCGCTCTCGCCGATGATTATCCAGGAGGATATGATTGAGAAGTGGGACGGCAAGATGCCGCAGATTGTAGGCTCCGGCAGTATGATGATGGACGTGAGTAAAGTGATAGGGAAGTAAGGCTATGGCAACAAAGAAGAAACCAACCGCCGCCGCCCCTGCCGAAGCGCAGGGCGGCGCAAAAGACGAGAAGAAGAAGATGCTCACCGTGAGCGACGAGCGCATGAAGGAAATCATGGAGTCGCTGGCCTTCACCCTCGACGGCCTGCACACCAAGACCCACGAGGATATCCTCGCCGGTCGCGAGCTGATACTCCTCGGTGCCCGTCAGATGGTCAAGGACAACCCGCAGGTGAACAGCATCCAGTTCATCTGCCAGCTCTGCAACGACCTGCAGCAGTATATCGTGCGCAACTTCCCGATCCAGCTGCCCGTTGGCGAGGCGTAGAGTTCAAATCCAATAATTAAAGAACCGATATGAATCTATCAGGTGAACTTATGCGCGGCAACTGGCTCTACTACCGTGGACGGTGGAACGCTTTCCCCTTCCAGGTGGAGCAGATCACGAAGAAGAAGGTGGGCTACCACGCCGAGCCCGGCAAGAACCGTATGCAATACCTGCGGCTGAACGAAGAGGTGCAGCCCATACCGCTGACGGCGGAGCTGCTGGAGAAGAACGGCTTCTATCGCGTACCCCAGTCAAGATGCGCTAACCCCTACTACTGGCGGATGACGGTCCGCGAGGGCGGCACCGGCCATCTGATCTACACCATCGAGGCCTACGAGACGTTCTTCCGGGGCATGCTCATCTATATCTACAACCCGGCGGACTGCGAGACCGTCCGTTTCCACAAGCAGTTGGGGTTCGTCCACCAGCTGCAGAACGCCCTCTGCCTCTGCGGCATCGAGAAAGAGATTATTGCGTATTAACAATTTAAAAGCTACACGAAAGATTATGAAACAAGAGAATACAGATAACCGACAGGAGCAGACCGCGCAGCAGCTGCGCGAGGATTCGGCATTTATCAATCAGGTGACGAGCTTCGCCGAGTACATGCAGAAGGAGTTTATCAACGACAACGACGGCGACATGGGGCTGATTATCTGCGCCGCCGACCGCACCTACGACAAAGGCCATGACGAGCGGACAGGCGCGTGCCACATCGTGCTCGGTGACGGGCACATCAACGTCGCCTCGCTTGCCTCGATGATGCAGCAGGAGCCGATGCAAGACCTCTTCCGCAAGGCCCGAATACTGAGCAGCACCGACGGCAGCAACGGCTACATGGCCGACGAGCTGCGCCGACTGCGCCGCAGGCTGCGCTGGACGTATGGCGCGGCAGCGTTCTGTGGCCTGTGGACGCTGGCACTCATAGCCCTGCAGTTCATCTTCGGCGGCAGCTGGACGATTACCGTCTGCTCCGTGCTGCTCATGCTCGCCACAGATGCCAACCTCGCGGGTCAGGTGCTCGACACGCGCCGCAAGACCCGCCGCATTGCCGACAGCATCGACGGCGACCGCCGGGAGCGCCGCCACATGCTCGGTGCCGCCATGATGGGGATGCTCGCAAAGATGGCACACCGCGACGATGACGACGATGAATAACGAAATCAAGGAGGACTGAACGATATGGCAGAAGAGAAACTGACTTGCGCCCGCTGCGGCGACGAGATCACGCCCGGCTTCGAGTACGGCACCGAGGCGAACCCGCTGTGCGAGGAGTGCTACCAAGACCTGACCGACATCTGCCCCGTGTGCGAGGAGCACTTCACGCCGCTCGACGGCGAGGACATCGGCCTGAGCCAGACGCAGGAGGGCGAGGAATACTTCTTCATCACCAAGGCCACGGCCAAAGTCACCCGCAAGCCCGTCGGCCCGTACCACGTACTGGAGCGGCCCTTCTTCTACGGCGACTGCGTGACAGGCTTCGACGACTTCTACCCCGATGCCATCGAACAGGTGAGCACGCTCGACATAGAGGGCTACCTCGACCGCCTGTACCCCCGCATCGAGCACACGGTAGGCACGGACATCCTCTGCCCGGAGTGTGCAGAGAAGTTTAGGAACATAAAAGAATCATAAATTAAAGCTACACGACAATGATGACAAAGAATGATTTCAAGCGACTGGTGCCTGACGTATGCTGTCAGGACCTGATTTTAGAAACCGGCAACGCCGACGGGATGGCCGCCAGGGCACAGGGCATAGCCGACATGATGGGCATGGGGCTGATAGCCTACGACTACACAGCCGCACGCGACTGCTACCACCTGAAGGTGTTCACCAGCCAGGACTTCAAGCCGTTCCTCGACGCACTGAAGCCCGGCGCAAAGGTGACCGACCGACTGGGCCGCGAGTTCACCATCGAGAGCGAGCCATACGTGGCCAACCTCCGCATGTGCGTCCGTGCCAACGGCGACACATGGTTCTGCGACACCCTCTACGACAAGGACAAAGACTACGGAAAGGAGGACTGAGCGATGACCAGATACCGGATAGAACACCGATACTCTTGCTACCCTGGTGGCGACTGCAAGAGCAATCGAGTGAAATCAAAGACAAAGAAAACAATTATAGAATTACAAATAGAGAAATTGATATGGAAGAAATTAAAAAAACTATGACATTAGAAGAAGCACTTGGCTTGGTGGAAGAAGTAAAAAACTGTTCTCTTCCTTGGGATGATGCGCATTATGAGGCATTATCTATAATAGTAGAGTATGTTAAAAAGCAAATCACGATAACACCTACTGTATGAAATACTTCATAAATTCGCCTTACACGACAAACTCTCTTAGAGGAGAGTATCGCTCTCTGTGCAAGAAACTGCATCCTGATACAGGAGGAGATGCTGAGAAATTCAATGAGATGATGAACGAATACGCAACCGTCAGGCTTTTAATCGGTAAGACGAATTGTCGTACAGAACATTCATCATTCAAGTCCAAGCCGCATGGCAGGGAAGATTCTGGATTTAGCAGCGAGTTCAAACCACATAGTAGGGAAGAATCTGTATTTAACAGTAAGTCAAAATCATCTGAAGAATCCAGATATTCTACTCTTTACAACTTGATTATAAAATATAGGCATATAAGTGAATCATTAGAGATATTTCTAAAAAAGATTTCAATATTACCTTTCAAGGATGTAGCAGTAGTTTATTATAAGTTTGCCGAAGAAATTAGGATAACTATGGATTTCGATAAAGTAATCGACGAATTGGAAATAATTAGATTCTCAGGTTACGATGAAATCAGTTATACTATAAGATACGAACAAGGTTCATATAGATCATGTGCAACTATAGATGCTATTATAGACAAAATGCTTGGCATTATAAAGGGGAATTAATCTGACGGCGAGGACGTGTATATCATCAAGCCGGGAGAAGGGTATTGACAAGTTGAACCAAACTAAATAGAAACGAATTATGGCAAAATCAGAAGACGAGAGACTATGGGGAGTATCGCTGTCGATGGCGACACGCAACTTCCAGATGGTGACGAGCATCATCAACCAGACTGTGCAGCAGATGGCGCAGCGCCTACAGCAGCTCGGCGAAGAGAAGAAGGGCACGCCCGAATACCTGCGACTGGTACACCTGATGACCATGACTGGCGGACTGAAGTACATGATGGAGGGTGTCGACGGTGTGATGCAGGCGCTCATCCTCGATATGCTGAAGGATTTCGGGCAAGTGACTGATAAACAAGAATAGTATATATGACCTACGAGCAACTGACAATGGAACTCAGCCGCCTGGACGCAGGCTACAACCAGACGGCACGGAAGCTGAAAGAGGACTACCAGCGCGACCGCCAGCAGGCGCTGAACCGCTGGGCAGCAGACAACAGCCGATTCAAGACAGGCGACATCATCGAGAGCCAAGGCAGAATCATCCGCATCGACGGCATGAAGGGCTGCAAGGCTGACTACGGAAGGACCTATCAGTATTACGTCACCTACACCGGGCAGCGCCTCACGCGACGGCTCACGCCCTATGCGGACGGCAACCGCACAGCCCTCTACGACGACGGCACGCGGGAGGTGAAACTGGTGAGAGCAGGAAAGGAGGACTGAGCGATGGAAGAAAGGTATGTAACATTTCAGCAGGCGATACTGCTAAGCGAACTTGGCTTTGACAAGAAATGCAGTTGTTACTTTCTTGAGGACGGTTGTCGGTTCGGGCATTGCTTCCAGGAAGTATTGCCGATGGGCAAGCCTGTATATGAGTGTCCGACGATACAAATGACTATAGAATGGATTACAAAGAGGTTTCTGTTCTTTCCAGAACTGCACCTTACCCTTGGCGACAGCGTGACGAATAGATATATCATAGGCGTATATGAGCAGACGGAGATTGACACCTACCGCTTTGTTGCGTGGGTCAACGGCATCGACTATCCCGATGCGTGCAAGCAGTTCGTGGACTATGTGCTGCTGAAGATAAAGGAACGGAAGGAAAAGAAGGAGGACTGAGCGATGACGAGATACACATTGATGCTATTCCAAATGGCATACCCCGATCAGATAAAGATCGATAAGAGCAAAGTGAATGGTGGCATTCACATAGAGTGTTGGCTTCTTAATGAGAACAAAGAACCTCACATGCTTTTGTTTGATGGCGGTCCGTTTCCGACGGAAGAGAGGGTAAACGACACGATTCAGAAAACACTTAAAGACAGACGATTATGAACGAGAAAGAAATCAAGCAAGTGTTCGACGACGTTCAGCAGCGGCTCGACACCCTGCAGGGCAGCGATGCCTCGTTTATGTTCATCGGCCATCAGGGCAACCATTTTGTCATCAGCGGCAAGACCAACGAGATTTCGGCGCAGATTCTCTTTGCGATGATGCGCTATCCCGTCATCCGCGACATCATCAAGCAGTGCGCCTCGCGCTACGATGACCTGAACGCCCAGTACGGCAGCAATGTCCGCGACGTGAAGATGGATCACCTGATAGAGCAGAACTCCGGGAATGAGAACTAAAAAATAAAGATCGACAACATGAAAGTAAAGAAACACTACGAGCAGGATCACGTCATCCTGTATGTGACGGATGGCGACCTCCAGACCACCATCACCCTGGAGAGCGACCGCCAGATGAAGCGGCTGGCCGACTGCCTCACCGACCTCTACCGCACCGACGGCAGGGAGGTGAGCATCGGGGAGGACATTGAACATTTAGAGCGATATGAAACAGATAGAAGAAGATGAACTCTGCGAACATTGCGAATATCCGACTTACTGCCTAAGATATGACAGATGTTATTTCCGCGAAATGAACAAAAAGTAAGAGCGATATGGAAGACGATAGTTTATTTTTTACCCCCGACATCATCGGCAAGGCGATGCAGGAGCCCGACTGGCCTCGCGGCACCGAGGTCGTGGTGTACGCCCGCAAGGAGGACCGAGAGAAGGTTCTGATGGTGACATCGCTGAAGGGCTATGTCGTCACTGAGTTCGTAGAGGTCAGCGGGCTGCAGGCCGAACTCATGGGCGAGGGCCGCTTCATCGCCACCAAGGCCGACTTATTGCGCCCGAAGCCCGTGTGGTTGGAGCCCTCTCACTACTCAGTCGACCGTATGCAGGACAACGTCATCTACCCGTCAAGCGAATTCCTCGACCAAATGAAAGCCTTCTTTCCTATGTGGCGCAGACAGATGCTCGGCGGCACACGCCTGTCGGACTGGCCAAGCCTGAGCAAGGAGCAAGAGACTGAATAATTTCAATCCAATTTTTAATCAATTTCCCGGCTCGAAAGAGGCGATAACAAAAACAAAAGAGCGATATGAAAATAGTAAGATTTGACAGCAAAGGAAACTGCCAGTTCGTTTATTTCAACTGGCGCAAGTTCAGGTTCGAGACATCCTGCTGGGCCAACAGTCTTCATGGGCTGCTCGGCAAGACGAGTGAGAAGAAACATCTGATAATCGGCTTGTGGAATCATTAAAGGAGGAATGATCGTATGGGAGAGCAATCACAACAACCCGCAGGACTGGGCAGGCTCTACTTCTGCCCCGCCGACATCTTCGAGAAACAGGGCATGGACGCGCCGATGGAGGAGATACACCTGGCAGAACCCGCAACGCTCTCGCCCGGCATGCTGACCTACAAGGGCACCGACGACAAGCCGCAAGGCGGATGGCCATCCCCCATCTCGTTCCACGCCGTCGCCAAGGCCGAACCCGACGAGGTGCTGCAGCAGCTGATGGAGCGGGCACAGACCTTCGACGTGACCATCGAGCGCAAGCTCACACGGCTGCCCCGCAAGATGAAGAAAGCCTACCGCAGCGACTACCCCCGCAACACGAAGTGGACGCGCAAGGTGGCCAACCTGATACGCCGCCAGTCGCACACCCTCCACGACTGCGAGGTGGTGGTCACCCCGGAGCAGCACGACCGCCTGGCCTGCCAGCTCAACACCGTCACCATCACGCCGAGAGAGCAACAGGCAGACTGAATAATTTTTTAATCCAATTTCTCGCCGCAAGGCGATGACAAAAAGCAAAGAGCGATATGGAAATTACAAAAGAAACACAGCACAAGGCGATAGCAGCACTACGCCAGTGCGCCAAGGAGAACGAGAACAAACCTGCCGACACGGGGGCAGTCCGTGTAACCGACCTTTGCCGCGACGTGGCCGACTATCTGGAAAAGCTGGCAGCCGACAGTCTGCCGTGGCACACTATGGACGAGCCGATGCCGCTGTACCACACCTGCCTGCTGGTGCATGAGAAGTCGTACTGCATCGTCCGCAAGTTCGACGACGGCAAGATGTACGAGATTACGCAGCACATTGAGACCAAGGAGGGTGACCCATACCACCTGATAAAGTGGATAGACCTCGGCGAGATTGCAAAGATGTAACACATAAACAAAAACAAAAGAGCGATATGAACGAGACAAAACAAATCTGGCACTCGCTGGCCGAGGTGCCCGACTTCAGCAGAAGCAAGGACGGCATTCTGCGGATTATGCTGACCAACGGCAAAGAGATGCAACCGATGGGCAACTGCACAGAGGACAACTTCAAGTACATGCACCTCTACTACTACGGCGCAAAGGCGTGGGCTTACTACGGCGACCTGCTGCCCGACAAGGTGGCAGAAGAACCGGAAAGGAGTAGTGCCTACGAGTTCGTTGGCGACAGCGAGAAGATCTACAAATGGCTGCTCTCCGACAATCTGAAGCTGATAGGAATAGCCAATTTCAAATACGGCGACGAGATTACCGAACAGGGCAACTTTATCATCACCATCGAGCGCAGCACAGACAGATACGGCAAGGACTGCATCAGTCTGAAGTACCCACGAGACTATGGTAGCGACCTTGGCGGAAACATCACCATCGAAGGCGAACCGCAGGAGTTCGTGCGCCGCCTCGTGGAAGAACGCTGCATCAGAGTAATCCCGCCGACATACATCAAATAACCCCGCTGAACTATGGCACTACCCTCAAAGACCAACGTACTCACTGCGCTGCCCGCAGTGCCCCAGACCTGGAGCGAGCTGTCATGGCCCCAGCTCTGCGGCTGCTGGCAGGCCAAGATGCGATACGGTGGCAATGCCGACGTGGCACGCGCCGCCGCCCTGCTGGCCGTGATAACCGCCGACCAGGGCGGCTACACCGTCAGCCGTGGCGACACCGACCCCCGCACCGGCGAGCAGCAGTATGTGCTATCTACTCCCCTCCCTCAGCAGGGAGGGGCTGGGGGGTGGGTCTTTACGGCACGCGAACTCGCACACCTCGCCCGAGAGACGATGCCGTGGTTCGACTTCCCCTACGGCGACCAGGGCGACAAGGAGGAGCGCGACGAGCAGGGCAAGGTGATCCGTGAGCGCCGCGAGGGCCACCCCGGCTACGTCCATCCCAACAAACAGGACTGGCGTGACGCAATGGTGCTACAGGAAGAGACGGTCGAGGTGGCAGGCGTCACCTTCGCCCTGCCCCAGGGCGCGTGCTCGAACATCACCTGGCACCAATATCGCTCGCTGCAGGCCATCGCGCCGCAGCTGTGGCAGGACGGACTGACAAACGACGAGGCACGCTCGCTTCACGCGCAGTTCCTTGCCTACATCCTCGTACCCGCATCGCCGAAGGCAGACACCGGCGACCGTTTCCACACCAAGCCCTCGTTCCGATACGATGCCGAGCGGGCCGAAGCGAGTGTGGCGTTCTGGGAAAAGACCCTCTCCCAGCCTCTCCCTGTGATGGAGAGGAGTGATTACCACAAGACCTGGTTCGGCCGCTGGTCCAGACGCAAGGACGACCTCCCCTATCCGCAGCAGGACATTCTACTCCCCGCCCTGCAAGGGAGGGGCAGGGGGGAGGGTCTGTCGGTCGACGGACTCACATTATTCCACATCTGCTTCCAAGTATGGCAGACAGCCGTGGCGAACTTCTACCCCTCCGTCTACCCCCTCCTCTTCGGCGGCGGCAAAAGCGACCCCCTGCATACTGCGCTCACCGGCGAGACCGACACCATCAACGCCGTGATGAAGTACCAGGGCTACAGCTCCCCGGAGCAGGTGTATAACACGGAACTCCCCATCATCCTCGGCACGCTCAACACCATGTCGAAAGAGGCGAAGGAGATTGAGAAGATAAAGCGCAAGGGCTAAGGAAAGAAATTATCAGAAATTACCATTTAATTATTTATAGAGCGATATGAACGTACAAGATTTATGGTCGATAGTGACCAACATGAATGCAAAGCCGACGCTGCCCGTCAGCGTCCGCGTGAATTTCGGCGACGATGCTAAGTCGTACACGAAGGCCGACATTACAAGTTTCAACCAATTTACCGACGTGTTCCTGCTGAACGCCAAAGTTGAATATCCTGAGATTGATAAACTCATGCAGTTCCGCCAGTGGCTCGTCGAGGAGACCGAACGCTTCCAGGAACAGGCAAAGGCCGACAACGCCAGCAGCGAGGGAAGCCACTACGACAGAGGCCATGCCGCAGCCTTTATCTCGGCCAGAGCCAAGCTGGAGGGATTGTTCGATTATTGGGATTGCAGATAAGGAGGAGTGAACGATATTAGAAAATATCATGCCAAAGGAATTTGACCAATCGACGGAAAGCCGCTTCTGGCAGGCGAAGGCACTGGATGTGGCGGAGAAAATAGACGAGCAGTGGCAGCTCGTAATGAGATCGCTACGCAGTAAGCCTAACACCTACCTGATCCACGAGGACTATTACCACATGGTTCGGGAAATGAAACAGGTAATGGAGAAATACAAGATGATATGACCCAGAACCAGTTCGCCAACTACCACTACCGTCACTCTGAGGTGATGCTGTGGCACACGAAGCATCCCGATCACGACGTGGAGTGTATGCTCATCGGGGTGGACTTCGAGGGCGAGCTGTTCCATCTCGTTCCGTTCGACCAGGAGTGGTACGAGGACAGGGACTACTGGGTACACTACAAGTTCGTCGATAAGCCGCACCGCAAGCTCAAGATGAAGGTGGTCTATGGAGGCGAGGCAGAAATAGTGAAGAGTAAATAATTTTTGAGATATGAAACAAGAGACATTACAAAAGGCGAAGGAGTTTGAGCGAGACTTCGAAGAATACACCAACTTGCTGCTAAGCAGAGGTGCCGATTACGACACGATGCTCATCAGCATCTCCTGTGCCTATTCTAACAACCATAATGAATATCACGGCAGAGTAAGCAAGGAGGTATGGCACAAAATGCTCGACGTGGTGGCAAAGGAAAGGCTGAAGACTAAGCGGGAGTTGGAAGCCCTCACTGATGATTCGGCAGACGGCATGACGGCAGACGCAGCCCCGGCAGGGCAAGGCGAGTGGGAACCGACCGAAGTCTACAAAGAAGGCGACAGGGTAACTCATGGCGGCATCGAATACGAATGTCATGACGGCAAGTCTGAATCTGCCGCCATGCCGCAGAAGAACTCGTGGGCGGACAAGTTCATGAGGTCGATGGACCGGCTGATGAGCTGGCTGCTATACTCTATGACCTTCTGCATCCTTATCGAAGTGGCAGGGCTGCAACTGTCAACACGCGAAGCCGTAGCCTACTCGCTGATGCTTGGTCTGATTACAGGCTCCATCAACAATCTGGAACGGGTAATAAGGGAACTTTTCGGAAAGAAGGAGGGCTGAGCCGTATGACCGACGAGGAGAAGCGCAAGGAAATCTACTGGCTCTATCAGCAGCTCGACAAGTGCGGGCAGATGATAGCCGAGGACGACGAGTGAGGAGCCACGCGGCGCGAACTGAACCGCGAGTACCGCCGTATCGTCAAAGCTCTGGCCCGGCTGGAGCCCGACAAGTGGCGCGACCTACCGATGCTGCGCAAGCCGTCGGAGAAATACGACACGCTGTTGGCCGACTTCTGCACGAAGCACAAGTGCCGCAAGTGCGGCGGCGACATGCGACAGTCGCGCTCCGGCTCGCTGCGTGTGGTATGTCAGCAGTGCGGCGCAAAGTATCAACTGAAGACAAAGAGGCACTGACTATGTTCGACAATCTGAAATGCAAGCTCGGCTTACACAAGCCGGTACAGCGCCACTACACGTATCACCACAAGTGCCGCACTACCAACAAGGGCCGCTCGAAGAAACGCTGGCGGACGTGGATAAAGGAAATCGTCACCGAAACCTACTGCGAGCGATGCGGCAAGACGCTGCGGACAAAGACGAAATGGAAATGGCGGTAGGCCACGGCAATTCTGAACGAATTTTTAATCTAATTTTTAACCAATTTCCCTGCGAAAGCAGGCTAAGACAAAAGAGCGATATGACAAAACAAGAATTAAAAGAACTTTGCCGCGCCAACGGCGTGAGCTTTATTCCTCACCATGAGTGTGGTATATGCAGACAATCTACGGGATGGTATCTCTTTGAGCGGTGGCCGCCATACGAAGTTGCTTACTCATCGTCTTGCGGGTGCGGTGACAGCGATGCCCGCCCGAGTTCATGGCAGGAGGTGCTGGACTGGGTTTGTGACAAAGACGGCAATCTGCGTGAGGGGTACAAACAGATGCTGCCCGTTCTGGCAGAGAGCAAGCCGTCCGCCATCAAGCGCATCAAGACCGGGCTGATGGAGAAGAAAGAGAAATACATGAAGCGGGGAGAAGAGAGCGATGCCTGTCACGACGGGAAGGGCATGTTCTGGGGCGGCGTTCTTTCTACGCTGAACGAGGTGCTGACGATGGTCGAACAGATAGAGAAAGAGGACGGAGCCTGATGGAGCATTTCGATGTGTTTATATGGATCATGTTTGTGTCGATGCTTGCCGGATGGGCATTAGCAAATAGACACTAAAACGAATTATTATGAGCGATATGTTAAAGATGAACTATGACTTTCCAGAGGCCGAGGGGCTGGTGGTGTGCGGCGACATACACGGCAAGTTCGACGAGCTGGTGTACCGAATGACGAAGATGTGCCAGATGGAGCACACGGTGGTGATCGTGGCAGGCGACTGCGGCTTCGGTTTCCATCGTCGGGGTTACTACGACGAAGTGTATAGGCGCGTGCTGCCGAAGCTGGAGCGGGCCGACTGTCACGTGGTCTTTGTGCGAGGCAACCACGACAACCCCGCCTACTTCGACGGTGAGGAAATCAGCATGAAGCGCTGGGTGGCCGTCAGCGACTACTCGACCGTCACCGTGGCTGGCCACCGCGTGCTTTGTGTCGGCGGAGCGACAAGCGTGGATCGGAAGAACCGGGAGAGTTACGGCCATCCCGTGTATATACCGAAGACCGACTACGGCAAATGGTTCGACGAGCGCATGGCCGCCACGATGCAGACCTTCGCCGAGCACAGAATGGCTCTTACCCCCGCCGACTACTGGCCGCTGGAGCAGCCCTATATCGACGAGTCGGCACTGGCACGGCTGCGCTTCGAGGGCAAGACGGTGGACACGGTAGTGACCCACGTCGCGCCTTCGATGTGCGAGGATTTAACACCTCCATCGTGGCTGGAGTCTCTGATAGAGAACGACCCGACGCTGCCCGACGATATGCGCCACGACCGGGAAGTGATGGACGCCCTGCTGGAGCGTCTGCGCAAACACTGCCACCCCGTGCGCCACTGGCTCTACGGCCACTATCACCACTCCTGGCATGCCGACATCGACGGCATCCGATACACGATGCTGAAAGAAATGGAAATGAAGGAACTGAGATAATGAACAATTTAAAGCTACACAGATTATGATTACATTCGACGAATTGAAACAGGCGGCGAAAGTATTCGACCGCATCAACGACATCCGCAACTACGTGACGAAGGATCGCTTCGCCATGGTTGCACAGACCCGCTTCGGTATCACGAACGAGAGTAAGATTGATGTCATGTACGGACTGCTGAACATGACTCCTAAGATGATACGCAGTATCGCACTCTTTGACAGTGAGGAAGCACGGCATTGCCGATGGTTGCCGGAGTATATCGATCACTTGCCCAAGGCCATCGAGATAGCCGAGGCAACATACGCCATGAAGCCGGGCGACTGGGAGCAGGAACACGTGCCGCACATCGAGCATAACCAGTACCGCCAGAGCGACAGACGCCGCTACTACTATACCGAGGACGGACGGCGAGGGACGCTCAACGTAGATATGGGCAGCCGATTCGGCATATCGCTGCTGGCTGAACTGCTGCAGCGCGACGGGGTGAAGATAACGGGCGTGAGCGAACATCTGGGCTACCTGGAGGGCGAGATAAAGGGACAGGGACGCGAAAAAATCCAGTACTTCGAGGGTGACATCTACCTGCTCTACGGCAACCCGAACGACCGCTTGTTCTACAGCTACGTTGACAGCGGCGATGCCGGCGTCTATGTGGCCACGCCGAAGGGCTGGCGCAAGCTGCTCTACACTCCGACACGCGGCTACGTTGAGCGCGACGGAGAACTGAGTTTCGTTGACGAAGAGCACTTCTATTCGGACTATATGCTGGAGGCATCCGGAAAGGGATTTCTTTATGTGGGCAATATCCACGATGACATGTCGGTGCTGGTGGAGAAGAAGGAGGAGGAAGTATGAAAATCTTATCAAGACCTAAGAAGAATGCCGAGGAGTATGGCAAGTGGGCGGTGAACCCGTATGTCGGGTGCTCGAACCAGTGCGAGTACTGCTATCTGCGAAAAGGCCCGTCGGGCAAATACCTCGGGCAAGACCACCCCGTGCTGAAGAAAGGTGTGGTGAATGAGGAGCATGCCTATCACCTGGCGATGACCGAAATCATCGAACATAAGGACGAAATCATCCGCGACGGCGGGCTGTTCTTCACCTTCACCAGCGACCCGTGCCTTCCGAATACGCGCAACCTGTCGCTGACCATCGCCCGCGATGCCGCCTACCAGATGCGCATCCCCGTGATGTTGCTTACCAAGGATGCTACTTTTCTCAACCTCGATCCATTTGCCGAGCAAATGCTTGGATTTGACAAAACAGAACAATGGAGCCGCAGTATTCCCTTCTATCATACAGGCCACGGATGGCTCAACTTCATCGACAACCAGCACTTTACCAGCGATCCCGACCCCATAGCATTCGGATTCACGTTGACGGGACACGACGAACTGGAACCCGGCGCCTCGCCCAACGCCGAGCGTATCAAGGCGATGGACAGTCTCGCCGCCGCAGGCTTCAAGACCTGGGCCAGCATCGAGCCGGTCATTGACTTCGACTCCAGCTTCCGCATGATACAGCAGGCCCTCGACGCGGGCTGTCAGCACTTCAAGATCGGGCTGATGACCCGTGGCACGAAGGTATGCCGCAGTGGCTTCACGCTGGGCGGCAAGACATTCGAGCCCTACGACCCCGCCCGCTGCCTGGCCTTCGTGCAGGACGTGATGCAGCAAACGCTCGACCGCGCCACGGTGTACTGGAAGCAATCGTTCCGCGACTTTATCGGCGGCACCGGCAAGCACCGCCTTTTTACCGACGACGAGCTGCACAAGATCTTCGATGACTATCCCAATGCCGTGGGCAAGGACTGGAGCTTTTTTAAGTGAAGAATGAAGAATGAAGAATGAAGAATTTGCTACCGCCGTTTCGTAAACGAGCGTATTACGCGAGTCCACCACGGCGGCAGCCCAAACAAATAAAAACGACTATGGTACATTTCGGAAAAACGCAGCCCGACGAACTGCAAATCATCGTCACTGGCCAGGACATTGAGTCGCTGCGCCGCATGATCGTTTCATCCTCGCTCATGGAGCGTCGCACGTTCTATGGGCTGAAGGAATATATTGAAACGGAATATAAGGACGTAATCATCAAACAGACAAGCGTATGACGGACAAAAAGAGTGACCTCGGCAGTCTGCTGATACAGTTCGCCAAGGCAAATGGTCTGGAGTGGGCAAAGAACGATACTGGCGTGGCCATCCTGATGCACGGCGGTCAAACGCTAACGATATTCAACCAACCGACAATAATGGCCAGCCGCCCGCAGCGAGGTATCGTCTACGGAACTATATACTACCCGGATAGGAAGTTCTACCCGATACGCCTCGTGGACGATACTACAATCGCCCTCCTACGCAAGAAAATAACAGAATCTTTACTCGGTCAAACTGCTGGGCAGATGGACGGAGGATGACGAGGGCGAAAGCCCTCAAAGACGGCTATGCAGAACAGATTTTTTAATCCAATTTTTAACTAATTTCCCGTCGCAAGACGGCTTAAAAACAAGATGATTATGGCAACAGAACAAGACACTAAGACGCTCCGGAAGATGAGCGCGTTCCTCACCGTGTTCGACCAGGGGATGACGGAACTGGCCACGGTGAGCGAGATGATTATGAGCCAGAGCATGCAGGCGGACAGCAGCGTAGGACTGCCGGAGTGCGACTTCTACCCGGAGGAGGGCATCTCCATCTGCATCCCCGGCAACATGATGGGATTCATCAAGACTG
>Ga0326511_10002026_pt1 | contig 16654 bp, 22 predicted proteins | sample 0_2496_0518_D_FD_203701 | JGI IMG/M metagenome (GOLD analysis project Ga0326511, IMG submission 203701) | Bovine rumen microbial communities from UC Davis, California, United States - 0_2496_0518 | ecosystem: Host-associated > Mammals > Digestive system > Stomach > Rumen | place: USA...
CGCGTTCGGGCGAGTGATCGACCAGTGGCAGGCACAGCGGGACGCCGGCGTAGACTGGAAGGACATGAAGTTCGACCAGTTGGATACGGCATGGCAGGACGATGACCAGGTGGGCGACATCGGGTTCATGGATCCGCTTGCTGCGAACATCACACTGGGCGTTGAAGCTCTAAGACTGCTGGAAGACAATTCTCTTGGCGCTTCGTCCATCGGAGCCAGCATCAAAACAGTCTGGGATGCGTTCTCAGATCTGAGTATGATGGACACCATCCAGGACCTGGTGTATGCGATACAATATTACGGCGACGACCCAAGCGGCATAGGCCGGTTGTGGGGAGCAGGCCTGACCTTTGCGGCATCCTCCGCCACGTCGATGATCCCGGCAACGGTAAGGCAGATTGCCCAGGGGCTGGACAACAACTATCGGGATACCAGCTCTACTAACGGCGCGGTGTATGAGGCGCTGAAGGACATGCCGCTGATCGGCGGAGAACGAACGGCAAAGAGCGCCCAGAACGTTGTCTATAATGTAATGAGTACAATCCCCGGATTGAGATCTCAGGTCCCGGTGAAGACCGACAGCTACGGACAGCCTAAGACATACTCCGGCGACGCGGAGCCCACGACGGCGGACCGCATCGCCAACCTGCTCAACGCTACGTTGAATCCCGGACGGCATACGAAGCTCAACATCTCAGAAGTCTACGCAGAGACAAGACGTCTGTACAAAGAGACTGGCATATCGGCGGTCCCAGATCGCAAGGCCCCAACCTCAGAATCCTTCTCCGGTACAGACCTGACCGTGAAGCTCACGGGAGAAGATCGGGAGCAGTGGATGACAGAGGTTGGAAATCGGTCTCAGGAGATCATGCTGGATCTCATGAGAACAGACGAGTACAAAGCTGCGACGGACGCGCAGAAGGTGGAGATGCTTCGGGATGCGAAAAACTATGCTGCATACGAAGGGAAGAAGGCGCTCTACGAGAAGTACGTCACAGACGGCTCCACGTGGTCCACGGATACCTACTCTAAGATAGACGGCATCCTGGATCTGGACAACCCGAACCTGAACTATGCGGCAGCATACCGGATCAAGAACGAGATCAACGGGCTTGAGGCTGACCGGGATTCCGAGGGTGAGACAATCGAAGGCTCCCTGGAGAACAAGATCCTGGACCGGATGTTCCAGTATGAGCAGGACTACAACCTGGATGACAACACGCTTGTGGATCTGTACCAGGTGACACGCGGCAGCGCCTCTGAGTCTGCGACCAACAAAATGCGAACTTTGATTAACGACGCTGGCTTGACATTCGACGAGATCATAGACATCAAGACAGCGTACAACACCATCAATGCTACCGGAGAGGCCGGCGGCATGAAGGAAGTGGATCAGTTCGCGCGGTATCTGCGGAACGAGGGATACACCGACCAGCAGATGGCGGCGATCCAGGAGCAGTACAAGTATTGGACCATGATGCCCCAGAAGGAGAGCAGTACGATTGCGAAGCTCACCGAGGCCGGCACGGACTACGACGTGGCCTACGACTACGCCGCAGGACTGGCGCAGTTGGAGCCCGAAGAGGGCAAGGACAGCGTCTCCAAGGCCCAGAAGTACCAGTACGTACTCCAGAACGTCACCGACGCAAACGACAGACAGGCGCTGTTCCAGGCGCTGTCCGAGGGCGATACGACGCTGCTGAACAAGATCGACACCGGCCTTGCCAACAAGCTCATCGACGGCTACGCAGCGACGGGCTCCACGACGTTCGTCAACATCAATCCTTCCAACAGCATGACGATGGACAAGGTGGAGTACACCTTCTCCGAGAGCGACATGGAGAAGTACAACGAGGCAGTCCTGAATGCTTATGCCGGCATTGCCAACGACAGCATCAGCGCCAACGAACAGGTGTTCGATGTGTTCCGCAATGCGGCATACGGCGCAGGCCAGGTTGCGGCTCTGGCGAACCAGGGCAACGTCTGGAGCGTAGACGATATCCTGGAGAGCGGCAGCACGGCAAGCAACAACATGAAGCACTACGCGAGAGCGACGATAGCCGCAAGCCAGGGTCTGGACTACTACGAGTATGCGACGTGCTACAGAGAGGTGCTGGACGCGAAGGATGTCTGGACCAAGGACAACAACATGGGATACTCCACGGAGAAGTCCTATATCCAGAGCCTCCTGGTGTCTGAGTACGGTTCATCTGTAGGCAACTACTTGTACAACAACGTGTTCTACCGTAGCTAAATAATGCCCCGGAGACGATGTCTCCGGGGCTAACCACGCCGTCTTGTGTTGTGATGGTGTTGTACCCATACTTCAAACCGCAGAACAAATCAAACACGAAAGTGCCACATCTGGCAGCGAAAGCGAGGGAACTTGAAATTTTCTGTGGTGAAAGTGCGGGAAGTGATTTGATTATGAGCAAGAATAAACATACGGTCTGTTCTTGTTCAGCCTGGTCAAAACAAACAACTTAATACTAGCAACAATGCACAAAAATCTTGGCATTTTTGTGGTATCTGAGATACCTGAAAAAAATCAGATGTTGTATCTGCGTTGCACCCGTTGGGCCCCATGGTCAGGACGAAGCTGCGTCCTGCTGTGGGGCCTCTTCTTTTTTGTCCAGACCAAGAACCTTGGCTTTGGTCTCACCGAACCGCTTGTCCTTTAGATAGTGCGTATAGATGCCCAACGTGGTATCTGCGCTGGAGTGTCCGGCCAGATACTGCACTTCTTTGATGTCCAGACCCGCGTCGAACCACGAGGTGATCGCGGTGTGTCGCATGGTGTGAGACGTAACCTTGAAGCCCACCGCTTTGGACAAAGCGATCCAACGAGCCACTATGGTGCTGGACTGAATGTAGTTGCCTTTGGAGTCATGGAAGACGAATGGACCGCAGCGCTGAAGAGATAGCCTCCGCAGCCAGACCATTGCCACATCATCCAATGGGATCGTGCGGATGCCGGATGCGGTCTTGGCATGGTCCTCAATTTCTCCAGTCATAACCAACGTCCGGCGAACCGTCAACTCCCGGTCCGGCAGGTTCACGCAGTCCCACTGGAGCGCAATCAACTCACCCCTGCGGAGGCCGGTATGGATCTGGATTGCGGCCATCGGTTCCAAGCGCTTGCCCTTGAGCGCGTCAAACATGGTCTGGATCTGATCCGGCGTCAAGGCAGTCTTGGGATCTGTCTCCCGCCCAGAAGATCTGACCTGTCGGTTACATGGATTCCGCACAATCAGGTTGTTCTCCACAGCAGCCTCCAGACAATCCTTCAGCGTAACCCGAACCAGATCCTGCGTAGACTTGGACTTGTCGCTCACTGCCATCTGGTTGAGCACGGCCTGGCAGTGCATGGGCGTCAGCTTGCGAAGTTCTACTCCGGTGATCACCGGCAGGATGTGATTGTTCAGAGCGCTGCGGATGCCAGCTTCCCGGCTTGGACCGACGCGGCCCTTCTTAAAGACTGTGTACCACTGGAGCGCCCACTCTCCGAAGGTCAGGCTCTGGGAGATGTCGATGCCTGCTCCAACGAGCAGCTTCGCTTCTGTGAGTTTCCGATCCACCTCCTCCAGGGTGTCCCCGTAGACGTACTTGCGCTTGCCATTGGGCAGCGTAAATGTTTTGGTGTACTTATATTTTTTAGCCATAAGAGTGTCCTCCTTCTGGCGTGGTTACGTTTTCAAATAAACTTCCGCTTGAGCTCCACCATAATACCTAAGATAGCGGCAAAGCCGGTGTCGAAGTCCGATACCGGAACCAGGATCGGCTCATAGGCGTCGTTCTCAGGAGATAGGATCACCATATCGTTGACCCGCCGGAAGCGCTTCAGCGTGGCCTCGTCTCCGTTGACCCGGCAGGCAACGATCTGCCCGTTCTCTGCACAGCTCTGGATCTTAATGAGCACCAGGTCGCCGGACTGGATGCCGGCGCCAATCATGCTATCTCCGGTTACTCTTAAATAATAATAGTTCTCCGGGTGACTGACATCCACGGCCTCATAGCCTTCGATGTACTCCGTCTCCATGATGGGAGCGCCGGCAGGGATGCGCCCCAGGATCGGCACACGGCCCGTGGGGATGTATTCAATGGCGTCGGTGGGGAGATAGATGGCCGATGGATTGTCAGTCCTGCCTATTAAGTAATCCACAGTAGTATTGTAATATTCTGCCACCTGAATTAAAAACTCAGCAGATGGTTCTCTTTCTCCCTTTTCATAATTTACATATGTGGTATAAGGGATTCTCAGAGCGTCCGATACCTGTTTCATATTTAGTTTTCGCTGCATTCTGAGCTCACGCATTCTATTCATAATTATCACCAACCATATAGTATTACACAGATTGGGTAATGTCAAGGCGAAATACTCAATTTGTGAAAATTTAACACATTAAAATAACTCGATTTGGATAATTTGCTGATTGACTTCTACCCGAATTGGGTATATACTATGGTCAAGCTACTCGAAACGGGTAACGGAGGTGAGAAACATGAAGTCAACGCAACAAAGATACCCAAACATTGCAGCCGAATTGGCACGCAACAACATGACAAAAGCGGAGCTTGCAGGTCGTCTGGGAGTGTCACGCAAAACATTGTACAACTGGATCGTGGCTGGAGGAATCCCGCAAGGGAAACTGGAGGTCATGACGGAGGTGTTCAATTGTTCTGCGGATTATCTTCTTGGACGTCCTTGCGGTTCCGCTTCTGTTGTTGCCCAGATGAAATAATGTCTCCCCTTGATGCTACGGCAATCTTTGATACAAGACCACTGCACAAACAATTATTGGCCAAATGTATACCGCAATTTTAATGATGGTGACCAGCATTCTCCAGAGCCATGTTGGAGTATGACTCGATGGATCATCAATCGGCTTCATGAGGGAATATGCAATCGACACTACAACGACATTGGCAAATAGACACACCAGGAAGATAGCTCCAGTTGTGAGAGCCACATTAAATAGTATTCCTAAGAAAGACACTATGGATTTGGTTCCCTCGATTGGATCGTTCATCGTAGCAAGATATGCAACGTATGCACATGGCGCTACAGATGATGGTCCCCAGACTCCAGAGGCATATCGTTCGATAGTTTGGAGCGGATACGTTTTTTCGTCGTGTTCGATTTCATAATCTCTAGGCTTAAACAACCTCATAGAAGCACTTCCCTTCATGGATGTTGGTCCCATCATACCACATCCAGTAACAGGAAATCAACAACATCCTGCTCCCCACGGAGCGCAGCCTAGCCACTACGCTCCCATTGTACCTCCTGTGTTGCGGAGCACAGTCCGGGTAGGACACGGGGTTTCCCCATTCCCCAGCATAGACACTCATTACATTATCACCATGGGCACGTTTCCACAGTCAACCGGGCTGTGTTCCGTGGAGGGCAGGATGAAAAGGAGGAACAATCTTCATGCAAACAAGAGAAGAAGACATCAATGAGCTTCTGGATCTCGTTGGTGTGGACCCGGACCTGGGCGGACGGGATCTGCTGGAGACAGCGATAGACGACTGCCTGTATGACCAGAGCCTGCTCAAGGAACTGACCACCCGGCTGTACCCGGCGCTGGCCTACAAGTTCGAGACCACAGCGGCCTTGGTAGAGCGCCGAATGCGCTACGCAGTCAAGGGCCTCGTCAACTCGATGACCACCAGGAGACTCGACGCCATGCAGGAACGCTATGGCGTGGACTGGATGCGTCCGGTGCTGTCCGGGAAGAATCCCACGGTGGGCAAGTTCCTGACGGCGTCCGTCAACATCCTTTGCACACTCTGAGAAAGGAGCATGCAGCATGGGTGACACTAGCTGGTATAAACCAGAAGAAGTCGCGGAGCACTGGGGACTGAGCACATGCTTTGTCCGGCAGCTCGTCCGGGAAGGGGAACTCAAGGGGATGAAGATCGGGAAGATCGTCCGCATCTCCGGGGACGCCATCCGGGAATTTGAAGACGACCACATGTACACCGGGCACATTGAGCCCATCGCCCCGAAGCGGCAGTTGGTGACGCGCATATGAAGATCCAGCCGCACGGGAATCTCCTGACCATCCTGGAGCCCGGGGAGTGCTACGACGCGCTGATTGACAGCGGAATGTGGCGCTGGAACCGGTCCAAGAAGTGGCTGGAGGCAGAGATGACAACAGCCGCCATAGACGCACTGGTCTCGGCGGCGGGAAAAACCAACGATGCGCTGAACAGACTGCGGCAGAGAGCGGCACAGACAGAACAGCGCATGCAGGAGCAGCGGGATCACATGAGCGGAGGCGCAGAGCCTATCCTGGAACCGCTGATCCAGAACGCAAACTTAATGAACCATCAGATCGTGGCCTACAACCTGGCCCTGATCCGGTTCGGATTCTGAGCGACGCTGAGACGTCGCTCCCTACAACGCAAGGAGGCTAAACCATGAGACTGGAAACCCCAAAGGACCGGCAGACGTTCAATCACGAGATGACCAGCCGGCTCCAGGAACGGCAGGCGGAGCGCCGGGAAGCACGCCGGCAGGCAGAAATCAAGGCATTCGAGGACGAGCAGAACCGGATCGACCTGATCTTCTCCAGCATCAACGCAAAGGGCGTCAGCGCGTCCGTCAACATCATCAAGGACCCGATTCCAGTCGAGGTCCAGCCCGCAAAGGTCCAACAGAAGACCGACACAGGGTCATTCGTCGTGGGCCTTTGGACCGGGATCATAATCATGCTGGCTGTCGCCATCGTGTGCAGCCTGGTGATATAAAAAATCCCGGTCTGGAAACCAGACCGGGGACACTGGAAGAACAGTGTCAATGAAAACCGTCATTATCTTATCACAGAAAGGAAGATTTGTCAATGAAAACCACAACAGAGGAAATCATGCAGGCCGAGGCTGTTCGGGAACAGAACACGCAGTATGCCATGGAGGAGGCCCAGGAGAAGGGCATCAAGAAGTCCAAGAAGAAGGACGAGTCCATGCCCAAGAAGGACGAGGTTCTGCGGGTGCGCGTAATCTTCACGGCGCCGATCCTGGCGTCACGTCCCAACAATCCTGAGCTGATGGCGGACTACATCGCCTCCAATGCACCCGATGCGCTGAGCAAGAAAGAGGAGATCGAGGCCGTTGGCGTCGAGGGAGTCATGGAGCAGCAGATGACCGTGTTCTCCCGGGACGAGGAGGACAGACCATTCGTCTGGGACTACCAATGGAAGGGCTTTTTCAAGGATTCCATCGGTATGTTGCGGAATATCCCCGGCACGGAGAGCTCCAAGATCCGGGCATATAAGAAGTGGGTGGACGGGTTGCTGTTCATTGAGGGGGCGCAGATGGATGCGATCCGGGCAGAGGAGGCCCAGACCGGACTGCGCAAGGATCCCATTGCCAGACGGACAGCCCAGCGCAGGATCTACCTCCAGAACACCGGAGACCTGGACTACTGCCAGCGCCCCCTGCGGGCCAGCACCGCCATGGGCGAACGGCAGGCCCTGGCCTGCTCTGAGATGTACGGACCCGGCACATACATGGAGTTCAACATCATCTGCAAGGGCGGCTTGCTGACCGACGTGGTCTATGAGTGCCTGGACGCAGCGGAGTACCGCGGGTTTGGACAGTGGCGGAACAGCGGCGTGGGGACCTTCGTCTGGGACGAAAGGGAACGGGAATCTGTTGCCTGAGTAAGACGCGAGAAGCAAAGCAGCGCAATGGCAACGGAACTGCCGAGAACCGCACCGCTACGCCGGGCAACGGAAACGCTTCGCGGAGTGTGATTAGCAACGGATTGGCACGGATCGACACGCTTAGATAGGGAAATGGATTGAAGTGATATGAATTGCCCTGATCTGCACCGGAAAAGCAATGCCATGAAGCGCAGTGGAAAAGCTGTGAAACGAAGTGATCCGTCATGCGTCGGAAATGCCTTGCATGGATAAGCATTGGAAAAGCTCCGATTGGACAAGCCTTGGACCGGCCAGGATTTGCAAAGGAAGAGCACGGAGGGGCTCCGCTAGGCAAAGCAAAGGACAGGCAAGGGGAAGCCATGCAAAGGACAAGCTCGGAGGGGCTCCGCGGAGGAGAAGCAGAGCACGGTCTCGAGACGCCGAGGATAGGCATGGAGACGCGATCCTACGCGACGAGAAGGAGCAGCAAAGCGAAGATGTGCCAAGATGTGCTTTGGAAAAGCACCGACAGGATTTGCAACGGAAACGCACTGCTTCGTGTCGAAATGATTTGAGCGGCATCGGAAGGGCTCGGATAAGCTACGTTCTGCACGGTCATGGATAAGCTACGTTATGCACGGCGAAGGATAAGCCTCGTTCTGCTCTGATCAGTTAAGGACAGGCCCTGTCTTGACATGCTATGTGACGGAAACGCATTGCTTAGAACGGCAATGAACTGCAATGGATGGGCTTAGAACGGAGTTGAGTTGAGACGCAATGGATTTGCGTGGATACGCATTGAGCGGTATCGGAAATGCTCGGACGGCGTTGTTTGCAATGGAATAGCATTGCATTGAAACGCTCCGCAATGGATTTGCTACGCTCAGCGAGTGGAAAAGAAAGGGTGATGATTGTTGAGTAATGGATACCTCCTGGCGCTGGACGTCGGTACGGGCAAGACCCTGACGTCCATCGCCATCATGGGGGCGCTGTGGCGGCACAGGGGAGTACGCAGGGCGCTGATTGTGGCGCCCAGTACGGTATGCTCCGTGTGGCCCAAAGAGCTGGAGAAGTTCGCCGGGTTCCCGACAGCGTGCCTGAACCTAGTAGGCGGATCCAAACAGAAGAAGCTCCGGGATCTGGAGAAGTTCCTGCGGACCGCTGACGGAAACGCACTGAGTGTGGTGGTTCTGAACTACCAGAGCGTTTTCCGGGACGGGATCGAGGAGGCGCTGGAGGACTACGACGCGCCGCTGGTGATCCTGGACGAGTGCCACTATGTCAAGACTCACACAGCCAAGGTATCCAAGGCCATGTACCGGATCGGGGACCGGGCGGACTACCGCCTGGCCCTGACCGGAACGCCCATCACGAACACGGTGGCCGACGTCTACGGGCAGATGCGGTTCGTGGACAAGGATGTATTCGGAGTGAATTTTTATGCATTCCGCAACCGGTACTGCGTCATGGGCGGCTACATGGCCAAGCAGATTACCGGCACCAAGAACGAGAGAGAAATGACGGATAAGCTACAAAACTGCTCCATCATGATTAAGAAGCGAGACTGCCTGGATCTGCCGGAGGAGACCTTCGAGACCAGGTATGTCCAGCTCAGCGACGCGGAAGCCCAGGTCTACCGGGACCTCCAGACCATGAGTCTGGCGGAACTGGAACAGGGAGAGGTTACGGCGCCACTGGTGATCACCAAGATGCTCCGGCTCCAGCAGGTCACGGGCGGCTTCGTCCGGCTGGACGGAGAGGAGCACGACACCCAGGTGGGACACAGCAAACTGGACGCACTCCAAGAGATCCTGGAGGAGATCTGTGTGCGCAACGGGCGCAAGCTGGTGGTGTTCGCACGGTTCACGGCAGAGATGGACGCCATAGAAAACCTGGTGAAGCAGATGAAGCTGGGATATGGCCGGCTGTCCGGGAACGTCAAACAGGAGGACCGCGGCGGGATCATAGACCGATTCCAAACGGACACGGCATGTCCGGTGATCCTCTGCCAGACAGCCACGGCAAACGCCGGGATCACCCTGCACGCGGCCAGCGAGGCGGTGTTCTTTTCCCGCGACTTCAACTATGGATACTACGTCCAGGCATTGGCGCGTATCCACCGAGTGGGCCAGAGGTTCCCATGCACCTACATCCACCTGATCGCAGAGGGAACCATTGACGAGTACATCGACGAGGCCCTGGGGAATAAGGAATCCCTGGTGGCCGATATGTCAACGAACTGGAGGAGATTCTTTGAATGAGCCTGGAATCAGCATCTGGGACGCGGCCAGCATGATGCCGCAAATCGGACAAACCGTCAGCCGTAAATACAACATCGGCTGCGTCAGCGACAACCCGGAGATGCGGGGCCGCGTCGTGGCACGGCATGAAACCCACCTGTGGTACAGGGTGGAGTTTCCGAACGGGGCCACGGAATGCTACAAGTTCGATGTCACGGATTGAAGACCTGATGATCCCGTGTCCGCGCTGCGGCGCCGAGTACCCGGAACGCCTGGCTGTGGATCCAAACGGGGATGTAGTTGGGTGCGACGCATGCATCCACCTGATCGAGTATCAAGACTTCTTAGACAACATGGTATGGAGGGGAGGTGACGACGGTGAGTGATATTGGACCGCTGCTGGACCGATACAGCGAGATGATCCTGGAGCAGGATGCGCTGGATGCGGAGCTGAAGGACCTCAAAGCGGAGATCAAAGACCTGAAGCGCCGGATCGTGGACCAGATGACACTGGATGAAACAGACGGCGTAGACCGCAAGGGCCGGCGCTACAGCCTGGTTTCCAAGACCAAATACTCCAAGGCGGCAGGGAACGACGAGGCGTTCTACGCGGCGCTGCGGCACGTGGGACTTGGTGATCTGATCCATGAGACGGTGAACGCCAACACGTTCAATGCTGCCATGAACCAGGTGGTGGAGGAGACCGACATGGTCCCGGCAGAACTGACAGACCTAATCAACGTATACAGCTACACTGATCTCAGTGTACGAAAGAAATAGGAGATGATTGTATGTCAAAAGAAAAAGAACTGATGACGCTGAGCGCCGAGGAGCTGGCACAGCTCGACGAACTGTTTGGAGACATGGATGACCTGGACGGACTGGGAACCGTCAGCCTGGATCGGATCGGGATGCCCGGTTCCGGCGGCACGCAGTTCGCGCTGCCCAACCCCGATGACCCGGAGGAGCCGGAGATGGTCAACACCATTGATGCCGTGATCGTGGCCAAGCAGCCGCACAACGTCTACTACCGGGACGCCTACGGCTCCAGCGATGACAACCAACCGACATGCTATTCCAACGACGCAGAGCACGGCACGATGTTCGGAGACTGTGGGGCCTGCAAGTTCAACAAGTTCGGTTCCGCTGAAAACGGACGGGGGAAAGCCTGCTCCAACAAGGTTGCGCTGTACCTGATGATGGAGGACAAGAGCTTCCCCACTATCCTGGACATCCCGCCCAGTGGAATCAAGTCGCTGAAGGAGTACATCAAGGGTCTGATGACCCAGAAGCGGAAGCTGGCTGTTGTCTGGACCAAGATCGGATTGAAGCGCAGCAAGGGCACCGGCGCACAGTTCGCCCAGGTGACCTTCACCAAGATCCGCGACATCACGCCGGCGGAGGCGCCTGCTGTGAAGGAGCAGCAGGACATGAGCAAAGACTACATCGAGCGCAACAAAGCTACAACGACTGCAACGACCAACGACTTCACGGACCTCACTGAATCCAACGACGACGAACTGCCCTTCGACCTTTGATGCCCTATGAGCGCCTTTGATTGGGAGTCCATCGACATCGACAGCCTGATGGACTATGAAGCGGCGTACACGGAGAGGCTGGGACCACCGAAGTCCCGGAGCGGGAAGCAGCTCGGCTACTGCTGCCCGTTCCACGGAGACAAAAATCCCAGTTTCTCCGTGGAGAAGGAAAGCGGACTCTGGAACTGCTACGCCGGCTGCGGAAGCGGAAACTATATCACGTTCATATCCAAGCTGGACGGGATCAGCACCAAGGAAGTGTACACCAGAATCCTGAAAGAACATGGGCTGGACCGGGAGTCTGCGCCAAAGAAGGTCACAGCTCCCAAGAAGTCTGCGCCCTATACGCTGAAAGAATACGCGCTGGAAAAGCGCATGGACGAGGATTACCTGAAGGGCCTGGGACTCAAGACCTACAACGGACGAAACGGCGCCTGTGTGTTCATCCCGTACATGGATGAAACCGGCAGGGCGAAGATCCGGTTCCGGTATCACCCGACGGCAAGCAAGCGCTTCTCCTGGAACGACTCCCGGAACGAGATCAAGACCTACGGCGAGAAGCTGGAGATCATTCCATACGGGATCTGGCGTCTGGAGGATATGCGGCGCCATGGATACATGATCCTGGTGGAGGGAGAGTCCGACTGCCAGACCTTATGGCAGTGGGGCCTCCCGGCCATCGGCATCCCAGGGTCCACGACCTTCAAGGAGAAGTGGATCGAGAAATACCTGATGGGCGTGGACATCTACATCCACCAGGAGAGCGACGAGGCCGGCGCCCACTTTGTCCAGAACATCCTGGAGGCGCTGCGGCATACAGAGTGGGACGGGGACCGCTACGTACTCAAGGCAAGCTCCGCTGACCCGGAGTGCAAGGACCCAAGCGCCCTATACATCAAATACGGAGACCAGGCGGAGCAGATGGTCCGGGATCTGATCGACCATGCTGAGAGGCTGGACCCGAACGCGGAGATCCCCAAGGCCATCAGCGACATGCCGCTGGCTCTGATTGTCCCCAGCGGATACCAGCTCACAGAGAAGGGCGTCAGCACCGACGACGGACGGATCACAAGCACGCCAATTATCATCAGCAAGCTGATCACCCGGTCTGATACAGGCGGCATCAGCATGCAGACGGAACTGAGCTATCGTCTTCGGGAACGGTGGCAGCCTCTGACAGTCACCAATGGGACTATCTCTCAGTCCCGGACCATCGTGGAGCCACTGGCCAACGCCGGGATTGACATTACATCGGAGAGCGCCAAGGAGCTCGTCCGCTATCTGAACGTGCTCAAGGCGGAAAACATCGACGTGATCCCGACTGCTCAGAGCACCAGGCAGGCAGGATGGGTGAACCCCAAGGAGTTCTTCCCATACTACGCGGACGACTTGGCGCTGGACGCGGGGTGCGTCGCCGCGCTGAAAGGACTGCGGTCCGCCGGGACCGTAGCCCAGTGGCTGGAGATCATGGGGCCAAGACGGGAGAACCCGCGGTTCCGGTTCATCCTCAGCGCGGCGCTGGCAACGCCCCTGCTGGAGATCACAGGCGCGCCGACGTTCATGGTCTACAACTGGGGCGACTCCCGCGGTGGCAAGAGCGCTGCACTGAAGGCGGCTCTCAGCGCATGGGGAGACCCGGATGTGCTGATGCTGACGTTTAACGCAACGACCAATTCCATCACGGCGCACTGCGTCGCCATGAACGATCTGCCGGTGGGTCTCGACGAAAGGCAGGTATCCTCCCTCCCGGAGAAGCAGCTATCCCAGCTCATCTACGCCATGTGCACAGGCCGGGAGAAACAGCGGCTCAACAAGGACGGCTCCATGAAACCGGAGCAGCACTGGCGGACCATTACCCTGACAACCGGTGAGGAACCCATCATCTCAGACCGGACCATGACCGGCGCCTCCGGCAGAACCATCGAGGTCATTGGATCTCCGTTCGCGTCGGAGACCGATGCGGCCAATATGTATTCTGAGGTGAAAGACCAGTACGGTACGGCGGGGCCACAGCTCCTGGCCTACCTCATGCAGGACGGACAACGGGAATACATCCGGGAGGAATACCGGAGGATCCTGGAAACCGTCACCAAGCTCAGTCCTGAGAATGGACGCCATGCGGCGAACATCGCGCTGGTGGCTCTGTCCGATAAACTGGTGAGCCACTGGCTGTACGGCGAGGACGAGGACACGGCGGAACGGAAGGCGCTGGAGATGGCACAGATCATCCTGGAGGATGTCCAGGCCAATCAGCCAGACGACATAAACAAGAGCGCCCAGGAGTACATCGCCGGCTGGATCATCGAAAACAAAAACCACTTCGGCACCGCGGATCACGAGGTTGACGTGGGCAGCGAGTACGGATGGTACGACGACATGGACGAGGACGGGAACCCGAAGGAAAAGAAGAAGCGAAACGGATGTGTCCATGTGCTGCCACACGTTCTTAGAAAAGCGCTTGAAGATAGTGGCTACAGCTACCGGAAGACCATACAGGCACTGAGCCGGGACCGCATGATAGAAGTGGAGTCCTACGGAGGAAGAGAACGAACCACGATCCGGGTGGCCAGATCTGCTAATAGCAGCAAAACATATTATGTAAATCTGATATACAACAGGCTGTACGGCGAGTCTACGCCGGCGCCTGGATTTACCGACCTGAGCCAGGAAGATGATCCTGACCTGCCGTTCTGATGAGAGGAGGATGGGGCAAATGGATTTAGACAAAGACGTTGAGTACCTTGTAGCCGAGATGGGCATGGAAACCACGATGGTGTACCTGTTCTGCCGGATGCTGCTGGAGGAACGGACAATCCGGGATCTGCCGCAGAACCTGATCATGGAACGGCGGAAGCGCAAAAAGCGCCTGGCAGAGCTGGGCGCACGGTATCAGCGGCTCAAGGCTGACTATGAAAAGGAGGAGAACGGTGAAAGCTAATAAGCAGGAGGCCAAAGCGGACGCCGGGAAAGCCCGGCTGACGCTGGTGCCCAGGCGGATCATATGGGACATAGCTGCCATACGGGAATATGGCAACCGGAAATACGGCGACCCGGAGAACTGGAGAACCGTAGAAATTGAGCGATACCGGGACGCGGCATACAGGCACTTCCTGGCGTATCTGGACGACCCGCAGGGCGTGGACGAGGAGAGCGGCTTGCCGCACCTGTGGCATCTGGCTACAAATATTGCGTTTCTGTGCGAGATGGAGGACAACACATGAGAAAATACATCGTAATCCAGACCTCAGAGGACTTTACCCAGGCCCTGTACGTTGGAGACAACGGATTTGCAGCTGCCGGGTATGCCCTGTGCATGGCAAGTGAGCAGTACGGCGATGAAAGCCACTGCCGCTTCGGGCCGTACAGTGCAGCCAACGGAAACACGGGCTATGTATTCAACGTGTACGTGGACGGAAAGTACAAGGATTCGTTCTTTGTGCTGGAATTGGAGGAGGACAACACATGAAAAAACTAATCACCCTAATCACCATATTTGCCCTGCTGACCATCCCTGCATGGGCGGTCAGCGAGGCGGAGAGCCGACACAATCAGGATGTTGCCCACCAGATGGCGGAGTGCGCCAGGGAGCTGGGCTACGCAGAAGACCACATCATCATCCGGGAGGCGTCCTCCAGATGGTGGGCGGAGCAGCGGATCATTGATGCGCTGCACGAGCAGGACACGGAGACGGTACAGATCCCGGCACCAGAACCGGGCGTCACCATCACCGAGGCCCAGAAAGAGGAATACCCGGTGGCCTGTGGCGTGTGGCGGTATCTCCGGGAGGATATGGGCCTGAATCCATACGTGGCTGCGGGGATCATGGGGAACATGATGCAGGAATGCGGCGGAAACACCCTGAATTTGCAACCATATCTGTGTGTAAACAATTTTTTGGGGCTTTGTATGTGGTATTCGCCGTACACCGACGGCAGGCTGCTGTACGGGGCCGACGTGACTGACCAGCTTGAGTATCTCAAGGACACGCTGGAGACCAATATTGAGTATTTCGGCGGGGACTATGAGTATTTTACCAGTTTGGAGAGCGCCACAGATGCCGCGTGGTATTTTTCGGAGTATTACGAGCGCGGCGGCTGGCACAGTGTACGGGCACGGAACGCAGAAACAGCGCTGGAGTATTTCGGGGAGGGCTGACAATGGCTGACTACATTAGCCGGAAGGCGGTCAATGATTTTATCGACGCATACCACGACAAGGCTGAGAAGGAGTATTACTTTTGCGACGAAGTAGTGACGGATATATGCGGAGATATCGGTCAGTTCGTTGACGATCTTCCTGCCGCTGATGTTGTGGCGGTGGTCAGATGCCGGGAGTGCAAAGAATGGGTTCCCGGACAGATCGAGGCAACCGACAACTTTATACCGCCCCGGTGCGTGTGGCTGAACAAGCCGATGCACGCTGATGATTATTGCAGTTACGGAGAACGGAGTGATGACGGTGACAAAAAAGGTATGTGACAAGTGCGGGAAAGAAATCGTTAGTTATCCTTGGCAACAATCGTTCCCGTGGATTATTTTGACAATCAAAGAAAGTTTGATGGGAGACGTTAAAACCATTGATTTTTGCGATCAGTGTAAAATCGACTTTATGAAATGGGTGGAGGGTGCTAACAATGCGGCTGATTGATGCGGATGCAGAACTGCTTCAAGCATATAAAGACACGGGGCTGGAGCCGGAGGAAATTGATATGTGGGGCCTTGACCCAGAATCTACATCCAGAATACTGCAAACAATTATCAGTTATGCCACGAAATCGAAAAGACGAGGATAGGAGGTAACGGGTAATGATTAAACAAACAGGACTTGTCATTTGCGGTTTTCCGGGAGTTGGGAAAACGGCGGCAGCTTCGCTTGCGAAAGAGAAGCACAACTATGATTTTCAAGACATGGAAAGCACAGCATTTCGGTGGGTAATTGGCATAGATCATAAGCGGGTGCCAAATCCACATTTTCCTGGATGCTATGTGGATGATGTCGAAAGGAGCGCCAGTCAGTACGGATATAAATACACAATGATTTCCTCTCACAAAGCCGTGAGGGACGAACTGAAAAGCCGGGGTATCCACTACATCATCGTTGTGCCAGAAAAGAGCCTTAGAGATGAATACCTGTTGCGGTATGTTGCCAGAGGAAGCGACATCCAGTTGATTGAGCGGGTCTACGACCATTGGAACGAATGGCTGGACGAGATTGAGAATGACGGAGA
>Ga0326511_10002028_pt1 | contig 16649 bp, 12 predicted proteins | sample 0_2496_0518_D_FD_203701 | JGI IMG/M metagenome (GOLD analysis project Ga0326511, IMG submission 203701) | Bovine rumen microbial communities from UC Davis, California, United States - 0_2496_0518 | ecosystem: Host-associated > Mammals > Digestive system > Stomach > Rumen | place: USA...
CTGCAAGAACTCTTTCGGTACGGGTATTGTAGGCTATTACGGACGGCTCACTTAGCACAACGCCTTTGCTTCCCATAGTTATTACGATATTTGAAGTTCCGAGGTCTATTCCTATATCAGTATTTGCCATTTGAATTTCCTTTCATTGTTAAACATCAGCGAACTTTATAGTAATTTCAGTATCTTCTTTTTCTTTGATACCGAAAGTTTTTCTAATCATACTGTCAAGGCAGGTATACCTGTTTGTACGTTTGTCGTTGTCAACCATACAGTAAATATCGTACTCCGAGCCTATGAGTATGAGGAGTTTTTTTGCACGGGTAACAGCAGTATAAAGGAGATTGCGGTAGGACAGCTTGCTGAATACGCTGAAAACGGGCATTATTACTGCCTCGAACTCACAGCCCTGACTTTTATGTACCGTAATAGCATAAGCGAGGTCGAGCTGGGACATGAGGTCAAATGAATACACGGCAATTCTGCCGTCAAAGTCGATACTTGCGGTCATACCGTTTTTATTCATGCTCTTTATTATACCAATGTCACCGTTGAATATTCCGCTACCTGTTTCATTGCCCTTTTTCCACTCTATATCGTAGTTGTTTTTAGTCTGCATTACCTTGTCGCCTGACCTGAAAGTGCAGGCGACTGACTTAAATTCTGCTTTCATGGGTGAAGGGGGATTAAGTACGGATTGAAGAATCCTGTTAAGTTCAGCTGTACCCGTAGCTCCCTGTTTGGTAGGGGATATTATCTGAATATCGTCATAGGGGGAGTATCCGTAGGCTTTGGGCAGTCTTGTTTTAGCGAGGTCACTGATAAGGCTCTGAATCTGTTCAGGATTGTTTCTTTTGAAGAAAAAGAAGTCATTGTCTTTGCGGGTAAGTTCGGGGTAGTTGCCTGATACTATCTTGTGTGCATTGGTTATTATACAGCTCTGACTTGACTGTCTGAATACTTCTTTAAGTTCGGTTACGGGTACAGTACCGCTTTCGATGAGGTCACGGAGTACATTTCCTGCACCTACTGAGGGTAGCTGGTCACTGTCGCCCACAAGAATCAGTTTGCACTTTGAAGTAACTGCACTTATGAGGCTCTCAAAAAGGAGTGCGTCCACCATTGACATTTCGTCTACTATAAGGGCAGTACATTCAAGGGGACTTTGTTTGTTCTTCATGAATCTGTGTTTTTCAGTGCCGTCATATTTACATTCAAGAAGTCTGTGGATAGTTTTAGCCTCATAGCCTGTAAGGTCTGACATTCTTTTTGAAGCTCTGCCTGTCGGAGCAGTAAGCATTACATTGAATCCCATTTTTTCGAGTATTGAAATTACTGCATTCAGTGCAGTAGTCTTGCCTGTACCGGGACCGCCTGTAAGGATTGAAACGTTTGAGTTAAGAGCCGTTTCTATTGCTTTGCACTGCAATTTCTCGTACTTTATATTATTGAGTGCTTCTTCACGTTTTATAAGTTCCTTGCAGTCAAAGTTCTGACAGGGGGAGTCAATCAGCAGATGTATTTTGTAGGCTATGTAAGTTTCAGCATTGAAGTACTCATTAAGGTAAGCGTAGTCACGTTTATTTTTGGTAAACTGAAAGAGCTTGTTATTCTGAGTAGCAGACGAGTAAATTTGGTAAAATTCTTCTTCTGATATGCTAAGTGCGGACTCTGCTTTCTGTGACAGTATTTCGACAGGCATACAGGTATGACCCAGCAGTGCGTTTGCTTTGAGAATGTACTGCAAGCCTGCGGTGATACGTTTTTCGGAATTTCTTTCTATATTCATGTCATGAGCGATGGTATCGGCTTTCTGGAAGTCAGTTTCAACAGGTTCTTCACAAAGTATGTAAGGATTTTCCTTTATTGATTCCAGTGCGTCCGTACCGTACTCCTTATAGGCTTTCATAGCTGTCTGAGGTCTTATATTGTACTTTGCAAGGAATGAGGTAAGCTGGCGGAGTGCGAATATTTTTTTAGCTTCCGCTGTAATTTCCCTGCACTTTTTAGGAGAGATTCCTTTTACCAGCGTAAGGCGTTCAGGTTCATTTTCGATTACAAAAAGGGTATCTTTTCCGAATTGCTGTACAATTCTTTTGGCGAGAGCCTTTCCTATTCCCTTTATAGAGCCGTCTGAAAGGAATTTTTCTATACTGACTTCACTTTCAGGGAGTTTTCTTTCACAGTACTCAGCCTTGAACTGTTCGCCGAATATCTTGTGAGTGGTAAAAAAGCCTTCAAGAATAAGGCTTTCACCGTTTTCAATCTCACCCAGTTCGCCAACTGCCGTAACAAGTTCATCGTTGCAGTTAAGGTCGAGGACTACATAGCCGTTAGTATGGTTAATATAGCGTACTTCCTCGACAATTCCCTCAATACGTTTTGTATCTCCTTCCATTTTTTAACCTCCGTTTATACAGGTTTGCATATTATCGTATTTTAAACACTGATATTAATTATACTATATTTCCTTGTCAATTGCAAATGTTTTTGACAACATTTTTTCAAGGTTTTCAGGGAGTACCGTTTCAGCATAGGCGTTTTCCCTGCAAAACTGCCTGCAAAGCTCAGTTTTTTCACTGTCCGCACCGTAGTCCACGAGGAAAATAGCATCAGCTCTCAGACTGCCTCTTGTTATTTTTTCTGATATACTGTAAAGGCGTTCCGAAAAGCTGTCATCATTGGGGAAAACGGGTATAACTGCAACAAAGTCGGGACTTTTCAGTTTTTTTCCTCCGTTATGGACTATGCAGAGTATTTCAGCCGTTACCATTACTGCGAGTATTGCTACTGCTATTATTATGGTCATATCCATATTATCACCTCGTTATTAATTCGTAATTCGTAATTATCGGGTTATATCATGTAGGGTCGCCCCTACAACGTGTCATTTCATAATTAATTACGCATTACGAATTACGAATTGAATTTTTCCCTGTTTTACGCAATGTGGAACCTGTGGGACTTTGTGGGACTTGAAGTTCCACGGATTTTAATGCTGTTTTAAGCCATTTACGGGTACTGTGGAACTGTGGAACCAAAATATCATATAGTATAGAAAAAATTTTCAGGGACAAGAGAGAAAAAAATAAAAAATATATGGGTATATATGGGGGAAAAGTTCCACAGTTCCACATATGCTGTTTACAGGCATTTATAAGCATTTTCAAAGTTCCACAAAAGTTCCACGTTATAATTATTCATTTTATCACCTGAAATAATTACGCATTACGAATTAAGCATTACCTTATTATATGAAACAGAGTGTCAGTGTGTTACTTTGCAGGAAGGTAAAATTACACAGCCGTAGTATATAATGTACAGAAATCTTAAAGAAATTTTAAGATAACTTTAAGATTATTTTAAGATTTTCAATATATAATGCTAATCATAGAAAACAAACAAATACAAGTACTGTAATATATAAAAGACATAAAGGAGTTAGTTATTATGAGAAATTCAAGCGTTAAGAAAATCTTTGCAGGTCTTTCCTCAGCCTGCCTGCTCGCATCGGCACTTCCCTCAATGAGTTTAGCAGTAAGTGCAGAAACAGCCGTGAACTACGGTGACGCAAACCTTGATGGAGAGGCAAATATAGCTGATGCCGTGTACATTTTGCAGTCACTTGCAAACCCTGACAAGTACACACTCAATGACGAGGCTAAAAGCAATGCGGACGTATACAACAGAGGTGACGGAGTAACTGCATCTGACGCACTTTCAATACAGAAAAAGGAAGCAGGACTCCTTGAATCACTTCCTGAATCTTGGGCAGAGGGTACAAATCCCGAAACACCTGAAAATCCTGACCCCGTAGCTGATACAGTATACATTCACCTGAACGGTGCTTCAATATCAGTAGAGGGCGATGAGGCAGGATATACAGCAGTAAGCGGAAGTGTTGTTACAATCAGCCATTCAGGTACTTACTACATTGACGGTACACTTGATGACGGTCAGATTAACGTAAACATAGCAGACGAAACAGCAGATGCAGAAACAGTGAAGATATTCCTTAACGGAGTAAATATCACAGGCAAGTCAGCACCTGCAATACTGGTAACGAATGCTAACAATACATCAATAAATCTTGTTGACGGCACTGAAAACTTTGTTTCTGACGGTGATACAGCTTATACAGGTGATGACGGTCTTGCAAGCGGAGAGGCAGTAATCGAGGCAAAAGACGACCTTACAGTAAAGGGCGGAGAGCTTGGTACAGGAAAACTCACAGTAACTGCAAACACTCAGCCGGGAATCGTATGCAACAATGACCTCAAATTCACAGGCGGTACAACAGACGTTACTGCTCTTAATGCTACTGACAAGACAGACGGTATAAAGGGCAAGGCATCAGTAACAGTAAAGGGCGGTACAGTAAACGTAGACGCAGAGGGTGACGGAATCAAGTCATCAAAGGGCAGTGTGGCAGTATCGGACGGTACAATAGGCATAAAGGCTGGAAATGATGCAGTACAGGCTGAAACTACAATTGACATATCAGGCGGTACAGTAATTGCAGGCGGTGACAGAGGTCTTACATCTGTTTCAGGTACTAATATTACAGGCGGTACAGTAATCGCTACTGCTACTGACAATCAGATTGATTCCGCACTGTTAAAGTCCGCAAATCAGGCTACTGTACTTCTTAACTGCACTGCCTGTGCTGATACAACGGACGGTACATGGAAGAAGGCTAATACTATTACAGTAGGCGACCTCTCTTATACTTTCACTAAGAAGTACGCTTATGCACTCATTTCAGACCCGTCAATACAGGCAGGTCAGACATATACACTCAAAAATGCAGGTACAGGTGCAACAGTAACACATACAAATGATACTGCTGACACATTCAAGGTAACAAACTCAGTTACTACTTTTGACACTGTAAATCCCGCAGGCAAGGACGGCAGTACAGCTACCACAGACCCCACTGCAACAGGCTATACAATTACTCTCTCAGGTGCATCAATCCAGACCAATGCACCCTCTGACGTAGCAACAGTAAGCAACAATGTACTTACAATCGTAAAAGAGGGAGTATTTGAGGTAACAGGCGAAGGCAAGGGTTCACAGATTGTAGTTGATGTTGACAAGACTGCTTATCCGGACAGTGTAGTAGAACTTGACCTCGCAGGAATGAGCCTTACAAATGACAGCGTTGCACCTGTCTATGTTGCATCAATAGGTGACGAAGTACAGATAGTAGCTAAGAACGGCACTGAAAATACTATATCTGACGGAACTTCACACACTGACACATACGTTGACAGTGACGGAAATACAAATCAGATAAATTCAGCAATTTTTTCAAGAGATGACCTTAAAATCAAGGGCAAGGGAACTCTTGTAGTAAACGGCAACTATCAGGACGGTATTGTTTCAAAGAACGACCTTAAAATCTATAACGGCACAGTAAAGGTAACAGCAGTAGACGACGGTATAAGAGGCAAGGACAGTGTTACAATAGGAGACACAGCAAAGTCTGATGGTACTCCCATTACTGATTACAGCGGACTCAATGTAACAGTAAAGACCTCAGCAGGTGACGGAATAAAGTCAACAGGCACTGATGTAGCTACAACTTCAAAGCAGTACGGAATAGTAACAATCAACGGCGGTACAATAGACATAAATTCCTACGCTGACGGCATACAGGCAGAGCAGTACTTTGTAATGAACAACGGTGATGTAAACATCTGCACATATCAGGGTTCAAGCTTTGCCGGCAGTGGTTCATCGTCCTCATCAGGTTCTACTGACCCGTGGTCAAGCGGTCGTCCCGGTTCAAGCGGAATGGGCGGAATGCAGGACGGAAATTCCAATAAGACTGACATTTCTGCAAAGGGTATAAAGGCAGTAGGTCTTTACGATACAGCAGGCACAACATGGCAGAGTGTGGGTGACATTGCAATAAACGGCGGTAACATCACTATTGACTCGTCAGACGACTCAATCCACTGCGGTGGCGATATGAACCTCACGGGCGGTAATATAACTGTTTCTTCTGCTGATGACGGTTTCCATTCAGACCACGCTCTTACAATCGGTACAAAGGGCAACGGATATGATGATGTTGTAATAAGTGTACTCAAATCCTATGAAGGCGTTGAGGGTCAGCAGATTTACCAGAACAGCGGTACAGTAATAGTAAAGAGTACAGATGACGGCTTCAATGCAGCAGGCGGTTCTGACGGCTCAGGAAGTACAGTACCCGGAGGCAACCCTTGGGGACAGGGCAGTATGGGTACAAGCGGAGGCAACTATATAATGGAGTTTAACGGTGGCTTTGCACTTGTAAATGTTGACAACGGCGACCATGACGGTTATGACTCAAACGGTGACATTCACCTTTACGGCGGTATTCAGATTACTAACGGAAACGAACCTTTTGACTGCGGTGACAGCGGAAACTCAATTTCAGTAAACGGCAGTACATGGGTAAGCAACTGCACCAGCGGAGGAATGAGCATGGGCGGAAGTGAAATGAGTGCATCAGTAACGGCAAGCAGTTCACTCAATGCAGGTACAAGACTTTCACTCGTAGGAAGTGACGGAAAAGTAGTAGTATCATTCCTTACAGGAAAGGCTGTTTCAGAACTCAAAGCAGGCGGTACAAGTGCAACAGGAGCAAGTTTCCAGACAGGCGGTACAGTAAGCGGTGGCACTGAACTTTCATCAAGTGACGGTTCACAGGTAGTTTACATAGGCGGAAGTCTCTCAGGCGGTACAGCAGTTACAGGTTCAAGTTCAGGTTCTTGGAATCCATGGGGCTGATAAAGCAGTAATAGACTTCTTGTGAAATAAGTACGTTGATGTCGGGGGACGCTGTCCCCCGAACCCTTATTTTAATTACGCAAGAGGTCTAATAATTATTGATTTTTCAGGGCGACTCTTTAAAGGGTCGCTCTTTAATTATGCCTGTTGTACGTAAAAAACAGTATTTTTTGATTGACAAGCACCTTTTTCTGCACTTTGTCAATTGACACCGCTGATTTTTGGTGATATAATTATATTATTCGTGTAATAATGAGGTGATAAGTTTGAATATTTTTCTGTTTGTCATTGCATTTGTGTGTTTTACACTCGTTTCGGCTTACTACCACGCCGAAATTACAGATGCTTTTTCGACAAACTCCTTTCTTAAAAAGATAAGCGGTGCAAGAAAGACAATTAACAGTACGGCAGTAGGAACTACTGTTTTTCTTTTCTTCATTGCCATGTGTGACGCAGTAAAAATAATCGACTTCGGCAATTTTTCGGGTACTTATACCTTTATGGGAATTGCAGGTACACTGTCATTTATTCTTTACCAGATAAGTAGCAGAAAAAATTCTGAATGGACTGCATTTGCATCAAAAGCAGTACTGATTGCATCGGTGCTTGAACTTACTGTTTTCAATGTATGTGCTTACCGTACATGGTTCGGAGACTATAAGTACCTTTATTTTCCTGCTGACAAGATAAATGTCACAAAGGGTGCGGAGTACAGTGAAGACGAGGGAAAGATAGTAAAGTCGGACTCTAAGGACGACCTGACTTTTGAATTTCCTGCACCCGATATTCAGATTACTAATTTCTGTGTTGATATTGAATTTGGCGATGCTACCCGATTTGCAACCGTAATGCTTGATGTTACTGACGAAGCCCAGACTACTATGTACCGTAAGGATATAGCAAAGGGTACAGTAGTAAAAGGCAAAGACAAGTCAAATTATATTTACTGTGACATTTCGGGAAAAGTAGGCTATGCGAGAATAAGAATATCTACTCACAACAATTTCGGAATAAAAGTAAACGGAGTAGAATTTAACGTACAGGCACCTTTTGAAATATCGTGGATAAGGTTCATGCTGATAGTAGTAATAAGCATTGTGATTCATGAGTTTCTTAAAGGAAAGACCCTTAAAAAGAGTTTTGAAAAAAATATGCGTCTTTGCAGGACTTTCGGAATAATAATAACCGCAGGAGCTTGTATTTCAGCATTTACAATAGTAAACCACAAGCTCGACGGAAGAAAGTGGTCGGACGAGTTTAAGCAGACAAAGGGTACTGAGGTAACTCAACAGCTTGTAGAGGCTTTTGAAAATGGCAGAACTTACCTTGTACCTGAACCTGACGAAAATCTGAAAGAATTTGAAAACCTGTACGATACAGGTGAGCGTGACCAGCATATACTCGGAAAGTACGATGACTATTACGAGAATATATGGGACCATGTTTACTACAACGGCAAATTCTACTCATACTACGGTATAGCACCTGTAATTCTGCTCTGTATGCCCTACCACCTGATTACGGGGTACTTTATTCCCGAAAACCTCGCTGTACTGATATTTTCTCTCATAGGCTTCATAGGACTCGGATTCATGTACTTTAAGTTTTTCGGAAAATTATTCAGTGACCTTCCGAGCGGATTTTATATAATAAGCTATATAATACTTCAAACTTCATGCGGAATATGGTTCAGTTTAGGCAGACCCCTTTTCTACGAAATAGCAACTTCTGCGGGATTTGCTTTCCTTACGTGGGCTCTGTACTTTGCACTGTCCGCAAATATAATCGGAAAGGGAAAAATCTCACTCCCTAAGACCGCTGTTTCTTCACTGTTCTTTGCAACAGCAGTACTGAGCAGACCCACTACTGTTCTTTACTGCATATGCGTGGCACTTTATATGATACTTGCTTCACCGAGAGCAGTAACAGAACACGGTACAGGAGATGTAAGACCCGTAAAATTCGGCGACTACGTAAACAGCAGGACAGCACCTTATCTCTTGTGTGCATTGTTGCCTATGGCAGTTCTGGGACTTGTACAGATGATTTACAATGCTTCGAGATTTGGTTCTCCGTTTGAGTTCGGTATTCAGTACTCCCTTACTATCAATAACTTCACTAAAACTCAGTTCCACTGGCGACTGTCACTGATACCCCTGTATAACTACCTTTTCAGTACACCTATATTCTCGGTACAGTATCCGCTTGTAACCTCTCACTTCGATAAAATGGGAGTAAATGGTTTCTTCTATGACGACTATTCGCAGACTTACTCGTCAACGGGAGTATTTTTCAGTGCACTTCCCATGTTTGCTTACTTCCTGTCAGGCAAGGCACTGAAATACATTCCTGAAAGGAAAGAAAGGGTAAGAAAAGCGGTATATGTAGGAATACCGTGTGTATTGATACCGCTTGTAATAATAGCGTCAGTATGGGAAAGCGGTTACGCAATAAGGTACATGGTTGACTTTGCATGGCAGATGTTGCTTGGAGCGTATGTTATAGTGTTCTTCATATACAGAAAAACGGGTGACAAGACAGTAATGTACTTTATAAGGGCATTTTTCAGTATCTCACTTGTATGGACACTTTATGTATGCGGAAATCAGATACTTGAACAGGCACTCCGTTACAGTGATATGCACTGGGATTATCCTGAAATCATGTACGAAATTGAGAAAATTTTTTCATTCTGGAAATAATAAAAGGGCGGTTTCAAAGTACCGCCTTTTTTATGTGCTTACTCGTTTGTCGGGGGACGCTGTCCCCTCACCCCCTGCCAAAGGGTGCAAGCACCCTTTGAAATACCGATTTTTGTTATTATTATTTTTGTATCCTGAAACTATGTGCGGAAAAAATATTCTGATATGTTTTGTAGGGGTGTACCCATATGTACACATGAAAGTTTGCATAAAATATAAAGGCGACCTCACGGTCGCCTGAAAAATTGTATAGGGGTCTGAGAAAATTACGGTTATCAGTAATTTTCAGCGTGAACTTCAAAGTAGCTCTGAGGGTGACTGCATACGGGGCATACATCGGGTGCTTGCGTACCCACTACAATGTGACCGCAGTTTCTGCACTCCCAGACTTTTACAGTACTCTTTTTGAATACTTCCTGAGCCTCTATATTGCTTAACAAAGCACGGTAGCGTTCTTCGTGGTGTTTTTCGATTTCGCCCACCATGCGGAATTTCTGTGCAAGTTCAGGGAAGCCTTCTGCTTCGGCAGTTTTAGCAAAGTCCTCGTACATATCTGTCCACTCATAGTTTTCGCCCTCGGCAGCAGATTTGAGGTTGTCCGCAGTATTTCCTATACCGTTTAGTTCCTTGAACCACATTTTAGCGTGTTCCTTTTCGTTTTCGGCAGTTTTGAGGAAGATACCTGAAATCTGTTCAAATCCTTCTTTCTTTGCAACGGAAGCAAAGTAAGTGTACTTGTTTCTTGCCTGAGATTCGCCTGCAAAGGCAGTATGAAGATTTTTTTCCGTCTGAGTGCCTGCGTACTTGTTTGACTTCTGTTCTGACTGACTGTCCTGAATAAGTTCAAGGTTGTCACCGCTTTTTCTGCACTTGGGACATACGGGTTCTGTACCGTCCTGAACTTCAAAGACCTCACCGCATATTTTACATTTGTAAGTAGCCATAATATTATTACCTCCGTTAAATAGTATAGTAAGTGATATTATATCATATTTTACTGATTTTGTCAACCGTTTTTAGTTAGTACCACGAAATTTAATTTTTTATAGAGTACAGTTGAGTACTGCTTAAAAAGTATTATGTGCAGTTTTCGACTGAAAAATAACATTCTTATGAGGTAAAAAATGGAGTTTTCTATAAAAAACTAAACAGCTTTTATTGCAGGGACGGTGTTTCGTCATGTACTTTTTCACTTGTGGGCGAACACAGTTCGCCCCTACAAACATATCAATATATTTTTTACATATTTCATGAGTAGCCGTAGTTTCAGGATACAAAAATAATAATAACAAAAATCGGGATTCCAAAGGGTGCTATGCACCCTTTGGCAGGGGGTTGGGGGACAGCGTCCCCCAACAAAATTGATTCTCATGCTCTTAAAAAATAATTCTTGCATTTTGATATGATGTATGGTACAATATTAGTGTATTATTTTTAATGGAGGAATGAAGAATGTTATCTGATATTGAAATAGCTCAGAACGCAAAAATGAAACGTATAGGTGAAATAGCCTCAGAATTGGGAATAGATGCAGAGGATACCGAACCTTACGGACACTATAAAGCAAAGCTCTCTGAAAATCTTTACTCAAAACTTGCTGACAGGAGTGACGGAAAGCTCATACTTGTAACGGCAGTAAATCCTACTCCTGCGGGCGAGGGAAAAACTACTGTAAGCGTAGGACTTTGTGACGCAATGAACAGAACCGGCAGAAAAACGGTACTTGCTTTGAGAGAGCCTTCACTTGGACCTGTTTTTGGTATGAAAGGCGGTGCAGCAGGAGGCGGTTACTCACAGGTTGTTCCTATGGAAGACATAAACCTCCACTTTACAGGTGATATGCACGCTATAACTTCTGCAAACAACCTTCTTTGTGCAAGCATAGACAATCACTTACAGCAGGGAAATGAACTCAGAATAGACCAGAGAAGAATACTTTTCAAACGCTGTATGGATATGAATGACCGTGCATTGAGAAATATTGTAATAGGTCTTGGAGGAAAAGTAAACGGAATACCACGTGAGGACGGATTCAATATAACGGTAGCATCAGAAGTAATGGCAGTACTCTGTCTTGCATCTGACATTGATGACCTCAAAAAGCGACTTTCAAATATACTCGTAGCTTACAATCTTGACGGTGAACCCGTATTTGCAGGACAGTTAGGTGTATGCGGTGCTATGACTGCACTTCTGAAAGACGCTCTCAAACCTAATTTAGTACAGACCCTCGAAAACAATCCTGCACTTATTCACGGCGGACCTTTTGCAAATATTGCTCACGGTTGCAATTCAGTAAGGGCTACTAAGCTCGCACTGAAACTGGGTGACTACTGTGTTACTGAGGCAGGATTCGGCTCTGACCTCGGTGCGGAGAAGTTTTTTGACATAAAGTGCAGATTCAGCGGTATTACTCCTTCATGCGTGGTACTTGTAGCCACTATAAAGGCACTTAAATACAACGGCGGAGTAAAGAAAGAGGACCTTTCACAGGAAAATATGTGGTCACTTGAAAAGGGTATAGTAAACCTGAAAACTCACATTGAAAATATGCACAAGTACCACATTCCCGTAGTAGTTGCAATAAACAAGTTCCATACTGATACTGAAAACGAGATAAAGTTTGTAAAGGACTTCTGTGCGGAAGCAGGAGTTGAGGTATCAATGTGCGAAGTATTTGCAAAAGGCGGTGAGGGCGGTACTGACCTTGCTGACAAGGTATGCGATGCAATAAAGCTCTGTTCAGAGAGTGACGAGAAATTCAGTCCGCTTTACAGTACTGAACTTTCAATCAAGGAAAAAATTGAAACGATAGCTAAGGAAATTTACCGTGCTGACGGAGTAAACTTTACTGTTCAGGCTGAAAAGGCTATAAAAGAAATAGAGTCGATAGGATTTGGTGACGTACCCGTGTGTATAGCAAAAACACAGTACTCGCTTTCGGATAATCCCACACTTCTCGGAAAGCCTAAGAACTTCAAAATTACTGTCCGTGATGTAAAGATTTCAGCAGGTGCAGGATTTGCGGTAGTATATACGGGCGACATTCTGACTATGCCCGGACTTCCTAAAAAGCCGTCCGCACTCAATATAGACTGTGACAGCAACGGCAATATAACGGGGCTTTTCTGAGATGATTAGAATTATTACACATTCTCCTGAGGAAACAGTAAAAACTGCGGAAAAACTTGCGGTACTTCTGAAAAAGGGAGATATGATAGCCTATAAGGGCGGAATGGGTGCAGGAAAAACTACCTTTACAAGAGGTCTTTCAATAGGTCTTGGACTGGGCGACAATGTAATATCCCCGACTTTCGCACTTGTAAACGAGTATCAGGGGGAAAGCATTAATCTGTACCACTTCGATATGTATCGTATTCAGACTGAGGAGGGACTTGACTCAACAGGCTTTTTCGACTACGACTTTGAAAATAATATTACTGTAATAGAGTGGTCTGAAAATATTATTGACTTTCTTCCCGAAAACGTAATTTTTATATCCATTGTGCCTGTTGACGAAAATTCAAGGGAAATTATTATTGAGGACGGTGAACGCTTTGTTGATTCTTGGAATTGATACATCTGGAAAAACTGCATCTTCTGCACTTTTTGACACCGAAAACGAAGTTTTTCTCTCTTACAATACTCTCTATACTCAGAAAACTCACTCTCAGGTAATAATGCCAATGGCAAAGAATATGCTTGCTGATACTGGAAAAACAATGAGTGATATTGACCTTATTGCTGTTGCTGACGGTCCGGGGTCTTATACGGGTCTCAGAATAGGCGTTTCGGCAGTAAAAGCAATGAGTTTCGCTCTGAACTGCAAGTGTACAGGAGTTTCAACACTTAAAGCACTTGCTTACAATAACGTGTCCTTTGCAGGGAGTATATGTTCGGTAATGAAAGCAAGGGGTGAACTTGTGTACTCCTGCACCTACAAGAGTGACGGGTATCAGATTGAGAGTACAAGCGAGGAAAAAATACTTTCACGCAATGAACTCGCAGAAAATCTTGCTTTTACAGGTAATACCGTACTCCTCTGCGGTGATGGTGCTGTTGACTTCTTTACTGATTACCGTTCATCTAAATTTATACTCGCCTCACCTCAGAACAGGTTGCAAAGTGCCTGCGGAGTGTGTTTGGGAGCAATGGGTGAAAAGCAGATTTCTCCTGACGAGCTTGAAGTATCTTACCTGCAAAAGGTAAAAGCTGAAAAAGACCTTGAAAATAATTTGTAATTAATATGGGGTCAATGTTATTGGATTGCAGGGGGTGACTTTGCCCCCCGATAGGCATTTTTTTACTGACAAAAGCATAAATAAAATAAGGAGTGTTAAAAATGATAGCTATTGGCTGTGACCATGCAGGAGTTGAAATGAAAAAGGCAGTAATTGCTGAACTTTCTGCAAAAGGATTTGAATTTATTGACAAGGGTACTGACGGTGAACCATGTGACTACCCTGATATTGCTGAACTTGTATGCAGTGAAGTAACGTCGGGGAAGTGCGAAAAGGGTATACTTATCTGCGGTACAGGCATAGGAATGTCAATGTCAGCAAATAAAATAAAGGGTATAAGAGCAGGTCTTTGCTCCGACTCTTTCTCTACAAGGTACACAAGACTGCACAATGACGCTAATGTAATGTGCATGGGTGCAAGAACCATAGGTCAGGGACTTGCCTGTGAACTTGCAGAAATCTTCCTAACAACAGGCTTTGAGGGCGGAAGACACGAAAGAAGAGTAGGAAAAATGATGGCTCTCGAAAATAAATAATTTTTTAAAGGAGGTACTGACATGGGCGAATTGCATATTATTGACCACCCTCTTGTTCAGCACAAAATTTCACTTATGAGAGATAAGAATACAGGTACTAAGGAGTTTAGGGAACTCGTTGCAGAAGTAGCAATGTTTATATGCTACGAAGCTACCCGTGACCTCCCGCTTAAAGAGATTGAACTCGAAACACCTGTTGCTGTTGCGAAAACAAAAATAATCTCAGGAAGAAAACTCGCATTTATTCCGATTCTCAGGGCAGGTCTGGGCATGGTTGACGGTGTTACAAAACTTGTACCCGCTGCAAAAATAGGTCATATAGGTCTTTTCCGTGACCCCCAGACACATGAGTCTGTAAAGTACTACTCAAAGCTCCCTGACGACGTAAACGAAAGACACTGCATTATTGTTGACCCGATGCTCGCTACGGGAAGTTCAGCTTGTTCCGCAATTTCTGAACTCAAACAGAAAGGTGTTACGAATATAAAGTTTATGTGCATTATCTGTTCACCCGAAGGCGTAAAGGCAGTACAGGACGCTCATCCCGATGTAGATATTTACTGTGCTTCTATGGACAAGGGTCTTAATGAGGACAAGTACATAGTACCCGGAATAGGTGATGCAGGCGACAGAATTTTTGGTACAAAATAATTAAACGGGACGGTTTTTTTAATTCGTAATGCGTAATTCGTAATTATTGATTTACCGTATTTTCATGTAGGGGCGACCTTTGTTCGCCCCTACAATATGTTTTCTTTGTTGAAATTTTACAATCATTCTCATTTGTAGTTATTACATTTTGAGTGACCCTGTTTTTTGCAATTCATGAATAAGCATAAGTTTTTAAGTGCAAAAAAATTTTACATAGTTAAAAATTGGGATTCCAAAGGGAACTTGTTCCCTTTGGCAGGGGGGGACAGCATCCCTCAACAAAATTGATTGTCATGAAAAATATAAAAAAGCTATTGACAAATTACTTGTTATGATATATAATAAGTATGTAACCTTATCAAGAGTGGTGGAGGAAACAGGTCCTGTGAAACCCGGCAACCTGACCGCATATGCGGACAAGGTGCTAATTCCTGCGGTTTATCCGAAAGATGAGGAATGATTTGTCAGTCAAAGCGTTCCGTAAAGGAGCGTTTTTTTATTTCCCAAGGAGGTTTTTTTAATGAGCAGATTTTTCTTTACTTCTGAATCTGTTACCGAGGGTCACCCCGATAAAATTTGTGACCAGATTTCAGACGCTGTTCTTGACGCTATTCTCGAACAGGACCCCTACGGCAGAGTTGCGTGCGAAACAGCAGTAACTACCGGTATGATACTGTGTATGGGTGAAATTTCTACTTCTGCCAAAGTTGATATTCCTAAAATAGCAAGAAAAGTAGTAGCTGACATAGGCTATGACCGTGCTAAGTACGGTTTTGACGCTCATACCTGCTCCGTACTTACTACTATTGACGAGCAGTCCGCTGATATTGCAATGGGAGTAAACGAGGCATTTGAGTACAGAGAGCAGAACAGTGAAAATGACGGACTTTCAAACGGTGCAGGTGACCAAGGTATAATGTTCGGTTACGCCTGCAATGAAACTCCCGAACTTATGCCACTTCCAATCTCACTCGCCCACAAGCTCGCCCTGAAACTCACCGAAGTAAGAAAAGACGGTACTCTCCGCTATCTCCGTCCCGACGGAAAAACTCAGGTAACTGTTGAGTACGTTGACGGAAAGCCCGTAAGAATTGATGCGGTAGTAGTTTCCTCACAGCACTCAGGTGACGTTTCACTTGATACAGTAAGAAAGGACATTGAGGAGTACGTTATAAAGAGTGTAATTCCTGAAAATCTCATGGACGAGAATACAAAAATATTCATTAATCCTACGGGAAGATTTGTTGTAGGAGGTCCTCAGGGTGACAGCGGTCTTACAGGAAGAAAAATAATCGTTGATACCTACGGCGGTTACTCCCGTCACGGTGGCGGAGCTTTCAGCGGAAAAGACCCTACTAAGGTTGACAGAAGCGGTGCTTACGCATCAAGGTACATAGCTAAAAATATAGTTGCATCAGGTCTTGCGGAAAAGTGTGAGGTACAGCTTTCCTACGCAATAGGAGTAGCAAAGCCTGTTTCAATACTTGTAGATACTTTTGGTACAGGAAAGGTAGATGAGGAAAAGCTCTCGAAAGCGGTTGCCGAAGTTTTTGACCTCCGTCCTACTGCAATTATTGAAATGCTTGACCTCAGAAAGCCACAGTACAGACAGCTTGCATCTTACGGTCACATGGGACGTGAGAATCTGGGTGTAGCGTGGGAGAAAACTGACAAGACTGAGGCTATATTGAAAGTTGTTGAAAGGACTTGATTACTATGAACTTTATTGAAATGAAATTTAC
>Ga0326511_10002029_pt1 | contig 16643 bp, 13 predicted proteins | sample 0_2496_0518_D_FD_203701 | JGI IMG/M metagenome (GOLD analysis project Ga0326511, IMG submission 203701) | Bovine rumen microbial communities from UC Davis, California, United States - 0_2496_0518 | ecosystem: Host-associated > Mammals > Digestive system > Stomach > Rumen | place: USA...
CGATAGGAACCCTTCACGACGTACGACAGACGGTCGGTCAGTTCACCGTTTACTGCTACGTGCCAGGCTTTCACACGGTTGTCTGAGAAACCGGTGCTGCCGTCCCTGTTATAAATAGGTGACGTGATGAGCGGATTGCCAAAAACCATTCCGTAGTGCGCATAGCTGTCGTAGAAATAGTGGTTGTAATAGTTGTCGTTGCCCGTTACATAGTCTGTAATCTGACTGCGGATGGGTTCTGGATAGTCGCCGCTGTCCCAGTGCAGCGGTCCGCACTGGTTGGTGGTCTGCAGGTATTCCACCACAGCTCCACGTACATATTGGCGGCCTGCCGACTTGTTGCTGTAGTGCAGTCCCCAGAGTCCGTCCCAGCAGTTGCTCTTTCGGATGCCAGAACCATCCTCGAAGGGATTATCCAAGTAGGCTTCCAGCAGGTGATGATTATCAATGTTCCATCCTAACTGAACCGTCATGGACCCCAGGTGGTTGCCGAATACCCAGTCTTCGCTGGCATCGTTCTCAAAGTAGTTGCTGTCGCCTCGGGGCAATATGACATCCCAGAAAGCCTTCAGGTTCGACTTCTTCTTGACGGTTTTCAGCTGGTTGTCTACGTAGGAATAAGAAGTGCCGCCAAACTGGGCGAAGTGTTCAATACCCACAGTTACGTAGAATGGCTTTTCAGGATTGCTGCGTATGTAGAGATGCTTCTGGTGGAACAGCACGCCGTCGGCATAAAAGAGGTTGGCACCGGGCTCCTCATAGAACTTGTCATGATGGTATCTGCCGTCGAGCAGTTTTCCGTAGCCGAAGTCGAAGTTTATCTGTACCCAGCCTTTCGTGTAAGGAACCGTCCAGAAGCCATCAGTGCCGAAATGCACCTGGGGTAGGGGCTTGGCATTGTTGCCCTTGATGAACGCACCGCTGCTTAAGACGGCATCGCGCAGAATAGGGCTTGTCTCGCGACTGCCGGCCTCGATGAAAAACGATTTCCATGCGAGGTTGACAAAACATTGCTGCAGGTAAGCCTTGTGGTCAGCATGCACCGAACCAATGGCATCGATAGTTCCAGAAAGCTTCAAGTCATTGTTGAACTGGTGGGCTATGTTGACAGCACCACGCAGATAGGCTGTGTTCTGACGGGTACTCAGTGAATGATAACGGTTGGAAACCACCTGATAGGCCGTATAGTCACCTGTTCCCAAAGCCGTTTCTGCCGTCAGGTCATAAGTAAGGCTCGTACCCAGGCTGTCCTGTGCATGAACTGCCAGCGAACAGAGGAAGAGGCAGACTGACGTGAGGAAAATGTGTCGTAGCATTAAAATTTCTTGCCAAATGAAATATTCAGAAAAGTAAGGCCGATAATCTTGAGGTCCAGCCACCATGAACGGTGTTTCAGGTAGTCAAGGTCCATCTCCAGACGAATCAGCATCTTTTCTATTGTGTCCGTATAGCCATTGTAAATGGTAGCTTTAGAGGTGATACCAGGTCTTATCTGATATAGATACTCGTAGCGAGGGTCTCTCTCCATGATTTTCCGAATGTAGTATTTGCGCTCAGGCCGAGGTCCCACGAACGACATGTCGCCTTTGAGCACGTTCCAGAACTGAGGCAACTCGTCCAAGTGATGGTCGCGCAAGAACTTGCCGGTCTTAGTCAGACGTGGGTCATCATCGCTGTTCCATAGCTGTGGACCCTCGTCTTCAGCATCTACCCGCATGCTGCGGAACTTATAAATATAGAAAGGCCTTCCGAAGCGGCCGATGCGTACTTGTCTGTAGATGACAGGACCATCCTTGTCACGCTTGATGGCATAATAGCATAGCAGGAAAAGGGGGGAAAATATAATAAGACAGAACAATGCTGCAAAGAAATCAAACCACCGCTTGACTTCCCTCTCAAAAGCATTCATACCATCATATATATAATCGTAGTTATGTTCCATCGGCAATTACCATTTACTACTAAAACGCAGTGTATACAGATTTATTGCATAGATAGCCAAAAAAAATGATATTTCAACGTGACTGGATATGTAATCCCAATTTCATCTTCACTGCTTTTTCAAAAATCGGCTGCAAAGGTACGAATTATTTTATGATTTTGTGAAAATAATACATGTTTTTTCCTTTTCATGCTCACTTTTTCTTTTTTTCTTCGTATCTTTGTGGGCAAAATACAACAACTATGGAGAAATTCTTTAATACAGCGGGACCGCAGATTCCTAATGACAATTACACCATTGCCCCACTTGCTCGGTTCAATTTGGACGAGATACTTTCCCTTATTCGGCAGCAGCGCTATTTCGTGCTCCATGCTCCTCGGCAGACGGGTAAGACATCGTGCATGCTTGCCTTGCGCGACTACCGCATTGTGCTCTCCAATCAGGACATCGTCACTGGCGGTTCGGCTTTCAACATCAAGGCTGAGTCGCTGCGGTTAGGCAATTTCTCCAAAGACGAAATCCGTGAACTCTATATGCAGCACACCCGCGAGACGGGACAGCAGTGGGACGAGGCTTGCTTCCCTATGGTATGGGAGGCCTCCGAGGGCCAGCCGTGGTTAGTGAACGCGCTGGCCCATGAGGTAACCTACAAGATGAAGAACAGTGACTCATGGATTCAGAAGTTCTACTATGCCGAGGCCGGTCCGCAACTGTTGCTGCAGGCCTTTCTGCAGAGAATTGTCAACGGTGGCGGCTATATTGACAGAGAGTACGGCCTGGGGCGCAAGCGCACCGATCTGCTCATCCGCAAGCCGCTCACCGACGGCTATGGAGGTCCAGTGCAGCGTGTCGTGCTGGAGTTGAAAATCAAGCGCGGCTCGCTGGATTCCGTCATCGAGAGCGGTCTTGAGCAGACTTGGCAATACATGGATACTGTAGGCAGTGTGGACGAGGGCCACCTTATTATCTTTGACCGCACGAAGGAAAAGTCATGGGATGAACGCATTTGGCACAAACTCTGCCAGTTTAACGGTCATGATATCATGGTGTGGGGGATGTAGAGATGTACAAATTCGCTCGATGATAATGAAGTGTTTCCTTTCTTTCCTGGTACTGCTGACGTTGGTGTCAGATACGTTTCTCGCCAGTGTCAAGGCGCAGGAAAACTATGTTTTGGTATTTGCGGACGAGTTCAATCAGAAGAACGGGAGTCAGCCCGATGCAAAGTTCTGGAGTAGCAGTCCGCGTGGTAGGAGTCTTTGGAACCGCTGGATCAGCGATTCTAAGGAAGTGGCTTTTATCAAGAGTGGAAGGTTGGTGTGCAGGGCAATACGTAATACGGTGAATCCTGCCGATACAGCCCTTATGCTAACTGGAGCTGTTGAAACTCGGAATAAGTTCAGTTTCAAATATGGCAAGATAGAGGTGAGAGCAAAAACCAACCTGCATGTTGGTAACTTTCCTGCTATCTGGCTGTTGCCACAGCCTCCTGCACAGCCGCACCCATACAGCGGGGAGATAGATATTTGTGAGACATTCGGCACGCATAAGGATGCTTATCAAACAGCTCACAGCCACTGGACAGTAGACCTGAATCACCGAAGCCCCAAAAATGGCTTTGTCAAAAATGGGGTGAGCGTAAACCGTTGGCATGTTTATAGTTTGGAGTGGTCGGAAGACAATTTGGTTTTTAAGGTTGATGGTGAGGTGACGGGAGTGTATTTGAAATCGAAAGACAAAGAGGCTCTTGAGAACGGGCAATGGCCTTTTGACCATCCTTTTTACATCATTCTGAACCAAAGTGTGATGGTGAAAAACAGCAGGGCGGGTGCCCCCGACTTAAACTATGTCTATGAAACTCAGTTTGACTGGGTGCGGGTTTATAAGAAGAAGCAGGACATTAGATGACGCTCTTGTAGAAAGCTTTGAAAGCATAGCTTATAAAATACATTCCTGACTGAAGAAAAGACAGATGTTCAATTTCCCGATAGATGTGCCATTGCCACTGTGTGACTTGCAGCTTGTTGGCTGATACGGAACTTGAGGTGACGCGATAGGCTGCTAAAGTTGTTCCTGTATTTTGGGCAATATAACCTTTCTTCAAGATCTGTAGCCACATGACGTAGTCCTCATGGTGTATGTCTTGGATGGGAATCTTACCAACTTTTTTAGTGTCGTAGATACCTGTCAAGTTGCCGATGATGTTTCCACAGAGCAAAGTTCGGTAGGTAGCATAAGGTGGAGCTGTCACCAGACGATTGTTCCGGTAGCCGTTTTCGTCGATTTTCTCATAATTTGAGTAGACTATCGCCGTGCGGTTGTCCCTGAAAAAGGCCAGTTGCTGTTCCAGCTTTTGTGGGAACCAGAGGTCGTCGCTGTCAAGGAATGCGATGAAGCGTCCTTTTGCAGCCTGTACTCCTACGTTTCTTGGAGCAGAAGGCATCTTTCTTGAAACAGTATTTTTCAGGACACGTATGCGTGAATCCTGTGCAGCGTAATTTTGTGCAATAAGATAAGAGTTGTCGGTGGAGAAGTCATCAACAATAAGTAATTCCCAGTTCTTGTAGGTTTGCGAGATGACCGATTCTATGGAGGCACACAAAAACCGTTCCGAGTTGTACATCGGCATGATGACTGAGACCAGTTTTTTTTTCACTTCCATATTGTATAAACGCAATAAATGCTAATCTATTGTTTTAAGTCCCCCCCTTTCCAAGATTTTTTTCCACGACAATGATACTAAAACACAGAACAGAACACGCTTTGGGTGCTTTCTTCCGAGTTGTTTCTTAAGAAAACCTCTCTTGCATATGGGTTATATCGTGTTACTGGGTGATGGATGAAATAGTTTATTCGGTCGATAAATTCTTTTGGGGTATTGCACAGACCACCGACTTTATCTGTGTCCAGATTGTAGCCTTCAAAAGTCTCTTTCGTGCCAATAATATTCTTACCGTACATCAGTGATTCGCAGGTCTTCACCTTCATGCCGCTGCCTGAGAATACGGGAAGAATCATGAAGTCCGTTCCCTCAAAGTAAGGTCGCAAGTCAAGCGCATCGTTAACTACTTCAATATCTTTCATACAACTGTTTTCTTCTTTGAGTTTTACCATATTCCTGCCGACGACCTTGAAATCTACGTCAACGTAAGGCAGAACTTGTTTTACAAAAAACAGAACGCCATCATTGTTGGGTATGGAGTAGGCTCCAACGAACAGACATTTCGGACGCTTGCCTGTCATTATCTTTTCGTCAACAGGTTGGAATTTGTCCTCCATCGATACACTTACCACGGCATCTGCTCCTCTGCCGTAGTGCTTTTCCAAATAGATAGAATCGCGCTGGCTTAAAGTAATGATTTTGTCGGAATATTTGCATCCAAAGGCATCATTATGTGCTGCACATTTAACGATCAGGCTTCGCCCAGGCATGTACCGGGGTACTTGTGCATCATAGTAGATGCTCTCCACATTATGATAGTGGGTAATAATGCGACCTTTGTATCCGTTTTCCTTCAGTTTTTTTGCAATAATAGCAACGACGCTGGTGCTTAGGAAAACATAATCAAAGGATTTAGCTTCTTCTAAGATTTTTTTCACTTTCTTTGGGGTAAGACCATTATGGTAGTTAAAAGGAAGCAACAGAACAGCCAGCATATAGCTCCAAATGTTGCGTGGTACAGCCTCATCCAGAATGTATCTTTTACATACGTTGTCAGAACCGAAATAGCCTTCTAACATCCTAAGGCTTCTTGCGTTAGCCATTCCTCCACCGATGAGAATACTGTCTTGCCGCTTAAAACCGATGAAAAGTATTTTTCTACCCATTTATAATCCGTTCCTTTAGTATGTGTATTCAATAATGACAATCTCTGATAGCGTTTATCCAACCATGACCAAATTCCTGGTCTGGCTCAACGTAATTGCCTTCGCCCCATTCGTTCCATGATTTCAGGACAATAATTTGATGTTCTGGCGTTTTGTTCTTGACCATTTCTGATGCCTGATGTAGATGTTCCTTGAATTTCTCAGGAGTTGCTCCCAAGTAGATGCCGTCCCAAGAAGTAGCACGGGGACTGCGGTCCCAGTTAGGCATAACGGTAGGGAAGACATTCTCCCATTTGTCCTCTGGGGCAAAAAAGCCTTTGACGGTTTGGGCGTAGTCGTATTTTGCACCTATTGGCAATCCTATTTTCCTTAATATGGTCTGGGCCAAATCATTGTATTTTCCTTTGTTTAGCAATTCTCCCCTTCGCCTTCCAATAGAGTTGACAGCATCAAACCCCATGTCAAGCACCGACTGGAAAATATCTGCACTGCTTTCCAGATTGGGCATTGTCAAGGAACGTGTGCCATCGGCATTCAGCTTGAACGACAGGACCGAGTCGCACATGGCGACAGCATACAGGCCTTTTAGCCCATGCTCTTTGGCAAGCTGACGCCAACACCCAAGCCATTCCTTCACTCTCGTATGGTGCCAAGGGCTGTATAAGAAGAACAAGGGCTTACCATCAACAGTGATATATCGTGGGTCTTTGAATGCTGGTAATACTGACAGGAAATGGTGCTTGTCGTCTTCTTCACCAGGATATGTCTGTTCCATTAGCATCGAGTTTGACTGGATGTTGGATTTCCTGTTCCATGTCTTGTTGCTCCATGAATGGTTTGCCCAGCATAGGCAAAAGGGTAAGTCAGGCTTTCCGCTCGTCAGTACTTCGTTGAAAGGCCGTTCTAACAGTCTTTTCCCTCCAAACCAGTAGTGATAGTAGCAAAACCCCTCTATTCCTGCTTCCCGTGCTAACTGGGCCTGGGCTTCTCTCGTTTCAGGTAGTCGCAGGTCGTAGAAACCTAAATCAGCCGGTAATTTGGGCTGTACATGACCCTTGAAAAGGGGCTTGGCTTTGACCACGTTCATCCATTCTGTAAATCCTGGTCCCCACCATTTGTCGTTTTCTGGAATGGGGTGAAACTGTGGCAAGTATAGTGCAATGATTCTTGGCTTCATCTATAATGCTTCTTTATGATTCTGCTTCACTTTTGGTGCTTTATATCCATTTATTTTGTGCAAAAGTACAAAATTTATTTGAAATAATGCTGATAAGTCTGAAAAAATAGCGTTTCAATAGCTGTCTGATGAGTCTAAGGCATTTTGCCCTTGTTCCCATTCGCTTTCATAAGGATGCAGGACAGCCTGTTCAGCACATTGTTGCCCCAATAGTATGTCGGCCTCAGAATAATAACGTTGAGGTCTGGAGGCATTGCCTACAACAGGTACTCCAAACACAGGACGCAACAATGCCTCAAACCATGTGCATGACGCGATATAACTGGCAATGTGGAGATTCAGATGCCACTGGTCCCGAGTCATATATGCCGCATCATTCAGACGCGTACCTCTTGCCAATTGGATGGCTGTCCCCGTAGGAATAATGACGTCAATGCCATATCGTTGTGACATTTTCTGGCAGCAAGCAATATTGCCTTGTAATACATAAGGCATCTCACTAGGTCTATGGCTCCATGTCAAGTGAAATGCAAGGCATACATTCTTGTTTGGGCATGAAGAGGTGATGAGTTCTACATATTCCTTAAGCGTGGCATATGAACTCCATACGTATGAATAGTTGCTGACCTGTTGTACAACAATTACGTTCCATGATTGGTTGAGTAATTGAGGCAGTGTTCCTTCTGTGGACATGGCTGCCCTTCCTGCTCTATGCTGTAGTGTTACGGTTTTTTCATGATGGAAAATCTCAGTCCAAGTAGTAAGGGATGCCCCCGATTCACAAGCCTCATAGAGGCATACTCTACCTTCGTCTATGCCGGATGCCTTTACTAATGTATCCATGTAGGTCATCGCATCTGAAGAAAAACTGTTGCCTATGATAAGAATACGCAAAGTGTCAGCATCAATAGGATAAGGTGGATTCTCGAAATACTTTACGCTGTCGGGAATGCCATCGCTTAGACTGTCGTAGTTAAAATTGCCATGAGGAAATTCGTCCTCCTTATTACAAGAAAGGAATAATACACCGACTGCAAGCAGAAAGAGTAATCTGAACAATTGACTCATAACAAGAATGTCCGGTGATGTTGCTTTTTTATTTTCTGGCATACTCAATAGGGATTTTGCCTAATTGTGCTGCTATATGTGAGTATGATGAATAGTGGCTGCCTATAATCTTATTGGTTTTGCTAAGGCAGTAGAGTTCAGTAACAGCGAATTTCATCCCTTCCAGATTGTCACGTAGAGTATTGCCGTTAGATGTTATAATCTGATTCGGGAACAGACGCAGCAATTCTTCTTTTACGGTCTTGTCATCGCTGGCGAGATAAAAACAGACATGTGGGTCTTGCTCTATTTCCTTTCGCATTTTTTCAATGAAAAGTTCTAATGGAGACTGTCTGATAGACTCAATGTTGTCAGTACGTCTGACGTGGATGCCGATAGTGTTTGGTGCAAATAGCTTGACAATGCTGTCAATTCTTTCCTGAATATCTTCCTGGGGAACGAATAGCTGGTCAAAAGGATAGTCTTGGCACATGGGGAAACATGAAATCAGCAATAAGTCTTTATTTGCTGATTTGTTGATATGGTCAAATATATTCCCCCCATAGTCCAGGAAATCGAAGTTGAAAATAGTTTGATGCCGCAGGTGTAAGAGGGGCCATCGTAATAGATAGTCCTTCGTGCCGCTGATATTATATAGCCACTTGGTATTTGTCTTAGTAGTGGCGATGTCGGGGGATAGCGGCTTGAACAAATCTTCAAATTCAGCTTTGAGGCCGTTGTCTATAATCCAGATGATTTGGGCAGGCAAGTGGTAAGCTTGTGCCAGAAATACTCCGGATGCCATAACACGCATTCGGTTGCACAAGCCTCCTGTGGGTATGATTAGTATATTGTTCATAGTCTTGTATTTTATATTTTGAGGCAGAGAGCTTCGTTTACAGTTGCTTGATGACTTTTGCCGGGACCCCTGCGGCGATGGAGTAGGGAGGTATGCTCTTGGTTACCACGGCATTTGCTCCAATGATGGAGCCTCGGCCGATGGTTACTCCTGGCATGATGCAGACCATCTCGCCAATCCATACGTTCTCTTCTATGATTACAGGGCCTTTGCTTATCAACGGACGGTAGTTAGGACGTATGTCTAACTGTTCTCTCGTGAAGGAACCATGAGAATTATCGGTTATGAAGACTTTACGCCCCATACGTACATTGTCCTTAATGATAATGCTATTAGCACACGACAGATGGCTGTAGTCCCCTATGTTGACATAGTTACCGATTTTGATGCATGGTGTAAAGCTTTGGTCGTGGAATTGATCGAAAGCTTCCACTACAAGTCCTCTGCCCATGCTGACAAAATCAGCTAAATCAATATGTTGTCCACCTTGAAGAAGGAGAAACTTCCCGAAAATACAGTGTTTTCCGTGTGAATGGAACTCATATTGAATCCATCCGGAATATAACCGAGTATAGATTTTCCTGTAAAGTATTCCTATCTTCGGAGGGAAAATCGTATGTAAGAGTTTGAATATCATATTTTCTTAAAATAAAATTTCCATAAACAATATATGCGGCTTACATGTGCCAAGGCGATGAACCCGATAATCGACCAGCAAATGCTTTCGGGGGCATAGCCCCGGCTAAGTAGCAGGCTGCTGGCAGGCAGACATAAGATGGTGATGGTCTCTACGATCAAGTGGTATTGTCTTACACATCCCACTGCATGCATAATAATAGTTATTGGCATGCCAATCATAAGCAAAAGTGCAACAATAATCATCAGTCTTGAGAAGATGACAGTCATGCTATCGACATCGCCCAGCCAGATGGTCAGGATCTCTGGCATCCAGAATTCCAATATGCCGATGATGATACCCAGAAGTCCTAATATGGCTAATGTTGACAAGACAAACAGCCGGTTGAGATGTCTGAAGTTTCCTTTTGAGTAGTTCATCACCATTTGGGGCCTGACGGCCATAATAATATTGTTGCCGAAACTGCTGATAGCGTTATATAGTTGTAGTGATACGGCAAATGCGGCATTGGCTACAGGTCCCACATAAACATTCAGAGCCATCATATTGCCTTGTAGCATTAATGCACTGGCTATACTTCCGTAGATTGTCCACCCGGAAAAAGATAAAATCTCGTGATACAGATTCCTGGGATTTCGCTTCTGACAGGTGATGCCATTGATTTTATGTTTTACGTACACCCTGTAATAGATGTATCCGAACAAATTTGCCACAATTTGTAATGTGGCATAGAAAATCATTTTGTCACATGGCACGACAAACAACAGCATTGCAGTGCCCAGGTTGATGATGCCTTCAAGAATGGTTACAAGGGCAAAAACATTCATCTTCTCATAAGCGAGAACTACTGCAAGGTATGGCACTTGTAGAAGAGTGAGTATAAAGTTTGCAATAGCCAGTTGATAGACTATTAGCATTGCAAGATAGCGTGAATCGGGGCAATTCATTTGAGTACTGACAAACCACAGCCCCACAGTCTCCATGCCTATTGCAATCAGGAAAGACAGCAACTTGCTTAATTTGACACTTACACTGAAGGAAGCACTCGCACCATCTGCATCATTTTTCCCTAAAGCGATAGAAATAAACCTTTGTGTAGAGGTCGCTAATATGGCCTTTAGGCAAACCACTAACTGGACAACACCAGTGACAGCGTTCAAGATGCCATAGTCTTCAACTCCTAATCCTGACCGTATGTATCTTACCGCCACAAGATTGATAACCATCAGCAATGCCATACGCAGAAACAGTAGCAATGTGTTTTTTGCTACTCTTCTGTCTGATGGGTTTGATAGGAGCTTGTTCATCTGGCCGAGGATAATATGAAACCAATGCCATACATATTTCTTAACGAGAAGTTAAGATATATGAATGCTATTAATAAGAACAGCAAGACGCCCCCCCACTTTGGCCGGAGCGTGTATGCTATTGCCGGGTATAGCACAATAATGATAGTGCGATACATAGACCCCATGCGTTCTCCTATTGCGGGAATGAAAGAAAAGACTGCATAGGAAACGATTGCTAACCCAAATATTTTCATCATGATAGGGAAGTATGGAGACTTCTCTGTTAATACATCGGTCCAAAACAGCAAATAGAAAAAAATGGCTACCATAAAAAGATGGAATGGGCTAAACAACTCCAGACTAGATACAATCACCTTGCCATTCTCGGCCGCCTTGCTATACAGCTCTATCTTATTGCCAATATAAGGAATACCAGAAGCAAAGTCTAACCCCAGTTTTGTGCCGGCAAAAATGTATGCAACAGGTATGGAAACAGCCAAGGCTATTTTCCAGTATCGATTCAAAGGCTTGTTGCCGAAAAACAATAGGGGCAGCAGAATAATACCCGAGGTGTGAAAGAATGTTCCGATTAAAATACAAAAAAACGCTATCCATCTCTTGTTGTCGGCAATATAAGGTATTGCTAACAGCAAGCATCCGGAAAGCACGCCGGCCCGTATTTGGCAAGTCTCATGAAGTTCGTAATAAAAGCTGATGTACATTAAGACCATTAACAGCATAGATTCCTTATAGCGGCTGAAGGCAACAAACTTCAGTGTCACACCCAGTATGGCATAAAAGAAAAAAAGCAGATGGACATCGTTGTAAATGGGTTTCAGGGCATTGGTAATGATGATAAATGACAATTCGACTTTGTCCATTAAATTGTCACTCCGTAAATGGTTAAATGATGTTTGGTATGATAGTGAGTCTGGGTCTATGCCTACTTCGCGAGTTCCTGCCAGTATGATTAGCAATAAACAAGTTGTAGCACAAATCAGTTTTTCCTGTTTTGCGGGTATATAGTCTGCAAAGAAAATCAGGAAGCCATATATGACAAAGAGGACGCATATGGAAGATACTAAAATCATGGGCTATACATGTCTCTTTAAAGAAATCTCAGGAGATAGTCTTTGCAACTCGTAATAGCGGTAATCATAATAGCCAATATCAGCATTGCTGCCACGAAAAGCATGCGTTTGGGGCCGGCCGGCTTCACGGGTACGGCAGCACCTTTCAGCACCGTGAATGCAGGGGTTTTTTCCTGCACCTTGGCCTTGGCGGCCTGGAGCTGGGTGTTGATGGTGGTATAGGCATTGAACTTCAGCTGCATGTCGTTCTCCATGTCCTCCATCTTCAGTTCCACGCTGCGAAGTGATACGTGGGTGCTGGCATCTGCCATTCCGGCATATTGCTGGCGAGTTCTTTCATAGTCTTGCTTGGCATCGGCGGCCAGTTTCTTGTAGTACTCGTAGTCGGTACGTGCCTTGTTGGTTCGGTATTCCGTGATGAATATCTGTAGCTTTTCCTTAACAGAATCAGTGAGTGTTTTGCAGATAAGCGGGTCTTGGGCTTCTACGGAAATGGAAATGACACCAGTCTGCTTGTCGATGGCAATACCGATGTTGTTTCTTGCTGCGCCTAATACTTCGTCTTCGCTCCTGGACAGATTGTAGGGGTCGTAGCTGCCGTCGGCGGTGCCTCCCTTGTCTTCTTTCTTGGGCAATAGGCTCTTCAGCCAGTTGATGGGATAATTCCACCATGCCGTCTTCTGGTATTTCTTCAGATAGTCATGATAGTTGGTGCTGATTTCGCCGTCCTGACTTTTGACCTTGATGCCCATCAGACTGGCCACGAAGCCATTGTCCTCCATGAGGTCGGGGTAGAGCAGGGGGGTGATGGCATCAGAGGTTTGCATTTCGCTGAGGTCGAAACCAAAACTGGCGGCAATAGAGCCAAGTGTTCCACCGGCTCCTGAATTCTCCATCTCGGGTGCTAACTTAATGTCGCTGGTGTAATACCTCGGTAGGCTGAAAATATAGATGCACGACAGTACAAACACAATCGGTAGCACCTTGTAGAACAAACGACGATTGTCCCATATCTTTCTGAATATGATGCGAAGGTCGATGACCTCGGGTGTGTTTATCTTGTTTTCTTCCATACTCGTCTATTACTTTATCAGGTTAGCAATGGATGCTGCCATGGTGCCGAGCGAGGCAGCGCTGGTACCGATGCTGAGCCACTGCTGCAGTCCGAGTCCCTGGCGCTGGCGCTTGGTGGGCACCACTATCTGACAGCCTGGTGCGGGCTTGTGTTTGCGGTCGGCACGGGCCACCATGCCGTTCATGTAGATGATGATGGTCTGGCTCTTCTTGCCTGTTGAGGTGACGCCGCCAGCCAGATTAATGTAGTAATCGGCATCCTTGCCATCCTTGTAGTAGACGGTGTTGGGGTAGAGCACCTCGCCGTTGATTTTCACCGTGCCGTCGTAGCGAGGCACCACGATGCGGTCGCCCTCGCGCAGGATGGGGTCGTCGTCGCTGCCGGGGTTCTTCAGTGCCTTGTCCAGTTCAATGCCCACGGGGTAGGTGTTGCCCACCATCAGTTTGCGCACGTCGATGGAGTCCTTGCCTGAGTTGCGCTGGGCGGTGCGCAGCACGGTCTCCATCATTTCGCGTTCTTCCTGGGTCATGCGGCGCAGCAGTTTGGTGCCTTTGGCATAGGCTCGGTTGGTGAGTCCGCCGGCCTGCTTGACAATTTCACTCAGTCGCTGTTCCTTGTTGGACAGTGCATAGGTGCCCTCAAACTGTATCTCGCCCTCAATGGTGATGTTCTGCTGGACGCTATAGTCCGGACTACGGCGTACGTAGACTTCGTCGAAGGGTTGCAGGGTGAAGCCGGGATTGCTGTCGATGGTGAAGTCGGGGTTCAGCTTGAGGTTGAAAGTCTCGGCTATCTGGTCGCGGGCCTCGGTGGAGTGAGGGTTCGACAGGCGCCTGGCTACATCGACCTTGACCAGCGAGGCGGCCTCGGTGGGACCGCCAGCCTGAATGATGAGGTCTTCAATGGTCTCGTTGGCGGCATACTTGTAGACTCCCGGGTAGAGTACTTCGCCCGATATGGTGACGGTCTGCTGCTCGGTGCGTTCCTGGTGGCTGGCGATGTAGATGACGTCCTCGTTGCGCAGGGGTACGTCGGGCATGGTGCCATCCAGAATGCTGCGCACATCGATGCTCTGCACCTCCAGCGTGCGGTCGGTCTTCAGGCGGTGCATGACGGCATGTTGGCTGATAGCCCCTTCGGTGAGTCCCGCAGCGGCCTCAATGAGCGACTTGACGGTGCTGATGTTGCCTCCCAGCTGATACATGCCGGGTCGGAATACGGCGCCGCGCACCTCCACCATGTTCTGATAGCGGTTCAGGGTGGAGTCGACACTCACCGAGTCTTCGTCCATCAGCTTGAATTCATTGAGATCGAATTCGCCGACGCTGAATACAGAATATTGCTGTCCGGCTTTGCGGTTGATGCGTATGGCCTTGGTGTAGGCATCGCCCGTGAACCCGCCGGCATAGCGTATCAGGGTGGCGGCACTTTCCGTCTTCTTCATCTCGTAGAACATGGGGCGCTTCACCTTACCCGTGATGTTGACCAGCGCCTCGTAGGGCGACACGGTGATGACATCGTTGTCCTGCAGTCTGACATCGCCCGTCAGCTTGCCGTTCAACAGGAAGTCATAGACGTCGACATTTGATATCAGCTTGCCGCGCCGGTAAACCTTCACGTTGCGTAGCGTGCCGATGTCGTTCGGACCGCCCGCCATATAGAGGGCGTTGTAGACGGATGCAAAGGCCGACAGGGTGTAGGTGCCGGGCACTTTCACCTCGCCCATCACGCTGACGGTGATGGTGCGCGTCTGGCCCAGCGTCAGTTCTATATTGGACCCCTGATAGCGCGGCCCCAGCACACGCTTCAGCTTGGCTTTGGCCTGCTTGACGGAGAGTCCTCCCAGTTCGACGATGCCGATGCCCTCCACGGTGATGGTGCCATCGGGCGAAATGACCTCGGTGACACTCTCCTGCGAAGCTCCCCAAATGTCGATGTTCACGGCATCGCCGGGCCCCAGCCGGTAGTTCTGCGGGGTGGCGAGATTCATCGAACTCTCAAAGGTCAGATTTTTGTTGTTGAAGACTTCGTGACCGAAAATCTTCCGTTTGCCGCTTGTCTCCTCTACATAGTATTTCAGCGAGTCGGGCATCATGAAGTCGATGGCGTTGTCCATCGCAGTGTATTCCCGGTCGTTCTCGTCGTAGGTGTGGCGCAGCTGCCGGTTTTCCCTCTTGCCGTCCGTCAGCCGGTATTGCGAGGCGTTCTGCCTGTCGCGGTCAGCCTGCTGTTGGCGCACCGCGTCGTTGGTCTGCCGCATACGGTTCTTTGTCTCCTGTGAACCGGCAGTGATGTCCTCGGCACCCAGTGCCCCGTTCTTCATCTGTTTCTGGTATTTCTTCTGGATGCGGCGCAGCTGGTCTATGGTAACACCGCGCTGCATCAGCTGGGTCACTATCTGCTGGCGCGAAGTGCCCTTGGCATTCTGCTCCATGACATAGTCCATAATCTGGTTGTCAGTCATTGTCGACTGGCCCCACGACACAGTAGTTGCCAGCGCAAAGGCGGCAATGAAGGTTGCTATTCGTTTCATGATAGTCTAATATACGCGTACATTTTAAGATAATAAACACGTGATAACACTAAATATTGCGCAAAATTACAACTTTTTTTTCGAATCCATGCTTGATTTCCGGAAAAAACTTATTTTGCGCCCTGAATTCGAAAGAAAAGATTTCCCCAGAGGTGATTTGCTTTTGGACCAGATAGGGGTATGATTGTATTGGCAAAGTTGTTTTTTTTGTTTTCCCTCTACTGATTAGTCTTATTTTGTGAGTTAAGTGCTTGATTTCATTGAGTTTGCAAAAGATATGTTCAGATGCTTGCCTCTACTTTGCCTCTACTTTGCCTCTACCTTGCCTCTACTTTACCTCTACCTTGCCTCTACTTTACCTCTACCTTGCCTCTACTTTTCATCTACTATTCCTCTGTTAAACCTCTACCTCTTGTTGGCTCAACCTCGATGTCTTATCTGCACAATTTCTACATCCCTACCTCGCAGATTCCAACATTCGCTATCGCAACTTTCCTCCCTAATACTTCTTGTTAAATTCTCTAGAGAATTTGCAGCCAGAAGGCCTTCTCGTCAATACTACATCCCTATCTAGCCGTTGAATTCTCTAGAGAATTTGATGGCAAATATTAGTCTGAAATCTTGCAACTCCCCTGTTCAATATCTGCCAGCACCCTATCTGGGAATTTGCAGCATATAGGTGTGCAGGATGGATGTTTAGTAGAAGGAAAGTAGGGGATTGATAGAGGGAAGGTAGAAGGAAAGTAGAGGGAAAGTAGAGGCAAAGTAGAGGTAGAAAATAATGTAAGTCGCTAAAATACAGAATATTACTCTTGATTAGTAGAGGCAAATCGCTGAAATAATTTTTTATTTGTAGCAGACAGAGAGAAATAAATAATCGCAGAAAATATTTGGTGGTTTGTTTTTTATTTCGTATCTTTGCCGCCGATTACAACATCTACAATCTGGGCTTGACTGGATTTGACGGCAAGATGAGATGGTACGTAAGCATGCGGAGTGACGGCTGTGTTCTCCATAATCAAGTCGGTCGGAAAATTAATTGGCAACAATGAGTATGCTCTCGCTGCCTAATCGAAGTATAGTAGATTGAGGCTCAATTCCGCTACAAGGTAGCAGAACGAGACGTCGCTCCGAGGATGTTGTTCCGAATCCAAAGGGTCAGCGG
>Ga0326511_10002030_pt1 | contig 16641 bp, 5 predicted proteins | sample 0_2496_0518_D_FD_203701 | JGI IMG/M metagenome (GOLD analysis project Ga0326511, IMG submission 203701) | Bovine rumen microbial communities from UC Davis, California, United States - 0_2496_0518 | ecosystem: Host-associated > Mammals > Digestive system > Stomach > Rumen | place: USA: California...
GTGATGGAAAAATTGAAAAACCTCAAGCAGTAGTTAATGCAATCGACATTGATTGGAATAACGCTGAAATTACTGGTTTAGATGATCCTATTACTTCAACTGCTCAAGTATTAAGTATTCTTGGAGATTTGAATAATAAAGTAAACAATGGAGATGGTATTGGTGATGGATTTAAACATGTTATTATTGATGCTGAAGAATATGAAGCATTAGAAGAATATGATCCAAAAACAATTTATTTTATTATTGGTGCTATTGAAGATGATGAGCCATCAGGTGGTGATGACGGAGAATTTACTACAGATTTATACGTTAATAACACTCATTATACAACAGATGGTCAAACAATATCTTTAACACCTGGAGGAGAATATACAATTAGTGGTACATTAAAAGGTAAGATATTAATTGATACAACAGAGTTAACAACCGAAGAAGTTAAAAATCTTGAATATACAAAAATTACATTAGATAATGTAAGAATTGAATCTGATGATACATACGGTATTATGTATAAGATGCCAACATCTGATGATCCTGCAGTTCAATTTAAAGGTTATAAAGGTATTTCTATAACACTTAAAAAGAATACAGTTAATAGAATTAAATGTACTCTTGAAGCAGAAGGTGATGACCAACCTGGTGCAATATATTCAATGAATAATATTGAATTACAAGGCCCTGGTTATTTAGCAGTTCAAAATAGTGGCGGACATGGTATAAGAGGACAAGAAGTTAAATTAAATAATCCACACATTTGGATTAATGCATCTCATGATGGTGTTCATGGTAAAAATATTACTATTTTAGGTGGTACTTATTATTTAGATTCATGTAATGATGGATTTGGTACATCATCAAAGGGAAGAATAATATATATTGATGGTGAAATAAGAACAAAGAATGTTAGTTCAGTAAAAGCTACATTATTAGATAGTAAGAATTATGGAGTATACTTTAATGAATCATTATTATCTGAAAATGATTTAACAAATTGTATTGGTATGCATTTAATTTCTAAAGAAGCATTCAATATTATTGTTAAGAATACTGATGAATCTGGAGAATTATTAGACGGAGGAATGATTGATGGTAAAGTATATGGATATCCAACTAAAACAGATTATGAAAATGATTCAAATAGTGTTGAAATTAGTATAACAGAAATTCCAGTAAACACAAGTACAAGTAATTCATCAAGTACTGCAGAACGTGGATATGAAATCAATTATCCTTATGTACTTGTTATCGGTTATATTGATGCACCATTACATTTTAGCAGTGATACTTTTGGTACACAAGACAATTCACAAGGTGAAGGTCATTATAGTGATGCACAGGTTTATTTATATAATGCTTATATTAAAACACCTTATAATTATAATTCAATTTATTATGATTCAAAGTATGGACGTTTGAAGATTAAAGCTGAAAACGATACATTTAATATAATTGAAAACACATATCATAATGATGTTTTTGATAGAGAATTTGCTGAAAGTTATGATTCAGATGCAATAAAGTCAGAAAATAATATTACAATTGAAGCTAACAATAATAGTATATTATATATAACATCAAAAGGAAGTGACGGTATTGATGGTGGTGAAATTAAGATAACTGACTCAAAAGGTACAATAGCAATTGCAAATTGCGGTATGCGTGGTATAAAAGGTAATGCAGTCGTTATAGGTCCTAATGCTATTGTTACTGATTCTATAATTAAATCATATATAACAGATCCAGATGCAAAAGATCCAAAAAACAATAAGAGTATTTATACAACATTTGATGGCATATGTTATATAAAGAATAATTGTAATTATTTTAATGTTGGTGAACCACAAGGTAATAAAGATGATTCACTTCGTAAAAATACAGGTTTTGCTGATATATATTGTAGAAACGGTAAAGCTCAAAAAGGAGTATTTGGAACTTCATATAATGAATTAGTAGGACATTTATATGTTGGTAGTATAGGATATGTAATATCTGCTAATTTTGCATATGCAGAACATTTATATTACAATACTAATGTTTCAGCAAATACAAATGGTAAAACATTATCCGGAGATCCTGGAGTATCTAATGAAACAATTTTTGCAAAAACAATAACTAATACAAATATTTCATAAACTATGATACAGATTAATAATCAAACCATTACAGCAATAAGACAAAATAATAATTCAATATCAAGAGTTGAAAATAATAAAGTTGTATTATGGACGCTAGCAAACTTAATTAGTTCTTGTTATGCATCAGGTAAATGGTTAGATAATTATCCATGGACAGATAATACAAGTTGGAAAGATCAATAATAAATAAAATAAAAAATATTTAAATGGCAAAGAAACTTTATACAGATTCAATAAGTGAGTTTATTGACTGGATATCAGGACAGGATTCATTTACTAATACTGAGGCTATTAATACAGGTGAAACTCCTATTAGTGGTAAATCTATTCGTAACCTTATTCAGTCTCACTTACGTAAACCATTTTATGTGTTTGAAGATAAAGAGAATAAAAAAGGAGCGAGAAAACTTTTATTCTCAAGTGAAACATCATATCATAAATGGCTAAATGCATTGGCGCAAAACAATAATGATGAAGAAACACTACCTAAGAATGTTAAAGATTTAGTATTGTTGGAATTTGATATGCCAGCAGCACATAAATTATATATTAAAAAAGATTCTACAGGTGCCCCATTATCAACAATAAATATATTGGAGGGTAGTAACGATAAAGGTGTATTATCATTTGTATATTATCTTGATGATGATAGTGCTTCAACAAAGATTTCTTGTGAAGTAAAAGTTACTGTTTATGATACTGAAACAAACGCAATATTATATTCACCTCCTGCAAAAATATATGAAGAATCTTATTGTGATGGTAGAACACCTATTCAATTTTATTTAGGTGATTATCTTAAATCAGGTTCAAATAAGGTAGCTATTGATATTACCTCTGCAGATAGTACTGTTAATGCTCAACCAATTCACACATCAATTCAAATGAATAAGATATCATTCAATATCTCTCTTGAATTTGATGGTAATAAGAGTTTTAACAATCCATTTACTTATGGAGAAAATATTAGCTTTAAGGTTATTAGTACAAAATCTATTATGGATTCTGTAACTGAAACAATTAACGTTTATGTGGATGATTTTTCTACAATAGCAACAAATGGTCCAGTAATAACATCAGCCTGGAATACATTATATTCTGCAAAAACAATATCATTAACAAATAATTATGCATTAGCAGATTTTGATAATCCAAATGTTAAGCATAAAGTATTGGTTCAAGCACATATTGAATCATTAGATAATAGTATTAATTTTTATTCTAACAGGATTTATTTTGAATTTGAAAATGCTTCTGAAGAAGAAGATGGTATTGAAAACAATTATATTAATATATTCACATCAATTCCAGCAGGTACAGAACAAACAGATGAACATGGAAATACATGTATAGTTGCATATCAATATAATAAGTTTGATTTACGTTGGGGTTATTATACTGATAGTAAGGGTACAAATACAAACCCAGATATTACATGGTTATTAAGAGTACCTGACACATCAGTTGCTGGCCAAGATTATAAAGATATTGTATTATCTGCATTAGCAGGTGATAATGGGCGTGAGTCTGAAACATTATCATTTATTCCTGATACCGCATATGATGTTGCAAGCAATGCAAAATTAGTTGCAACTGTAGTTAAAGATGGTATTGATACTATTATATTTGAAAATCCTATAGTAATTATTCCATCAATATATGAATTACCCTTTGATGAATTCAAAGGATATGTATTGAAGTTAAATGCTTATGGCAGATCTAATAGTGAATCAACAGATTCAAAGTCAAATTGGTCATTTAATGAATATTCTACAACATTTTCAGAGAATTTCCCTTGGGATTTAAATAATGGTTGGAATAATAATAGTTTGGCATTAAGTGGTGTTGGAAATACAGCAACAATTAACTTTAATCCATTCCCAACAAATATTTCAACAGATCAATCTATTCCTAATAAGGGTCTTTCTATTGAAATTGACTTTATGCCTACTAATACAGCAAATGAATCTAATGTATTAGCTACAATAGGTAATCCAAATACAGGTGCATGTATTAAGATATATCCATCAAAGACATCATTATTTATTGGTACAAGTGAAGTATTAACCACTAATTATAAATCTAATGAACGTATTCAATTAATGTTCATATTTACTCCAACTGCTAATACTGATGATGTTGGCGCAGGTAATATTTATATTGTAAATAATGGTATACTTGAAAGAGGCGTTGGTGGTATATCATATACATCATTACCTAACGCAAACGGTAAGATTGTACTTGGTGGTACTAATAGTGGTATTAGAGTTTATAACATGAGAGTTTGGAGAACTCAAATGTCTATATATGAAGCATTCTTAAATTACTTATATGACTGTGAAAATAAAGGTCCAATTATTGCTAGAAATACAATGATAGCTGACTCAGGACAATCTATTAGTTATCCTGAATGTCAATCAAAAATTGATACATTCTTAATAACTGGTAATTTGGATAATATATTAAATGCTGGTGCAAGCAAGCAAGATTCTGAATCAGCTGTTAATATTGAATATACATCAATAAGTGATCCTAATATTTTAGGTTGGTCTGCAGAAAAAGTTAAAATTAGAAAACACGGTCAATCTACACTTAACTATCCATTAACATCATTTAAGATATGGCTTAATCAAACAAAGGGTGAAAATACTAATATTTATCCAAAAGTTACATTTAAGGAACAATTTAAAGCAAAAGAACTTGTAAAGAATAGATATACTTTAAGAAAAGGAGATATTCCTGCAAATAAATTTGTATTACAAGCAAACTATGCTGACTCATCTGGTGTACATAATGGTGGATTACTTCGTCTTATCAATGATACATGGTATAATGCAGTTATTGATGGTGAATATAAATTAAGAACTACTCCACAGTTGTTTACATCTGGTCAAGTTGTTAATCACAATAATGCACAATTAGGAGAAACTGGTAATTCTGCATGGGTAGAAGGTTATGGTAATACTGATAAGACATTTGGTGGTCTTAATGCAAGTGAACATACATGGCCTGAATTAGCGCAAGCATTAAAGGGATTAGACCAATTACCAGAATTCCCATATCAAATTCGTAATGCTCCTGATTCAAAACCTTGTGTAGTATTCTATCAAAAGAGTGTTAATCAACCTAAGACATATCTTGGACAATTCGTATTTATGGACGATAAGAAATCAGATCATATATATGGTGAACGTTCAATATATCTTTGGGACGATATTAATGACCCATTCTGTATGACAAACCGTGGTGCAAATACTGTAATAAATGGTAAGAAAGGTTATGACAGAGGTGCTAACTGTGCATGGGAAAATGATAACGTATTAAGAATAGAATGTGTATTGGTTAACTCATCATTAACAAGTTTCATGGACTTCAATGTATCTGAATCAATTGAACTTGATGAAGATGGTAACCCAATAGGAGATACATCAGGTGCTAAACCAGCAACCGATATTAAGAAAGCACACGATCCTAATACAGGTACATATGTACCAAGAAACTATTATTGGGAAGATTACTTTGAAATGATATATCCAGATGATAGTGATGTTGCTGAAGATGATGCAGAAAAAGGTTTAACAAAATTTGATGGTCGTTATAAAGAACCAGGTGAATCTGATTTTGCTGAAGGTACATCAAAGTTCATTAAGAAGACTCAACCTTGGATTGACTTCTTGAGATGGATATGTTCAATTGGTCAATTGAATAAAAAACAAAATGGTGAACATTATATTGATGGAACAGTAACAGATGCCGCATTAAATAAGTTTATTGCTGAAGCTCACGACCACTTAGATTTATATAAGGTTGCTGCATATTATGTATTCTATATAAGATTCGGTCTTGTGGACTCTGTTGAACGTAATGCTCAATATAAGACATATGATGGTGAACACTGGTTCTTAGAACCTTGGGATATGGATATCGCATTAGGTAATAAGAACACTGGTGGTCTTGTATATGATCCACCTTTGACACGTGATACTAGAATGCCAGGTAATAATGAAATCTGGGCTTTCTCAGGTAGATCTAAGACAACATCAAATATTATGTGGGACTGTCTTGAAAAATGGCCTTATTGGATTAATGTTATCGTTCCTAAAGTAGCAGATGCATTATATACTGCTGGTTTATCATATGATAATGTAATCAATATGTTTGATGAAGAATATGCAAACAAATGGTCAGAAGTATTATACAACTACTCAGGTATGTATAAATATGTTACTGCTGCTCATGAACCAGGTTGGTTAGCATGGTTACAAGGTTCTAGAACATCACACAGACACTGGTGGGTATCAACATCAATGAACTATTATGATTCAAAGTGGACTTGTGGTGAATTTAACCAAAGCCGTATATATCTTGCTGTAAACAAAGCACAAGGAGAAGAAATGTCAATTAAGTTGTGGCCAACATCAGATACATTCTTCAAATTGACGCAAAAGGATACTACAACAAACTTAGGTTTGTTACCAGCATCTACATCTGTTCCAGCTACATATAATTTGACAAATTATGCATTCTCTGCAAAAGACCCAACTCACATATTCGGTGTATTATTCCTTGAAAAATTAGATTTAGGAAAATTTGCAGCTGGTATAGAAAAAATGATTTTCCAAAATGCAGTAGATAATGTATTAGGAGCAACAATTAAAGAATTAAATATCGGTTCAGATATTCCAACAACTAATACATTTACAACTGGTTGGGTAAATGGTGGTGATTTCAGTATTGCTAATACTGCATCAATATCAGATTTGGATAATGATGATTCTAAATTAGATGCATTAGAAAATATTGAAACAATCAATATCACAGGTCAATTAAAGATTACCGATGCAAACATTATTACATCAACAAGATCTAAGTTAAAGAATATTTATGCAGCTGGTAGTGGATTTACATCATTAACAGCATCAAAACAAGGTAATAAATATATTAACTTACAATTACCTGCTCATAATAATGCAGTTCAACAAGATAATACTGTTGTTACTACTGATGGTGTTACAACATTTGACTTAAAGAACTCATCTTGGGAAAACTTATCATTCTGGGATTGTACTTACAACGCAAACTCTGGTTGGGTTGATGGTGAACCTTATACTAAAATAGATCCTGAAACAGGAGAAGAAATTGAAGTTATTGATAAGATTTATGTTGAACAAAATGTAACATATAATAAGTTAGATAGAATACCTGAAAACTTTACTGGTGTATCATTTACAGGTTCAACTGCAACAAACCCATGTTCTGCTAGATTCATACTTGACTGGTTTGATAGTATAGAATACTATGTTCGTCAAGCACATCCAGAATTAACAACCGCTGGTCATGAAGATGAATTAGAAGAAGAAGTACTTAAGGTTATTAGAAATAAGACTGCTAAGATACAAAATATCAGATGGAACTATAACGTTCAAATGAGTAGTCCTAATTATGTAACATTTACATATAAGGATATGATTAGATTAGGTAATTTGAACGGTGGTATAGATCCTGAAAACGGTAAATCTAATAATGAAGGTGGTACAAACTTTACAGGTTACATCAAGATTAGTGGTGAGCAAATGGAATCATGGCAATTAGCAGAATTGATTAAATACTTTGGTGAAAATGTATTTACAATTGGTAACATCAATAATAACTTAGTTATTGACCAAGATCTTGAATATGCTAGAATATCTGTTTCAGGTAAAGAAGGTGTAGAATTGATTGGTAATGAAATTTATATCAACGAAGGTACTCCTATTAAATTCAGATGTACATCATTCTTATTAGGTACTGAAAACGCTAAGGCTTACGATTGGTCAGTTTCTCCAAATTCATGTAGAACAACATGGGTAGGTGATGGAGCATACTTCCAAGTAACAATGAATGAAACATCAAACGATAATATATATGATGTTATCATATCTGCTGACCATAAGACTACTCACGCTAGTACATCACTTACAATACACGTAAGACCTGTTGTTGTTTGTAAGAACTGGAAATTTAAATGGGTAGAATCAGAAAATGCAACCCCAAGAAAGTATTCTATGGATGAAGCATTTGCTCGTAATATGTTTGGTGAACAACACATATATAATCAGATTAATGGTGTTAATACATTATGTGATACATATGTACTTTATCAATCAGGAATGACACAAGAATTATACTTGAATAACGAAATTCCATTTACAGCTAAACTTAAAGGATTTAAATTCAGATTTGTAAATATTGCTAGTACACAAACTAATACAAATGAATTTACAATAAGTCAATTAGCTAATGGATTAAACTTTGGTTGGGACGGTAATGAAATATCAAGTCTTGAAGAATATGCACAAATCAATGATGGTAATGATATTATAATTGATTCAAATGAATGGCCAATTATTAAAGCACGAAAGACTGCAACTCATTACATATCACAAGGTACTGGTACAAAAGCAGTTAAACATTCTAATGGTATTGTACTTACAACAACAAATGGTGATGGCATAAGTTCAACATTCATTACAAGAACACAAAATATGCAAATATTTAAGATAACTGTTACTGTACAATATGAATCTGAATCTATTTCAGACCAATCATATTCATGTATCATAATTCTTTATGATGATGCATCACCAATTATACGTGCAGCTCAAGGATCTGGTCAATGCTTAATTAGCAAATTACAAAACGATTATCCTGGTAATGGATATGAATCAGCACATGCATTATATAAGACTGACTTAGTATCATTAAAAGGAACAGTATCATTTGCTAGTGTAATAGGTCAAGGTTTGACTGACGTTGGTAGATTAGAATCATTAACAACTGTACCTAAATCATTGTTTGATTATATGCCTAATGTTGAACATATTGATTTATCAAATACAACATATCCATTTACAACTTTGGACAGTTACTTTGATTTTACAAAGTTAAAGTCATTAAGAACATTAAAGTTATCTAATGCTGCTAATGCTGTAACAACTGTAACAACAGATGGTCATAATAGAATTGAGGAAATTTGGTTAGATGGAACAAATATTAATTTACATGCAGTAAATAATAACTCATTAAGTTTAATCAAGTTAGGAGATCCTACAACAGTATACATTGACTTAGGAACTACAAATAGTGTATTTGATGTTACTAACTTTACTTGCGATGGTTCAACACACTTACAATCGTTGACTATTATAAATAACAGTACAAGTAATACATATGCATATAAATTGTTCGATAAGATTTATAACCCAGTAGAAGATTCTTCGGGCGATACTGGTGAACAAGGATCAACTGGAGCTTAATAAACTCCTAATCAAATAAATAAAGGGAGGTAACTAGTTACCTCCCTTTTATAATAAATGTATAAATGATTATTTATGAATAAACATATAAGTATTACACAAAGTCAAAATGAAATTAATGTACAAGCTCAATTAATAAAGAAGTTATATAATTTGGTTTGTAAACATGAATTGACTGAAGAAGAATATGATAATACAACAAATTTAGTTGGTGAAATAACATTAGCTTCTCCAACATATAAAGAATATGCAGATAAAGTAAAAGAAGCATTTCCAGAATTAACTATTAATAGTTTATATTATATGTTATTCCAAGATCCTGCTACTGAAGCAGTTATGTCTGCATATTTATTATCAAAAGGGTTAGGTGATGGTATTGGCATAACATATGATGATGCAAAAAGTAATGCAATATCACAATTACCAACAAGTTTAAAACAAAATACAAATATTCAATATTTTAATGAACTACCTAATTTTGAAAAAATAACAATACTTACAAATCAACAGTTTTTGGGATGTTCAAATCTTAAAGAAGTTAATTTGTCAAATATTGATTTAATACAAAATGGTTCAACATTTCAAGGATGTACATCATTAGAAAAAATAACACTTGGACGTGCTACATCAGTACCACAAGGATTTGCTGGTAACTGTAAAAAATTAACAACTGTTGAAAACTCTAGTCTTTTAACAACAGTATCTAATACTGCATTTGGTCAATGCACATTATTAGAGAATATTGATTTATCTAATGTTCAGACTGTTGGTAATGAATCATTTTTTGGATGTAGTGCATTAGGAGAAGTGGATTTATCAAATATTGTTACTGTAGGAAATAGAGGATTTTCTAACTGTACAAATATGAAATTAAAATATGCATCATTACCTAATTTGAACAGTGTTGGACCTGAAGGATTTATAAAAACAAAAATTGCATCAATAGATGCACCAAGCTGTACAATAATAGATCGTAGTGCATTTGAACAATGTGGATTATTAACAAGTATTAATATTCCTAATGTACAAACAATTGGTAGTAATGCATTTTATCAAGATAGCCAATTATCAATAGATGTCAATTTACCAAATTTAACTAATATTGGGGATAGTGCATTTAGATCAACAGGAATAACTAAAATATCAAGTTTAGGAAGCATAATAACTATACCAGGCAATTGTTTCAGAGATACTCCATTAACTGTTATTGAAAATAATTCATTAGATGCAGTAACATCTATTGGGGGTTGTGCATTTACTGATTGTAGATCGTTAACGTCTATTGGAACATTATCTAATGTTACTACAATTGGAGAATACGCATTTAATAATGATACAGCTTTGACTAGTTTATCATTACCTGAAACTGTTATATCTATTGCTCATGAGGCATTTAATTTATGTACATCATGTGTTATTAATGATTTGAATTTACCTAATTTAACATCAATTGACTATAATGCATTTAGAGGTACAAAAGTTAAGAAAATAACAAGTTTAGGTAATATTACAGCAATACCGAGTTCATGTTTCTTAGATTGTAAAGAATTAACTACAATTGAAAGTACAGCAACAGCAAATGTTACACAATATGCTGGACAATGTTTTTATGGGAATACTTCATTAACATCAATTAACCTATCAACTGGAATTACATCAATAGGACATAGAGCATTTACTGATTGTGCATCATTAGTTATTAATGATTTAAATTTACCTAATGTAACAACTATTGGAGAACAAGCATTTAGACAAGTACAAATAAAGAAAATATCGAGCTTAGGAACATGTTCATCATGGGGTAAGAATTCATTTGAAAAATGTAAACAATTACAAGAAGTATCTAATAATGCATTATCTTATATGGTTGAAATGCCAGAAGGTTTATTTGGTGATTGCTCATCATTAACATCAATTGGAGATACACCAAACCTTAAAAAAATTGGATCATATGCGTTAAGAGATACATCAATAGGATATTTAAATTTATCTGCTATTGAAGAAATCGGTAGTGATGCGATTAGTAATATTGGAGGATATATTGAATTTAAATTAACTGATAGTGGTGCTATAGATTTAAGAAACTTAAAGAAAACTGGTGCTTGGCCATTCCATGATAAACAAATAACATCAAATTCAAATTATATAGATTTGGGTGATCATTTAGAATCATTAAATGCTCAACCATTCTGTAGGTTTAATGCCAATTTAATTGTAAGAAATATTACTCCACCAGAGTTTACTCGTGATTGGGATAATTTAAAACCAGCTGATGGCTATTATATATATGTTCCTGCTGAATCACTAACTACATACCAAACAAAATGCTCGCGTTATTCAAGCATGTTCAAAACAATAGAAAATGATTTACCAGCTCAATATAGATAAATATAGATAAATTAATAAGTAATGAAAATATATATAAATCAACCTACAGCTGTTCGTGAATTAAATATTAGTTCATCAACAATTAATAAAATATATAATTTAGTTTATAAAGATTCATTATTAGATGATTATTTAACTGTAGATAGTAATATGATAGGAAATATTAATGTAAATTATACATATAGCCAATATGTAAATAAAATTAATGAAAGATTTCCAAATTTAGATATTACAGCAAAAGATTATTATATTTTATTTAAAGATAGTGCAGTATTACAAGTTTTATTAAATTCAGGTATTGGAGATAGTATTGGTATATTGGAAAGTGTTGCACAATCAACAAACAATATACCTAAATTTGAAAATAATACTGATATAGTATCATTTGATGAATTAAAATATTTTGTTAATGTTAAATCAATACCTGTCTGGGGATTTAATGGGTGTTCAAATTTAAAATCCATAGATTTATCATACATTAATACTCTTAACATACAAGCTTTTTGTAATTGTACTTCATTAGAAACTGTAAAGGGAACATCAAATATTACATCAATTAGTAATGGAGTATTTCAAAATTGTAGTTCATTACAAGGAGAAATTGATTTAAGTGCAGTTTCAATAACTCCAGATGCCAGTATTTTTAATGGATGTTCAAATATTGAACGTATAATATTAGGAGATTTAAATTTTATTGGTAAAAGATGGCATGAATTTGATGCAAAAAGATTATTTTTTGGTAATTGCTATAATTTACATACGGTTGATATAAAATCGTTAACTGAGATAACCGGAGGACCTATTGGGGGTGCATTTTTAAATACACACAATATGCAAAATTTTGTATTAAGATGTGCTATTGTACCTACATTAGCTTCAGATTCTTCAGCATTACAAAGAAGTTCATTTGGTAGTAATAATGTAAATATATATGTACCAGATGAAGCAATTGATGATTATAAAACTCAATGGTCAACTGTTGCAGATTACATATATCCATTAAGTGAATACATACCAATATAAATAAATAACGAATAATATATGACTAAACATTTTTTAGTTAATCAGTTAAAACATGAAACACATACACCAGCAAGTTTTGTAAAAAAAATATATGATTTAATTTCTAAACAAGAACTAACTGAGGATGAATATGATAATACAACAAATTTTGATGGTGAAATAACATTAGCTACACCAACATATAGACAATGGGTAGATAAGATACATGAAATATTTCCAGATTTAATTATTAATGCTGAATTCTATATATTGTTTCAGGATCACACAGTTGAAGAAATCATGGCTGCGTATTTATTAACCAAAAGTGTTGGGGATGGCATAGGTATAACTGAAGAAAATGCAAAAGATAAAAAGATAACATCAATACCTTCATTTAGAAATAATACAGACATTCAATATTTCAATGAATTACCATATTTTGAAAGAGTTACATCATTACAAGGTAGATGTTTTCAATCATGTACAAACTTAAAAGAAATTGATTTATCTAATATAACACTTTTAGATAAAACTATGGCAGGTTCACATTTTGCAGGATGTACTAATTTAATTAAAGTAACACTTGGAAATATAACTGATATGCCAGGTTCATGTTTTTATGGGTGCACAAATTTAGAAACAATTATAAATAGTGAAAACATAATAACAGTTAGTAATTCGGTATTTCGTAATTGTATATCATTAGAAAGTATTGATTTATCAAATGTTATACAAATAAAATATGATGCTTTCTGGGGATGTACATTATTATCAGATATTGGTAGTTTATCAAATGTAGTATCTTTTGGCAATAATGCATTTAATGGGTGTTCAAAATTAGGAACAATAAATATTGAAAATGTTGAAACTATTGAAGGAAATGTTTTTAATAATTGTTTATTATTAAAACTTGAAAATCCAAAATTATCAAAATGTAGATCAATTAATAATTCTGCATTTTATAAAACTGCAATTGAAGAAATCAATTTACCTGTATGTACAGAAATAGGAGGACAATCATTTGCTCAATGCTCATTATTAAGAAGTATCAGTATGCCAAGTGTACAAACATTAGGTAGTAGTGTATTCTATGGAGATTCATTATTATCAATTGATGTTAACTTACCAAACCTATCAACTATGGGTCAGGAAGTATTTAAAGGTACAGGAATTACAAAAATATCCAGTTTAGGTAATATTACAACAATACCGGTTGGATCTTTTGAAAACTGTAAATCATTATCATCTATTGAACCTGATATATTAAATAATATAATAAAAATAGATAATAGCGCATTCTCAAGTTGTACATCATTAACATCTATTACAGGATTATCTAGCTTAACCAATATAGGAAACTGGGCATTTGATAGTACAGGTTTAACAAATATTTCATTTGATATGAGTAAAATAACAGTAATTAATTATGGTGCATTTAATAATTCTAAATCATTAGTATTTGATAATCTTAATTTACCAAATTTAATGTCATTAGGTGATAAGGCATTTAGTTCTACAAAAGTAAAGAAAATAAGTAATTTAGGAAACAATATAACAACTATTCCATCAGAATGTTTTTATGAATGTACCGCATTAACTACAATTGAAAATGATGCATTATCTAATATTACTGAATTATCTCAATATGCATTTAATGGATGCACAGCATTAACAACAATTGGTGATATATCTAATGTGGTTAGAATAGGAAATAGTGCATTATCTGGTACAATCATAAACAGTATAGATTTATCAAAAGTAAAAAGAATTGATTCGGCTGGAGTAGCTATAAATACTGCTGTTAATTTTAAGTTGACAGATGCAGGAGCAATAGATTTAACAAGTATTGAACATTTAGAAAACTTTGCATTTAATTATAGAAATAATAGACATGATGCAAACTCAGAATATATTGATTTAGGTACTCATTTAACATTTATAGGCACACAACCACTTAGTATGTTGAATGTACATGTGATAATAAGAAGTACTACTCCTCCAGAATTTTACGCAAATGGATATGGACATTTAGATACAGCTAGAGATCATTATGTATATGTACCTGATGAAGCATTAAATACATATAGAGATGCTTATCCGGGAAGTAGTACAAATATTAAACCAATATCTGAGTTACCTGTAGAGTTACAATAAACTATTATTAATTAATAACATACATATTAAATTATATTTATGAGTAAACATATTTATATATCTCAAAATACACGTGAACCAAATACTCCAAATACTATTGTTAAAAAGATTTATGATATGATATTACAACAAGAGTTAACTGGAGATGTGTATGATAATACAACAGACTTTTTTGGACATGTTGCATTAAGTAGTCCAACATATAAAGAATGGGCAGATAAAGTTACAGATAATTTTGAAAACTTAGTAATTGAAAGTTTATATTATATGTTATTTACAGATCCTGTAGTTGAATCAATCATGTCAACATATCTATTAAGTAAAGGTGTTGGTGATGGTTATGGCATAACATATGAAGATGCAAAAGATAGAAGAATTAATTCATTAACTAGTAATTTATTTATGAATAATACAAATATTGAATATTTTAATGAATTAATTAATTTTGAAAATATAACAACTATTCCATCAGAATGTTTTAAAGGATGTACAAATTTAAAAGAAATTGATTTAACAAATATTACTACATTAAATACTCAATATGGGCAAGAATTTGCTGGATGTACAAGTTTAGAAAAAGTTACATTAGGTAATATTACAAATCTTCCCCAATATTGTTTTAATAATTGTAGTTTATTAGAAACAGTTACAAATACTGAAAATATTGTAAACATTGGTCATCATGCATTTTACCAGTGCTCATATTTAGAAAATATTGATTTACAAAGTTGTACATCAATAGGCACTTATGCATTTGAAAAATGTACATCATTGAAAGATGTAAATATGTTGAATATTGTAACAATTGGACAAGAAGCATTTAGAGGATGTACGCAATTAAAAATTACATATCCTTTATCAAATTGTACTACTATTGATAATAGTGTGTTTGTGGGATGTACTTCATTAACATCTATAGATTTACCTGTATGTACAACACTTGGTCATTCAAATTTTTATCAATTAGAACAATTAACTACAGTAAATATTCCAAATGTAACAAATATCAATTATAATAGTTTCTATAAATGTACTGCATTATCAAATATTACTTGTAATCCTGTATATGTGGGAGAAAATGCATTTAATGGATGTAAATCATTAACAAATATTAATTTATCAAATTGCACAACAATTATTAAATCTGCATTTTATGGATGCAATAAATTAAATTTAACTAATTATCAATTAAATAATGTTACAACTATTGGAGATAATGGTTTTAGAAATTGTGCAGCATTAACACAAATTAGTTTACCAAATTGTACTTCAATTGGGTATTCCGCATTTCGTGACTGTAAATTATTAACAACAGTTAATTTATCACAAATAAATACAGATAATGATGAAGTAACATCAAACTGCACATCAATAGGTGGTTATACATTTTGTGGATGCACAGAATTAACAGATATTACTGGGTTAGATAAGTTTATATCTAATATTACTATAGGCCACGGTATTTTTAGTAATTGTCAAAAATTAAATTTCCCTGAATCAATTACAATTAATTCTACTTATGTTGGTTCTACGTCATTTTATAATTGTAAAAAAATAACTAAAGTAGTATTAAGTTCAAATACAACTATGCTATATACTAGTGCTTTTGAAAGTTGTAATTTATTAACACAAGTAACGGGATTAGAAAATATAACAAAAGTTAG
>Ga0326511_10002031_pt1 | contig 16639 bp, 17 predicted proteins | sample 0_2496_0518_D_FD_203701 | JGI IMG/M metagenome (GOLD analysis project Ga0326511, IMG submission 203701) | Bovine rumen microbial communities from UC Davis, California, United States - 0_2496_0518 | ecosystem: Host-associated > Mammals > Digestive system > Stomach > Rumen | place: USA...
CTGCATACTTTTCAATACCTTCAATTTCATATTTCTGATCTGTAACTTCGAGAATTTTTGCGCATTTGTCAAAATCAAAACAAGTCATTATTTCAGAAATTGACTTTGCAATACTCTTTTCAATCATCTCCATTTATATGTTACCTCACTCAATAATCCAAATCAATCTTCCATTTGAACCAACAAAGCGAGCAAGCAATCTCAACTCTGCCAATTGGGTTTCAAGCTCTTCCTCATATTCCTCATCTTCACAAGAGTCAACTCCTTTTACAAAGTTCTTCAAATCTTTACCAAGCTGCGTTTTCAAATCCTCTTCAGAGGCACTTTCAATAAAATCTCGAATAAAAGTTTTCGCAAGATTTTCAACGGTACAAGCTTTTTTATAACGGTTTAGAGATTTTTCAACTTCGTTAATCAATGCAAGAATATCATCATAAGTTGAGATTTTTACATCTTTTAATTTGTATTGCACAACTTCTTTAGAGCCATTGTAGTATTGATAAATCTTTACAAAAAAAGGCTCTATACAGGTAGGTATTTCCTGATTTGGAAAAGCCTGATATTTTAGAAATTGTTCTGCATCCCAAATTGTATCAAAACTTACATAAACTATTCTTTTAACCTGGAAGGCGGAGTGAGGCGGAAAACGGAATCTTTTTGCGCAACCTTTTTCAATAAAGAAATCTATTGTCTTTTTCTCTTCAATTGCTTTTTTAATTTCTTCATTTTCTTCCAACTCATAATTAAAAAGCCAAGAGAATTTATCAATTTTTTCATTGATAACTTTTTCGTCAAAAGGAATTTCAATTTCATTCCATTTGTATTCAAGTTTTTGTTTCAAATTATTGAGAGTTGAAAGTAGCCCGTTTTCCTCAAAATTAAAGTTACGAGCTTGCTTTTCATATTTATAAGGATAATCTTCATCATCAAGAATTTCTTTCTTTGTTTTGTACCAAAGATCCTTTTCATCAGCAGGCAAAGACACTCTTTCAATTTTTTCACTAAACTGCAGGATTGTTCCTTTAGTCAAATCATCATCTTTCAAAGAAGCATATTTATGAAACTTATCTGTATCCCAAAAAATACCTTTCAGAATATAAGGATTGATAACTTCGAGATCACTTCTGTAATCAGAGTGAGCAATTAAAGACCATCCTTTTCCATCCTCGCGTTGCCTTTCAACACTAAAATCAAAATAACTAGACATACTCTTTTTCACTCCTTTTTGAGACAACTTTTTGTAAGTCCTCTCAAATATGAGTATAGATATTACAGCGAGCTGTGTTTTTTTAAAACTCTGGGAGATCGATCTCGTTTCCGAAAGTTTTAAAAAAACACAGCTCTGCTTATTCATCGATTCAAAAAGAATAACCAATTTGGATTTTTACTATAATCAATAAAGAGAAAAAGAGGGAGCTTAATAAAAAGCTCCCCTTTTGAAAAGAAAAAACTCTAACTTTAACCTCTGAAAGGGTTATCGATTCAAAAGAATAACCAATTCAGGTTTTTTACCGAAGAGACTGTTCTTATCTAACATTTCTACAATACAATCTTTATACTTTTCAGTTTCATCTACAACAAAAAGGTATCTTTTACATTTATATTTTTTAAGACAGGTATCTATCCACTCATCACAAGTTTTTTCAACCTCATCGTTGTTTTCATTCCAGTGTTCTTTTCCTCCATATGGTGGACAGGTGAAAAGACAATCGTGCGTTTGTTCAATATCTGTCAAAATATCTTGTTGTACAACCGTACAGCTTTGATAATTTTTATATTGAATAATTTCATTACTCTCAGTCACGTGTTTTTCATTAATGTCTTGACCTGTATACTTTTTATTACAATTCATTGTACCAATCATTCGGCCTGAAAAACCTGAAAAAGGATCAAATATCTCATCAAAGTCGTTTAGATATTTTTTAATCAGATACTCGGCGGTTTTAGGTTTAAATACAGAGACTTTCGGAGCAATCAATGCTACACTGAATCCTTGTAAAACAGATTTCGGTTTACAGTTATGAACATATTGTAATCGATTTAACGCAGACTTTTTAATCAACTCTTTATCCTGCCAAGCCTGTAGTGGTGACAACTTTCCTTTTTTAGATGCCTCATAGATTGATTTGTGAAAATAACGAATCAAGTCTAAATCAGACTTACCTTTTGTTTTTTCATATGGAAACTCCAAGTTGATTTCAAAAAGATTCAAAAAGTCACTTGTATATTTTTCTTCAATATAATTGAGGATGGGCTCCATCTGCAACTTTCTCCAATACACAACACCAGCTTCAAGACTTTTTTTGTATTTCACTTCATACAGAGGGTCTTTTGATCTATCAAAAGGAGAAATCAATTTGTCATTTTCAAAAAAGAAATCACCTTTCACCTCGACTAGTTGATCGTTGATCTTGAAATCTGGAAAATATCTGTGTACTTTACCTTCAAATTCATATTCAATACAAACGGGCTCTCTTTCAATTTGCATATTATGATCTTTTGCCCAAATCCAAACTGCTAACTCCCAACTTGAATCAAAGTATTCGTCTTGATATTTAAAACATTTATGTCTTTTACTTTGAATAGCTCTTATTTCTTCGGTTGTTTTATGTGACCAACTTAAAGACACTTTTTCAGACAGCTGTGCTTTTTTTCTTTTATCGGCCCATAGCTGTTTAAGGTACTCTTTAGCTTCAACTGTTTGTGTATAATAATCTACACCAAATCGCTGTCGATTCGTTTCAACCATTCGATCTTTAATCTCTTGACTTTGCATAGGATATTCAGTACCATATTTTTTCAGGCTAGTCTCCTTTGCTTTCCTCTTCAAGGTTTCAGACTCTGATGGATTATCGACTCCAAAGTGTTCTCGAGTCGTTACTTTTTTCTTTTCTTTTACAACTTGTAGTTGCGAAGGATTATCGACACCTAGTTTTTCTTGATACGACTTCTTAATCAATTCAAGATTTTGAAAAATATTTTCAACTCCGTATTTTTTCAGATTCGTTTGTCGTCGTTTTTCAAGAGCTTTTAATTCAGCCTCTCTAGATAGACTAGATCTACCTAAACGTACTGAACATTTTCGACAAGTAATAAGTCTATTGAAACCACACTCATGGTATTGCTTAATCAAAAAACTCTTTGTGTTTCTTTTTTGTGATTTTATACCACAAATCCTACAAATGAATTCGTAACTAAATCTATCACCTTTTTTACCCGTTTCTAAGTTGTCTAAAAGATCTTTTTCATTGCAGATTTGTATCATGACATTTATTATAGTGTGAAAGGAAAAGGAGCTTAATAAAAAGCTCCCTTTTTGAAAAGAAAAAAACTTTAACTTTAACCTCTGAAAGGGTGTGTATTGTTTGCGCCTGGAGTACCATAGAAAGGATAAGCAACGTCACCGAAGATATATGAGACGGTGTACGATTGTTTAGTACCTTGAGCGCTATTTTTGAACTTTGGTTGAGTTACATTTGTAACTTGTACATCTGATAGAGTCCAGACAAGTTTTGTAACACCTGGTAAGGCTGCACTCAACAAGTTTGCAGAATCGTCATTATTTGTAGCAGGTGTCCAAGATAATGCATTATACTCAGCACCTGGTGCATAAATCTTTAAGGTACCAAGAGCCGAAGCTGAGTTCGACATACCGCCTGTGTTGACGTCTTTTACAATCTTATGCCAAGCCTGCCATCTTTGATACAATTCGTAATTAGCATCAAGCCTGAAGTTGAGATTAAGCTTACGGTCCAAACCTTGGCCTGAGGAAATCTTCTTAACCTTTACACCCATCCACTCTACATCGTATACAGTCTCTTGAGGTGAAGGAATTGCAACATCACCTTCAATACGATATGAAACTGCAGCTTTTAGACGTGAATCACTTTCTTCACCCCAAGGCCAAAGGACCTCAAGACTCCAAATATTATCCATGGCGTCACCGGTAGAGTTTACTAAAACTGAAGCTGGCGTCCAACCTGGACTCATTTCTATTAAATTATCAGCCATACTCAAGATATCTCCTTTTTCTACTATAGTATGACTTCAATTAGTTTTCTCGAAAAGTTCACTCCGTCGACTCTTTTGTAGCAGCTCGAGCGGCCATCAGTTGAAAGAGGTTGTTTAGACCAATTGTAACACTTGGTGGAACTTGTGAGGCAACTTGTGAATCCATTGGATTTCCACCGCCTCCGTTACCTACATTGACTTGAACATTAGCTTGAGCAGCTTGATCTTTACGATTCTTGGCATCAATTTCAGCACGCTGTCTTTCATTAATCATACCAATCAATGGTGAAATAATCTTAAACAATCGGTCATTTGAAGCTGAACGTTCTATATTATAAATCGTAATTCGCTCTTTTGCAGATAGATTGTTACTCTCAATATCGTTTACAAAACTATCCTCAAGGGCTCGTGTCAGTTTTGCACCTTCGTTTGTAACAGCCATTGCGTTTTTTACAAAGTCTGCAACAGATGCTTCAAGTTGTTCGACAGGTGTTTTTACAGGAGCTTGTTCAGTTTCTTCAATAATACCTAAAGCTCGAGTTGCTAAATCACATTGTTCATTGTTTTGTACTAAAACAGTGTCATTATTCATCTTCATCAACCTCCTCGTCAACCAAGACAGGTTCCTTACCACTTTCAATTAAGTCTCGATTTACTTGATTATATACAGTTTCTGCGAGGTCATCGATTGTCTGTTGTAATTCTTTTACAATACTTTTAAGACTCTTTTGTTTTAAGTTGAACAAACCTAGTTTTTCGCTTAAAAGTCTACCTACATCTTTTGGACTCATATGCAACATCTCTATTTGATAATAGGCTATTGCAATTGTCAGTAATTTTTTGATTTTGTCTATTCTAGGTAACTTAATTGTACGCGAGCTGAAAAGAGCTACTACCTCAAAAAACTTGTCAAAACCTATAGCTTCGTATAACTGCACAAGGTCTTGATTTTTCGACTTGTCTATATCCATAATCTCTAGTTCGAAAAGACTCTTTACAAAATCCGTTGCAACAGGACTTGTTTCGAGCGAATTCACATAGTATTTATAGATACGATTCTCCTTATTAAACATTTTTGAATTGTCACGTTCTTCACTATGATCTGTCATTAAAACTCCTGATATTTGAATACAATGTCAATTTTTTTGTCGTTGTTACAAAACAGGTATTTGTAATTTTCAACTAACTGCTTAATTTAAGTACATTCGTATTCACTTTAAAGTTAGTGACAATCCGAGGTTCTAACCTAAAAGGTTTTCTTGCAAAAAGACCGGCTCAATTGTTGCCGATCGAATTTGCTTGTTTGAGGCTGACAGGTTTTGTAAAAACAGCCTGCCGTATTTTTTAATCTTTTTATAGTCATCCATAACTTGAACCTCTCGAACAAGATTCAAAGGCCTTGTACTGTCAATACCATCACCGGCTTGAGCTTCAAAAAATTCTATAACTAAACGATACTGTATCAAAGGTAATTTCATTTTATCTATAGTATAGAGTCGAACGTTTTGTGAAAAAGTAAAAACAATCAGCTCTATACTTTGAAACATCAAATCTTAAGAGTAAAAAGAGGACTTAAAACATGGAATTGAAGTTCAATATTGATCTTGAAAAAATTAACAGTGAGAATGGTTCAAACGCTGAAGCTTTTTTTAAATATTTGAAAGGTGTCTCAAAGAATAAAACACCTATTGTTTTGTCTGGTGTCAAGAAAGGTGCTTTTTGGAATTGTGAGGTGATCGAGTGTTCTGAACCTACAAGCTGGTTTAGTTCAATCAAACTTCCTGCTGACTTCGACAAAAATCCAGATGATACAAAATTGACTGTTCACCTTACAGATAAGCTTTTGAGTCAGCTTGTCAATGGTGCTGCCTTTACATTTAAGGATACCGGTGTTGACATAAAGATTGGTCGTTCAAGAGCTCAGGTTGCTTATAGTGATTCTCCTTCAACACTCGAAGGTGAGATTTCACCTTATAAAGACGTTTTGAAAATGAATGAGGATCACAAGACTTTTATTAAAATTATGTCAGGTGATCCTATTGAAACAATCTTGAAAGAGATTAGTTCGGATCCTGAGGGTTCAATTTTCATCGAACCTACGTCAGTAAAGGTTTTACGCGATACTGTATTCTTTAGTACAGCTCACAGTCTTGAGTTTCAGGGTGAGACAATGTACATTAACATGTACACGGCCAATAAAATAATCAATACTTTGGACTATTGCGCTTACGTACAGATACAGGTTTCAGACAATCACATCATTATCGAGGGTTTCGATTCTGAAAATAATGTTGTTACAAAAAACGTCTCTTCAGTTTTTGAAGCAAGTGAGGAACCACCATCTGATGAAGACTTGGAGTCTATTTTGCCGAGCACTGACGCTGATTCGGTTGAATTGGACTTGGAAGGTTTTTTGAGCACAATTGACAATCAGATGTCCCTCTTTTCAACGTTTATTGCTACAAAACGTTTTGAAACAGCTCTTTATAAAAATGACAAAGGCTTGTCACTAAGGCTTTCAAATATAAACAACGACACAAAAGAGGAAAACTTCGTAACTATTAACCTTGGTGAGACTACAGACGATGAGCCTACATCTGACAAGTTTACAAAATTTGCAACAGTACTTCCATTGAGCACTATTAAGAACTTGATGAAGGGTAATCAAGCTATTACTGTCAGGTACGATAGTGATCCTGATACACCAACTGTAGTTACCTTTGAATCAGGTGACATTCGTATCTTGAGTGGAAAACTCATCTAGAAAAATTCTCGCAAAAAGGGTTCTACAAGAGAACCCTTGTTACTATACTATACTTCTCTTTAGACGCACGTGGTTGATATAACCTTGCGTCCTTAAGAGGAGTTTCAACTTTGATACTAGATCTACCAAAATATACACAGGAAGAGTATAACTCATTTATTTCAAGTAAATTTTACGAAAAACCAGGTATTCCTCAGATAGAGCTTGACCTGAGGGAGTTTCAGAAAAAAATCTTAATTGACAACGATTGGAGTGTTTTACCGGCTTTCAAACAGACATTATCTGTTTATGCGAAATCACTTTTGTTGAAACGAATAAAGGGTGGTGTAGATTATATTCAACCTGAAGTGGTCGAAGTTTTAGCTGACAAGGCTGCTGAGAATTTTCTTAAAAGATATTTTAGAAACGAAGAACCAATTATTGGTGCATCTTTCGCAGGTATTCTTCAATTCAAGGTACAAGAGGTTCTTTCAGATTATTTCAAAAGAGATGACTTATATACAGGTATATCTCTAGATGTTGCCTATGGTAATGGTGATGATGAGAAAAGTAATCGTACATTGGAGAGTTCTCTCTCTTTTAAGGCTTTTACGGAGTCACAAAACGAGGAGTTGGATTTAGATTTTTTGAAAGAAAGAATTCTTCAAAAAATTGATTCAGAGTGTGAGCTTTTGGATAAAATACCGGGATATACAAATCTCAGTCAAAAGTTTTTGAAATTTCTGATCTACGTTTATATACTACAAACAACCAGACCTGATAAAAGGTTAAGTGTAGTTACAAAGCAAGTCGAGCAGATATTGGTAGATGATGAAAAGCAATTGAATCAATTGATACCTATTATGGAAAGTGCTCTATTGGATGTTCAAATTGCGTAAGTCTTTTTTCTTTTGTAAAGTTTAGGTATTGGTGTTTTTTAACCTGGAGTGAAGTTTTTGAGCTTCACTCCAAATGAGAACAGCCACGAACGTTTTTTGAAGAAACTAGAAAGAGAAACCTAAATCACTAAGCTTCTTATTAACAGACTCAGTCTTTTTCGTCCTAGACGCAATCCATTCTGTAGTAGGTGCGAATTCAAGATCGTGTTTTATCAACATGTGAATACAAGCTGCACAAGTGTCTGCAGCGTCTTTTGCATTTACACCGATTAGTGATGTATCCCAATCAACGTTTTCCGACTCATTTACAATCTTTCCATTAAAGTGATCTACCTTCGTAGTACCTGAGTCACGTTTCACCCAGTGTATAGATCTCAAGTTGTTTTTCAAAAAGAGATTTTTACCAGCTACAAAACGACCATGTGTAATATAATCAATCAAAGCTTGATAAGGTTCGTTCTTTTTATCAACAGTAACATACTCAAGTGGAACACCACGGCGTTTTAAGGCCTGTCTAGATGAATCTGATTGGAAGTTATCAAAGGATACCATACCAACGTTGATGTTACCAATATCAATCAAATCAAGTATGAAATCTTTTATAGCTTCGAGGTTTATTTTTTTACCTTTTGGAATAAGCATGATACTGAAATCGACTACACAGACATTTTTCACATCACCAGATGGATCTTTAGAATACTCCCAATGAGCCATTGTAATCGCTGTTGCGTCGCCCGCCGTAGACTGGTCAATGGCTAAAACACGTTTCGCATTAGCCTCTCTATAAAAAAGATGTTTGCCATTGAAGTTTATAAAGAACTTATCTTTTATCTGATTCCAAATCAAATGCTCAGGTTCGTCATCTGCATCAGCTACAATTGACGTATAAATATTACGCAGGTCGTTGTCAAATATATTTTCAATTGTACTACCAGCTTGAAAGATTCTATCTGAAGACCCAGCAGGAATACCAGCCCAGTCTCTTAAAAATTCAACAGGATTCTGTAAAGCCAATGACATTAGATTTGTAACACCAGTTGGTTTAATATCTTTTCTTGGACACCAAACCAAGTCTAGAGGATCATAAAGATTGGCTTCACCTTCAGATTTACAGCATTTCGGTGGTTCTGATTTACCACCTTTATAACATTGAAAGGCTACGTCCCAATTATGAATCTCTTCGCCTTTTTTGTCAAAAAACTCAGGAAATTCGTTTTTGAAATAATCCCATTTGGCACCCAATACACAATACCATTTTGGATCATTTACAGCCTGTTCCCAAATCCATTTATCAATCGGTGCTTCAAGAGAGAAAGGAGATGAGTCAATTACATATCTTCCAAGATAATGACCATTCATACGTGAATCGACACGCTGACAGGCTTTATCAAAAAAAGACTTGATGGCCTCTTTAGTCCAACCATTCTGTTCCCACCAGCTTAGCTCCGACATGCCAACATAGACTATTGTATTATGCGTAAGTATCTTTTCATCAGTTACATACATTTCATCCTTCGCAGACACTTTTATACATTGACATTCTTCCTTTCCAATATATTTAATGCTTTTTATTTTCATGATTGTTAATATTTAGTTTGTGCTATACTGTAAAAAACAATGAACAAAATCAAATACGCAGCTGTATTGAAAATCAATGACCTCGACAATATGACCGATGAAGAGTCTAAAAGATGAAATAGATTTTTACAGCTTTCACCTACAGCTAGAGGTTATGTATTAACGGAAGAATTGAATATGTACAAAAACGGATATGCTCGAATTTGGAACTGCGGTACGATTAAGGTGAGATGGCCTCGAAGTTTGATCAGATGAGTGTTATTGTGACTCTGATTTTGTAAAGAGTGTTAAAAAGAAAATCCTATATTATAAAACACAAACAGGTGTTTAATTGTAAAAGTTCAAGATCATCTAATTGAAAGATTTTTAAAAATTGAATACTCTGTTTTTCAATTTTTACAAAAATTATTTTACAAAACAGAGAGGAGGTTATAAAAATGAAGAGTTTGAGATTTGGTACATTTGAAACCAACTCTTCATCGTAGTTCAATGCACGCATTGACTATCGCTACTGAGCTCAATGACCGGAGACTTTATAAGGATTATGTGTCAAAAGAGCTTGCAAGGTTTAAGCAAGATGACGGAGGTTATAAAATTGTTTTCGATGTAAGGGAGGAAAATATGGATGGTGAATCCTTTACAGTCCGTAGTTATATTCCTCACAAGTCTTTTGTCGATAAGGCTTTTTACCTGATTGGTACAATTCACGAACACTACTGTAGTCTTTTGGCTAGAGGTATGCCTTGGTCTGGTATGAAAGACTACGAAGCGAAAAAAGTTGAGTATCTTGCAAAATATCGAGCTCACAATGCAGATGTACTTGAAGCTTTCAATAAAGCAATTCGTGAGTTGACTTCAAGTCTTGAATATGCGCTTGCTGTTTACCTTGTAGAAAAGGATAGGACACCTGAAGAGAGTTATGAAAACTTTAGAGCGAGATTGCCTAAGGTTACGGTGGAGATAAAAACCTATAATGACACTGAAATGTGTATTCCTCGAATTTGTCCTAAGGATGTAATATTCTCTTTGGGTTGTTATGACAATTCAGAGTTTTATGTTACGGTAGCAAGAAGTCCTTATATGGCTCGTGAATGGCTTACAAATCCTTTTTCAGCTGTACTTGCGGGTAGTGATGAGATGGATGAATTGGAAATGTTTCAGCAGGAGAAAGACGCAGAGGACCTTTTGGAAGATGCTTGGAGACATACAGAGAACACAAGGTGGCCTGACCTGACTGAACAGGAAATTAAAGATCTCGTAGAGGAGGATTGTTGTTATTATGGTGATGATCCTGTAGGTATTACTCGAGTAGAGAAAGATAGAGAGGTTTACGCTAAGCTCTTGAGAGAGAACAAAGGGAAGGCAAGACTCAATCGTGGCCGTGTACTGTGGCCTATCGGTGGATAATGAAGGTTTGCAGGAATGTGTCCAGGTGAGTTATTGGACTGGATTTTTGGAGACGGTTTTTTCAAAACTGGAAACGACAACGACTGTGATTAAGTGAAAAACAAATCGGAGTGATCAAAAAATATCTGCTCCGATTTGTTCAATTTACGCTATACTTATAGCCAATTACAAATCTGTTTTTTCACAATCACAAACATAAGGATGATTTAAAAAATATTGACCATTAACTGTAAATTCTTTTCCGCATAACCTACATCTCAAATTAAATTCAGTGGTCTTATTATCTGTAATTCTAGTGGATTTTAACAATTCAAATTTTCCATGATAAACATCTTCAACTTTTTTGAAACTTTGTTTAAAAGCTTTTGTTACACAATCTGTTTTTTGAACTTTATATAATCCGGTCTTAATAGTATCAAAAATAGCCGATAATTTTATAGTATCAATATCATTTGTATTCATTGTACAAATACGCTTCATATTCATAAGAGCTAATGTCATTGACGGTTTTAGAAATTTTGTAGCACATTTATATGCGTAAAAATGGACTAAAAAGTGTTCTTGGTATGTCAACTTAAAAAGATTGTCTTCATCTATAACATCTATACCTTTTTTCTTAAAAAAAGACCTAGGTATTCTATGATGTAATTCAAATCCAAATTCTTTTTTTAGACCTCTTGCAATTGAGTTGTTTAAGATTTTCTCCATCTCTGCAAAGTAGGGAGACTCTACATCAAAGCATTCTCTTAAATATTCATCTTTTTTTAATTTAAAGTTTTCAATATTCTTTAGCTTTTTTTGTTTCAACTCTGCTCTAGTCATAACATAGGTATTTAGTCCTATTACAAAATACTTAAAATCACTAGAGAGCTGTGTTTTTTAAAACTTTGGGAAAAATGTTTTTACTCCGAAAGTTGATCAAAAACACAGCTCTTTTGAAAAAAATAAATAAAGATAATTTCGGTAAATTTTAATATTAATAAGAGCTGTGTTTTTGATCAACTTTCGGATCAAAAGACTATTTCCCAAAGTTTTAAAAAAACACAGCTCTTTCCTCAATTCTATACTTCTATACGTGATTTAATTTTTCACAAGGAAAAACAGGGTGTTTACAATTCAAGGTGACACTGTTTTTAATCCTTTTGCAGGTTCAGGTATAACTGCAGATTGCTGTAATCGTAACTGGATTTGTTGTGAATTAGGTAAAGATATGTTTGAAAAAGCAAAAGCTTGGCAGGACACTTATGATAAACAGCTCGTTAGTGAGTATACCAAAACGCGAGTACGTTAAAAGCGTCTGTTTACTTTTTTAGACATACTTAATTTTTGGTAAAGTTGTACGATTTTAGTTGGCATAAAACTAAAGTCACCTTTACGTTGCATTAGATTGATGACCATGATGGCTGCAAACTCACTTGAAACTGCAATAGCGTGCTCTCGCGGTATCTTGTGTTTACGTAAGAGTTCATAAAAAGTACGAATTAAGTCTACAAACTCAATAGGTCTTGTAAACGAATAATTGAGAATAATTTTAAGCTCTTGTAGAATTAAATCTGTTTCAATAGCTCGTTTTAATGGTACAATAACCGACTCGATGTCATTTGTTTGAATCAACCTTTCGATTTTCATAAACAAAGCCTGTTTATGTAGCCAATACTCACGTTTATTCAAGGCTAAACCATTTATTATAGACAATAAAAGTAATAGTACAAAGTATATATCCAAAATCCAATTGTTTTTAGCCAAGGTTGCAGAACTTACAAAAATGTCTAAAACTAAAAATGCTAAAATCAATAAGGTATCTATCAATTTTAATATAAAGAAAGTTTGTACAAAATCGCGTGCTTGTTTAAAGTCATTGATTTGCGGTACTATAAAAAGTATAAAGGTCGTTAGGTACACAACAACAGGAATAACATATTGTGCAATTACATTTACTTTGAATAGTCCTGTAAAGAGCGCAGATCCTGCGCAACCAATAATCAGTGATACCATATACATTATGGTCAATATTTTATAACGAATTGTGATTTTCCAAAGATTATTTACTATTGCGAATAGGAAAAATCGTACAAAAATTATAAAAAATATAATAACACTTACGGTATTAGTCATTGTGTAAAAATACGTGTAGTCATTCTTAAAGATTGTGCGTATAAAAAAGAACGCAATTAAACCTAAAAATTCAATCATCTTGAACCACCTTGTTTTATGATGTTGCGTATATCAACCATTTGAAATAGATTTAAGAGTAGTGTAGTAAGTTGTATAGTTCTAAAAATTAAAAATGGTGCACGTAGTAGTAAGAGAATCATTTGACCACGTTGACCCGAGTCCACTATCAAGAATACGGACAATCTATCCAAGATGAGAGATACTACTACAACAACGAGCGAACTAAACGTATAAAGTATCCAGTTGAAGAGTGTTTTTTGATATACACCAGTTATTACAAACAATTGCGTGATATATAATAGACATACCAATAAACCAATACCTGTCAGTACCTCACTTTTTATAAAATCGGATGTTTGAAAAAATGTCGACAATCCTACCTGTAAAACTTGAAGTAAAACTTGTAGTATTGTATAACAGTACACAGCGTTCGACGTTTTTTGAAAAGTCTTTTGTCGTTGTAACACATCATTTAGGTTCGAGTATTGATTTCCAGTCGTATTCACCATTTTGAATATAAAGACACTTAAAAATACAAAAGAACCTGAGTAAAATAGATTTTTACAAATCTCTAAACAACCTCCCGTCGCATAATCTAATTTGAAACGTATATTGACGTAGTGTAGAATTGTAAAAATTAAATGTGTCAAACAAAAACCTAAATAAATTGGAAAACTTTCAGATACCTCATTTTTATATTTTATTTTGTAAATAATTTTCGCAGTGATTATTTTAATCAATAATGCAAGGGCTAAAACAAACTCTGCTATACAATAAATTTTATGTATCAATTCATTCATTCACGTTTCCTCCAATCCTTAACTACCAATAATTGTATTTGGTGGTAGAGAACTATCCCACTGAGTCGGCAAACTTTCATGTATACTTAAATCCTTAAAATAACTTTCAATCGCGTTATTTATACGTTCACTACATTTACTTTGTACGTCTTGTAGGTCCTTGAGATAACTGACAGCTTGTGAAAAGGCGTACTCTAAACAATTTATAATGTCTCTCTTTACTTGCTCTCTATACGTTTCAAGATGTTGTAAAAACTTTGTACTTGAAAAAACCTGACTAAGAACATCACTACCAGGTATCAACTGAATCTGAATCAGGTTACCTATCTCCTGTTTGACCTGATCAAAACCACCCTCTACGAAAGATCTATTGTCTTCTACAATCTTATCTTTTGTTTTTTCAGCAAGCCTGTCTGCCCGGAATATTTTTTCTAGTCTTAAGAGTATTTTTTGTTCAAAAACATGTTTTAGTGTGAGTCGTAGAATACTTTGTATACCAAGACTTGTATCATTTTGAGCTACATATGCACTTAAAATTGTAGTTCGAAGCATTTCAAAACGCTCTCTTGCGTAATGTATTTGACAATCAAACACCTCTTGTCTTTTCTCAGCTCCTTTATAACCTTGTTCAACTGATATTTGAACTACAGATGTCATCAAAGGTATCAAGGATCCGAAAACAAATCGGTTGTTATCCGGATCCGGAGTTGAAACTGTTCCTGTTACATTGTCAGAACTTCCCAACTCAAGCTGCTGACCAGCTATATTTAAATTAGCTTTTACTTTAGGTTTACTACGTAAGAATTTAAAGATCATCAATAGAAAAGCACCTAAAATAATTAAGGCTAGTACGGACAGAATTATTCCTACGAAAAGAATAACTGACATACCATCCTTACTATCGCTTAATTTTATAAGAAAATCCCACACAACGTAATCCTCCGTTCTTTAATTTTTTGGAAATCTTTCTTTGCTAGGAGGTAAAGCAAGCTCTCTTTCCGATCCCAAAGGCCTTTCCCTACGACGAGGTTCATCATCGTGACCTGAACCTTTATGATTTTTTGATGCAGACGTTATTTGTAGAAATTGAAGGCTACCTACATCAAAATCAAAGTGTGAGATAGGTTCTTGTCGTATACGACCTTGCATACCACCAGAAATACTACCTGACGGTTCACCTAACAACCCTCTTGAAAAATCTTCTGTCAATTTTTCAACAACGTCTATATCATAAAAATCAACTAAACCTACGTAAGTTTTGACAAAACCAGTACTTGTCAAATTAAACTGTGCGTCTGATACTAAAACAATACTGTCCTTTGTAACAAAAGCTATTAAAGAGTCCTTGTGTGAGTTTGAATCAAAACTCACAAACAACTCACCCTCTTTTATGTCAAAAATTGCACGCAACCGTTGTTCTTTTTTAAAAATTGAACATACTTGTAAAATCGTCAGAGGTTTCATAATGATACTGACATTGTCAAAACGAATTATTGCAGACGTGTGAAAAGTTGTCATCAAAACGTCTTGAGCACAAATAAAACTACCAACTATCAGTTTATCTTGATCACACACGAGTTTCGGGTCTGAATCATTATCTGTATCTATTTGAACAACAACACCTTTCGCAGTATCATCGATTTTTGCAAAAATACAAGAACCTATAAGAAGAAAAAATAAGCCTAAAAAGAATTTCCTCATACCTTACCCTCTAATACTCAATTAGTCCTTGTAGAAACTCTATACTTTTATCGATATGTTAAGATGTACTTTTTATAACGATGAGGTTGAATTCAACTACTCAATAGAGTTGAGAGAGGATTCCCTGACGAGTTTATTTTTAGATGAAGAGGTTCTTAAGAAAACTGATCAATTCATTAAACTAAACGATGATGTTGAGGATTGGATTAAAGCAGAACCTGATCTATTTGAGCCTTTTGAGGCTCTTTCAAAATTTTGTAACATACCTGCAGAATCTATTCTACATACGTTTTTGATAATGATTGCTTTTGAAGATCAAAAAGGTCATGAGTTACTTTGTGGAAAACTTTTGAAAAAGGATGTTTTTCTAAAAAAGTTTAGAAAATATCAAAACTTATACAATGCAACAGATCAAGTACAAAATGTAATTGCACCTGACATATTGATTCATACACTTGGTTATATATTGATCAATAAGACAGGTAGAGATGAGTTTGAAGTCTCACCTGAAATCATTCCTTTTATAATTGACATAGAGGGTGTTGTACCTGAAAACTTTTCCGAAGGGCCAGCTGGTTTTGATGTAGACGTTCCACATCCTGAATTCACAACCGAACAAAAAAACTTTTTTGAACGATTCAAGTTTTTGAAAGAGAATTTCAAAAAGATCTAGAAACGCATCTATACTAAATTAACATAAAACGTTACGGATAAGTAAAAAAAAACATCTTTTTAGATTAAAAAAAATTCTTCTAAGGAGATTAAAAATCAAACTTATACCGTCAACAAGGAGTAAAATTATATGATTAAAGAAGAAGATGTAAATGTTGATGAGTATGTCAGCCTTGTCGCTACAAACGAGCAGAATAATGCTCAGGCTAACTACACATTTCCAAAAACAGTTGGTGTAGGCACAAAAGCAATTGTCAGGTTTATCAACGGTGTAGCTGCATCACCTGCAGATCCTGGAACACCTGGTTCGGGAAGAGCAAAACTCTTCAACGTCAGCTGGATAAAAGATGACAAAGGTAAGTTCTTCAGATTGTGTTTGCCAGCCGTTATAAATAACAAACCAATGTATCCTCACACACTTCTCGATTTTATCGACAAAGTCTTGTCAAGAACTTGGGTAGAAGATTTGATTCAGGAGGATGGTAAAAAAGGTGGTTGGAAGTATTTCTACGCAGAACGCAATGATTACGGTCAGCTCTCATCTGGTACAAGAACTCTCAAGGATATTTTCTTGAATGTATATAAATCAGGTGCTTCACCAAGTAATCAGTATTACAAGTCACAGAAGTCTTGGAGAGGACAGACAATTTACG
>Ga0326511_10002032_pt1 | contig 16638 bp, 23 predicted proteins | sample 0_2496_0518_D_FD_203701 | JGI IMG/M metagenome (GOLD analysis project Ga0326511, IMG submission 203701) | Bovine rumen microbial communities from UC Davis, California, United States - 0_2496_0518 | ecosystem: Host-associated > Mammals > Digestive system > Stomach > Rumen | place: USA...
TTCGTCAGCTGTGTGATACATTGCTATCTCACGCAAAGTCATCGTCGTCCTCGCTTTCGATGCGCCTGATCTGCCTGTCGAGCTTTTCCCTGATGCAGTCCCGGTATCTCTGCCGCTGATGCGCGCTAAAGAATCCCTCGAACTGCATTGTCAGCACCGTGACATCTGCAAGCTCTTTCACAAAGTCCTCGCTGTACGGCTGTCCCAAATCAACACACTTGCAGGCTTGCTGTATCAGTTCGCCGCATTCCTCACACAATTTCGTGAGCTGATGTTGTGCGCCGTAGTGTTCCATTATCCGGCTTGCTTTGATGTAGTTTTCGTTCACTTCGGTCTCTCCTTCCCAAATTTAGCCTTTATTTCTCCGATGCGCACTTTAAGGCTCTCGATAAGCGCGTCCTGTGTGGCGTCCTTGTCCTGCAATGCCGCTATAACGTCCGTGTCGCGGCTGTTCTCGACGGCAAGCTCGTGGATAAACACCGTCTGCGTCTGACCTTGCCTGTGCAGGCGCTTGTTTGCCTGCTGAAAAAGCTCAAGGCTCCAGTTCAGCCCGAACCATATCACATGATTGCCGCCCGCCTGCAAGTTCAGCCCGTAGGCGCAGGACGCGGGGTGCGCCAGCAGCACATCGAGTTCGCGGCGGTTCCATGCGTCCGCGTCGGCGGCGGTCTTTAGGACGCGCACGCGCTTCTTCGCCTTTGTGAGAGCCGCGGTCAGCCGTTCGAGGTCGTGGCGGAAGTTGTAGAAGACCAATACGGGCTGACCGTTCAGGCGCTCGATAAGCTCCGTGAATGCTTCGAGCTTGCAGTCATGCAGCGGCGTCCATGACCCGTCCTCGGTGTAGACCGCCCCATTGCACAGCTGCAAGAGCTTGTTGCTGAGAGCTGCCGCACTCCCCGCGTCTATGACGTTCTCGTCGATGGTCAGCAGCATTTCGCGCTCCATTTCGTCATACGCCTTCTGCGCCTTCGCGTCAAGACGGACAGGAACGAGGTCGTAAACAAGGTCGGGCAATTGCAGGTAGTCCTCCGACTTCATGCTTATGCAGATGTCGCTTATCCGCCGCTGTATCTCCGCCGCAGCGCCCTCGTTTATCTCATAAGTCGTGAAATGCCCGCCGTGGGTGTTTGCCCGAAAGAAGCTCTCGCGGAAAGACGTTATGTTCCGTCCGAGCCGTGCGCCCTCATCGAGAAGATAAAGCTGCGCCCACAGGTCGGCAAGACTGTTCGGGGCAGGGGTGCCTGTCAGCTCCACAATGCGCGAAACGTGCGGTCTTATCCACGTCAGCGATTTGAACCGCTTCGCCCGATGGTTCTTGAAGCTGCTGCTCTCGTCGATAACGACCATATCGAAAAACCACGAATTGCGAAGATAGTCCGCAAGCCATACAACGTTCTCTCGGTTGATAACGTAAATGTCGGCGGGAGTGTACACCGCACGGATACGCTGCTTTTCACTGCCAAGTATAAGGCTGAACCGCAGGTGCTTCAAATGCTCCCACTTTGCCGCTTCGGTGCTCCATGTGGCTTCGGCGACCTTTTTCGGCGCTATGATAAGCACGCGACGCGACGCAAAACGGTTGTAGATAAGCTCGTTCGCGGCTGTCAGCGTGATGACTGTTTTTCCTAAGCCTAACCCATGTCCAAGAACAGACCCAACATCGGCGTATCAAGAATACGCTCAATACAATAACGCTGGTATTCATGCGGCTTGAACATCATGTGGCATCACCCTCTTTCTTTTTGTCGTGCTCCGCGTGCCATGCGGCGTGCTCCGCTTGACTGCTGAAAACCATAAGATTTTCGCGGTCGTTATTTTGCTTGTTTCCGTCAATGTGGTGAACGACCTCACCGCGTTTCAATTCTCGCCCCAGTGAAAGCTCCGCGACGGTTCTGTGAAGATGCCGCCCAAAGAATTTCGGATAGCTTTTGCGTTCTGCCGGCGTTAAAAGATGCGCTTTGCGTATTTTCAGGCGAACCGCGGGGGTCATTCTGTTCGGATTTAGTGCCGCGTTTAAGCGCTTCATATTCTGCGACATTCCCGCATAATTTTTTAGCGTCGTATATCCCGACGGATTTTTTGTTTTTGACGAGAATGAAGCCAAACAAGCTCTGCCGCAAAAATTGTGCTTTGTGATTTTGGAAGGATACTTCCAAATCTCTGCGCCGCAAAAGTCGCATTTTACGGCTATCTTACCCTTTGTGAAATTCAAGCTCTATCACCTCTCTCACTTTTTCTTTGGTGTCAACGTCGGCGTAGACGTTGCAGCCCAGCGCCCGAAGCTCCGCCTGCCGTTTCTTCTGCTGCGGAGTGCTTGTTCTGCCCTCCGATTTCGTCTCGACGAAGAAAACGCCGCCGCCCGGCTTTATTACTATCCTGTCGGGCACCCCCGCACACCCGGGCGACACCCACTTGTATGACCGCCCTCCGCGAGCCTTCACCTCGTCCCGCAGGAACGCTTCAGTGTCTTTTTCCGATTGCGGCATGAACCTGTTCATGCAAATACCTCCTTCCGTTACTTCGCAACTTCGCGCGCGTGCGCGTATATATGTATCACATTAGGCGTATTAGGTATACATATATACCCTCTAATCCCTCTGTTTTAATATTTATATATAGAATAAGTTGCAAAGTTGCATTAGCTAAAAAATAACGGTATTTCGGGATAAAACCCGCAACTTTTGCGCAACCGAAACCGCAACTTTGCAACCTTTGAATAAATTGTTAATGGTTGCACTTTTGGGGTCAAGGTTGCAGTTTTTCGGCTGTAAAGTTGCAGCTATTCTTTGCGGATAAAGCCTTTTTGCGCCCCGTATACCGCGCCGAATCTTATGTTGGATTTACACTTCTCCCACCCCTCCAAGTGGGCTAAGATACCGTTGATCTCCGCCGCGTCCTGTCGTCTGAAATACTTCAAGTCTCCGCCCAGCGCCTCGCACCATATCTCTATGGCGCACACGCGGTCGAGCTTTTTGAAGCTAACGCCCTCGGGGTTCATCAGCCCCGAACGGTAGCGCCGACGCGCGTCAAGGTCGAGCTTATCCCAGTTGTCAGGTACCTCGCGTTCGACGAACTCGCGGATAATGCCCTCCTTCGCCGAATGCACGGCGTGTTCCTCCTGCGCCGCCTTTGCCGCCTTTGAAAGCTCCTCGCTGTCGAGATAAAGCGTTTCGCCCAACCGGTAGCAGGCAAGCGCCTCCGCCCATATCTGCGGCACCTCGCCCGCCAAGTCCTCGAACACCGACTTCGCGCACGAGCTGCGGCTCGTGCCGTTACCCGTGCAGTCTATCGGCAGAAACCGTCTCGACCCCGTCTTGTCCCGCAGGAACTCGTCGTCGTTGGTCGTCCCGAAGAACACACACCGTCTCGGATACCGCCCCGTGCGCTTTCCGTAAGGCTCGCGGTAGATGTCGTCGGTCTTTGAGAGAAACTGCTTGACCGCGTTTTCCTCGGCTTTATTCAAACCGTTCAGCTCCTGCAATTCGATCAGCCAGGAGCCTTGTATCATCAGACACGCTTCCTTGCCCTCAAAGCTGTTCATGCTGTCGTTGAACCATTCACCGCCGAGAAGCCGCAGAAAGGTGCTTTTGCCTATGCCCTGTGCGCCTACGAGTATCGGCATCGTGTCGTACTTGACCCCCGGCTGCACGGCGCGGGCGACCGCCGCGCAAAGGCTCTTTCGCGCTACGGCTCTCGTATATGCCGTGTCCGCCGCTCCGAGATAGTCGATGAACAGCGTGTCCAGCCGCGGAGCGCCGTCCCACACGGGCAGCGAGTTCAAAAACTGCTGTACAAGATTGACCTTGTGCAGTTCACAGTAAAGCAGGAAACCGTCGGTAATACGCTCCTTTCCCGTTATCCCGTAGACCTTTTCCATGTAGCAGCGAAGCCCCGCGTCATCTGCGTCCTTCCAGTCCCGCCGCCCGTGAAACGCGCTCCACGGCAAGTCTCCCGTTACGAACAGCCTGTTCGAGAACTCGTCAAACACCGCCGCGCCGCACAGCTGCGGGTCGTTTTCCAAGATGATAAGTACGTTTTCAACGGTCTTTACGGGTTTTCCCGTTTCGGAGGATAATTTGAGCTTCGAGAGCCAATCTGTATTTGCAGCGGGCAATTCTGTTGTCGGCTCACCGAAGGCGGACACCGCATTTGCGTAACGTTCGGCGTTCATCAGCCTTGCGACCCTTTCGTCCTTCACCGCCAGCTCGCACATGGCGGCAAAGCTCGGCAGCTTGTTCGTCGGGGTATCGGGCTTTGCGTCCGCGTCCCTTTCGCCGAACAGGTGCAGCCGCACGAGGTCGAAGGCGTTCACGAGCCTGCCGCCCGCAGGGTCGGTGGCATGGTGGCTGAAAAGGAATTTACCGCCGTCATACAGCACCGCGCCGCCCGTTGTTGAGCCGCCCGTGTAGGTGTAGCGCCCCTCTCCCGCTTCGGTGTACCTGTCTGGCAGGTACTCCGCAATGACCGTCGGAATATCGTACACGCGGCAGAACGCGCCCACGGTGCCCGCCTTTTCGGTGGGGTCTTTCTGGGTCTTACCACGCGGGATATTCTGCGCCGTCATTCCCGCCCAGCTCGTCACATCGCGCCAGTCGGCATACATCGCGAGCAGACCGTCCGCGTCGGCAAACGGCTTGTCCGCGTACCGATAGACGTATTGGCTGTCCGAGCAGCAGGACGGGTAATACATCAGCCGCGCCGCCTCGAAAGTGGTCTTGTCGCAGTAGTCCATGCCGATTATCTCGCCGCACTTGCGGGCTATCGGCTCGTACTCGTCCGCCGTGACCGTCCTCGAAAGCGGCAGCAGCACCCGCAGGCGCGGCGCTTCGGGCGAGTGCTTTCTCGTCGAATACACGCAGTACCCCACGCCGAGGGTGTCGAGCTTCATGAGCACGCTGTCCGTCTGCCCCGCCGGGATATTGTCGAGGTCGAGGGTCACGATGTCGCGCCCCGTAACGTTGCACGCCTTACGCCGCACGAACGTGTTCGCGCCCTCGCCCCGGAACGTCCCCGCCACGTAGCCGCCGACATCTTTAAGCTCGTCCTGTTTCGGCTTCGGCAGATCGCGGTACTGCGCAAGAGTTTCGGTACTCCTGTGAACGTCCGAGAGCCGCCCCCAGAACTCCGCGAGCGTGAGCGTTTCGGGTTTCCATACGGTCGCCTTACGGCTCGCACCGACTGTTATAGTTATCTTTCTGTCATATTGCAAGACCCCGCCTCCTAATCTTTCTTATAATACTCCCCGACGAAGCCGTCGGCGTTCAGCAGCAAGCCCCGTGCCCACGGTATCGGCGGCGCACACATCAGCTTGCAGACTGCTTCGAGATCGGCTTTGTCCGACGGAACATCGAGGATAACTTCATCGTGAATGTGCATGACTGTCCTGTATCCCGCCGCTTCGAGGTTGTCGAGCGCCGCGGCGAGGCAGTCGCGGGCAATAGCCTGCACCACGTTCTCCGTGAGTTTGCCGCCGTAGGTTTCGAGCGCCGTCCATTTGCCCGCTTTCGCGCCGTAGTAGTGCAGGCTGTCGTTGCCGAAGCGGTTCGGCGCAAAGAACGGGTTCGCGTAGAAGAGCTTTCTGCCGCTCGGCAGCTCTATCGTGAGGAACCGCAGATCCTCGGGCGTGCTTTCATATCGGAATATCAGCCCCGCGGCGTTTTCGGGCAAACCCGTTCTCACCGCCGCCATAGCCGCGCTTTCGAGAGCGTACCACAGCTGCACGATGCTCGGGCTTGCCCTTCGCCAATCGTTTATTATCTGTTTAAGCTCACTCTCGGGCATATTGGCACCACCCATAGACTTCATCGCGGGGACTCCGCCGCCGTAGCCGCAGGCAAGCTCCGCTACCTTGCCCTTCTGCCGCAGATGACCGTTAATGCCGTGCTTTACGACGGGAACGCCGAATATCCTGCTTGCCGACGCGCAGTAGATGTCCTCGCCGTTTGCGAAAGCCTTCATGCGCCACGTTTCTCCCGCGAGCCATGCGATCACCCGCGCTTCTATCGCCGAGAAGTCAGCCACGACGAATTTGTGTCCCTCCGCGGGAATGAACGCCGTGCGTATCAGCTGCGAGAGTGTATCAGGCACGTTCCCGAACACGACAGCGAGCCCCCCCACGCGCCCCGTTTTCACGAGCTCGCGGGCGTAGTCAAGTTCTTCTATGTAGTTGCGGGGAAGGTTCTGCATCTGCACCAGCCGCCCCGCCCAGCGCCCCGTTCTCGAAGCGCCGTAGAATTGCAGCAGCCCGCGAATGCGCCCGTCGGGGCAAACGCAGTCAAGCATTGCCTTATATTTCGACACCGACGTTTTCCCGAGCCGCTGTTTCAGCTCCAGCGCCGCCCGAACTTTCAACGGCAATTCTTCGCGGGCGAGGTATTCTTCGACAGCCGCCTTATCGAGCTTCGGCACCTCTTCGCCCAACTGCTCCGAGAGCCAAGCCTTCATTTGCGCGGCACTCCCGGGATTCGCAAGCCCCGTTATCAGACGCAATTGTTCTTTAAGCCCCGCAAGCTCCGCGTCGGCGTAGGCTTTGGCACCCTCGGCTAAGTCCATGTCGAGGCGCACCCCCGCGAGGTTCACGCGCATATCCTGCTCCCATTCCCTTTGCACCCGATCGGGTACGGGGAATGCCGAAAGCCTGCGCTCTACCTCCATTTCGGTCACTACGTCCTGCTTGCAGTAGCTTTTGAACAGCCCCCACTTCTGCGGCTCCTGCGCGGGGGTTATCGGCTGACCGTTCTTTCCGGGCACGCAGAATTTCTGAATAAGCAAGCCGCCGATCTTGTCCTTCTGCTTGTCAGCGGGCAGCCCCAGCACCTCGCCGACCTCGCCCAAGCCGCCGATCAGCCCGCAGTACAGCCCGTGTACCATTGTGCAGCGCCATTGCGGAAGCCATTTCGCGGGCTCTTTCACGCGGAAATGCTTTGACAGGCAGTACCACTCGAACGCGGCGTTGTATGCGTGCTTGACGATATCGGGAGAGAACAGCGCGATCTGCACGTCGAGGGGTATCTTTTCGCCCTGAGCAAGATCGATTATCTGCGGCTCCGCCCCGTCGAAGCTGTACGCGAACAACAGCACCCTGAAAGCAGGGGACTGCACATATCTGTACAGCCCCGCCTTCTTGATGTTTACGTCCGAATAGGTCTCGATGTCGATACTCATGTGCCTCACAGCGGCTGCCCAGTTATGGGATCCACAGCAGGAACGCCGCCGGGATACCACGCAGGAGCGGAAGGCTGTGCGGGTGCGGGAGCCCCGCCGAATGCGTCAGCCACGCTTACGCCGCCGCCCAGCGGGTCTCCGTCGCGGAGCTTCTGCACTGCCTCAAGCCCGAAGCCTATGCCGCGCTTGCCGTTCGAGTTGTAGGCGAACATGGAGATGCACACCCTCGCGTAGCAGCCCGAATACAGCTCGCCCTTCTGCATTATGGGGTTCATGCCCGCATCAACGAGCTGAACGGGGTTCTTGCTCGAAGCCGTGAACACCCAATGTCCCTTGCATTCCGCGCCGAAGGGCTCGCCGTTGGGGCGCACGCCGTCGCCGTCGTACACAGGTACCGCAAGTACGGGCGGCTGCACGCCGTTCCACTTTTCGGAAATGCCCTTCTGAGTGGTGTACTGCATAGCCGCGTCGAGCCTTGCCTTCGCTGCCGTGTCGGACTTGGGCATGAGCACGGTCACGCTGTACTTGGGCTCGCCGCCGTTATTGCTGTACGGCTCGTAAAGGTGCGCGTAGGAAAGTCTTACCTCGCCGGTGGTCATCTGATTCTGATTAAGTGCCATGATAGTTTCCTCCTAAAATCAATTGTCTTTGAACATTTCTTCGAGTTTCTTCTTTGAGAAAGCCTTGCGTTTGTCGCTCTCGGGGGCGAGCGTCGGCTTTCCCGCGGGTTTGATTATGTGTTCCCCGATAAGCTCTGTAAGCTTTTTCTTGCCGCAGAGCTTTTCCAGCGCCGTAAGTCCCAGCGGTTTTCTCTCATAGAGCAGGTCGCCCTCAAAGCCCGCGGCTTCAAGCTTGGCAAACGCGGTATCGGGCTCGGCGATCACGCGGACGCTGCGCCCCTCCACGAGCTTCCAGCCCCTGACCTCGCCGCCGTGAAGCAGCTTGTCACGAACGTACTCTTCGAGCGCACCGACCCAGTTGTCAAGGGTCTGCGCCCGCATAAGTATATCGCCGATCTCGTCGTCTGTGAGAGTCCCGCCGTCGTCTGCGCGGGCTTTCGGCTCTTCAAGGGACAGCAGTGACGCTGCCCGCGCACGGCAGACCGCCTTCGCCTTGCAGAAGCGGCAGTGTTCCCCCGCGACGAATTCTCCGCCTGTGACGAGCGCGCCCCGCACCCTGCCCCCGAGCGCTTCGCCCCACGCGGTAAGTGTGCCGATATCGAGCTTTTCCTCGCTGATATGGGCGAGCCGCGGCTGAATGATATGCGTGCATACTTCGGCGATCTCGCCGAACACGGCGTACTCCTTCACCGCGCCGAGAGCGTAAAGCCGCAGCTGGGGGTTATTCTCCGCCTCTACCTGCACGCCCTTACCGTACTTGAAGTCGAAGATGTGGAGCCCCGTCCCGTACAGCACAACGCAGTCCGCCGTGCCGAAGCAGTCGGGGACGATGTGACCCATGTCAAGGCGCTTTTCGACCACGATGTAGGGCTTTTCCGGGAACGCCGTGCATATCCTCGTGATCTCATCGACGTAGGTATCGGTGAAGCCCTCCATTTCGCTTTGATACAGCGGGTCGGCTTTGAGGGCGGCAAGCGCGGTTTTATACTCGCTGTCGGAAATCAGTCCGAACTGCTTTTTGAGCTTGACCTCCGCCATAGCATGGGCGAGGGTGCCCTCCTCCGCATAGCTGCTGCCGCTGTCGGGGATACCGCTTTCGAGCCCGACGGAAGCGGTGCAGGTGCCCCATATCGCGGCGTGAGAGGGCGAGTATTTCGCGTGAATACCGGGCATTATATCAGTCCCCCCATCGCGCGGAGCCGCGCCGCGAAGTCAGCCCGCCTGTTCTCGGGCAGAGCCGCTACCGACTGCACACCAAATTCCGTAAGCAGCCCGATAAGCTCCTGCTGTCTGCCGTTCTCCATGAGCGGGCGCGCCGCCTGCCCGAGTTGCTGAACGGTATAGGTCTGCGGCGCAGCCTGAGCAGGAACGGCTGCGGGTACGGGGGCGGGTGTCTGAACGGGTACAGGCGCGGGAGCCGCCGCGGGTATTGAAGCCGCCGCAGGCGTATCCTTAAAGAGCGGTATACCGTCATCGGGTGCGGGGGCTTTCTCCGCGGTTCCTTTTTCCTCCGTGGCTCTGCGCCCGAGAAGCAGCGCAAGCACCGCGTTCGCGTTCTCGATGGTCATGTCGTTCAGTGTGAGATTAACTGTCATTTTCGATTCCTCCAGTGTTAATTTTCCTGCCTTTTTGGGCATGATTTTTCCTCCTTGACAAACCGTCAATTTTCGTGTATAATGTAGGTGTATTAGCCTTTTTTTCTTAGAGCTTGTCCGTGCGCCAACACGAACAGGCCCATTTTTTCGCCCGCAGCAGCTCGCGGCAGGCTCTGACCTCTGCTTTGAGGTGTTCGATCTCGGCGGCACTTTCACGCTTCTGATTTTTGTGGTCAAAGTATACCACTATAGTCAATGCTATACACCCGAGAACGCAGGCAGTTGCTATCGTGATGAATATCACCACCATTGCTTGAAATTCTTCCATGCCGCACCTCACAGACCGCTCGCCCACAAGATTGTCTGCTGGAACGCATTCGCCGCGATCGGGATAAAAACGAACGCTATCACGCAGAGCAGCACCGCGAGTGCTATCCTGTCCTTGCGACGTTCGGTGCGCTCGTGACGCTCGTGGAGGCGGCGTTTGACGGCTATCTCGTACTGCCGCTTGTAGTGCTTGACTTCCTGCTTTAACTCAGATATGGTCTTGTCTCTTTCCGCTATCGCGTTCATGAGTATGATACGCTGGTGCGGGGTCAGTTTATCGGTCTTGTTCATCGTCCTCACTCCATTCCTCGAAATCGTCCTCATCGGCGGCACACAGGCACACGGCAACTCCGCATACTATCATCGCCGCGAGGATAATTCCGATAATCAAAATCGAATCGTCTTTCATATTTTTGCATTATCCCCCAGTATCAGTTCCGCCGCCGTCAGCAGTCCGAGGACGTATCCCTCTTCCTTGTCCTCAAATGCGGGCGCACTCGAAAGGCAGCATTTCACTTCAAGTATCAACCGCCGCAGAATGTCGCGCTTGTCGGACTTGCTTGCTTCAGGTGTTGTGACCCCCGCAGGTTCGGCGGCTTTGGGCGGCTTCTTCGGCTGTTTAACGCCGTATGTGCCGTTTTTGATACGGTCGATAGTTGCGCGGCTCACAAGCGTTTCCGCGATGATAGTGCTGATCTTTGTGCCCTCTGCGAGCATTTCTTTCACCCGCTCGACCTTTTCGGGCGGCAGCGGCTCTCTTATGCCGCCGTGTTTCTTGGGTGCTTCTTCTGCGATCTGCGTCTGCGTTACCTTGTTTTCTTCTTCCATTATTTTATCCCTCTCGATCATGTATTTCCCATAGCTCATGCCGTGCTTGCAGGCAAGAGCGCATATCTCGTTGACCTTCGCCAGCCGTTCGGCGGCATACTGTTCGTGCTCTTCACGCCGTTTTTCAAGGACTTTCAGGCGTTCCCGCTCCTGCCGACTTGTCACGGCTGCTCACCTCGCTCTGATACGCTTTCAGCGCCTCCAGCTGTCTCCGTGCGTCGAGCTGTTCGCGGGCGGTCGATATCGGCTTGTCCTTGCGCTCGATCTTGGCTATCAGCTCATACGCGCAGTTGTGATTCTCTTCAAGTTCAATGCCCGCTTTTTTCAGCCATTCAGCCGCGCCGTTAAGGTCTGTGTGTTCCAGTGCTTCAATCAGTTCCGTCATACGTTTCTTACCGAAACCGTACCCGCAGTGCAGCTGGATCAGCATAAGCAAAAGATTTTGCGCGAAGATGTTCACGAAACCCTTGTCGGCGAATATCTTTGCATCGAGCAGCGTTTTCGCGCGTTCCCCGAAGCGGCGTATCAGGTGCCGTGCCTTATCCCATGTGAGATAGGGCATATCTTCGAGATAGCTGTTAATCGTGTAGTCGGTAACGTCGGGGTCTTCGTCGAACTCCCCGACGGTCTCGGTGTACTCCGCGACGAACTCTCGGGCGCGTTTGTAGCTGAACGAAAAACACGTGTGCAGTGTGCGGAGCAATATCCCGATATGCTCGAAATTTATCTCAAGCGCACGTTCCGCACACATCGCAATACCGCGGTTTTTCAGGCGCGGGTTTTTTGTACATCTCATTCCCGCACCTCACGCCAAAGCCCTGTAAACGTCGTGCATGATAGCTATGCAGCTGTCACCCGTAACGTTTACCGTGCGGCTCTGCCCCTTGCCGAAGTCGATCGTTACCGCTTCAAATCCGTCGCTGTCCTTGTCGTAGCTCATTCGCACAATCTCCTCGCGGCTGAACGTCGCAAGGATAACTCCGAGACCCTCAACGAACGCCTGTTTATTCTCGTTCATGGCTCCTCCACCTCACACTCTAAAACGCCGTTATCGCTCACGCTGATGTTGTACACGTCCGCACACCGCACATATAACTCCGGTTTGCCGTCGAGATTAGTGTATATCGTCTTGCGTTCGCCGTCGGCGTTGATGTAGTACACGTTGATCTCCGTGCCCTTTCGCAGGCGGTGGAGAATGTCTTTAATCATCATGCCGTTTTCTCTCCTCTCTTCTTCTCCGCGTACTGCCTTACCTTTTCGGGGTCAGCCTTTGCCGCCAGTTCCGCGAGGAACGCCGCCAGCGCCGCCGCCTTTGCCGTGCCGATCGGTTCGCCCGTCTCGGCGACTGTCACTTTGCAATCCTCGCGGTTCATACCTTCCCCGCCTTTCTGAGCCTGTGAAGTCTGCTCTCTACGCCTTCAAGACTTCTGCCGAGAAGCTGCCCGATATCATAAGCTGAAATGCCTTGATTATAGTACTTAATGAGCTTTTTATCCTCGTCGGGTCTCCAACGGCGTCCGCCCCTGCTGTCGTCACACAGTCCCAGCACACGGCGCTTGTTCTTGATCGAATCTACCGTGCGCCCCATGTCGGCGGCAATTTCGTTGTCGGTCTGACCGAGAGCGTAAGCCTTGCGGAGATAGTCAAGCTCGCGTTCGCTCCACGGTTTGCCGCAGGTGTGCTTCTTGGGAGCGGGCTTCTCGGTCGGTACTGTCAGAGTTTCAAGCCTGCGCTCCACGTTGTCTACGCGCTGTTTAAGGGCGTTCTGCTCCGTTTCCATGCGTATCATGAACTGCAACTGCGGCGAGAGATTCTGTAAAGCGACCTCGGCTTTCTTGGCTCTGAAATACGTCTCGACAAGCTGGTCGTAAACTTCCCACGCCTTGTCGGTGTTGAGCGACTTCGCGTGGAGAAGTGCGCCGCGCTCTGTCCAGAGATAGAGAACCGGGGAGCGCTTATCTACTACCCCGAAATTTTCGGGTAAGTTCTTAAACTCCTTTAATTCTGTACCTTTCAAACAGATGAAGTGTTTGCCCTCTTCGTATCTTTTCTTGTTGTAAGCGAAGTTATCATGTATAACCTTGCTGTCCGTTCCGTAGCATTCCGCGAGCTGTGCCGTAGTCAGCACCCTCACGCCCTGCTGTTCGATTACCTGAATGTTTGTTGATGTCATGGTTTACTCCTTTCGTGTCATGCGGTCAGCTCTTCCTGCTTGCCGCTTCGATCGTTGCGAATCCTGCGAATACTGCCGCCGCCATGTTCAGCAGCGCGATAGTCTGCGCGATCTGTACGGGGGTCATGCTCTTGACCTGCCCCGTGAGTGCAGTCACGTCCTGCGGCTCCTGCCTGATCTTGCTTTCTTTCATAGAATCACCTGCCTTTCTGCGCGGGACTTGCCCCGCCCGCGCTTCGGGGTATTTGAGGTTGGTGTAGAATGCTTAGTCACAATACTGCTCCAGCTCGCCGTTTATCATCTCGTACTGGAGATTTCCGACGTTGAACCGGATATAGTTCCAGTCGGTCGAGCTGTAAAGCGGCTCGCGGGTGTATGTGTCCTTGCGGCGCAGCCGATAGTGGCGGCTCACCTCGTAGGTCGCGACTTCGGGAACTATCTCGATCTTGTCGGGCTGAAAGCTGAACTCTTTTTCAATAATCTTCTTTGCGGTGTCTTCACTGATACTGCTGCCGCACTCATGCAGTTTCATGTACTCGTCCTGTGACATATGTGTACCGGCTCTATCCGAGAGCTTCCAGTCCTGTTCGCGTTCGAGCTGTTCTTCAAGCTTGGTTATCTTCTCTTCAAGCTTGGTCATCTTCTTCTCACGCTCTTTAAGCTCCTCGGTCATGCGGTCAAGCTTTTTGCGGAGAGCCAGCTCTACCGCCCACTTGCCGCTGTCGTAGTCCTGTTTCCACATCTTGCAGAACTCGATTTTGTTAAGTTCAGAATCGTAGTAGCTCTGTTCGATGCAGTCGTATTCCTCAATGCTGACTTTTGTGCCTGTCAGATTCACAAATTCGCTGTATAGCATGGTTTTACTCCTTTCGGTTTTCCTTAACCATGAGCTTGTTAAGTTGTGTCACCAGCTTGACAAGCTCTTTTATTTTGTCCTCCACTCTCTCACCTCCGTTTCCCTTGCTGTGATTAAATTATATCACAGTAAATGTTAATTGTCAATATAAAATTATCACTTTATGATAATTTGTATATTTGCACAAAAAGCGTTGTTAAGTTTATACAAATTAACAGTTTTTGATAACTACGCGATTTCAGGTTGATTTTTAACAGAAAGTGTGATATACTATATTCAGGAGGTGATTTTATGATAGGTGAAATCCTAAGAGTGTTAAGAGATGAAAAGGGATTAACCCTAAAACAAATGGGAGAAATACTCGGGGTAAGTCATATGACTTATCAAAGATATGAAAAGAACGATACCGATGTATCAACAGATATGCTTGTCAAGCTTTCCGATTTCTACGGAGTATCAGCTGACTACCTTTTAGGCAGGACGGATATAAAGGCAATGGCGGGCACGACCCCCGCCGAACAGCTCGACGTTACCGCCGCAGAGCAGGAGATCATCAGACGATACACCGAATTCCCCGAGGAAGTCCGCCTGCTCCTGCTGGAAACTATCCGCAAGCTCGTCGGGCTTCCCGACGCTCCCGAGGACTTGCGCCCCGTTATCGTCTTCACCCGCTGTCACCGCATGAAAGCGTCGGCGGGCATGGGCTACGATCTCGACAACGCCGACGAGTGGCGCGATGTCCGTATCTACGACTGCCCCGAAGCGTATCAAGCCGATTTCGCCGTAGAGGTTGACGGTGACAGCATGGAGCCGGACTATCACGACGGTGATATCGTGTTCGTCAAGCTCTCCGAAGACGTTCCCGTCGGAGCCGTGGGGCTGTTCATTCACGACGGCAAGGGCTACATCAAGGAGCGCGGCGAGAAGTGCCTTATCAGCCGCAACCCCGATTATCCGAATATCGAGGGCGAGTGCAGAGTGGTTGGTGCGGTCATCGGCAAGGCGGAACAGGCGATGTAATCGACGAGAACGCCCCATACACCGCGTTCAAGCCCTCACCCGTCAAACTATACCCCACAAAGCAAAAGCCCCGTACAGCGCGTTTCTCGCGTTATACGGAGCAGGTTTTAAGGTACAAAAAGACCCCCGCAGTGATGGCGCACCGCGGGGGTCCCGAAAGGAGTTTTTGCAATGAATGCCAAAAATACGGAGTAAACCTTCCTATGCCGTATTTTTATTATAGCATATTTGCATGGATTTGTCAAGTAACATACATTAAAAACATGAAAGGAGTTTTGCTGATGAAAAAAGCAGTATTCTACGGTCGCTATTCGTCCGCGAATCAGACGGAGCAGTCTATCGAGGGACAGCTCCATGTCTGCGAGAAATTTGCCGCCGAGAACGGTATCACGATAGTCAGGCATTACATCGACCGTGCCATGTCCGCCACCAGCGACAAGCGACCGCAGTTTCAGCAGATGATCGCCGACAGCAGGCACGGCTCGTTCGATACCGTCCTCGTGTACAAGCTCGACCGCTTCGCCCGCAACCGCTATGACAGCGCTATCCACAAGAAGAAGCTCCGCGACAACGGGGTGCGCGTTGTGTCCGCCACCGAACCGCTGTCCGACACCCCCGAGGGCATTATCCTCGAAGGAATGCTTGAATCTATTGACGAATACTTCTCACAGGAGCTGTCACGGAAATGCAAGCGCGGGCTCAAAGAGAGCTGCGACAAGGGTTATTTCATCTGTAACACCGTCCCGCTCGGTTACAAGAAGATTGACCGCAGGCTTGAAATTGACCCCGAAACCGCGCCACTCATACGCCGAATCTTTGATGAATATGTCGGCGGGAAGTCTGCCGCGACGATTGCACGCGAGCTTAATGAACAGGGCTTGACTGTGAACGGCAGGGCGTTTTTGAGTGAAACTGTCCGCCATTGGCTGTGTAACGAAGTTTTCATCGGGCGTTATCATACGGGCGAAAACATCGTGAACGTTCCTGCGGTCGTTGATGAAGATGTTTTCGCAAAGGCTCTCGAACGCAAAGCCGCCGCAAGAAAGAAATACCGTGAGCGCCGCCCCGGTGTGAAATATTTTCTCACGGGAAAAGCAGTCTGCATGAAATGCGGTACCGGGCTTTGCGGACACCCTATTCGTAACACCTACAATTACTACTGGTGCAGAAATTGCCGCTCACACCTCATTCAAGCCGAACCGCTCCACGAAAAAGTCAGGTATGCACTGTTTGAATACCTCACGCCCGACAAGATCAGGGAGCTTGCGGCGGCAGCGTACCGCGAGTATCAGAACGCCCAGCCCGAAGACCCTACCGTTCCGCTCCGCGCCGAGCTGAAACAGGTGCAGAAGAAGATAGAGAACGCGACCGCCGCCATTCTCACGGGACTTGACAGCGAAGCCGTCCGCAAGGCTCTTGCCGATCTCGAAACCCGCGCCGGGATCCTCACCGACGAGATAACCATGAACGAAAAGCATTCCCCCGACCTCACGCAGGAGCACTTCGAGTATGTGCTTTCGCAGGTGCTCGAATACTCGGTCGAGGACATCGAAAAGCTCGTGAATATCCTCGTTGACCGCGTGATCGTGTCGAAAGAGCAGGTCATTATCTGCATAAATCTCACCAATACGAGCAATGAGCCGCCACTGGAGCAGGTACGCATAGAGGGAGGGTGCCTTTCCGTATCTTCCCCTTATGCGTACACCTCTATCGGCTGGCTCATATTAGCCGCATGAAATACAAATCCCCTCCGAGCCGCCAATTCGACACGGAGGGGTTAAAACTATCATTTCATCACGATATCAACAAAATTTTTGCCTATTACGCCATTTTGCTTGTATCCCCATAACCTCAGCAAGTCGTTCACAGCTTTTTCCGTACCGCCGCCGAAGCCGCCGCTCATGTCGAGATATCCATACCCGAGCGACTTCATGCGAGCTTTTACGGCATACAGCCCGTTGTCGAGCTTGTCGCCATGCTTCCACCATGCGGCTTCGGGCTTGTCAAGCTCTTTCGTGGCTTCGGGCTTCGGGTAGCCGTTCAGCCCCGCCGTCT
>Ga0326511_10002033_pt1 | contig 16637 bp, 14 predicted proteins | sample 0_2496_0518_D_FD_203701 | JGI IMG/M metagenome (GOLD analysis project Ga0326511, IMG submission 203701) | Bovine rumen microbial communities from UC Davis, California, United States - 0_2496_0518 | ecosystem: Host-associated > Mammals > Digestive system > Stomach > Rumen | place: USA...
CCCAAGTTTTCTTCAAAAGCCTGTCCCTGTGCGTCAAGTTCTGCCTGTATCTCTTTATGGCGTTGTTCTCTTGCAATCATAAATTCTCCACGCAATTCGTCTACAACGCTTTCAAGACGCATAATATGTGTCTTATCTCCGTCTGCACTCTCAACGGTAAACGGCAGATTGAACCTTTCGGAATTGTTATCATAAAGCGTTTCGATAGGATTGTAATTAGTCCAATTTGACCAAAAACGCTCTGTATTATTCATAGGCTTATCTTTCAGTACGAAAGCGTCAACAGCCTTTGTGTCGCTTACCCTGTCATCATAAATAGCAATGACAACTTCGGGTTTTGCAAACATACCCGTAGGCTGTACCAACTGCACATCAACTCTCTTGTGCGGGTCAGTAACACCCATTTGCCTTTGCATTTCTTCTCCGATTTGCATAAGTTTGTCGTAACCGTTATTGCCGTCCATCGCCTTGTCGTATGCCTTTTCATCGGAAATATCCCACATAGGTTCATCTTTAACAACAGTAGCGAGAACCTTACATTCGCCTTGCACATAGTCTGTTGCTTTTCCTGTGTACTGCTGTTCCATATTCTTTTCTCCTTAAAATAAATTTTTCTCTGCATACACAAGGCACGGTAGAGTTATTTCCCTACCGTACCTTACTTGCCTATGCTTAATGTTCCTGTCCCTGTCCCTTGTTCTTCGCCTGTGTCTTGGGTTGTTCGTAGGTCTGTTCGCTCTGTTTCTGAACGGACATCTTGCTATTGAACTGTTCGGTAAGGTCATTCTCACCGTCCTGTGAGATAACCATATAATCTCTCTCCCCAAGAGTGTGAGTGTTGCCGTTTGCCATACAATCCCTGTTGACAACTACGCCGACTTCTCCGCTTGCCTTGTCGGTGAGTGTACCAACTTGCGGTGCATTGCTGTCGGCAATATCAAAGGAAACATCTGCTCTGCTTTCTACGATTTTCTTCTGTATGTCGATAGCAACGCCGTCTTTACTCCTGTTGGCATTGCCCGTGCAATATATATCCATTGCGGGTGCTTCCATTACAGGTTCTTCCCTTGTAGGCTCTGCCTTTGTAGGCTCTGTCTGTATGGGTGTTTCCTGTACAGGTGCTTCCTGTACGGGCTGTGACTGTACAGGTGCTTCGGCAACTTCACCATTCCATTTTTGTGTGTATGCCTGTTCTTCGGTAAGCGGTGCTTCGGGGTGAAGTTCATTGTACTTATCAAGCACTTCCGTTATCCGTACAGGCGTATGGAATGTATAGGTGTCATTTGCCATAGCAACATATTCTGCAAGTGTCATATCGGCAAAACGGGCAACATCTTCCGAATGTGTACCAAAGGTTTCTGCCATTCTTTCAACAGAATGTTCCCTTGCCTTGTTGGAAATTTCCGCTATTTCGTTGGTAACATCTACCATAGGATTTTTGGAAATGTCGATAGCAACAAAGTCCCAACCGTCAAGCGGAAATCCTTCCACATCACGATTATAGATATTAACCGTTTTGCCTTCATATTCAATCTGCATAACGGCTACGCTATCTTCGTTCGGCACGGTAATACTGCACGGTATGGCTTCATCAAGCAATTCAATCTTCATAGCGTCTGCTACTTCATTGAACAGATGTTCGGAATTATGCTGTTCTTCACCGAAAGTCTTACCGCCTTCCAACTTTTCAAGATTGATAGCCTGTGTGTACATATTTTTGATACTGTCAAGCAGGCTTTTATCAAGCGGTGAAGCCCCGACAAGTTGTGCAAACTCTTTATCATTTACAAGATTAAGAAGGGCTTCCGAACCAAGTTGGCTACGCTTGAAAACATCAATCTTCTGTCCGTCCTTCTCATAGATAACTTGTCTGATATTGTCTGTGTTGTCGGGGTCTGTAATGAAACGAACATTTGCATTTGAACCCCTTAATGTGAACAAAAGGGAAGTCGTGTCACGCCCGTCTAAACTGTACGACTGCCTTTCACAATGTACACCGTCAATATTCTTGTTATAGACATCGGCATATCTGTCGTAATTGATTTTATCGTGCAGTTTTACTCTGTCCTGTGTAACCTGTTCACAGAACTTTACAGCGTCAACAGACGGCTCGATTTCCTTCAAGTTGGTAAGTGACGGAATGGGTTTGATTTCATTCAGTTCCTTATCAAGAGCCTTTAATACGACAACTTTGTTGTCCTCATTGGTATAACCGATAGCAATGGTATCTCCGTCTTTATACAGTTTTAATTTCTGTGTTATCCCCTGTTTTTCAAGGTCGTCCTGTGCTTCAATACAGAACTCATAGATATTACGCATTTTCTCACCCCAATTTTCATCAAATGCGGTGAGTTCTTTAATCAAATGCTGTATCTTTTCTTGGTCTGCACTATCAAGGTCTACGCCGTCAATCTGCACGGAAAGTTCTTCTGCCTGTTTTGCGATTTCTTCACAGGTTTCTTCGTCCATAAAGGCACGAAGGCAAGCAACATCAGCAAGGTCAGACATACTATCCGCTAACTTTTCCGTTTGTTTGAGCAGATTTTCAAGCATAGCAATCTGCGTTTTGGACTTATCCGTACCCAATAACTGCTGTATCTTTTCTTTCAGTTCTATAAGATAATCAAGCAGTCCCATAAGACCTTTATGCTTGGACTTGGGATTTACTGTTTCATCTGTTGTTTCAACGGGTGTCTGCTGTTCTTCTGCCATTTTCTTTTCTCCTTTTATCTGCTTTATTTTTTACCGAACCAACTCTTTTTCTGTGGCTTTTCGGTCTGTTCCGTACTTGTTTCAGCCTGTGCCATTTGTGCCTGTTTTCTTGCCCATTCTTCATCGGAAAGACGGATAATGCTATGCCCGTCTGCCCCGATTTCTCTGCGTCCGTTTTTGAACTCTATGCTCTCTTGGTATGCTTCTAATCTATCGGTAGTAAAAACCCAATAATAAAAACCTTTGGTAAAATCACCGCTTGTCCCCATATCATTGCCCCAAATAGAGCCAAGGTCTTTTTCTTCAAGCATACTCTTTAAGGCTTTTTTATCTATGACGCTGTTGGTGTCAATCAGCATTTGATGAAATTCCAAATGGTCATTAAGCACCGTCATTCTCATAGGTCGCCATTTCTGAATGGCAGAATTAACACAATATGCTTCAAAAGTAATCTGTCCCTTATCCGTATCATACTTGATGTTACGGATATTCGGATTATTTCTTGTCATATCCTGTAACAACTGATATGCCTTGTAGATATACTGTGGCTTTGTGGTGGGTACTAAATGAATAGCGTCATTATGTCCCCTTTCTTCTTTCAGACACCCCAAAGATTGTAAAGCGATAAGCCAATCGTTCTTTTCGTTGGCTCTTTCGTCTTTGTCAATGCAATGAAAGACCTTTTCAAGTCCCTGTGCAAGAGAAAGGTCTTGCTTTTCAATGCCGTCAAGGGCTTTCAATTTATAATTTCCCGAACAGGCATTAAGGTCATTTGCCTGTGGATTTTTATAACTTTCAAGTTTCTCCACTTCAAAGCCTTCGATTGCACGGGGAAGAACCTTCTTCTCAAATTCTTCGGGTGTGCAATAGATAGCACATACACGGTTCACGATACCGTCTGTATTGCAGACCTGTACACAGGTAGCAAATATCATATCCTTGTTCTCAAAGGCGTTGATAGCCTTCGGTGCGTGCTTATAAAAATACACCGTATTATTATTCGGGCTTACACCGACTTGAAAGCCCTGTTCAAAAAGTTTCGGATTTATTTCAAGTGCCTTTGCGATGATAAAATCAGCGTCCCTTTTGTCTACCGTATGCAGTTTGTCGGTATCATAAAAAGGAAGTTCGCCCCTACAAAAAAGGTTTCCCGTACTGTCGAAAAGTCTTATGTTCATTTGGAAATCTCCGTTCTACTATATGTTGTGGTCAAAACGCTTTTTAATCCGTTTTGCCTACACTTCTACTCTCTATTTTAAGATTTTTGGACAGGTTTACATCAGATTTACCATACGATTGCATTTTTACCGTTCCTTTGTTCCAAGGATTTCTTGCTTTCGGTGCTTCGGCAGTTTCTTCCCCACCCAATGTAATAGCATTTTTTTTTACAAAATCTTCACATTTATCAAGCATACCATTCAGCATACCCAAGGCGGTGATTTCATCATTTTTATCTACGACAAAATCCTTGTAGAAATAGTAATTGGTGCATTTATCAGAAAACTCTTTTTCCGTCATACCCTGTGGTATATCTTCACGCCAATCATTTCTGTACCACTTTGCATTTTCATATATCTTAACGCAATTCTCACATTCCTTAAAGTCGGGTGCTTTTTCATATCCGTCAATCAATTCATTTAACTTCTCAATGTGTTCCTTACGCTTTTCAATCTCTGTAACGGTACGGCTTGCAACCAAGGAAAAAAGCATTTCACGGTCACACCATTCGCTTTTTTCATCATACAAATCCCTTAATGTAGGCATTTCGACTTCTTCACCGTAAGAATAAGTCCGTGAACCGTAATAGATAGGTTCGCCGTATTCGTCCAAGACTTTCTCTCCGTGTTCATCGGTTTCGTAAATGTCAACTTCATATTCGGGTTTGAATTTTGTAGGGGTAAGTCCTTCTGCAAGTCCGATAAGGGCAAGTTCTTTGTAACTGAACGGAAAAACATCTTTCTTGCTTGCCTGTGGCTCAAACTGATAATCGCTTTCTTGATACTCACCAAACTGTGTCTTATCAAGTCCGAACATATCACATAGCATTTCACACGCCTTTGGAAGTTCTTTATTTGACAAGCCTTCCATTTCGGAAACGATTTTAAGGGGTGTGAAATTTGAACCGCACGAAAAACAATGACAGGTGTTTGTCTTTGTATAGATTTTTGCGGAAGCCGTCTTATCTTCGTGTTTCGGGGACGGACACCTAACATTTCTGTTAAGTGCCACATCTAACCCGTAATATGCCATAACATCTTGTATAGGTACGGCTTTGTTGATTTCTTTTGAATAGAAATACATACCTTAACTCCTGTTTCCACCGATACCGCCATTGGGAACGGTTTTCTTCTCAACGCTTTTGTCCTGTTCCCTTTTCTGTAACTGTGTGGTCAGTTCAATCTGCTTTGAGAGTATCTGCTGTTGTGCCTTTGTACTGTCATCAATCAGATGAACGGCACTTTCCAACTTGCTTTCAAGTACCTTATTCTGTGATGTAAGGTCTGCAAGTTTGGTCAGTTGTTCCTTATTGATAGCGGTAAGGGCTTCAATCTGCTTGCTCTGCTGTTCGTTCATAGCCGTAAGTTCCACAACAAGTTTGGAAAGTTCATCAACCTTCTTGATGATAGGCTCTTGAACAGCATTTATCAGCATTGATACTGCTGTCGTGATACCCGCAACTCCCTTAACAGTATCGAAGTTCTGCTGTTGGATTTCCTTTTCGGCTTCCACTTCCTTCTTCTGCTGTTCAACCTGTTCGGGTGTAGGCTCTTTTGCTTCACTCTGTTTTGCTTCTTCCTGTACAGTTTTTTCTGTCTTTGTTTCGGGTGCAATACCCTTTCTTTCATTGCTGATACGCTTTGCGTCATCAATGGTAACGGAAGGGATTTCATTTGTCTGATAAACAAGGGCAAGGATTTCATCTACACCCTTTTGTGTGGTTTCAAACCACTTATCCCTTACAGGCTCTACGACCACGAACTGTTCGTCAACCTTATCCACAAGAAGAAGTGTGGTATCAGACTTAATATCAATCTTATCAAGCCTGTCTGCCTGTGCCTTATCATACATTCCATAGAAAGCAATGCCTTCCTTGATAGAGTTCGGATTAGCCGTTACTTCTGCGATAAACGCCTTTACGCTGTCAATTTCATCGGGTGCAACAATGAAAGGCACTTGAATGACAACGCTTCCGTCATCATTGAAAGCATAGTCGCTCTCACATACGGGAATAGTGTGACCGATAATGTCCTTAATCCTGTTGGCGATATTTGCCATTCTGCCGTCCACGGCAAGAAGAAGTGCTTTCTTTTCTGCGATAGACGGGAAAGGATTGCCGTCAATTACGATATTCGCAACGATACCAACCTTATCGCCATAAGGTCTGTTCTCTGCCTTCTCTGCCTTTTCTTCGGTCTTTGTAGTAGCAACACTCATACCTACATCACCCAAAGCACCGACCTTTTCAAGTGGCGACTGTTCATCATTTGTTCTGCTTTGAACAGCCTTGCCCTTTTCGGGTGCATTTTCCTGTACGGGTGTTTCGGAAACAATCACATTCTCTGCTTCCTTCATACGGTTTGCTTCAATTTTATCAATGATTTCGGTTGCGATAAGACCTATGGTGCTTGCACGGTCAACAGCCTTATACTGCGGAATATCAATTCCAAGTCCCTGTACAAAGCCGTCAATGGTTGCCTTGTCGATAATCTTGCCGTCTTTGTCAAGGAACGGATTTTCCTTGCCTTCGGTGAAAATATACTGCTTTGCAATCTTTCCAAAAGCAACGGTATCAGCGTCAATGTGCATACCGTTACGGGTAAGCCAATCGCTTATGCCTTCCATATTGGAAATAACGAAAGCACCGTTTCCACAAAGTTCATTTATCTTATCGGAAATAGCCTTTAACGGCATACAGTATTCGCTCTGATTACGGTTTTCGATTTCAAAACCGTAACCGCCTTCACCCACGGGAACACCAAAGCCACCGCTACGAAGGGCGTTATATCCTTTTTCGGGAAACTCCGCAAAAGTCATATTACTGTCGGGGTTCTTTTTAAGGAACATATTGTAATTCTTGCCCTTACTGTGGTGTTCTTCAATGGCTACCTGTGCAATAGCACTTTCTCTGATGTCATCGGGAATACCAAGGAACTTTTCCGTTGCTTCGTACTTACCCTGTTCATTGGGCTTATACACAACGATACCAACCTGTGTAACGGCATTTTCAAGGAAAGGATTACGCTTTCCGATAGACTTGCCGTTTTCATCATAGGCTTCCTGTTGTCTGTTCAACTGTAAGCCCGTAGTACCGATAGAAAGTGCCACGATAGGACGCTTTTCATCAACCGCCGTAAGCAGTTCTTTGAGTTCGGGTGCATTTGTATCAAGGAAGCCCTTTGCAAGTTGAAAAGCCATTTTTTCATCAAAAGACTTGCTTGCATATTCTTCCTTGCCCTGTTCGGAAAGAACATCGACATTCACATCTTCAACTACCACGCCTTTATTCCAAGCACTTTTCTTTGGCTTTGCACTCTGCGTAGTGGTCGCCGTAGCAGTTGCCTTTGTTTCATTCTGTACCGTGGCGGTTGCCGTTGCCTGTACTCCCGCTTCACCCTGTTCTGCTTCTGCCTGTGCTTTTACTCTGTCCATAAAACTACCCATTTTTTCATTCTCCTTTTGCTTTATTTATTTGTGGTCTTACCACAGATTGTTACCTTTTTTCTTTGCGTTTTCAATGATGTCCTTAAAATCGTCTTTGCCGTAGGTTATCATCGTAATCTTCGGTTCGGGACGCTTACCGTCATTTTTGTTATGTACATAGTTAAGTCCCTGTTCGCCGATATTTGCAAGGAACTTTTCAAAGTTTTCCATCAACTGTGTCTTTTCAAACTCTGAAAGTCCACGGGAACTGCCATCTTCTCTTTCTCCACATACAATAATGTTTCCCCACAAGCAATCTTCTTTATCGGCTTCTTCCATTTTCTCTATATTACCGAATTTAAGTGTTGTACCAAGGGCATTGAAACGCTTACAGTCGTCCGTATTGATAGTAAGGAAATCCTTGTTGCACCAAACCTGTACCTTATGCGTTTCGGGACAAAAATACGGATTATTGGACGGAAGCGGTATATCGTATATATGCTTCGGCTCACCACCTAAATACAATGCCGTATCTGCAATATCCGTCATTTCCTTTGCGTGTAAGTTGTCGTCCGAACCTATGACGATACAGTAAGAACTGATACCCTGTGAAATCTGCGGATTATTCTGCCGTATTTCTTCAAGTGCTTTTACCGCAAGGCTTTCAAAGTCATAATCAAAATTTATTTGGATATTTACAGACTGTTCTTCCCCATAAATACCGCTGACTTTCTGCATACTGATGATAGCCGTTTTCTCACAAGCGGTTTTTCCGTCACCGTCCTTTATGAGCATTTCGGAAAGAAGCCTGTCTGCAAGTGCTTTCTTTTCGTCATCGTTAAGTTGGGGAAGTTTCCTGTTTCGTATCAGATACTCTATGTTTCGGGGTATGCTGTAATCGTAGTTGTAAGCGACATCAATCCTGTCCGTGACTTCCTTATGCTGTTTTAATTCTTCTTCACAGAAGGCTTGTGCTATTTCATCTACCGTTACCCCGTTGAATGACATAAACATAAAACTGTTACTCCTTGTTATGTTTGTTAGGTTATCGCTCTTACATCATCAATCTGTCTTTCCGACCTGTTTATTTACGGTCTTTGTATTTTCGTCCTTCACATCAGCCTTTTCAATGGACTGCATAGGTGACACGGCTTCTCTGATAGCACTCTTAATATCTTCGACTTCAAGTTCGCAACATCTGTCGGTTACATTGTCCCAATTCTCTGTATCGGATATTTCAAGGGTGTCACCGAAAATGTTGTAATCTACTGCATATTCTTTGCCGTCAACTTCTACTGTCTTGTTTGCATTTCCCACATCAAGTCCGTCATAGAGATAACTTACAAGGCTTCCGTCAAAATCATCAAGTTTGATGAACAGTTCATCGGTGTAATTACCCCTTACATCGCCCGCAATATGGAATTTAACCATTGCAATCTTGCCGTATTCTTCTGTCCCGCACTCACACCAATCAATGTCGTTGGAAATCTTGCCACTCCAATTATAAGTGTTGTAGTGCTTATCGCTGTCCGTCCTTGCGTAGATGTCGTCCACATCAAGGTCATACATCGAACGAAGGGTTTGCTCAAAACTGTCAAGGTCTGTTTCTTCAAGGTACAGACTTTGCTTTTCACCATAGTAGTCATCGTAGTCAATGTTGAAATTGAAAAACTCATTCTCACCATTTTCCGAACAGTACACGGGATTTTTGATATACTCACCGTACTCGTCAAGTCCGATTTTATAAACGGGCGTAGACGGGTCAACGCTGTCAATATCCACATAATCAAGGGTAACAACGCCTTCATCTGTGGACAGTTCGATACTGTCAAGGTCAACAAAAAGGTGCTGACTTTCTGCATTGATAAAGGCAATCACATCACCCGCCGTCTTTAAGGAACGAAGCACATCAAGGGCTTCTGTTGCTTCTGCCTTAATGTCGGCAATCTGTTCATCGGAAATACGGGGTACAAAGATTTCATCACGGTCTTTCATTGCTTCAAGAACCTTTACAGCGTCTATCACGCATACATCATCACGCACACCGCCTTCTTCGTTGTAAATCCACGCTTTGCCTTCTCCGTGCCTTACCGCATTAAGTTCATCTATTACGCCCTGTATTGCTTCATTCTCTCTGCTCATAGTAAAATACCAACCTTTCTTTAGTCGTTATGCTCTGTACCGCTTTTCTTCTGCGAAACATTCTTATCTGTCTTTACATCAGCCTTTCCCATAGACTGCATAGCGTTCAGAAATTCTTCGGGGTCATCAAAGGACATTACCTGTACTTCGGGTTCGACAGTCTTATTGTCGTACCCTTCGTGCAAACTCTGTGAAATACCTTCTCTTTCAAGTCCGTTCTTGATACGAAGAAGAATATCTTCCACAAACCAAGTTTCACAAATGTCCTGTTCGCCTTCATCATCTATGATGTTCTCAAATCCACGGGTTTCACCTTCGGGAAGTGCCACGGTAATAGCCACATTGCCAAAGATTAACCCCTGTTCCGTGAAAGTCGCTTCACCCTTGTCCAAAATGCCACTATAAAGGGCAGAACCAAGGGGGTTTACCTTCTTGCAACTTTCGGCTTCGCTATAACGAAATTCTTCATTACACCAAAAATCAACCTTTAAGTTGCCACCAAAAGGGATTGAGATAGTGGAAGAACCAAAATGCTCAATCGAACCTTCTACGGCTTTCTGCTGACTTCTATAATCTTCATACGGCATTGTCTTTACTTCATCATCAGAAGTAATAACTACCATAACGCTCTGTTTTTCCATATTTATTCCCCCTTTGTAATGTTTGTCTTGTTTGCAACCTTTTCTTTTACATCAGACTTGCCGAAAGACTGCATTTCTTTGGTGTAATCCTTTTCAAAAGCCTGTTCTTTCTGATTTTGCAAGTCGGACATAATATCTTCATAGGCTTCATCAAGTTCTTCGTCCATATCAAGCAATTCTTCTGCGGTGTAAAGTGCATTAAAATCCTTTACCCTATCTTCTATTGCCATTTCAATCACGGCAAGAAATTCTTCGTTTGTACAGTTATAATCAAAGCAAGGCAAATCGTCACGAACCGTGTTCTTGTCCGTGATGATTTTGATTGCCGTACCATACCATTCGTCAAGATTGACATTGTAATCGTCAATCAGTACATCACGAAGCCCAAGGGAAGGAATGAAATTACCCTTCTTGGCTTCGATATTCTCACACGGCACAAAGAAAACTTCGTGTTCGGTGTCGATAAACGGCATATTCTCTTTAATCCATTCGGTTTTTTCTTCAATAGCGTGGAAATACGCTTTGGAAAGGATTGCTACATTGAAACCGCAATCTTCTTTAAGAAACCTTGCCTTTTCCACCATTTCTGCGATAGGTTCAAGGTTGCGAAAATATCCCCTTTCCATAATCTCGTCAAGCGTCATTGCTTCATTCGGATTTTTAAGGGATTTGTTATTCCATACGGCAAGAGTACCGTCCATATCAATATAAACGGTAGGTCTGTTGTCCTTAATATCTTCGGGCATAAGAATACCGAACTTCTGTTCTGCCCATTCACTTGCCGTTAAATTACTATATCTTTCGGGAACACTCATAAACTACACTCCTTAAATAAAATACTACAAGCGGGACGGTAAACACGGGATTACCGCCCCACCCACAGGTTTTTACATTTCAACGCCCTTAAACTTCGGTTTGTTTACTTTCTGTGCTTCGTCCTGTGCCTTACTTTGCTGTGACTGATTAGGCATACCGTAGGAAGCGTTCTGCTGTTCTTGATTTACACTACGGTTCGGCATACCGTAGGACGCACCCTGTTCGTAAGACTTGTTCATTGCGTCCTTGTTTGCAAAGAAGTTTCTCGCAATATCAGCCTTGTCAACGCCCTGTCCCATTTCAAGTTCACGGAACACATAACTGTTGATGTCCTGTTCGGTGATGTAAGAAGGAACATCGACCTTAATCATTGTTCCCCTTATCTCAACGGAACGGGTGAAATCGGGTGAAGCGTGGTTCGTGTATGTACCGTTTACGATAGTGGCAACTTCTTCTGCCTTATTTGTGTAACGGGTATAGTCGAAACCGCCTTGTGTATAATCGGCGTGCGGTGAAGCGTCAATAGATACTTCCACTCCGTCAATACCGACAAGACGGCAAGGAAGGTGGTTCATATTCCACTCTTTCTGTGCGTCCTGTTGAGCAGTACCAAGTATGCTTTGAAGGAAGTTTTCATCGTAAGGCTTATCAACAAAGCCACGGAAAACAACATTACCTTCTGCGTCACGCTGTTCTTCCCATACTCTCTGTGTCTTTGTTGCGGTATCAAGTGCAAGAGAAGCCTGTGCGGTCTGTGCCATATCTCTTGTAGCACTTGACTGTTCCATAAGGCTTAACGCCTTTTCAGTTTCAATCTGATTATGCTGATAAGAAAGTGAATTGCCGTCCTTTGCAATTTCATTTCCTTCACGGGCAACAACAAGATGTTCCTTGCCCTGTGCGATTTCAACAAAGCCCTTTGCAATCGCTACATCGTTCTGCCACATAGAGTAAGCCTGTACGACACTTTCAAACACAAGTCCCATTTGCTCCTTTGCCGACTTCCAAGTTTCATAATTGGAAATTTCAATAGGAAGTTGCCCATTTTCGTTGTAATACTGCACGATTTGTTGTTCTGTCATATCCTTAACTCCTTTCTTTTATCGTGGAATATAACCCACATTGCGGTTTTTTAACATATTTACAAAACCCGTATCTTCAAGGTCTTGCATTGTAATGACCGTCATATCCCTATGCGGTTCTTTGTCCTGTTCCCTGTCATTAAAAGGTGAATAGGCTTTAAGGTCTGCATTGGTCTTTGAAAGATATGCCCTGTCATCATTAACAGAATTATCAAGTATATCTGCCATAATTTCTTTGCTATCGGGAACATCAAAGGTAACATTCAACTTCTCGTTATCATATTCTGCCCCGTCAACAATGAATGTAAGTTTATCTTCAATCTCTTTTTGGCTGATAAGTTCGCCCGTTTCATCATCAAGATATACGGGCAGTTTATAAAGGTTTTTTACGCCAAATTCATCATTGATTAAAGCGTACATTGGTCTGAAATAACCAAATCCGTTACGGTCATCACCTTTTGCGTCAAGGGTTACGCCGATTGCACCCGCCGATATGTCATTTGCAAGGCTTTCGGCTTCACCTTCGTCATATAAAGGCTTTGTATAATGTTCTTCGGCGTGATTATCCCAACAATCTTCATAAGCGTCCTTGAAGGTTTCAACAAGTTCCGCACGGATTTCTTCGGGAACATCACCGAATACTTCTTCACAGGTGCTAAAACGGTCACAACAGGTATCTAAAATATATCCCGCTTCTATAACCATATCATCAGTACCCATAACAACAGTAAAGCCCTGTTTGTTACTCTGCATTGCTTCAATAAGCACTTCGGGTGAAAGGGCAAAATCGTAAATATCTTCCCCACCGTCAAGTGCCTGTAATTCATCTTCGTCAATGACCTTGTACTGTGGCATATCAATCGCTGTTTTCATTTCGGAAAGCAGTTCATCATCAGAACACAGTTTCCTATGGCTCTCCACGGACTGAATGAACCATTCGGGGTTGCTTCCGATAATCTCATTGGCAAAATTCACAGGAACTTTATCCGCATAATAAAGCGGAATAAAATCTGCGTTTGCCCTGTCCATAATGGAAAATCCCTTGGGGTGTTCCGTATCTATCGCAATCATAGTCTTATCCCCGACAGTATATTCCGAACTGTCGGCAATAGGATAAATGTCCACGCCTAATGTATCTGCAATGGAATTTAATACGCTATTTATCTGTGCCATAAGAACCTGTCGGTTTGCAAAAGCCTTTTCATTTTCATCGTTAGATTTCATAAGGTCATCTGCTATAACCCGACTTATCAGTTCTTTATAGTCGTTGGATATAACTGTTATGTTCATATATTTCCTTTCACGGTAAAGGGGAAATAACGGTTATCGCTGTTACTTCCCCTTACTTTCACATCATTCTTTCCCTATTACTACTCTCTACTTTAAGATTTTACAATATCCTTATTTACAGTATTTACAGACTTTTCGGACTGAACAGACTGTTTATCGAAAGTTTGCATATCCTTTTCTTTCTGTTTGACGGGGCTGTATTCATAAGCCGTAAAATCCGTTACTTCCACCTGTAATTCTCTCCTGTCATCTTCAAACGAAAGGTCTGTGATTGCACGATTGAAAATATCATCGCTGTCTGCAACCTTTATCCAACAATCATCATCGTTTATCTGCGAACAGTACAACTGTACTTTCTTGCATACATCAGAAAGGGTTTCAAGTTCACCCGTTTCATCGTTTACAAGAACAGGCAAACGATACAGGGCTTGAAGTCCGTCTGCGTCTGTTACAACGGCAAACAGCCTGTTATAACCGCCAAAATCTTTCCTGTCCTGTGTTTCCAAATCAAATGACAGGTGCAATTCACTTGCTGATATATCGTCCAAAATATCAGATATTTCCCTGTCATTGTATGCCGATGTTTCGTAGTAGCCGTCCCTTGAATTAAAGTTCGGTGTTACTTCACCTTCAAGGCTTTCTTTCACTTCCGAAAGGTATTCATCGGGAACTTCACCAAATATATCATCAGCCGTAAGGTCTGCATTTTTAAGAGTTTCTTCTATGATGTCCCAATCAACATAAAAACTTGAACTTTCAACATCACTTACAACGGTGAAATCCGTTTTACCTTCTTTTATCATCGAAAGCAGTTCATCTTCGGAAGCCCAATTTTTACCGTGAACGATACCAAAGTCCTTGTCATCTAAAAGACGGTATTGTGGCATATCCATAGCCTTTTCCATAATGCCAAGCAGTTCATCGTCTGAATGAAGTTCTCTCTGCCACGATACTGTGTATGCTATGCTATCCACAGTTTCTACTCTCCCGTACTGCGTGAATAATTCCGTTTCCTTATATGCGGGTATCTTATCCACATAATAGAATGAAGATATATCTTCACGAACAGGGTCGGGCAACGAATATCCGATGACACCGTTATCGTCTTTGGCTACAATAGGCGTAGCACCTTCCATAAGTCCGATTTTATCAACCATACCATTGATTTTGGATATGGTGATTTGACGCTCTGCAAAAGCGTTTTCTTTTTCATCGGTAGGCTTCATATATCCATCGACAAGCACTCTCTGTGCCATTTCATCGTATTTATGCTGAAATAACGCTATGTTCATCTATATCTCCTTTCATAGTTAAGGGGAAATAACCTGTTTACTGTTACTTCCCCCTTACTTGCCTGTTTTTCCCTATAACTACTCTTTATTCTAATAATTTACGACTTTGTTTCGCCTTTGGAAACAGCCTTATCCTTTTCAGTCTGAACATCGCCCTTTCCTATGGTCTGCATATCTTTGTCTATACCCTTCCATATTTTCAAGTCGTGTTCCGCTTTCAACCAATTTATTGAATTATAATCCGATGTCAGTATATTCTTAACGGTGTTTCTTATCGCTTCATCATCAATACCGTCAATAATGGCAGTCATAACATTGTTCTTTGCAGTCGCAATCTCTGTATCACGCCTTCGGTTTTGTATTATATTCAAACATCTGTTCAAGTAAGAACGCACCCCGTCCGTAGGCTTCCACGCACCTTCTGTATCAATACGGGCAAATTCAAGGTTGTTTTGTATCAGTCTGATACCGCTTTCATTATAACGAACGATATGATTTATCATACTTTCGGGCTTGAAAGCATTGTTTTCATCATAACAAATGCTATCGGTTTCTTCTTCCGAAAGCCCTTCCTTTTTGATACAGTCTGCCATTTCGGAATATAATTCCGATATGTCTGCAAGATAGCCCGCCTGTTCAAAGCCTTCCTTTAGGCAGTCGTGGATAACTTCTGATTTTGTTTTATTCATTGTTCTTTCCCCTTTTGAATGTTTTTTACAGGCTCTTTTACGCCTACATCGTTCTTTTCTATGGTCTGCATTTTTTCTGTCCGTTCTGCCACAAGAGTATCAAGACGATTGTAAAAATCCACTTCTCTTTCCAAGTACGAAAGTTCTTTTTTGGTGTCATACTCTGTAACACCCGCCTTATCATCATTCATCACATCACGAACATAGCCGTCCTGTATGGTTTCAGCATAGGCTTCGATGTTTTCATCGGTATATCCGTTCTTTACAAGATTGTAGGCTACTTCAAACTGCAATTCTTCGTAATGGTCACGGATATAGCCTTCAAGCCCACGCTTGATACCGTCAAATTGATATTCGTCTTTTGTTTTTTTGATGACTTTGGTAAATTCTTCGCTTTCAGAACTTGCAATGCTCATTAACTTTGCAAAACAACCGTTCTGCGTGCCTACATAATCCAAATCGGGAACAGCCACCCAACCGTCCATATCCTTATTGGTGAAAAGTTCCTTCAAGTCATTCGCAACCGAAGATACAATGCCTGTTTTACTGTAATGCTCAACAAGTGCCTGTAACTGTTCGCCAAGTGTGTCCCAAGCGTATTCTTCGTACAGAATATCTATTTTGCATTGTATGTCCCAAAAATCGCTTTTGATTTCTTTATCTAACTTATCCATTGTACTCATTTCCCTTATCTCCTTTTGTGTTCTGTGGTATTTTTACATCATCTTTTCGGAATGTACCCATTATGATTTCTTCTTTGATATTCAATGCCCCGATAATTGACATCTTTGTACGGTCATATTCTGTCGTGCTGTCAACACCAATTAAATCTACGGACAAAACCCGCAAAGACTTTCCCATATAATCATATAAGTCCTTACAAAGTTCTTTTGCCTGTTTTTCACTTATAGCCGAAGCGTACACATTCCACGGCTTATCACCGTATGTAAGGGACACCTTATAAAGCCTGTGTCCTTCGGGAAGTGTGCATTTGCTTCGGTCTATCATCTGAAAGTCATCAGTCATTTATCTTGCCCTTCTTTGTTGTTTTGTCCTTTTCGACATTCACATCAGATTTACCGAAGGTCTGCACGGGGTTTTTATCCTGTGCTACTTTCTGTCTGTCAGAAAGTGGAAGTGCGATGTGTTCACGCCATTCATATTCGTTCTTGAAAAAGGACTTCTTCATATCACGACAAAGCCTTGCCTGTTCATCATCGGTAAGTTTGATTTCTTCGCCGTCTGCGGTAAGCATAAACTTATCCTTGCTGATACAGTACACGCCTTCTACATCTTGACAATCACGGGGAAAGTTCGGAAGTTTTGCAAGTT
>Ga0326511_10002034_pt1 | contig 16633 bp, 21 predicted proteins | sample 0_2496_0518_D_FD_203701 | JGI IMG/M metagenome (GOLD analysis project Ga0326511, IMG submission 203701) | Bovine rumen microbial communities from UC Davis, California, United States - 0_2496_0518 | ecosystem: Host-associated > Mammals > Digestive system > Stomach > Rumen | place: USA...
GCCCGTGAGTTCCCGCGTACTAGGTAAATATTTCGATGAAAGGAGCCAAAACCAATGGACCAAAAAAGAGTAGACTACCTCAGAGGCCTGTTATCGAGCAAAAGAAACAGAGTTAATCTGAGATATAAGTACTACGAAATGAAGCAACAGATTGTTTATCTAAGAGGTGCAATCCCAACAGAAATGACATGGATGCGATCAACAATGTCATGGTGTGCGACCGCAGTCGATACACTGGCGGACCGATTGAAAGTCCGAGGATTCGAGAACGATGTATTAGGAATGTCGGAAATATTCGAAATGAATAATGCTGATATCCTATACGATTCGGCAATTCACGGAGCATTAGTTTCATCGTGTGATTTCATTTACATTTCGAATGATGAAGACGGATATCCGAAGCTTCAGGTAATACCTGGCTTTAATGCGACGGGTGTAATTGATACGATTACGTCTCTGTTAAAAGAAGGGTACGCAATCCTTGCGGTTGACGAATTAGGGATTCCAACATTAGAGGCTTACTTCTTACCTGGCGAGACATGGTATATCGAGAATGGAAAACCTGACAGATGTGTGAAAAATAACGTTCCATATCCTCTGCTGGTTCCTGTCATTTATAGACCTGATGCTAAGCGACCGTTCGGACACTCAAAGATATCAAGAGCATGTATGGACTACACACAAAGCGCCATGCGTACGCTGTTACGTTCCGAAGTCGCTGCCGAATTCTACAGCTTTCCGCAGAAATATGTATTAGGTACTGACCCAGATCAAGAACGCCTTGAAAAGTGGAGAGCGACGATTTCAAGCATGCTCGAAATCACGAAAGACGGAGACGGAGACAAGCCGACCGTTGGACAGTTCAGCCAACAGTCGATGACTCCGTACAACGAACAGCTTCGAATGATTGCAGGTCAATTTGCTGGAGCGACAGGGCTAACGTTAGATGATTTAGGATTCAGCACAGACAACCCTGCCAGTGCCGAAGCTATTAAAGCATCTCATGAACATCTGAGGCTGGATGCACGAAAAGCCCAGGCTGGATTTAGTGTTGCCTTCAAAAACGCTGGTTATCTTGCGTGTTGCCTAAGAGAAAACAAAGGATATCCGAGAAGTATTCTCAGAAATACAAAAGTGCGCTGGTATCCAATTTTTGAACCAGACGCATCTATGCTATCGCTCATTGGTGACGGTGTGATCAAGCTCAATCAAGGTTTACCGAACTATATCACGGCAAGAGACTTGAACGACTTGACCGGTCTTGAAGGCGAAGAAGAAGAAACGGCCTTCATGCAAGATTTACAGGCTTTAGCTGACGAAGAAGAGGATGTCCCTAATGAGTGACATCTCCCCAGATATTCTTGAGAGCATCCGAAGGGAATTCATCCGACTTTTTAACGATGATCCACAGCTCGCTTCACTTTACGCAAAAATTCAGAGTGGAAAGGCTACCTATATCGATGCTTATGCATTCGCCAGAGTATTAGGCGACCTCTTGTCTATAGCTTTAAGCCACAACATCACAGAGGATATATTGCCGGATGGCAAATTGTACTGGAATATCGCCAAAAGCGTTATAGAACCTTTTCTATCCGACGGTTACAGAATTATGGTTGATTTCAATTCTGCCGTTCAAGAAATTCTGAATGTGTCCTCGGATGTAAAGTTGCAGGTCATCGTTCCGAAACTTAATGTTGACAAGGTGGACGGGATCATAACGAAGCTATCCAATGCAGACAACTTCCGAGAGGTCCAGTGGCTTTTAGCTGACCCGTCGTATATGCAGAATTTCTGCAATTCGATCGTAGATGATTTCGTTCGAGAAAATGCAGATTTCCAATATCAATCTGGATACAATCCAGTTATTATCCGAGTCATGCATGGCAAAGGGTGCGACTGGTGCAGAAATTTGGCTGGAACCTACGACTATCGGAAAGGTGTAGACAGGACGATATTCAAGCGCCATCGAGGATGCGCATGCATTGTAGAGTATAAATGTGGCAAGTTCTCGCAGAACGTCTACAACAAGCGATTGATGGATTCGTCCGGTAAAGAGTTAACAAGGAAACAACTGGAAGCGATGGATGTATCCACGCTAACCACGAAAGAAGCAAGAGCACGTCAGCTAGCCATCACTGCGATGGAGAACCAGGAGAACCGTGCGCAACGTGAGAGATTGATACAGACTCTCATGGAAAGAGAGAACGTCGACCATCGAACGGCGTCGATTCGATTTACAAGAAGATTAAACGGAAATTCATAAGGAGGTAGGAGTTATGCCAAGAGAAGCTAGGCAGACTCCCACTTCCGCGTATATTATCCCTTACGAACAGACCAAAGGAGAAGAAGCTATAGAGATCTACAACCGATGTGGCCGAAAGGCGCGACCTTGGCAGGAACTTCTCCTTTACGACATTATGGCTGTCGATAAAGATGGGCTCTGGATTCATTCGAAATTTGGTTACTCACTACCACGCCGAAATGGGAAAACTGAGGATGTTATGATGCGGTTGATTTACGCATTAATGCACGATGAAAGAGCACTTTATACAGCACACAAGACTACAACCTCTCACTCGACTTGGGAAAAAGTCACACAGCTTTTATCCAAGTCGGGATGGGTGGAAGGTGAAGACTACAAGACAACAAAACAGTTCGGTCTTGAAACTGTAACAGCCATCAAAGGCGACGGAGTTCTAAATTTTAGAACACGAACATCAAAAGGCGGACTCGGTGAAGGCTATGACTTATTGATCATAGACGAAGCACAAGAGTATACGGTTGACCAGGAATCAGCTTTGCAGTACACGGTTACGGATTCGCAGAATCCTCAGACAATTCTGTTAGGTACTCCGCCGACCGCAGTATCATCCGGCACCGTATTCGAAAGCTTGAGGTATTCAACTCTTCGAGGTGCTGAAAAGTATACCGGATGGGCTGAATGGGGCAAAGAACACAAGATGGATGTCGGCCCTGATTGCGATATGGATACATTGGTAGATGCATGGTATGAGACAAACCCATCCTTAGGACATGGACTATCTGAAAGAGCTTTATGGCAGGAATCCAGGGCGAACGAAATCGACTATAACATTCAGCGCTTAGGTGTATGGTTCAGATACAATCAGAAATCTGAGATCTCAAGAGAAGAATGGGAATCTTTAAAAGTTGACGGTGTTCCGCAGCTCGTCGGTAAATTGCACGTCGGTATCAAGTACGGACACGACAGCGAAAATGTAGCGCTGTCGGTTGCGGTCCGAATGGCCAACGGAAATGTATTCGTTGAATGTATCGACTGCAGACCTGTTAGAGATGGAAACAGTTGGATACTGGTACTTTTGAAAAAACTCGATGTTGCCGAAATCGTAATTGACGGGGCATCCGGTCAAAGACTGTTAGAAGCAGACCTCAAGGAAGAAGGCTTTAAGAAGGTAAAACTTCCGAAAGTTGCGGAGCTGATCAATGCCAATTCGCTGTTTGAGCAGAATCTTCATTCCATCCGCCATAGTAATCAGCCTTCGCTTACACAGGTCGTATCGAACTGTGAAAAAAGAGCGATAGGCTCACAGGGCGGTTTCGGATTTAAGTCGTTATTAAAAGGTGCCGATATCTCTTTAATGGATTCGATGATATTGGCATTTTGGTCATGTTCACAAGGGAAATCAAAAAAGGAACAACAAGCTAGTTATTAAAGAGCACACGTTTATCGTGTGCTTTTTTAATAAAAAATTTACGCGGACCACATGCGGAAAAGTGGGGAAAGGAATTTTATGCCATTTAAACCAATTGAAACACAGGAAGAATTTGACGCTTTGATCAAAGACCGCTTAGCAAAGCAGAAAACTAAATTCGAAGAAGAAAAAGCGGAGATCTTAAAGAAATATGAGGGTTACTTATCACCTGAGGATGTCGAGAAAGCGAAATCATCCTACGAAGATAAGGTTACAGCGCTCAATACTTCCATCTCTGAAAGAGACGAAAAAGAGAAAGCTTTACAGGCTCAGCTTGATGAGGCAAACGCCAAGAATTCCCAATATGAAGCCAGCGCCTTGAAAATGCGTGTTGCTTTATCCAACGGAATTCCTTACGAGCTGGCAGACCGATTAAACGGCACGACAGAGGAAGAGCTGACCGCCGATGCCAAACAGATGGCCTCTTTATTTGGCTCGTCTCAGACTACTCAGACCACGCCCGAATATACTCCATCAAATGGAGATACAGACGGCGTGACACAAGCTTTCAAAAAGCTTAATCCAACACTAAAAATTTAAAGAAAGGAGAGCATTATGGCTCACACATTACAGGAAAGATACTCCGAATTAGTATTAGCAAAATTACGTCAGGAAAACGTATTACTTAACTTGATGAATCGTCGTTATGAAGGTACTCCTTCAGCTGGTGCTGTTAAGGTTCCAGTACGCGACACAGAGGTATCAGTAGGCGATTACAACAAGGCTACAGGTAAAGCTTTAGCAATCGGATCAACAACTTATAAGACTATCACTATCAACAACGACATCGCAGTGAACGAAATCATCGATGGTTACGATGCTGCAGCAGTTCCGGATGGATTAGTAGCAGAAAGATTAGACTCTGCCGGTTATTCTTTAGCTCATACTATCGATACAGCTATCGCGACTATGCTGACCACTACTGGCAAGTACACTGCTGAATCTTCAACAACTGCATCCACTGCAGCAACGATCTACAAGAACATCGTCGGCTCTATCAAGAGAGCTAAGAAGGCTGGTGTACCTAAATCTGCCATGTGGGTAGTAGTAACTGCCGATACTATGGAACTGTTGGAAACTGCTGATTTATTAACTCATTCATCTACTCAGGGTGATGCAGTAATCACTAATGGATTTGCTGGACGTTTAAACGGCGTACCTGTATACGAATCTTTGAACGGCGTATTAGAAACCGCAAACGTTGAATACATTGTCGGCAACGTTGAATTCGCTCACTATATTTCTGAGTTTGTTGTACCGGTTCGGATTAATAATCTGACAAACGAATATATCGGATCAAGTGCAGTACAGGGCCGTGTAGCAGGTGGCGGAGAAGTATCACGTCCGAACACTATCATCGTTAAGAAAAAAGCATCCTAATAAGGGGGTGGATTAAATGACCGCTTACGCAACAATAAGCGACATTAACACTCTGTGGAAAAGAACGTTAAGCGAGAGCGAAGAACCTAAAGCTGAGGCGCTGATTACAAGCGTCTCGGCTCAACTTCGATATGAGGCGGAGAAAGTCGGCAAAGACCTTGATGCTATGATATCGAACAACCCTGATATCGGAATCATTGCCAAAGATATCACGGTGGCTGTTGTCGGCCGATATCTCGACGATAACACGACGGGCCCGGCAATGTCTCAAATGTCTCAGTCAGCAGGAGGCTACTCTGTATCCGGAACCTACTTAGTTCCAGGTGGAGGCTTATTTATTAAAAAAGCCGAACTGGCAAGGCTCGGACTCAAGCGGCAACAGATGAGGCTGATTGATTATGACTACTCTGATTAACGGAATTGATGTTGTTCTTTGGTCTGAAGCTCAAACTGGCGTGGATGCTTTCAATGCTCCTGTGTACAGCGTCGAGCCGATTACGGTTTCGAATGTACTTGTAACACCTGTTAACGCTAGTGAGATTACTGATAGTACACGTCTTTACGGCAAACAGGCGGTTTATGAGTTATCTATCCCTAAGGGCGATTTGCATGAATGGGAAAATAAAAAAATCTCTTTTTTCGGCGAGGACTGGATCACTATCGGCTATTGTCGAGAATGGATTGAATCCAATGTTCCGCTTGATTGGAACAAAAAGATACAGGTGGCACGATATGGCTAAAAAAGTTGAAATAGTTCTAAACTCTTCAGGTATCAGAGAGTTACTCCATGAAGTCGGCAGTACTGTCTGCATGGAGAAAGCCAATCAAGTAGCTGGAGCCTGCGGAGATGGATTTGTCGCCGAAACGGGCAAGTCAGGGAGCCGTACATGGGGAACTGTCAAAGCTACATCAATTCACGCCATGAACAGGAACTTGAAATATAACGTTGTTGAGAAAGCAATCGGAGGGATGAAATGATCACATCAATCGAAGAAAAAGTCATTAAATACCTGTCCGATAATTTACAGGTTCCTGTATATGCCGAAGTTCCAAAAGAAAAGCCTACAAGGTTCCTCACGATCGAACGAACAGGAAGAGCTGTTATCGACCATATCAAGCAGGCAAATATTGCCATCCAGTGCTGGTCAAGTATAAGCCTGGTAGATGCATCTACGCTTTGCGATTTGGTCGAGTCCGTTATGGATGAATATGCCCTGGACAACTCAATCGTTAGGTGTTCGCTCGAAAACTCGTATAATTTCACAGATGTATCAACAAAGACATACCGCTATCAAGCGGTTTTTAATATTGTTTACTACTAAACAGAAAGGAAAAAAATTATGCCTGACACAAATCAAAATACAGTTACTAACGTATCGGCTGGTAAGCCTAAAGTTTTAGGGGCGATCTATCATGCTCCGCTCGGAACGGCTTTACCGACAACAGTATCCGCAGCTTTAAATGCATCGTTTGCGTGCGTCGGATATATTTCCGAAGATGGCGTAACAAACTCCAATTCAGCAGAATCCGAAAGCTTGAAGGCTTGGGGTGGCGATATCGTAATGGTATCGCAGACCGAGAAGAATGATACTTTCGCATTCAAGATGATTGAAGCAAAGAATATTGAAGCATTGAAAGCCGTATATGGTGCTGCAAATGTTAGCGGAACGCTCTCGGAAGGTGTTACCGTTAAATCCAATTCGAAACAAAACCCAGCAGAAGCTTGGATTATCGATATTGCTATGAGTGAGAATGCATTCAAGCGTATCGTAATTCCTAACGCAATGTTAACAGAGTTGGAGGACATCGTTTATAACGATTCTGAAGCAATCGGCTACGGCGTAACGCTGAGCGCTCTGCCTTACTCTGGATTCGACGGAGATACTCACAGAGAATACATTCAGACAGTATCAGCATAAGGAGGTAGCATATGATCAAGGGAACCACAGACAGCGGATTTGAATTTGAAACAAATGAAAACATCGTTAAAGATTTCTTATTCGTAAAAGCGTATCGCATGACAAACCACAAAGACCCTTACAAGCAGATTGACGGCTTTACCGATATGGTCAGCCTGTTATTAGGTGACTTAGAAGAAGATTATTATAAATATCTTCGAGACCATTTTGACGGTATCGTGCCGATTGACGTACTCGGGAAAGATGTTGGAAGCATTATCCACGCAATCGAAGAACATTCCGAATCCGCAAAAAAGTAGTTACCTTGGCCACGATGCTAAGCGTGGATGAGGATGCTCTCATCTGTGACTTTGCTGAAACGTATCATATCCTCGACTTGTACAGCTTGCCTATTGATTTGGCGGCTGTACTGGCCTGTGGACTAAGGGAAGATTCGAGGATAAAAATGAAAATATCAGGTATATCCTTTCCGCTAAGAACCTTATTCTTGGCGGCGGTTATGGATAATACCGCATGGCTTAAGTGGGCGAAGACTAAGGACGCCGAAAAAGGCGTTAATCAGCCCGAAAGCGTCTTTAATCAGTTACTCAAACCACAGGAAAGAAAAAAGACTTTCTTGTCTGGCGAAGATTTTGAGACCGCTAAAGCCGAATTTGATAAAAAAATAAGACTATTAGGAAGGGAGTAATATATGAGCGATATAGCTAAGGCTTATGTGCAGATAATTCCTTCCGCAGAAGGGATAAAAGGCAAACTAGAAAGTGCGATTTCGGGAGAAGCTACCGGAGCAGGGAATACCGCTGGCGGTCTTCTTGGCTCTGGCTTGCTTAGTACTCTATCCTCCGTTTTTTCTATTGCCGCAGTCGGCAAAATATTAAAAGACGCACTTGATCAGGGCGCTCAATTGGAGCAATCGATTGGAGGTGTCGAAACTCTATTTAAGGATAACGCCGATACAGTTACACGATACGCACAAGAGGCGTTTCGAACGACAGGCTTATCCGCTAACGATTACATGCAGAATGTAACGTCATTCAGTGCATCGCTTCTCCAGTCACTGGGAGGAGATACAGCCAAAGCCGCCGAAGTTGCTAACATGGCAATGATTGACATGGCGGATAACTCCAATAAGATGGGCACATCCATGGAAAGCATTCAGAACGCTTACCAGGGCTTTGCAAAGCAGAATTATACAATGCTCGATAACCTCAAATTGGGTTACGGCGGCACGAAGTCCGAGATGGAGAGACTGTTAGCAGATGCCGAAAAGCTGACTGGCGTTAAATACGATATCAATAATTTATCGGATGTATACAGTGCTATTCATGCGATTCAAGAGAATTTAGACATTACAGGAACGACAGCAAAAGAAGCGTCAAGCACGCTTTCAGGTTCGTTCAATTCTGTTAAGGCAAGCCTTCAAAATGTTGCCGGTTATCTAGCAACAGGTATGGATGTTACTCCAGCAATGGAGGGATTGCTCGAATCGACAGTCAACTTCCTAACGAACTTGGGCGGTATGCTGTTTAACATCGTTTCTGGACTGGCTCAGAGCTTAGTTCCGTTTATTATTTCTTTAGCGCCGATGATAAGCGAGGGGCTCAATCAGCTGATTAACGAGGCTTTCGCATTTGTGACAGGTGGAGGATTTGCCCAGGCTTTACAGGCTGGCGTTGACATGATCACGCAGTTTGTTAACGGCATTTGGCAGAATCTGCCGGCAATCATTACAAGTGCGTTTGATATGGTTACGCAGTGGCTTGCTACACTTATGGCGGCCGCACCACAGTTTATGTCGGCAGCTGGACAGCTCATTCTAAACCTTGTTCAAGGTATCATCACAAACTTACCTGCTACTGTATCAGCTATCGTATCGGGCGCAATCGGCATGATTACAACACTGGCGAGCTACCTTCCGCAGTTCTTGACTGCAGGTATTGAGTTTGTTGGACAGGTCGCCGCCGGTTTGATTGATGCGATTCCTGATTTATTATCAAGCGCTGGTCAAGTCGCCCAGGACGCATGGAATAAATTCAAGGAGACCGACTGGATCGGGCTTGGTTCGGATATTATTGCAGGCATTTGTAGCGGTATTGCGAGCGCTGCAGGTAACTTATTTAACAGCTTGAAGAATTTGGCTTCTAATGCTTTGGAAGCTGCGAAGAGCGCATTAAATATCAACTCACCTTCGAAGGTTTTCCGTGATATTGTAGGCCGTGGAATTTCCGAAGGTATCGCAGCAGGCATCGACATGTATTCAGATATGCCTATTACATCGGTACGCCGAACGGTCGCATCCGTAACAAACGCAGGAGCCGAAGCTGTACCATCTGGATATAGCACGGGTGCTGATATGGTATCGGCTGTATACAATGCAGTTCGTGAAGGTATGGAAGAGGCGAACGTAGTCGTATCTATGAACGAACGTGAACTTGGACGTATGGTCCGAGATGATTTGGGGGTAGCTTTAGGATGATACTCAATAAATACCAGGTTAAATATGTGTCTGCTACAGGCAAGGAAATTGACCTAACAAACATGTACGTTCGAATGATTAAGGCGAGCCTCCACAAATACAAGTGGACAATGGATTCTACTGAATTGACATACGGCATAGCCGTTGACCAATTCCGAAAGAAGCCCATCGAGTACTCTTTAGAAGTATCGATTATCGGAAGCTTCGAAAAGCGTGAATCCATCCTTGAAGAGATGAACAACATCTTTGAAGAGGATATCGTTAACAATACACCTGGAGCGCTTTGGTTTAATTCATCCTATATCGAGTGCTTTATTACGGAGGCAGAAGTTAAGGCCTCTGACGTTCCGAGCGCTACACGAAAGACTTTAAAAGTGTATTGCCCTTATCCGTTCTGGATTCAGGAGCAATATGTAGAGTTTGAGGCATCTCAAAGCACTGTTACCGGTTCGAAACAGTATCGGTATAGATACTCTTATCAATACGGTCAATCTCAGCGATTGAGCACGCTAATCGATACAGGGCACTATGCACCGAGTGAGTTCACGTTAACGGCATACGGTCCAACGACAAGCCTAAACGTTACAATAGACGACCATCCTTATGAGGTGGAATATCCGATTTATGAGGGTGAGCGTATGGTTATAGATTCACGTTCTACCGCTCCAACGGATAGACGTGTATATGTAATTCATACCGACGGAAGTGTATCAAATGTATTTAACTGGCGAAGTGCAGAGTATTCGGTATTTAAGAAGATACCGGCAGGAAAATCGACACTAGCCTATAACGGCGGACACGCACTTAAATTGACAATTTACAAAGAAAGGAGCGAACCTGTATGGAGCTAATCTTATTTGACGAAAATCTACAGGAAATCGCTCCTGTTTATATTAATGCAGATTTCGAAGTCGGCGACGCTGATACATACAATAACTTTGAGATCAAAACCCCGGGGCTGAATGCATACGGCCTTTATGTCCCCGGAACAGAATTCGGCGGAGTATTCGAATATACAAAGTTAACCTCTAACGTCATTACAAAGACGCTTAGAGGATGGTGTTGGAGAGGCCTGTTAACGCAGGCTATCATTATTCCGGATGCAGGTAACGATTACAAGATTGTGTCAGGTGATGCGAATGCCGTTATCAAAAATATCTGTAAGGACCTCTTCGGAGGTTTCTTTTCTTTTCCAGACACAACATCCGGATGTACCATTTCAAACTATCAGTTTCCTTTATACGTAAACGTATTGACTGGATTGATGGATATGTTAAAGGCTTATAATTATCGGTTAAAGATAACGGCGGATAGAGATGCACCTGGGGGACATATCAAAGTATTCCTTGAGGCGGTTCCTGCAGCCGATATCCAATCAGACTTCGACGAAGATTCAAGGTTGAATATGACTATTACAGCTAACGGCATGGGAATCAATCATCTTGTAGCAATGGGACAGGGTGAATTGCAGAATCGGCAGAGGGCTGACCTGTATATTGACGCAAACGGGAAAGTATCCAGGACTAAATACTACACTGGATTTGAAGAGCGAATCGGCTATTTTGATTACACATCTGCTCAATCTGAACAGGATCTAATTGATAAAGGAACATCTAACCTGTTAGAAAGATGCTCGACAAAAACAATGAAGGTAACGGCTTCCGATATTGAAATGGAAGTCGGGGACTTTGTAACAGGTCGGGCTATGTCTATGGGAATATCGATACATTCGCCGATTTACAAAAAGAAATTAAAAATAACAAGAGCTGGCTCATCCGTTGAGTACAGCGTGAAAGGAGAATAATATGGCTGTTGCAGACTACATGGTAGCAGATACTCGATATGTTTCGGCCACACAGGATCGCGACTTTTATGCCGGTATAATCGGCAAGAATAGAGTCGTTCTTGATGTGGGTAGCAAGTTAGCGTACCGTGTCGAATCGAACACTGAAATCCAAGTATTAGACGGTGTACTTGTATCTGGTGGCGGTCGCCTACAGATTAACGCCAACGATTACGAGAGCTTCGCGATTCCGACAGGCACAAGCGGAGTAACTGCATACTTTATTATCGGCTATACAGTATACAGTGATGGTCGTGACTGCGAGACGTTTGTACAAAGTGTATCCAGCGCTTCGGCTACGATTACCGAGGCGGATATTCGTGCAGGGGCTTCCTCTTCAAAAATCAGCCTTTACAGAGTTGTCCAAAATGGTACGACTATCTCAAGTGTAACACCGCTGTTCACTCAGCTTTCTAATCTACAAACCATTGCGACAAATATATATCCTGTCGGTACTGTCTTCAAGACTTCGCAGAACACAAATCCGTCGACATTGATGGGCGGTACATGGTCAAGGGTTGCGACTTGGGAAACTTTGAGCGTAAGCGGTTCGGCTGTTGTAGACGTAAGTAACGGAAGGTCTAGAGTTCACACAGAGGCACAGATTAAATCTCTATTTAATGCGAAATATGGATTTACGCCGACATTAAAGGCTAGAGATGCGAACAACGCGGAATATACCGATTGCAGTGCTATCTATACAAACGGCGATTTAGGAGAGCCTAACTTTATGCTTTCGTCAGCACATAATAATGCTAATCAGTCTTATTACGTTTTGTGCTCTGGAGATGGCGGTCTGCGTGTTGATTTTACATACATCACACACAGAGTCGTTTATGAATGGAGGAGAACTGCATAATGCCATCGATCGAAAGAAAGATAACAGTTATCGAGCCTTCATACATTAAGCCGATTCATATCGTGCAAGGCTCAAACATGCAGGATATTCTGATCACAATCACGGATTGGAATATCCCGTCTGACTCTACTCTATACTGGCAGATTGCTCAGGGAGATATCGGAGAGTATAACATCGCAGCTCTTGACGGTAACACTGTCATTATCCAGCCGTATACTTCAACCTTTAAATGTGTCGGAGAGAACTATTTACAGGTGCGAATCGAAAGAGAAGGTAAAGTCCTTATCTCGTTCGAGACTCCTGTATATGTAGAACCTGACAGAGTTACTACACCAACGGAAGGAAGTAACTCGGATGTAATCAAAGTGTTGGTTGATCAATACGTTGATGAGGCAACAGAAGACTTGATTGATCAAGTCGAGACAGAAGTGCAGCGTGTTATTGCGACTATTCCAAGCGATTACACGGCACTGTCAAATAAGGTTGACTATAACGCTGTACAAGCTGACTCAGATACGCAAATGAATGACAGTCAGTTAGTTATTCCTTGCGACGATTCTTACGAAGCGACAATCGGGACTGATGGCTACGTTAGAAAGTATAAAAGGCTAATGATGGTGAACGGTACATTAGCATCTACTCAATGTCGCTGTGCCATTTATGGAGCTTATAAGGGGTTCTCGTCATCTGCGCCAACTTATGAAAGATTGCCCGATTGGTATCATGATCCGTGTGATTTATTTGTGATTGGGCACAGGTATTTATTTGAGTATAAACTGATAAGCGGAAGCATCGACCGAGGAGCGATTACAGACAATTTCATTTTTGAAGTTAGAAAAAAAGATGGTGAATATGTTCAAATAGGGCACGACCTCGCACTTTATAACACGTGGGAATGCACATTTGTACCTGAGTATGTCGGATTCACATTAAGGAATTTTACGTACAATGATGCAGTAATAGGATTGCAAATTGTGGACTTAGACTTATTGAATGAAGATGTATATACTTCGATATATGAGGATACGGTGTCACAAAAGCTCCATATCGCAAGCTCTTTTTATGCGGTTGGTGAAGAAATTCCCGCAACTAAAACACAGTATAAATACTTAATGGCTGACGGCGACAAGGATATATCTACGCAATATCCGACCTGGTATGTTACTGCCGAAATAGATGTAGAGCCTTGCACAGTCTATTATATTACGGCATCGGCGCGATCGGCAGACCATAGAGCGTATGCTATATATGATGTTGATGGAAAAGAAATAACAGAGGTGCACGCCACCGCATGGAATGATATTAAGTCATTTGATAAACAAATGATATACACGCCATACAGGGCCAAAAAAATCCGGTTAGCATCTATTTACGGAGATTCTCAATTAGCTATTTATTCAGCGGTTGAAAAAGAACCGACAGCTGAGTGGTTCGGAAAAAAATGGGCATGCATGGGTGATAGCTTAACAGAAGAAAATAGCAGAGCAACAAAGCACTATCATGATTACATTTCGGAAGATACAGGAATAACTGTAATTAATCTCGGAAAGAGCGGAACAGGGTACATGAAACCGTATAACGACAATCTACCTTTCTACCAAAGGGTTGATACTATTCCGACCGATAGCGATGTAATCACTATATTCGGAAGTGGCAACGATTTATCATTAACGCTTGGAGAGGTAACAGATACAGGAACCACTACTATCTGCGGTTGTATTAACAATACTATCGATTCAATCAGAAGCAGAATTGTAGGAGCGAATATCGGGATCATTACTCCGACACCTTGGGTAGCGTATCCAACCGAAAGCGTTGGCAACAAAATGGATTTATATGCGAATGCGATTGTCGAGATTTGCAAGCGCAAAGGTGTGCCTTGCCTTGATTTGTATCATTGTTCTAATATGTTGCCTTGGGAAGAAGCGTTTAGAGCAAAGTATTACAAGCACGATGACGGCAACGGTGTGCATCCAGACGAAGATGGCCATCTGTACTTTTCGCCGAAAATTAAGGCGTTTGTAAAAACTTTGTTAATGTGAGGTGTAGCTTATGACAACTAGAGGAGATACTACTTCATACATCTGTCAATTTGCAGATGATTTCGATATGGCAACCGTGACAAGTGCAGTACTTGCCGTATCGGTATACGGCACACAAGGTATAGTCAAATATACAGATTGCACAATCGATATTGCGAATAAGCAAATCAGACGCACATTTACACAAGAGGAATCATTGGCATTGAACGGAACTGTATTGATGGAGCTTGTAATCATGCAAGGCGATGTTCGTACATCTGTCAGCAAGGTAAAGGCAAGCATTAATCAAACTCTTGTTAAAGAGGTGATTGAATGAGCGAGATAAAAGTAACGGCTCATTTCTCGGACGGAATTAAAGCAACAGGAAGCCTCGGCAAAGTCGTCGAGGTTCCTGTCAGCATTGAACCGTATACAGGTGACTATAATATCAGCGTAACGGATTCGGATGTGATTATTCCCATCAAAGACAAGATGGCATCTGATAATATTACAATCCATCAAGGACGTGCGGAAGTTCCGACTTATCAAGGTCAGAGCACTTTTACAGTTACGGACGCTGATATCACTGTACAGTCAAAAGGATTCAAATTCGATGAGAATCTAACGATTAAACAGGGCAGAGCTGAAGTTCCAAACTATACAGGACTGTATTCTGTCAAAGTTAACAACACTCAGACACTTCCGACAAGCGGAAAGAAAATGACACAAGATTTAATGCTTTCGACTGATGGAATCATCCCGACTGGAACATTAAATATCACCACGAACGGCGCGCACAACGTGACAAACTACGCAAACGCAAGTGTGAACGTTCCTTCGGTTGCTCCAGCGCTTGGGACAAAAACAATCACCGAAAACGGTACATATAGTGCCTCTGATGATGCGTTAGATGGATACTCAAGTGTTACTGTTGACGTTGATAGTGGTGGCGGAGGGTACTCCTTAGAGGATATAGCTTTAGGAGCAGAACCAAGTGGTGAGATTGAGATTAGCGACAGTGTAAGCACATTAAGGGATGGTGTTTTCCAAAAAACCAATATAACCTCAGTGACTTGGAATGCTACTATTATGAGAGGGCTGTACCCGTTTCAAAATTCTGAATTACAATCTTTTTCTGCGCCTTATGCAACAGAGGCAAGAGGTAAAATACTCTGTAATTGCCAAAAATTGACAGATGTTAGCCTGCCACAACTACAAGATATCGTTTCAGACCAGTTTATTGAAAATACTAAAATAACACAGTTAGTGCTTCCATCCATGACTGGAGCAATTTATGCGAGAGCATTTCGTTATAACAGATTATTAAAAATAGCCGATTTAGGAGAGACAACACAACTGCAAGCCAATGCTTTTTTAGAATGTAATGTTCTCGATACTGTGATTTTGAGAAAGTCAGATGCTATTTGTACTCTTCAAAATGTAAATACATTCAATGGTACACCTTTCGCAAGTGGTAAAGCAGGTGGAGAGATATATGTACCATCAGCGTTAATCGACACTTATAAGGCTGCAGCAAACTGGAGCACTCTGGACGGTTACGGAACTGTAACTTGGAAAGCAATTGAAGGAAGTATTTATGAGCATGCATATGCTGATGGAACTCCGATTGCTTAATATAAAACAGGAGATAAATAATGGAAATTCAAGATATACAATTTACTTCGAATTACTGGGTGATTCTCTTACCAGTAATTGCAATGGCCGGTGACTTTGTCACCGGCTATTTAAATGCCTGGATACATCATGATATCCAGTCGTCAAAGATGCGCGTTGGCGCAGCACATAAAGGCGCTGAATTACTTGCGCTGGTACTTGTGTGGTGTGTGCAATTGGCAATCGTACTACCGGTAGATATTACTGCAGTAATGGCGTCATACCTTGTATTCATGGAATTCAACTCGATTATGGAGAACTTGGACAAGATGGGAGTGCCTGTCCCGTCTTTCTTTAAAAAGCGAGTGAATAATGCTCTTGAAGAATTCGACAAAAAAGAGGGATAAACGTGGGATTTCAAGAATTCAGAACAGGAACTTTGGGACGTTATATCGATGTAGACGGTTACTATGGCGCTCAGTGTTGGGACGAGTATGCGAAGTATTGTCAGCACTTAGGCGTACCGTTTGCGAATTGCACCACGACAGGCTACGTTATGGACATCTGGAACAATCGAGCATCTAATGGAATGCTTAAATACTTTGACGAGATCAAATTCGATTTATGTAAACCAGGGGACGTTATCGTGTTCCAACCTCGAGGTCAGACACCACTCAGTCACATCGGCATTTGTGCATCGACTAACCACGCTGGACAGGTGTTAGTACTTGGTCAGAATCAAGGCAATGGTGGAGCTGTGTGCGAGGTATGGCTACCATTGCCTTGATTC
>Ga0326511_10002035_pt1 | contig 16620 bp, 20 predicted proteins | sample 0_2496_0518_D_FD_203701 | JGI IMG/M metagenome (GOLD analysis project Ga0326511, IMG submission 203701) | Bovine rumen microbial communities from UC Davis, California, United States - 0_2496_0518 | ecosystem: Host-associated > Mammals > Digestive system > Stomach > Rumen | place: USA...
TGAGACAACGCCAGTCTTACCGTTGATGTTGCCCACCATCTCAGCCTGACCGGGAACTTCACCGGCCACAAAGAGCGAACCCTGGGGAACGTAACCGCCCTGTGCACGGAACAGCGCACCGATGTTTGTACCATTCTTCCTGTCTATCCAACTCTTCAAACCCTGAGAAGCCTGCAAGCTCTGTACAGAAATCACTGCCGGTATGTTAATCTGCGGTGGCTTGTATGCGCTAATCTGCGGTGCAAGCTGTTTTGTATTGGCGACAAGCTGAACCTGTAAAGGCGTTAACCTCTTCTGGGCCTGGCCAAGCTTCTGGTTCATTGCATTGGACAGTTCTTCCGGCTTGTAGTCGAGGATTCCCCTCTTCGTGCCTTGCATTACGGTTGTGCCCGTCTTCATACCAAGGTCTGTGGGAGCAAAGTCTTTAAACCATTTAGAAGCGGCAAGGGCAGCGACCCATGCGACATCTTCGGGGATTCCTGCCCCGATGAACGCTTGAGCTATTCCGTTAGCTGAATAAGTACCGCCGTGTGCCCAATCAACACCGCTGATGTATGTCTGTAAAGCTTCGGAAGCGATGCCCATGTACTCATAGGGAATCACATCTGCATTGTTGTGCAAAGCTCCGGCAATATATTCCAGAGTCTTGTTGCCGAGGGAATTCCATCCCGTTCCGTTGTACGTGCCTATTAAGTAGCCGTAAATGTCACGGGAAGCTTCAGAAGCATAGCTCTTCGGAAGACCGGCCCTGACCAATGCCTTTTCTATATCGGAAGCAGTAATGGTACCGCCATTGCCCCAGTCAACAGATGTAAGATACTGTTTGAGTGCTTTCGTGGCGATTTCGCCGTAGCCGCCCACGATAATCTTCTCTTGTTTCCGTAATGCTGTTGAAATCTTCTTGTCGTACCCAGAAATATCGGGGAAGTCGATGTTGGAGAAGATGTTGGCAACGGCGGCCACTTTTGACCGCTTCTTAATCAGGCTGTCATAGTATACATTGATCGTATCGAGCGAATTCCGAAGCTGAACATACGCCTTAAAATCGTTGTCAGTCCAATACTTCAACTGCTTCATGCCGGGATCGTTATACCACTCTTCGTAGTTGGTCTTCCTCTCGGTGTCGATAAGTCCGCTTTCATCAGTGAAGTAGTTATCTAAGGTTTTTGTCAGCTTGTCCCTCTGCCTTGTGAGCTTGGCAATGTCTTCATTTACCATGTCTCTGTCTTTAAGGGACTGCTCGTAGGCTTCTAACCTTGATGAACCTTCATATGTGCCGAAATTCCTGTCGTATCTTTCTTCGATGCCCTTGGTTATGTCGTAGGTTTCATCGGCGGTTTTCTTCTCTTCATACCTGGGGTCGATAACCTTCATGAAGGAATCAACGGCAGTTTTGATGAAGTCCCAGATACCGTTCAGAACCTTTATAATACCTTCCCAGATATTGCCTTTATTTTCCTTGAACCACCCTGTGGCTGCCTTCCACACTTCTCCGGCAAACGTGCCGATATCCTCTGCCATCTTGTGGAAGTCTATCTCGCCAAGAAGATTTGCGAAGAAGTCGTAGATATCGCCAGCGACTTTGAGGATACCTTCGCCAATCTCGCCTTTATGCGTGTTCCACCATCCTGTGAAGGTGTTCCAAGCACCCATTATCTTCTCGCCGATGGTCTTGCCAAGCCTCGCCCAATCAACTCCGTTCCACCATTCTTTAAGGCTTTCCCAACCTTTCTTGATAAGCGACCATAACCGCTCCCAGAAGTTGTTGCCTTCAAGGGCTTCCAACGGCTGTTCGACTTGTACGAACATATCTGCCGGATTCGGTGTAACGGGGCTTGCAGCCAAAGCACCAGTGCCGTTATCATCATTCTCGGTGATGTTGTTGATTTCATCCCAATCCATGAGATGAATCTCATCACGAAGTTTCTTGACGGCTTTTGTGGTGTTGTTCGTGGCTTCCTGATACTGGGTCTGGACTCTGATCGCCTTATACCAGTGGTCTCTGCCCATAAGCTGTGACAGGACTCTCTGAACCCAGTTAAACGCCGATACAAGGGAATCCGCAATGCCACGCATGATGGGAGCAAAGGCTTCGATAAGCGGTGAAATCATGGCTCCCAGAGCGTTCTTCACGTACAGAAGGTCTGTTGCGATGGAGTTCATTGCCGGGGCAAAACTGGTGTTAACCGCCAGTGACCACTGATACAGATTGTCGATGCCCTCTCTCATCGCCTGAGTCATGGATTTAAGGGCAGAACGAATCAATCTGTAAACTGCGATACGCTTAATGGAAGCGAAGAATCGCTTTGCTCTTTCCGTAGCACCGCTGATAGCATCGCCAACCATTCTGAAAGGTTTGGTAATCAGGTTTACCATGCCACTGCCAATAGCAAGAGGTATTTTAGCAATCGTCTTGAACAGGCTTGCTGCAGACTTCTTCACGGAATCGAAAACAGCCTTAAGGACTTTGCTCTCTTCGGCTGCCTTTTTTATACCGTCTACCAGTCTTGCGGAAGACTGTTTCGGCGTGATACTCGGCATCTGTGCGATAGCGTTCCGCTGATACTCTCGCATCTGCCGGAAATACTCGTAGCTGTTCTCTTTCGAATCGTTGTATTTTCGTTCGTCAGCAATCTTCCACCATGCGCTTCTATCGTAGCTTTTACCAAAAGCATCTTTCCATCTTCTAATGGGCGTGTTTATAGTTGGCTTGCTTGTGGTAAGGCGAAGCGGTGTATTGTCAAGGGCCTTCTGAATCTGCGCTTGAAGCTGTTTTGCAGCATCTATTGCAAACTTGCCACCCTTGATTTTCATGCCACGGGTAGTGTCAAAGGCATCTTTGAAATTCATCCCATGGCTTTTAAGCTCTCGCAGAGTGTCTACGAGGGCCTTTGTGCTACGGGCAACGCCTTTAACGGATTTATCGGCAGACTCTGCGCTGTTCGCAACAGCCTGCATGGAGCTTTTTGCAAGACCTGAGTTAACCTTCTTGAACGGGTCTCCCATAGAACGGAAACCGCCCAGAAGGTCACGCATCTCTCGCAGTTCGTTGTTCACACGAGTTAGTCCGGCAACAGACTTGCCCGTAGACTGTCTCAGCCCGTTCAAACCTGTTATAAGCCGTTCTATGCCCTGTCTGGCTTTGTCGCTATTCGATTCTATCTTTACTCTTAACGAGTCAAATTCGCCAGCCATTATGTGTCCTCGCTATGTTGTGCATCCCAGTTGGCCTTCAAGATGTTCAACTGGGTAATTACTTTCTGTCTTGCTTTTTCGACCTCTTCGGCTTTTTCCTCTTCCGTGAGCGGTTTGATCCGAAGGGGTTCTTTAAGGTATTCGTTCACCTTATGTTTTTTCCCGTCCAGATGGATATTGGACAGAGCGGTTGCAAATGCAATGTAGGTGTAATAGCCATTCCACCACATTATCTGATTCTGCTCTTCGTTCTTTAGTTCATGGGCCTGCCTGTAATACTTCACGAGCGATAAATCGCCGTGCCAGAACTGCTCATAGGTCATTCCAATATGCAAGTAGAACGGGAAAATCTCTTTGAATATCTGTGCGTAAGTTTTATCGGACGATGGAGAAGGGGGATCACCCCCTTTCTCTGTTAGTCCATCGTCCACGTTACGTTTTTTGTGTCACCGTCAATTAAAGAAGTTGCCGAGTAGCCATACAGGCTTGACAGCCGTTCCACGATGCCGGACTTAACACCCAGGGTGAAATACAGTTCCTTTGCATCTTCGATCGTGGCATCGGGTTTGTTCTTTAACATCGAGTAGTAAGTCAGGATAATACTGCCCTTGTTGGGTTTCGTCTCCATGAGGTCGGCAAGGACATCTGAGCCATACCCTTCATCTTCCATACGAAGTACCATGTCACGGTCAATGTCGAGTACGAGCTTCTCGCCCTTGTCGTTCGTCAGGGTTACGGGTTTCGCTGTATTTTCGGTCGCTTTCTTAGTTGTTGCCATCATGTTCTCCTTTCAATGGGCTATCTTATTCAGCCTGCCAACCGGCAATCTGATTCGGAACTACATACACATCGCCTTCAAATACGGCATCGGTCTCGATCTGCGGAAGACCAAGGGCCTGGGGCATACCGGCGAAGTAGAACTTCTCGGTGATGTTCGGCACAGTTACGCAGAACCAAGTAGCCTTGTTGCCCGTCTTGCCGGTCTCGGCAGCAGAGCAAATGGTTGCCCAAGTCGTGATGAAGGACTGAGTGATGTTAACGGTAAGAGCAACTGCTCCACCGGGGTCTTTCAGACCGTCGATATATCTCTTCCAAACAAGATCGGAGAGATCAGTAACATCATAGGTTGCCGGATCAGGGTTCATGTCACCGATGGACTTCACATTCGGGATGTTAGTAAAAGAAGTCGGTCTGGTCCCTGAGGTGTTTTCCACGGCATAGCCGATGGAGATCCCGGCAGTGCTAAGTTCATTAGCCATAATCTATTCTCCTTTTGTTAATCGTCAGGCATCTGGTCAGCACCGCCGATGTTACGGCTGAATCTGCCGACTAAATGCACTATGGTAGGGTCGATGTTGGCTGTCTCACCAACGAAAGACTCTTTGAAATACAGTTTTCGGAAAGCAGTTCTCACATCATCCATGATGAGGTTTGCGGCATACAAGGCCCCGTTTTCCTCGTTTGTGAATACGTGAACTTCCATGTCGATATGTGCCTGTTCATCGTCATAGGCCAACGTGTAATGCTGACTCAGCGCATGGGTGTCCATCGCAGTGATGTAACAGGCCGGAAAGCTCTTCGGAACAGGCTCAAGCCGTGAAGCACAGTAGACAGGGCGGTCTTCGGTATTCACTTGTCGTTCCACGTAATCGTAGATGTCGATATAGTTAATCATTTGAAGCACCTCTCTTTACCATGCGTTCAATCTCTCGCTCTGCTGCCTGTATGCCCTTGTACAAGCCTGGTCTCGGTTTGAGATTGTAGATGTACTTGTACGGGTCTTTTCCGCTCTCTATCCACTCTTTCCATGTTTGCCCATGCTCGTCAGACCATGAACCGGGCCATACGTAAACGCCGACATTGGCAGCCATCCGCTCGTGGTCAAGGTCTTGAACCGATGCGTAAACACCGGCACCGAACTCGATGAAGCAGACACCTCTGCCCATAGCATCGACCATCCATAAGCCATCCTGGACTTTGTGGTAGACGATATTCACGTTTCGGTTATAGTGGCTGTCAACAGGAAGATTCCGCTTCTCGCCGTCATACCAGACCTGACCCGAATTTGGGTCTCGGTTGTACCAGTTCTCGGCGGTCTCGGCTATCTTCCGGCAGAGCTTCTCAAGGAACTTATCAATCTTTTCGGGAAGCTCTTTATCCCGATATTGCTTAAGCTCCTTAATGGCTTTGTCGAGTTGAGCGACATCGAGACCTGACTTAATAACCTTCATGACACATCGACCTTCTGAATGGCGTACAGGATGCTGTTAAGGCCTCTGGCTACCCGATTGACTTTGTAGTTGTGTTTCCCATCTTTAGAGCTTTTGCCGACCCACAGTATGGTTTCTTCATCAATCGGGCATGAGGTATCGCAAGTAGACATGAGATTCGTATAAGTCACATCCTGACCGAACATTTCCACATCCGCTTCACCTTTACTGGGCGAAACGTAAATCCAGAACTCCTTCGGATCGGCATAGAGCTTATCCTTCTCCCCCGTTTTCTTGCCATCAACAGTCATTTCCTGTCTGCCAAGATACAGAGCGTATTCAATTTTCTGAGTGTTGGATGCGAGACTCTGCATAATTAAAGTACCTTTGCGTAGGGGACGATTTTGGCAAGGACTTCTCTGTCATCGGAAGAATACCAATCACGATGGATGCCATTCTCGATGTGCATGGTCTCGCCCAAACCGCCACGCCTTGCGAAATAACGAGCCGCAAGCTCACACTGCACCGTTTCGTACATGGAAGGGACTTCTTCGACACCTTCGGGAATACCGAACGGGTACAGTGTGGCAAGCACGGTCTCTTTACTCATTTCAAGGTACTCTGCTACAGTCTGATCGTCAGCGCTTGCATCATTCATGAGCAACACCTGAACTCTTTTAATCTTTGCATTCGTAGTCATGGAGTACCTCTCTTAAAATCATTTCTTAGCGGTTGTTCTCCGCTTCGGTTTCTCTTCTTTTACAGGCTCTTCTGTAACTTCTGGAGTCTTTACAGGCTCCTTAATGTCTTCCAGTATGCCTACGGTCATGGAACCGTCTTCGTTAACCCTGACAGCCATTACGTGGTAGGAACGCTGTGAACGTAGATGCCTTTAACCTTGTTCTTCAGAACGAAGGTGTCATGGTAAGCACGGTAGTTCACTTTGTAAGCATCAGCTTCCTGGTTCTGTTCGGGGCTGAAGATGCGGACGGGATTGTGCTTCATGACCTGCATGATTGCAGACGGATGAACGACCATGAAGTTGATCGGACGACCGGAAGCGGTATAACCGCCAACACCGTCAGAAGCAGTCGGTGCATTCATGGTTACGGCAGTGTTGAAACGGGCTGCCGGAACACGGATGATTCTCATGCCGTCAAACACTTCGATGTTGGTCTCGATGTTGGTATCGGGGTTGATGACCTGCTTTTCGATGTCGCCCTTCAGTGCTTTGTACATAGTCGGGGAAACGTACAGGATTCTGCCCTCGTAAGGAACTTCGTTATCGTCCATAGCGGCTTCAGCGGTCTGGATCGCGTCAGCAGCATTAGCGGAAGTGATGTTAGCTGCAGTTCCGTCAACATTAGTCGTGCCAGCCCATTTAGCGAAACGATAAGCATCAATTTCGGGGATGACTCTGGTTCTTTCGAACTGACCGAGCAGATTGCCCATCATCATGCCAAGGGTCTCTTCGTTGTCCATAGCATCGACCATGAAGGAACGGCCTCTGTCCTGAGTCAGCACGTAGGGCACCCAAGAGCCATCAGCATCGCCAGGAACATAACCGGCATTACGGGAGTAGTTTGCCAGACCAACGGTGTCAATCTGGAAAAGGTTTACGGTGTTAGCACCCGTCCACTGAACTCTGTTGTTTGCAGTGTCAAGAATGTTGGTTAAAGATTCTCTTGCGTAGATCTCATCCAGTAAAGGAAGGAACTTCTGGGCAAGAGTAATAGCGTTGCCAACGGGGGCAGTTACGGTAGTTGCCATAATAAAATCTCCTTATTAAAGCCCCATCCACGACCTCATTTTGGCTTTTTCCGCATCCTCGGCAGTAGATACCTGGACGGGATTGCCGGTGGTCAGGGTGGGTTGTTTCTTCAGAGCATCGGCTCTGATCTGTGCAGTGACATTTTCAATAAATGTTTTGATGCCATCAAAAAACTCATTAGGGACACCATCGGGAAGAAGTTTTGCGAGTGCATCTGCTTCCTCTGCACCGATTCCGACAGTTAAGAGTTTGGCATTGTAATTGCCGACTCTCTTCTCAGCCCTCAAAAGCTCAAGCTCTTCACGCATTTCCTTCTCGGTCTGTTCCCTTTCCATCTTTGCCTGTTCTTCGGCAGTAAGATGTTCAGACAGTTTCCGCTTGTACTCGGCGGTCTCGGAAGACGCCTTGTCGAAAGAGGTTTTGAATTTGTCTTTCTCTTTTAAGGCTTCCTCGTAGAGCTTCTTGTAATCAGGCTCCTGTGTTTCGGTGGTTTCCTGTGTCACATTGGTGTCAACAGTTTCGATGTTTTCCATGTCTCTCTCCTTGCGTTTTAAAGTCGTCTCTGACTATATGGGTGCGGTTAAAGTCTTCTCTGACTGTGTGCGTTTTTTACCGTGCGTCTCTGCACGAAAAGCTGACGGTGGGATTCGAACCCACATCAAAATCATGAAAAAAGCTCTGCCAGTTGAGCTACGCCAGCCCCATTTGGAGGTATCTACAATGAGCAGAACTCATCAATAGCTGTAAGAAAGAGTGCAACGGCAGTTTATGTCTTCGTCTGCTATGCCGAACTCGCCGGGGAACATCGTCATGTCGCCGTTGTAGGTGACGAACATACGATCAATCGGAACGGTCATGCCTTCAAGATAGTCATGGGTGTCTCTAACTCGGTCATCGTTCATCGTTACCCATCTCTTGTATCTGGCTCCGGCTTTGTTCGCCGTGACGAGTGATGCCGTGTTCATATCCCTGTGGCCTTCCGTTTCAGCCACTTTCATGATCGACATCAGGTCGCCGTTATCGGCATATTCCTCTATGCGCTCTTTGTAGTCTTTACCAGCCACCTTTTTGTAAATGGTGTCTCGCATCTCTTTATCGTTTGTCTTGATGGAAGAAGACAACTGCTCGTTGGCGTTATCCACTCCCATCACGTAGCAATAAACGAGGTAGTCATATATGATGTCCAGGCACTTATCTCTGTCGAACTTCTGCTTTGTTCCTGTTTCCGTCTGTTCGAATGTTAGCGTCTGCTCTATCTTCGCCTGTAGATTGTTTAGTTCGTCCCACGGCAGAACCATTTTGCTCACCTACTTCCTCTTCGGGCTTATCAGGATCACCCCACCTCATCTTCAGATATTTCTCAGACATTGCCATATCGCCCATCGGGTCATTGGAAACGCCTGACTTCTGTGCAGCCAGTACAGGGTGCATACCGCTCGCCATAAGGGTCTGGAATGCCTGGGCCTTGCTCTGGATGTTTGCGGTCTCGTTTCTCACGAAGTGGACTTCAAAATCGTTAATGTCGATATCCATAAGGCCTGCCTGTTCCAGAATCTTCAGAATGACCTTGTCGAACCGCCTGTTGGATTCTCTGAAAAGGTCTTCCGTGTTCCGTGCGAATGCATCGGCCTGATACCATCCGAAGTTCGCCATGACGGCGGCCCCTGTGGTGTCATATGTAGAACTGTTAGTGGCCTGTGACGGCATACCGCAGATTGAAAGAACCCGTCTGAAGACATCCTCTACAAATGTCTGAGTCTGCTGTTGGTCTAACTGCTCTGAAAGAAGCTCGACTTTTGCCGGAAGTTCGCTGATACTCCGAAGCATCAGCATTCCCTTCGTACGGATATCGTTTGCATCGTCATCGTCAATCTGGCAGTTAGTGAGGACCAGAAGAGACTGAATGAACTGCTCGACACCGTCTGCCCTGTTGCTCAAAATATTGTTCAGTTCATCGAGAAGACCAACCACCGGCTCGAAGGAACTCATGTTGGTGGAGTTGTAACGGTACTCGATGATCGGGATCTCTCCGATGATATTCGGCTCTGCTGAAATTACATTGATAGCCGTAACTGCACTCTCAGGCTCCGTGGTGGCAAGTTTCGCTTTATACGTGCCGTTCAGCCTGTAGACCGTGGTCTTCGTATAAACATCGAGGTATATCCTGTCGCCTTCCGTAACGGCATTGGCAGCGTACACAGGCTCATTGCCGGGTCTTGTGGAGTACGCCACGAACGTGCCTTGCGGTCTCAGCGCATATGCCTTGAAGGGGGTATCCTTCGCATCGTCACCGTTATTCGGCTCCACGTAGATGTAGCCAAGACCGACAGTGTGGAACCAGTCGATGGTGGTGTTATCAGCGGAAAGCTTGCCGGAGCGGTACAGATATTCGTTAAGGCGGTTCACCTTGTCCTGTACGCCATCTTTACGGGCGATGTAGTAGGCTGGCTGAGTCATGAAATAGCCGTTTTTGAAGGAAACGATTTCCTCGGCATGATTCACTACCACCTTGTTGTTGATGAACTCGTTCCGCTCTTTTGTACGGTTTAAGATGGGCTGTACGCCCCGTCTGAACCAGTAGAGCTTTTCCTCTTCGCACATATTCTGAAGATGGATAACCAGGGCAGAGTTCACTTCTGAAATTACGTTCTCCGGCGTAAGGTCGGAAACGGATGTGAAGATCGTTCGCCGCCCGAATAAGTCAGTCGTTATGATTTCATTTACATTGGTTTCATCTGCCATATCAGTTCTCCATTAAAACCATCTCTTCGCTACCGTAGCCCGTGCCACTCTCATGCCCGCAGCCATTACCATGCCCATCGCCAGGGAATCGGGGAAGTCATCGTGCTTCTTGCCCGTGCCTTCCACCGTGAACCCGAATAACTGCTGCATCGCCTGTTGGTAAGGCTTCTCACGGCATTTCGCATCACGGAAGATGACACGCTCTTTTATTTCTGGTGCTTTATCGTAAATTCGCTGTGCCTTACCGTTCTGGGAAGACCAGTGCTTTGTTGTTTTCTGTAAGTTAATGCGGTGTCCGGCATTCCTGAGTCTCGTGTCGAGTTCGTCAGCGTAGTTGCCCGTAACTCTCGTGCCTTCCACGTACATCGCCGAAACGGCATTCTTAATAGCGGAATCCACCACCATCGGCTCGGAAACGTACTTGTCCATATTCGTGAACACGAGGTCATGCAGATACAAGTCATCGCCGTACTGGTAGAAGACGGGTGCCGAAACGTAGTCGCCACCGCCCCATGCCGGATCAACCACCATGAAAATGCGGTCAGGGTCTTCATCAATAGGAAGTTCGCCGTTGTAATACCGCAGTTCAGAAGGGCTAAAGACTGCGCCGTCACGCTCAATCGGAGTACCCATATAGGGAGCAAGCCAAAGGGCCTGATCGTCAGTCGCTTCGTAGGATGCCCGAATGACCTTGTAGTCCTCGGTAGTAAAGCCCTTGTGGAACAGATAGTCGAAATTGGACTCGTCTTTCTCATTGAGAGCCGGAACATTGAAGACCCGATAGCGGATAGACTTCGCTTCCTCTTCGGTTTCAAGCATCTCGATGCGCTTTGAAATGCAGTCAGCCACAGACCAGTGAGTTCCGATCCAGAGAATCTTCGCAGTTCCCTTCTTACGGGATAGGAAGTTCGCACGAACAGTCTCCCACTTCTTAGCAAGCTGATCCTTAGAACGGGCTTCGTCAATACCAGAGTGCAAGTCATCGGCTATCAGAATACCTTCCGCATCACAGGAGCCGTTCAGAGTTCCGTCTATGGAACGGCAGGTCAGCGATGCATACCGCTTCCGTCTGTTGATGTCGATAAGAAGGTCTTTGGAATCCGTCCGACTGACACGGTTCTTCGGGAAGACCACATTCACTTCATAGGTCAACGGGTCTTGTAGAACCTCTAAAACGCCGTTGTAGAAGGTCTTTGCCACCGTGTCCGAGAAGGATGCGTACAGATTCGACTTCCCAGGGAACTTGTTCATGTACCAGATAAGGAAGAACATCACTATCGAGGTCTTGCCTACCCTCGGCGGCATACTTAGGAAAAGCTCGTCCAAATCATCGGATAACAGGGCTTCAAGCTGTTCACAAACGGGCAACAGCTGTGTCCGGCGAACCAGCCAGAACTTCTCTTCGTCCTTCCGATACCACTCGATAGCGATCATGAAATCGTCAAAGGAATCCTGAGCCGTCAGCACGTAGGTGTCGTGCATGATGTCGTAGTTCCCTTCCACGTTATGGCCCGAAGAAATCGAATTCTTAAGAACCTGACGGAATGCCAGAACGAAGGGCCTTGCTTTTGGGCCTTCTGTTTCATATATATGTGCCAGACAGTCATACGCTTCACGATTTCGGCCAGAAGCGATGTACTTCCGCATGGCGTTTACCAAGTTGTTATCCATAGTCAATCTCCTTAAGTGAGGGCAAGGCCGAAGCGATGCCCCCAGCCCATATGGAGATAAGCCATGATGAACAACGTAAGCGACACGCCTGGCTCCGTGTATATAAATAACATGACCCCAGAGTTAGATTCAATCAATAAAACCAACCTGCCTATGCGTTTAATAGGTCAGATGGACATAAAAAAAGAGCAGACCCGTAAGTCTGCTCAATTCCATAGAGATCAGTCAGTCAGTAATCCGTGCCACAGTACGATGACTGTGAGAAATTTAATTGGTTACATTCTAACCGCCATATTCAATTGTATCATAGGTATGGAAAGCAATGCAACCCGTCAGGAAGCCATTTTTTCGGCTTTTACCAGCCGATACCACTTCGATTTACAGATGCCAAGGGAATTCCAGGCATCTTCAGCCACCATGTCGCCACGCAAGACCGAACGATACGCATCACGGAAGCCGGGAACATCATAGGGCTGAACCCCGAAATTGCCGCCCGTGCGCTTCGAAACGTGCTTGCCGTTAACAACAGGCATCGCATCAATGCCCATCCGCTGACGGGTCAGCATACTCTCACGTTCCTTCTGGGCTACGTAAGACAACAGCTTCAGCACGATGTCCGAGATCAGCTTGCCCGTAAGGTCATTCGTCCTCGTGGTGTCCAAAATGTCCATGTCCAAGACCTTAATGCCGACACCCATGCCGTTGATCTCGTCCCATTCGTGACCGATCTCCTCATAATTACGGCCCAGTCTGTCCAAAGACAGCACCGTAACGGTATCGCCCTTCTGTAAGACCGACTTCATTTCCTGATAAGCCGGACGATCAAAGTTCTTGCCGGATTCCTTATCGGAGAAAATACGGTCGTACCCGTCTCCGGCAGCCATAAGCTGACGGTCTAAATTCTGCTCCTTAGTGGAGACCCTTGCGTAAAAGTAATTAGCCATGTTACACCTCTCTTAAGTTATGTATAATCTTCTTTAATGTTGCCGTCCATGTCAAAGCTGAACTGCCCGTCTGAGTTCGGGTCTCTTATCCAACTCTTAAAGTACTGTAGACCAGTGTAGTCTTTCCCATACCGATAATCATCGCCGAGGCGTTCTTTTGCTTCTTCTACGATCCTGTCCGCTATCCGTATGATTCTGTCTCTGTATTTAGGATAGCGTTCAAACTCTTTAGTCATCTGCTTATATCCAGCCAATGGGCATCCGACACATCCTACTCGCATGAAACCGCATCCATACAAAGGGTTCACTGGAATCTTCTCGTCATTGATAAACCCCCAGACATCATCGTCTTCCCAGTTTATAATAGGGTTGACCAAGACCTTGTTTGTGCGGAAACAAGTGTAGACCATCTGCACGGATTCATCGTTATCATAATTAAGAAGAACCGCACCGCCAGTCTTATTTATGTTGAAGTCATCACTTTTCTTCATACCCTCTGGAATACCGCCCTTCGGAAGGACTGTAACCGCACCCTGATTGTCACGTCTGCTCGGACTTTCTGATCTCCTGACACCTGTAACAATCCGCTCGTTCCTGTTGCCGTAGTTTTCCTTTAAGTATTCGCAGCAAAACCGAGCCATCCGAGTGGGGAGCATATGCTTCTTCACGCACAGCCTGTCAAACGTGATCTTCGGGTAGTTGATGTCGTACTCAATCCCGGCTTTTCTCGCTCTGTCCCTCTCGGATCGTACAAAGTACACGGTCTCGGGAGCATCCAGCCCTGTGTGGTTATGAACTACCTTGAACTGTAATCCGTACTTCTCACGGCAGATCTCCGCTATCCGCTTCACAACCGATGAATCTTTACCGCCACTGTCAGCGATCGTGCATCCCTCTTTGCCGAACAGCATCAGGATCTCAACCGCTTCGTCTACCATTGCATTTGCCATTACCTTTCTCCTTCTTATCTGTTCTTCTTCCTGATAAACCGAAGTTCCACATCGTAGCCCATGACTTCCATGATGTCTATAAGCTTCTGGTCTACGTGAGGGCGGTTCACAGTACGGTTAATATGGGTGTCAGTGATGCCGATCCGTCTGGCGATCTCGGTCTTCGTCCAGTGTCCGGCTTCCATAATCTTCCAGACTTCGCCCGGAATGTCCTCGTTCTTTAACACGATAAAAACCATCCTTTCTTTGGTACTGAAACCATGTTACCACGTATCGGTATGTATGTCAAGAGGAAATTCGCAGAATTTGCAGAGAAATGAGAAAACCGCTGAGGTGGCAGCCCCAGCGGCATTAAGGTAATGACAAGATGATTGGTCTCGCCGACATTATAATACCATCCCTTCCCCCCGAATGTCAATACCCGAAATGTGATTTCGTTCAGCTACTACCCGGGGGAACGAACCCGTAATGTGGCTTGCCGTATAGATATACCCGTATAGAAGAAGACCGTTTTTAAAATTCAAGAGTAATTTAGGGGGTTAGGGGGGCGATTGCCTGGGATCGGATACCCCCTCGGGGTATCAATCGGGATCATGCAAGCGGTGACAGTCGCCGGATATGCCCCTAAAACCGCTTAAAATGCCCCTAAAATCCATTTTAGTATGCAAGGTCGATAAAATGCCCGTTGCAAATATGAACCGCCGTAAACTGCCAAATTTGAGCTTAAAACGCGATAGTCAAGTTTCAAATCCCTTGCTATGTGAAACCAGGCACCGACGGCGTACGAGAAAGCGGCCGGATTAATGCCATTATCACAACACATGTTGCATTTTTGCCGCCGATCCCCGTGTCTATGCCTTAAGCTCCCATTACCCCATTGCTTTACACCTTCCCATTGTACCCGGGGGTATATATACGGGGATGAGATCCGGCATGGATTTTTTCGCCCTGGCGTGGAATGAGATCCGGCCAAAAATTTTTCAAAATACCCCTTTACAAAGCTACCATTATATGGTATGATATAACCAAGTTGAGAAGGTCTCAACCGAACCGGTGGCAGCCGGTTGTTTCCTATTATATAATGAGGTAATGATATGATGATCAGAAAAACCAACGTCGACATGACAACCGCTTGTAAAAAACCCGAGACCGCTTTAAATCGCTTTTTCAAAAAGTACCCCGATCTCGAGGACGAGTGGAGAGATAGTTTCGAATATATGATCTCTGAGGGCGTGGAGAACTTCACGGATGACCGCATGGCGGACGGCTCCCATAATGACCAGTGGAGATACTCGCTTTGGTTTGAAGACCACGACGGCTCCTATTATATCGCCGTTGTACTCCGGGACTTTGCAGACGAGCCCGAGCAAAACACCCCGGCTTGGAAGACCAGGAAGGGACTTTATAGAATCCACGAGACCCGGAGAGGCTCCGACGAGTCTTACTCCATCGTTGCTACTGGCGACGAGGTGAGCGAGATTTGCCGAGCAAAAAACGAATCAAACGGCTATATTGAGGGCGTGGGCGGTGATCGCTCTTATAGTGCCTGGGCAGTCCTCGAAACATACCTCGACAACCCGGATACAACCGAAGACACCCCCGAAGAGATCACCGAGACCACCGAGAGAACCGCCCCAAAATTTGAGGCTTTTATCTCCTATGGTAATACCAAGACCGGGATTCCCTCTTTTAATCTCCTCGCTGGGAATCAGTCCCACCCCTACGACGGCACCGCCCCTCACAAGTTCGACGGTTCCGAGCTCCGCCAGGTTTGCGGCACTTGTAACACCGACTGCCCCGGCTGCTATGCAAAAGCCATGACCCGGTACGATGCCACGTTTACACATTACGCCGAGAATACCTATATGGTATACTCCGATCCCGTCGCCCTGGTTCATAGCCTCGAGGCCCAATTATACGCCTCACCCGTCACGGCTCCCCGTGTCTTCAGGCTCCACGACTCCGGCGACTTTGCCACTTGGGAATACTTCACCGAGATCATGGCAATGATCAGACGGCACCCCGAGACTCAATACGGGGCTTATACGAAAAGAGCGGACCTCGTGAACCGCTACGGCCTCGAGAATTTGCCGGATAATTTTAGCCTTCAGTGTAGCCCCTGGGAAGGCCACTGTGAACCGATCGGAGACCTTCCCCAGTTCATATATGACGACGGGACGCACCCGGAGCTCGCAAGGCTCCCCCACTGCCCGGCGGTAGACAAGAACGGGAAAAGAACCGGGGTGCAATGCAAAGATTGTTTGCACTGCTACTTTTCGAAACGTGGCCAGCGGTGGGCAGTATATGCCCACTGACCACAGAGAAAGTGAGGAAATGAAAATGAAGAAGATTAAAGATGGCTGGCACACAATCTGTGGCTATGATATGTATGTTGAGGATGGCAAGATCATCCGTGGCGTTGAGGACAGTCAGACCGTGTACGTTTACAAGTCTGTAAAAGATGGGTACACTTCTGCGTGTCCCGTGAAGGTTTCCACGTTCCGTTCTGGCATGGCCCGTGGAACGATGATTGTGAGGTGAAAATCATGACGGCAAGATTAGACTGTTCCTATCGTGGATGGCACGTAAGAATCAACTACCCTGAATTTAAGACTTCCTTCTGGCTTGTAGGAAGGAAGAAATACCGCACCATTTGCGGATATCTTAACGCTACAGTGTATTCATATGAGACAGCAAAAAAGCTTGTTTCTGCAATTAACGATGGTGAGGTGGTGTTATGACAAATAAAGCTAAAGAGATCATTAGAAATCGTTTACGTTCTGTAATGTGTCCCGAATCGAAAGCTCCGGCCTTCTACGTGGACTTGCTCGAGGAACATAATATACTTGTCGCTGGTGCTGTCGGCTCTGGTAAGACCGTTCTCGAAACCGGCCTTCTGTACAGTATCATTGCCAAACACCCGGCAAGAGATGCCCAGCTTTACTTAATCGACCCAAAGCAATTTGAATTGCGCCACTTCCGCAAGTTGCCCCATGTCAAGGGATATGCGGACGATGCCCAGGGTGCTTTGGATATCCTCGATGAGGTGGAAGCGATAAGGGAAGCCCGTTCTGCCTACATGAAAGAGCATGATTTACGGAAGTTTAACGGAAGTACCGTATACTTATTCATTGACG
>Ga0326511_10002036_pt1 | contig 16617 bp, 20 predicted proteins | sample 0_2496_0518_D_FD_203701 | JGI IMG/M metagenome (GOLD analysis project Ga0326511, IMG submission 203701) | Bovine rumen microbial communities from UC Davis, California, United States - 0_2496_0518 | ecosystem: Host-associated > Mammals > Digestive system > Stomach > Rumen | place: USA...
CTGTTTTTTTGTGTTTTAGATGGAGCGTGAGGTATGCAAATAGGCAGAGCCGAGATATTCACGGATGAACGTGAGATCAACCAACAGAATATCCTACGAGTTTTGCAAAACGCATATGCGGTACACGCTGCAAACGCTGATAGGATAGACTATCTGTTGAATTTCGAAGCTGGGGTACAACCCTTGCCAAGACAAAAGGATATTCGACCAGAGATTGATGTGCGATCCGTTGATAACGTGGCGCATGAGATCACGGAGTTTAATCTTGGGTTTAAGTGGGGCAATCCGATTACGATTGTCCAGAGGGGCGAGAAGGATAGCGGATCGTCAGAGGAAACATACGCAATTTCGTTGCTTAATGAGTGCTATTCAGCCGAAAACATCAAGTCAAAAACGCAGAAACTTGGTCGTTTCGTGGAAATCGGCGGTATTGGTTACACATACGTCGATGTAAAGGCTGATGGTGATTTCGAAAACGGGGATGCTTACTTCTCTGTTGACGTTCTCGATCCAAGATGGACGTTTGTTGTTCGTTCAAGCAGACGAATCGACCACAAGATTCTCTTGGCGGTTACGTTTAGCCGAGGCGACGATGGCGTAAATCGGTTTACTTGCTTTACCGACAAATACCGCTATGAGATTCAGAATTACGAAATGCCAGACAAGAAATCCGGCGAATTGACGGATATTTGGGAGTATTCAACCGCTTCTGGCGGTTACATATACAAGAATCCGCTTGGAATGATCCCGATTATCGAGTGGGTACGTTCTCACGACAGAATGGGATGCTTTGAGCGGTTCATTGACGAATTAAACACGCTAAACTTGATGATTAGCGACTTTTCGAACGATGTAGAGCAAAACACACAGGCTATTTGGCATGGAAACGATGTTGCGTTTCCTGTTGACGAGAACGGTGAGGTTATTAAGCCAAAAGCTAATGAGTGGGTGCTTACGGAAACAACGCAAGACGGTAAACAGCCGTTTATTAAGCCATTGGTTATTGCGTATGACTATCCGGGAATGCTTAACAACATAGCGGCTCGTAGAGCATGGATTCTTGAAAAGGCAAATGTGCCAAGTACAAGCGACAATACAAACGGTGCTACGGGCGTTGCTATGGACGATGCGATTGGTTGGACAAAAGCCGAAACCGCAGCGGTTAAGCAACAAGGCATTATGGAAGCGTCCAAGATGGACGAGATAAAGGTCGTTCTGAAAGCAATTCAGAAGAATCCTAAACTTGAATCGGATAACCCGATGAAAGATTTGAGATATATAGACGTTGAACCGAATGTGAAACGCATGAAAACGTATGAAATGGTTACAAAATCGAATGCGTTTGCTACATACGTTTCTCATGGAGTTCATGGTTTACACGCACTTACGGCGGTCAATGCATTTAGTGATGTAAACCAAGTTTGGGAAGATTCGAAAGACTTGATTGAGAAATATCAGGCATCAATCTTCGACAAGCCAAGTAGCAATTCCGCTGTTGGCGGTGAAGGAGAAAGCGCACCGAACGCAGATAGGCTGTTTGGTGATGAAAGCGATCAAATTGACAATTCGCCAACGATTGACAAAAGGTAAGGAGTGGAAACATGGGAATTAGCATACCTACACTACCCATATCAAAGAAATATACGTCAGATACCGCAGAAGCTATGGGAGCGGTCAAAGGTCTGAATGCGCAGATTCAAAGCATTCAAGACAATGTGACGAGAAGTGGCAAAGTCGGTAGTCTTGTTACATACGCTTGGTATGATGGCGAGGATGTTCGTCAGACTAAAGAGGACTTCGTACCTTACGGAAAAGATGGTAGGGATGGACAAGACGGTGCTGACGGTGCGCCGGGAACTCCGGGTGCGCCCGGTAGGGATGGCGAAGATGGTGTAGGCATTTCCTATATCGCAAAGCCTGATCCTGATGTTCCGGCGATTGTCGTTCATTACACAGACGGTACATCTTCCTCACCTATCACGATTCCAACGGTACAGGGTGAACAGGGAGAGCCGGGAGAAGATGGCTTTTCTCCGTCAATCACAGTTCATACAAGTTCAAGTTCAACATATACGCTTGACATTACCGATGCAAGCGGTACATTTACGACACCGAATCTTAAAGGTAGTTCTGATACAGTTACGAAAAAAGAGATTACATCTAGTGTAGATGTGGGTGGAATCGCAAAGAACACGACATTTCCTGTCGGTACAGACTACGACGATATGTGGGATGCACTTCTTGACAAGACGATTTATCCGACATTTACCGATCCGTCAGCTTCTTTGACTTATTCCGCAGATTCCTATGTTGCCGTAGGTGGCACAATTTCAGCAAAATCAGCTACTCTTACATATAACGCTGGTGCTATTACGCTTGACGGTGTTAAACAGAACAATCGTGGTGGATCAGTTACAAGCTACGCAATCGCCACAACGGGAGCAGATACAGAGTATAGCGATTCAAGTGAGAGTTCTGGAGCGTTTAGCGTTCCGGCACTTACGAGAGCAACAAAGGGTACGATCAAGGTTACAGGAACAGTATCTTATGGTGCTGGCGCACAGCCAAAGGATTCAAAGGGCGCAGATTACGATGCTCCACTTCCGGCTGGTAGCGTAACGGCAGAAAAGACGGTTACATTTATTCAGCCGTTCTATTACGGTGTATCAAACAGTTCTACCGTGTCTGATTTTACAGGACTTACGGCTAATGTTACACCCAAAGGCAATAAGACGTTTAATTTCACTACATCAAATCAGTACATGGTATTTGCTTATGATTCATCGTATGGCAATTTGAAGAATATCATTGATCCGAATGGATTTGAAACAATCAGCGGTTGGACAAAATCAACATTGACAGTTGGTGGATTCTCATATTTCGTATATGTAGCAAATTCACCTACAACCGATACAAACGCAGCTTTCACATTCAAGTTTTAAGAGAGGTTAGAACATGATAAATGTTAGTCAAGCATTCCATAGAACATCGGCAAACCCGATAGACGAGAGCCTTGCCCTTACAAAAGCACAGATGCTTACTGTCAACGATAATCTGATGCCTAGCAAGTATCTCACGGTATGTCAGGATGATGGAAAAATCTATTTGTATGACAAAACGAACGAATCCGACGTTGAAACAGGACGATTCAGAGTGTTTGAAGGCGGTAGCACGGTAACGGTTGATCCTACGCCGATGCAAGGAAGCACAAACGCCGTATCTTCTGGCGGCACATACACCGCTCTTGCTGATAAAGTTGATAAAGTTTCTGGGAAACAACTTTCTACCGAAGATTACACGACAGCAGAGAAAACGAAACTGTCTGGCGTTGAAACAGGTGCGGAAGTAAATACTATTGAGGGGATCACGGTAAATGGTGATGCTATCACGCCGGATGCCAACAAAATAGCCGCATTGACGGTTCTTACAAATACGGTAAATAACCTGTTAAACTACTACACCAAGACGGAAACCTATACAAAATCAGAGGTTGACGCTCTTGTATCAGCGGTATCTGGTGCTACATTTGTGAGCGTTCAGACGCTTCCGACTACGGATATTCAGACAAATGTTATCTATCTTGTGCCAAAGCAGACGCCAGAAACAAGTAATATCAAAGATGAGTATATCAATCTTGACGGAACAACCGCTGGATGGGAGCTTATTGGAGATACGGGCATTGACTTGTCAAATTATGTAACGACAACGGCACTTAACACCGCTCTTGCAGATTACACGACAACGGCAGACCTAACTACGTTGCTTTCTGGAAAAGTTGATAAGGTAAACGGAAAACAGTTGTCAACCGAGGATTATACGTCTGCTGAAAAGACAAAACTTGCTGGATTGTCGAATTATGACGATACCGCACTTTCAGGTCGTGTTAGCGATATTGAGGATGTAGTACCGTCTACGGCAACTACATCAAACAAACTTGCTACGATGGCAGATGTTGTCAGCGGTGCTGGTGGACATATTATTGAGGATTCTACGGGCGTTGACATGACGACCAGAACAAATCTTCAATTCGTTGGTGCATCTGTTACAGACGATTCTACGAATGACAGAACGGTTGTTACAGTAAATACGTCAGATAAGGCAGATAAGGTGGCAAGTGCTACAAATGGTAACCTTGCTTCTCTTGATAATAACGGAAATCTTGCTGATAGCGGAGTAGCATCATCAGATGTTGTAACTACATCTTCAACAGCTGGACTTTTGAAGAATGATGGTACAGTTGATACAACTTCGTATGTTAGCGATATTTCAGGAAAAGCAGATAAGGTAACATCTGCTACAAGCGGAGATTTAGCCGGACTTGATGCAAATGGAAATATCACAGATAGTGGAGTTGCATCAAACATCTTTCCGTCAACCGCTACATCGTCAAACAAGTTAGCGACAATGGCTGATGTAGGAAGTGGTGGGCAAACGATTCAGTATGATACCATGCCTACCGCAAGTAGCGAGAACGAAGACGATATTATTCAGTATGTCGGCGCAACAACGCAAGATTACACCAACGGCTACTTCTATAAGTGCGTAGCACAAGGTACAGAGCCGGAAACTTACGCATGGGAGGCACAGCCTGTTCAAGAAGGTGGTGGCGGTGCTGATAGTCGTATCGGAGAAGAAATTACAGATATAAATGTCGAAAAAGACAATGGCGTAAATAGACTGTACATCAATATCAACCCGTCAAAAGTTTATTCAAAATTTGGCGATTGGAATAGTATGACGGATTTCTTAAAAAGAGAAGTAAAAGCCGACAGTTCTACTCCGCAAACCTCAACCCACACGGCTGAAACGGATGAAAAAGTTCTTGCCGTATGTTGGAGCAAAGTAGGTTCAGGTAGTGACAATGGCGACCAGCCGGTATCTATGACAACAACAGGTGAATTTGCCTCCACTCCGTTGATTTGGAAAACTAGTGATTCTGATGAGGAATACAAAGCCGCTGGTGGTTTTGGTTTAGCACAAGCAAGTCTATCCGCTGGCGAATCAATTACTGCAACATCTGGTGTGCGTGCTGCCGCTGATCCAATATTTGGATGTTTTTACTTTTTACCAATGACATCATTTGCAACTGCGGAAATAGTACACACTAACGCTATTGACAGCCATAACCCACATAATTATACCATTCCTTCTAACGGGCATTATTTGTGTGTATGCGCAGGGTTTGGTTATTATACAGGCGGTGGAACAATACAATTTAATGATATTGAATTGAACGATGCGGTGATTGAGAATCAGTATGCAAGTTCTACAAACACACCTCAATTTGCAATAGCCGAATTTGTAGCAAAACAAGGTGATGAACTTGAAGTATCTTATACAATGACAGGACACATAAGAGCCGCTTGTTTCTTGTTAAAATTAACCGAATCGAGTACACAAGAAACTAAAGTTGAACTTGCAAGAAAAGATGAGATTGGTGGCGGTAGCACCATTCCAAAACTCACATCAGCAGACATTGAGGAAATCAAGTCACAATGGAATCCATCTGGTGGCGGTGGAGGAGGTTCGTCAACACATGAATATTCAACAGATGAACAAGTAGTTGGCAAATGGATAGACGGTAGTGACTTGTATGAAAAAACCATACATATAACCACATCCGTTACTTCCGGTGCTACAATAGCAACGATTGATTCGTTGAATGAAATATGTTTTGCACAAGGAACTTTCAAGACAAGTAATGGATTTACAAGAATAATTGGATATAATGATGGGGCGCAGTATATGACAGTTTATGCCGACGCTAATGCTATAAAAGTAATATTTACAGGTGTTTTTGCGAGTGGACAACCTATCACAAGTATTAAATTGCTTGTTCAATACACCAAAACATCATCATAATAGGGAGGTGATATAATGACAGAAAACGCATACGCTGATGGAAATCAGATTAAAGATATAGTCAAGTATATGAGTGATAATTGTGATGGCGGTGGAGGTGGTTCGTCAGAAGTCATTTATTCGCCAGAAGAACAAGAGATAGGCGAATGGAGAGAAGAAATAGATGATGTGTTAAAGAAAAAACCCTTGTATCAAAAGACATTTCTTGGCACATTTACGGCAACAACTAATGTTGTATCCACATCAGATTTAAGCATTGAACGATTGGTAAATTATAGTGGAACACTTCTAGGTGCGGATGGCTATATTATCAATATCGAAAGAGCGTATAGTACAATCTCTCAACACTTTGTAGATGTTTTTACAAACCCATTAAAGACAGAAATGACTATCTCGGTTGGAAGTTATTATTCAACTGGAACAAAAGAGTATAATCTTACAATACGTTACACAAAATCAACTGACGCTTGGGAGAATGCATAAAAATGGATGAGCTTGACCTAATAACCATTCAATATGAAGTTATAACATCAAAGCTTATATACGATAATTGTAAAACTATGGAAGATGCAAGGAAGATTGCACATTATATTAAAGAAAACGAAAATACTGATGTTATAATTAGAGAAGTAAAGAGTTATTGGTATAATAAGAAGTAATAATGGTTAGCGAAAATGAAGTTATCAAGAAATATCCTCAATACAAAGCAGAAATTGATGAAATACTTGGTATTGTGGGATAATCAACAGACCAATGGCAAACATCATAACAAAATAGGGGTAGCAAAAAGCTACCCCGGTGTGGAATCAGGACAATTTCTTCTCGATTGCGTCAAGCCTATCGCATATTTCGGCTACACCTTCGAGAGTAATACGCGTGAGGTCGTACAGTTCATAGAACAATGCTTGATCCACAGACTTGTTCTTGTATCTTACGTCCTCGATGCGCTCCCTGATTTCCTGACGCTCTTCGTCAGAATATTCGTACATTGTTGTCACCTCCCGTTTGAAATTTATTGAACGAGAGATATTTTATCATTTGAAAACTTTAATACAAGACTTGAATTTCAAGTCAAAATATGATATAGGAAGGAGATTTCTTATGGCTGTTACAGTAAAAGACTTTTTGAAGTTGTTTCGTAATCCGCAAGTCGTAGTAGACATTGTGGATATGGGTGATGAAAGTATCGCCAGAGTAAACGCAAACGGAAAAGACATTCTGAAAGACGAGATTTCCGGCAGAGAGATTTACGACATTAAGATTATGAATGCACAGAATGTAAAGGTTATCGTTACGGAGGTTGAGGAAGTAGTTGATTCTACGACAGACCCGGCAACTGATCCGGCTACAGACCCGGCTGATCCGACAGGTACGCCGTGATGGATTTTGACGATATAAATAAACTAGGCAAACCGTACAAGAATCGTGCCGTTTCGTATGATGAATACTTCGAGCCTATGGACTTGACGGACGAGCAGAAAGAAGAACGTGTTTCGTTTTCGGAAGATGCCGAAGATACAATCATGTTCATACTCGCTCTTATTTCCGTTATGAGTGGCTTTGATAGCGTAGACGAAGATTATCTCACAGAAACGCTTACAACGTCTTATTTGGGCGTTATAGGGGCGTATACGGGCATAGATGAATACCTTGAAATATATGCTTCGGAATTTGCGACAGATTTCATCGGAACGACACTTGAAAATATCGAAGATATTTGGTATTTATCAAACGACAGAGCGATGTTTAACGCCGAGAACGAAGCAAATACGGTGTTGAACTATAAAGACTATGTAAATGCGATTGCGTCAGGCAAAACCATGAAAACATGGATAACATTCGGAGATAGTCGAGTGAGAAAGACGCATCGTGCTGTCGATGGTAAAACGATACCGATTAAGGATTTGTTTGAAGTCGGCAAGACATTTATGAGATTTTCAAAAGATACCTCGATGGCACAGAATCATCCAGAAGAGATAATTTCTTGCAGATGCTCCGTCGAGTACAATTAGTAAATTAGAGCCTTTTCGGAGGCTCTTTTTTAATACAAATTTGGCAGAGAAGCCATAAACCGCAACTTTTGCTCACAGAGAAGTGAGGGTAATAAAACGCAGAAAGGAACAGGTAAACACAAATGAAACAGGAAAAGGAGTTATTAAAGTACAACTTGCAGATGTTCGGTGAGGACGATTCGAAGGAGGTTGAATCAACACAAGATGCTGATGAAACCAAGAAAGAGGACGTTAAACCGAAGGACGAGCAGAAAGCAAAGAAATCCGAGGACAAGAAAGACGAATCCGTTGATATGCAAAAGCTAATGACAGATTATGCCAAGCTGAAACGGGCGTTTGACAAGACTTCATCGGAACTTGCTGAAACAAAGAAGTCTTTGAAAGAAAAAATGACCGAACAGGAAATTGCAAGCGCAGAGAAAGCAGAAGCCGAAGCTGCCGAAGCGGAGCGTGTTGCTGGACTTGAAAGAGAAAACAAAATTTTCAAGGCTACCGCAACATATCTTGGAATGGACTATACCGAGGACGAAGCAAAGAGAATGGCTGTTGCAGAGGTTGATGATGATTTCGAAACCCGTACAAAAATTATGAAAGAGGTTGAGGCAAGGAAAATGAAAGAACTTGAAGCCAAGTTCTACGCCGACAGACCTGACATTAACGCCGGGAATGGTTCTGATGTGCTTACCAAGGAGAAATTCGACCAGATGGATATGGTCGAGAGATCAAAGTTACGCGCAAGCGATCCTGACGCATACGAGCGTTTCATTGGACGCAAGCAATAAAAAACACACTTACCATAAGGAGGTAAAAAGAAATGGCAGATACTAATATCACACTTCTGTCGGATTTGATTGATCCGCAAGTAATGGCAGACGAGATTGACCTTAAACTTATCGACAAGGTTCGTTTCGCACCGCTGGCAACTATTGACAATACTTTGCAAGGTCGTGACGGTGATGAGCTTTCCTTCCCGTACTACGGCTACGTTGGGGCTGCCGAGGATGTGGCAGAAGCCGGAGCAATCCCGATTCGCAAACTCACAACTGACGTAAAGAAAGTAAAGGTTTCCAAGATTGGTATGGGTATTTCCTACACCGACGAGGCACTTCTTTCTGGACACAACAATAATATCGCTGCCGAGGCGACAAATCAGATCATCACATCTATCGCTGATGGCGTAGACAACAAGTTCCTTGCTGAAATGAACACCGCAGAGGTTTCTTCTGATATTACAAGCAACGGAAATGTTGCAAATGACATTATCGACGGTGTTATGCAATTTGGCGAGGACATGGACGGAGATAAGGTTCTTGTTGTTCCGACTTCTCTGTATGGTCGCATCGTTAAGTCTGGTGATTGGATTCCGAATACCGACGCTGGTGCAGACATTATCATTCGTGGTTCACAGGGTAGTATCGCCGGGTGTCAGGTTGTTATCTCTAACCGTCTGAACGGTCTGTATGAGTACACCGAGGTTGCAGAGCCAGCCGTTGCAGACATTGGAACTTACTACGAGAAGGATATGTTTGCGAAGTACACAAAGACCACCGATGTTGCGATTGATCCTGAAAAGACTTACTACACTCGTGAATCTGTTGTTGGTAAGTCAGGATTCATCGTTAAGCCGGGCGCACTTCGCCTTGTACGCAAACGTCAGACACTTGTTGAGTTTGACCGCGACAAGCAGACACAGACAAACTATGTATTTGGTTCGGATATTTTCGCACCGTACCTGTACGACCAGACAAAGATCGTGAAACTGAACATTCTGTAATTCACGATGGAGGATAACCTATGGGAATGATGACACATAGGCATAGACGAGAGAGGGAGGCAAGGTATTTTGCCTCCCTTAAATCCTCTAATGCCAAAAGGAAACAGCCGAAGGTGGAAGCACCGAAGGTTGAAGTAGAAACCGCTCCTGTTGATGTTGTCGAGGAAGAAGTAAAAGAGGAATCTAATTCTTCCTATACAAAGTCAGACATTAACAGAGCAAGTACCGCTACCCTGAAAGAGATTGCATCCGAGGTTGGAATCGAGGATGCGGAAGAAAAAACAGGTGGCGAGTTGAAAAAACTCATTATCGACAAGTTAGGATTGTGATAACTATGAAAGAATACAGAGCAATAGAGTATTTTACGGATGCACAGGACAACGACTATCCGTATATCAAGGGCGACAAATACCCTAGAGAGGGGTTTAAACCGTCCGACGAACGAATTAAGGAACTTTCCACCCCGTTTAATGCCAGAAAACTTGCGGTAATTGAGGAAGTAAAACCGCATAAGGATAGGATCGAGGACGAAAATGACCGTTGAAGAAATGAAAGCAGCCATAATTGATGAATTGCGCATTGAATTACAGGGAGATTCTGCCTTTTCGGAGGAAATCTTGCGTGTAAAGGTTGATAGCGCGGTTCGTGAAGTCAAGAGGGCAAGACGCTATCCAGAACATTACACAGAATCTATGATTGAGAGAGATTTGTTGGATTTCTTTTCAAACATTAAGGCTATTGCGCTCTACGATTACAATCAAATTGGCATCGAGGGTCAATCTTCGTCCTCTGAAAATGGGGAGAATCGTACATTTGTTGATAGGAACACTCTATTTCGTGGTGTAATACCGTTTGCAAGGTAATAGAGTTATTTATTATTTGAAAAGGCGGTATAATCATGTGGGAATCAGTAGAGAGATTAGTTCAAAGTGGTAAGGGATGGTTTGTTCTCATTATTATTGCGCTTGTAATTTTTGCCGTTCGTCAAGGCTATATGAAAGTCAAGACAGAGAAAGTGATGATTGGCAAGGACTTTGGCGAAAGAGAACGTGCAATCCTCAAAAACCAGATAGAGTATGCTTATCGGATGTGTACCGGGTTTATAAACGAAGTGCCTAGATTTGATGGATTTGACGAGTTTCAAGCAAAATACATCATTGAATTGTGCTATGACGAGCTAGTTAAGTGGATTTACTTCAATCATATAGAAGCGAAGAATGGTTACATCGAGAACAAGCAAGATATTATTTGGAGTATTATTCAGACTAACGTATCTCATAAGAAGTTATCGTCAGAACAGTTCAGGAAGCAAGTAAACGACAAACTTGCACATATCATTGAGCATTTGGTGTTTATACGAGAGGAATACAACTAATGAGAACGTGTAGGAAGAACAAGCAAAGATTGATGTACGCCTTGTATAAGGGTGTTGCAGAGCCGGAAATTGTGACAGACAGGGATGGAAATCCTATGTTTGACGATGATGGCAACTATATTTATGACAGTTCTTCTACATCCGACATTTTGTACGATGATCCTGTTCCATTTTTCGGCAATATTGCTTTTTCAAAAGGATCTGGTGAAGCTGACGGAGAGGCATACGGAATATCGTTATCGGAATATGATAGCACCTTGATAATGATTAAGGGAGAAATTCCGATTAATGAAACATCTTTGATTTTCAAGGATAGTACGCCAGAATATGACGATAATGGCAATTTGTTACGAGATAGTGCTGATTTTACCGTTATTAAAGTACAACCGTCATTAAATACGATCATTTACCTATTAAAGAGGATCGTGAAAAATGCGTAAATTCAAATCAAGTTTATCTCCGGCAAGTCTTGATAGGCTTGCTTACGACTTTAAAAACTACGTCAATTCGCTTGATTACAAGTGCGAATTGCTTGTAAGACGCTTGATTGAGGAAGTTGGAATAAAGGTTGTCCAAGAGAACGTAAATGCGTTCAAAGGAGATAGTGAGAAATCCTATAACACCTATTTCGAACTTCACAGATACCCAAACAAGGGCGCATTTGGGAAACTCGTAGTAGAAAATGAGGACATTCTGTTTATCGAGTTTGGTGCTGGTATCTATTATAATAACGGAAACGCACATCCGCAATCCAAAGATTTTGGCTATGGCGTAGGCACATATCCGGGGCAGAAAAACGCTATAAACCCCGGTTATTGGTGGTATCAAGACGATGATGGCACTTTGCGGTTTTCTCTTGGTACAGAGGCTACAATGCCTGTTTACAAGGCTTACGCAGAAATGATAAGCAAGGTAGGAATAATTGCAAGAGAGGTATTCGGAAATGGATGATTTTTGGTACATGAAGGTTGAGAACATCGTTTTTGACCGAATTAAGAAGAAATCAAGCGAATATCTGTCAAAGTACAAGGACATAAACTTCACATCAGAAGAAATTGTGCAGATTCCTACAAAATTTCCTTGCGTTGAAATCAGAGAATTAGAGGGTATCGAAAGAGGTCAAACATTAGAAGGTGATGCTGTTTGCGGTTATCTTTCAACATTTCAAGTCAATGTGTATTCAGAGAAATCGAAACAGATTGCAAGGGATGTAATGGAAGAAGTAATCAGCCACTTCAAGAAAGATTTGCACTTTGATTTGGTAGCCATGCCTGTTCATTCGAATATAGGCGATTTACACCGTTATTCTGCTAGATGTAGGCGAGTGATAGGTGCTGGTGATAAAATCTAAATTAGGGGCAAAATCGGGGCAAATACAGCCTCGTTTGCAATACAAAGACAATGAGAACTCCTTGTGGGTTCTTTTTTGTTGCAACAAACACTAATTCCATAAGGAGGTTAGAAAAATGGCAGATGTGCAAACAACTGTACCGGGCGTGTCAACCGTAGGTGTTCGTCTTGCGTATTGTGCAGATATGGACACATGGAGCGCACCGTCAGCTTCGGCTATGACACTTCTCACTCGTATCAATCAGGCTGGTGCTGTTTCTCTTGATGTTCAGGAGATCGACGCTTCGGCATTGGAAGATTCGATTACGAAGTACATTCCGGGTAGACAAGACCCCGGTGGCGATTGGACGGTTACGATCAATGCGACCGACGCAACCATTACCGAATGGGAAACCATCAAGGGTACAAAGAAGGTATTCGAGGTTTATGCGCCGGATTTGTCAAAAGCGTTTTGGGTTCGTGCAGCCGTACCGCCTGTTATTGCTAGTGGCGAGTTTGGACAGAACTCACTCAAAACGATCGAGCTTACATTGACACTTGTTGATGTATTCGGTTGGCAAGACAAGGTTACACCGAGTGTATAAATCGCACTCATATATGGGGGTTATCTTCGGATGCCCCCATTTTCTTTTTATGAAAACACAAACGGGAGGATAACACAATGAAAGAGATTAAGGTTGGAAGCAAGAAGTATAAACTTCAATACGGTTACGCTGTAGTAGCAAAAGGTGGCATCGTAAAGAATCTTCTTGAAATGCAAGATATGTTGGATAATTCAGATGGAGATATGTCCGGCGTTATCGAGAAGATCATGGGAACGCTTGACGAGTTGCTTTTGGCGGCTTTGCAGAAACATCATTCAAATGAGTTTGGATATAGCGTTCGAACAGGAAATGGACACGATGAAGCCTTGGAAAAGGTCGATGACTTGCTTGACAAGTATTTTGAAGATGAAAACAATGATCCGTTGGCTCTGATTGCCGATCTTTCGGAAGAATTGGAGAATAACGGTTTTTTACGCCAGCTTCTACGGGGAGCAGATCAGACGAACGAGTAGAATCGTCAAACATCTACGTTTCTTCCGTAGACATAAAGAAACAAAAGGAATGGAGTTGGGAATACTACGAAGAAGAAGTAATCCCGTTCTGTCTGTTTATCACAAAAGGTTACGGATTTTCGATTGCTGACATAGATTATTCATGTCCGAAAGAAATGGAGTTCTATGAGAAAGCCTATCAGCAAGAGATAGAACAGCATGACTTGAAAGCATGGTTATCTGGCAGATATACCTATATCGCATTTGCATCTGTTCTCTCACAAGCGTTTAGCAAGAAGGGAGAAAAGACAAGCGATTACCCAGATAAACCGTTTACACAGCAGACAGAAACCCATGAAATGACAAAAGAAGAATTTGACGCTTTACCGCCTGACGAGAAAGAGCGTGTGATTATGCAAGTAATCGAGAATGCTATGTCAGGAGCGGTAGAGGGTTTCAAGAAAAAGAAAGAATCAGAGGGTGGCAAAAATGGCTGATGCACAAGTTATAGATCAGTTAGCGATAGAGATTACGTCCAACGTCAAGAATGAAGCGAAATTAAAGCGTTTCTCCGAGGCGTTAGACAATCTAGCCACCGTTTCTCACCGTGTCAACACGAACAATTTGCAGACAACCGCCTACAATGTAAAGACATTTGCTAGTGCGTTAAACGGTATTAAGACCAACGATGTAAAGAACTTTGCAAATGCAATTCATCGTTTGTCGCAGATTAAACCTACAAATGTCGGCGGTTTGGATGCTATGTCTAAATCTCTGATAAATCTTACTCATTCCGCAGCAAGCACAGAAGGATTGAATCGCCTTGTAAATTCACTTGCTAGGCTCTCTAACGCCAAAATAGGCGGTTTTGACGCTAACAAGTTTACCCAGATGGCAGATTCTCTCGTTAGTTTCACTCGCACTATGTCCGGCATAGGTGATGTTGACGGTGGAATTGTGCGTCTTGTCAATGGTTTGGCTAAACTTGGCGATAGCGGATCGAGAATGAAAGTCGCAACAAACGAATTTCCGAAGTTTGGTCGCAGACTTACGCAACTTGTAAAGGATTTAGCGAGTGCTGGCACAGTACAGAAATCAACCGCAGACCTTGTAACAGCTATAAGTTCTTTGGCAAATGCCGGAAAGAAAGCCGGGGAGGTTACAGGTAGCCTTGATAAGTTTGGGGATGCCGTAGTACGTCTTGTGAAGAAGTTGCAAGGCGTAGGAAATGTAAACGGCAATCTTGCTAATACAATACTTGGACTTGGCAATTTGGCGCAAAGTGGCGTTAAAGTCGGCGGTTTCATGCAACAGACTTCAAGCCATGTGTCAAATCTTGGTAGTAACCTGAAAAGAGTAGGATCGGTAGCATTGAGAATTATCAACCCGTTCAACTCTTTCGGCGATAAACTGGGAAAAACAAAAGTACAATCAAATGGATTAGCAAGTTCTATCGGACTTCTTTATGCGAAGTTCTGGATGCTTATGCGTGTGATTCGTGGTGTAGGCAAGGCGACGGGAGCAGCACAAGACTATATCGAGGCGTTCAACTACTTTAATGTAGCTTTGCAGAAAATTGGTGACGATAGCAAGGAACAGTTTAAGCGTTTTGGATATGATGACGCTGAAACGTATGCTGATAGTTTTCAGGACAGATTTACCGACCTTCAAAAGAAGATGACGGGATATGATGTTGATTCAAGAACGGGCGACCTTACCTTTACGGGCGATCGTAACCTTGGTTTGAATATCAAGGACGTTATGGAGTATCAGGCGCAGATTGCGCAGATCACGAACTCGACAGGTCAGCTTGGCGAAGTTTCCATCATGGCAAGCAAGGCTATGTCAATGCTTTCTGCCGATATGTCCTCGTTGACAAATACAGACCTTGTGCAAGTACAAGAGAACTTTATGAGTGCCTTAAACGGGCAGACAAGAGCCGTATACAAGTACGGCATCAACCTCACAAGTGCGTCATTACAGCAAATCGCATATAATCACGGAGTAAATGAATCGGTTGCCAAACTTTCAATGGCATCAAAACAGCAACTTCGTCTTATTGGTATGTTGGAGCAATCCAAGGTGGCATGGGGCGACCTGAATAGAACATTGGATCAGCCAGCTAACCAACTTCGCAGACTTCAATCAGGGTTTGCTAACCTTGCTAGGACGATAGGAAGTCTGTTCTTACCACTTCTTAATGTGGTATACCCGGTTTTGAATGCTATCGTGATGGTATTGCAAGAGTTCTTCGGGTGGATTGCTAAACTTGTTGGCGTGAAAATGCCTGATATGTCTAGCGCACTAAAAGCACCTGACTTGTCAACGCCAGCGGAAGATGCCGGAACACTTGCAGACAATACAGGCAAGGCTGCAAAGAATGCGAAGAAATTGAATGATAACATTCAAGGATTCGATGAAATCAACAAACTTCAAGCCGATAATGACGCATCTGGAAGTGGTGGTGGAAAAGGTGGTAGTGGTGGTCTTGGCGACATTGACTTATCGAAAGACATTCAAGACTTGCTCGACCAACTGAATAAGAAGTGGGAAAGCAAACTGTCAGACAAGGCTGCCGAACTTGCGAAGAAGATAAAGAAAGCACTTCTTGACGGTTGGAATAATGGTGGCGACTTTACCGACCTTGGAAAACGGTTTGGTAAATGGATCACAGACGGACTTAACAAGATTCCTTGGGCGAAGATTCGTGCAACCGTCAGAAAGATTGTGCGTTCATTTGCTACATTCATAAATGGTACATTCAAGGGCGCGGATTGGGAAGTTATCGGAAATACCGTTGCACAATCCTTAAATACGGTCGTAGATGCCCTTTACGAGTGGTGGAACACGATTGATTGGCTTGACCTTGGAACACGCCTTGCAAAAGGAATTAACAGCGTTATCAAGAACTTCGATTGGAAGAAGTTTGGCGGTATGCTTGGTGCAAAACTCCGAGGCATGATTCAGTTTGCGTTCGGACTTATCACAAACATAGATTTCAAGCAACTAGGTCAAAAGATTTCCGATGCAATCAACTCGTTCTTCGAAAAGATGAACAAAGTCGATCCTCGTACCGGGTTGTCAGGATGGGCTGAACTTGGAAAGACGATAAGTGACGGTGCAAAAGGAATCCTAGATACAATCCTTGAAGTGCTTGAAAAGGTGGATTGGAATGCCGTAGCAAAAGCGGTTTCTGATTTTCTAGGAC